>JAABUS010007955.1_pt1 | contig 11844 bp, 16 predicted proteins | sample 5560161 | NCBI WGS metagenome assembly JAABUS01 (sample SAMN10711885, study PRJNA513376) | rock metagenome | isolation source: Antarctica rocks | place: Antarctica: Victoria Land, Trio Nunatak nord | collected 2016-01-04 | reverse complement strand
GCTAAGCTATCAGCGATCGGTTGTGTTGCCTTGACCAGGAAGCCCGAAGGCCCAAAGAAAGGATCAATCATTGCGATATCATTCAATAGATGTGAAAAGTACGCCTATCCTTTGTTCTGGTATGCCGGGTGCGACACACATCGCTGTTGGTGTGGGAAGCACGGTAGATTAAGTAGACATACTCCATGCCGGACATGGAGGATCTGTTGAGCAAATCAAGGGACGTTGTTGGGGTCACGACTACTTCCTTTAGGGAATGGAACTGTCGGCCTATTAAGATAAGCGACGGAGTCGGAGTTATGATATCATCGAAGGGGGATGGCGACATTGCTGGGCCGCTGCCGCGTACACTAACCTTTATCTCGAACAATACACCTCAGACAGGAGTCCAGGTAAACCGCTGCATCCAACACCATCGTCTCAAGCATATCACGATCATCTTCGACAATGACTTTCGGAAGAGACGAGTCCGGTGTCCAAAATGGCGTTACCTTTGCAACATCAACTCTGGGCAACGGAGTCGGCGGCGTGGCCCGTACCGTTGGTGGCATCGTCGGTGCTGGAGGACGAGGTATCGGAGAGACAATCGCGAGCACGACCGGAAAGGCAGGACAGCCAATCGGGCAGGCACTAGCGGATGCTACCACTGGGATAGAAGGTGGGACGAAGAGGGTCGCGGAGGGAGTCGAGGCGGCAGGGCGGGCACCGGGGAGGTAACGAAATAGGTGGATTATGGGTGGGGGGAGGAGGCTTGGTTGCACCTAATGGTTTGGTGATTGGGAACGATGGAGTCTTGGGACACTTGGAATTTCGCTTTGGTATCAAGGATGCTCGACTTTTGAAGGAGCAGGTGGTGGGCTACGGCGAGTGCGTGAGCAGGCTGGCGGAAATACAGCTTAAACACGACGTAACGACGAACAAGTCTATATCAGTAAGGAGGCCGTAGGAATCTGACATCAAGCACCAGCGTCCCTCAAGACCTCCCACGCCAAACCCAACAAGCCACCCACTCACCTCCCACCCATCTACGCATAACGACCCAATCAACCACCACCAACCCCCCCAACAACCCTCGCCCGCACCGCCCTCCCCCAAATCCCGCACCGCCCTCCCCTTCCCCACCAACCTCCCCACCACCCCCATCCTCACCCCCCCACTAGCCCCCACACGCCCCGCTTCCACAACGCCCCAAACCACGTCCATATCCATGCCCATGGGCGTCTGCACCCTCTATTATTTACATACACCTACCGCCCCTACCACCCACACCCACAACCGCCCCTCCTACGCAAATTGTCCAAAAACCCGCAGCAATCAGAACTCGCTGCGCTGTTCGGGAGCTTTGTATTGGGTGAATGGGGGGCTGAGTGCGAAATTTTTTGTATCTGGTGAGTGAAAGGGGGTGGGGAGGGAGTTTGGGGGAGGGGGGTTCTGCTGGCGTGTGTGTTTTGAGGGAGCCTAGGGGGGGAGGGGGAAGGTGAGTTGAGTGGGGGTTTTGTAGAGTGGAGGGGATATGAGTGATGTGCCTTCTTATACTTTTGCTTTTTTTTTCTTTTGTTTTTTTTACCTGCTGCTTATGTAGGAGCTTACGGTCGATATTGTCCAGCTGCTCCTCGAGTTCGATTCCATGTAATGTCTCCAGTCATCCTTCTACTTGCTCTCAACACCAATCCTATCGGCAAGCGTATATGACGGTTGTCAGCAGAAAGACATGTGGTCTTGAAGTCAGTTGCACGCTTCATTGCACAAGATCCAAGAATTTTCTTTGAAGCATTACCATATTTGTCTCGTTGGAGACGTGTCCGAAGGTGCATAGTACAACAAGGTAAACTGTTTTCCTCGGAGAAATCCAATCATTCGGTTCTCAAAAACAGTCAAACCCCCTGTTTCCAACCCATTAATTTCCTCTTCTCGCCCGAAATCCCAACCTTCTTTCCCCCCCTCCTCTTCCATCAAACTCCCAAACCTCCATCGGCAAATACCTTCGTAACCCCCTTCTTCACGCCGCCGCCGCAGCCTCCGCCTCGCTTTTCACCTTCAACCCCATCTTTACCCGCCATGCCAGATACCGATTCGTTTTCAGATTCGCGTAAGCGATGAAGGCCCAAACAGAGAGGGCGATGAGGCCAATAGTCAGGATGAGGATGATTGCTATGACGACGTTGGGATGCATGATGGCGGAGGGGAGATTTGTTTTTTGTGTGTGCTTTGTATAGGCGGTTAGAGCTATGATGGAAAGGAGTGGTTGTGATTAGAGGGGTTGGGGAAGACGAACTTACGAGGGTGGGCGAAAGGGCAAAGGCTTGTTGACAAGGTTTGTGTGGTAACGTAGGTAAGAGGTTGTTTTTTTTCTGCCAGGGTGTTACCGTGCTATCTTTTGCTCGACATCTGTGTCAGGATTTACCTTGCGTCTCTTCTTGCAAAGCAAAAGGTTGTCTTTTCCTCACGACGGTATTAGGTCCGTTTGATGAGAGATCGGAAGTAACTACTGGTCTTTGCTGAGAGGAATGATGGTGGTCTGTGGACTCTGTCATAGAGTAGTATGTTGTGGTGCTTTAATGCGCAAGGTCTTGTTGACGTTGATGGTGGGAGTGTTGAAGGGGGACTCATCTATGTTTACCATCATGAAGCGTATACCACTCTATTCTTCTCGGCACCTTTTCGGTTCGTTGAAGCTGTAGCACATACCGCTTCGTTCTCTTATCTTGAGCTCAGCTCTTTACCCACCGTAGAGCTTTGGCCTTTATGCATGTTAGGAGTCACCAGATGTGTTTTGTTTGGTTTAGTTTTTTCCTGTAACGAAAAACAGGCTACCATGATCAGTACTTCTTTCTTATGCTAATGCTTCATCTACTTTCTTGTTCTGATGCTTTATCTAGCTTCCTCAGCCTCTCTTCTTTGATGAAGTCGTTCTGTATTCTTTATGAAGATGTATTTGCTAAGCTCTTGATAGGTTGTACATCGACTTCTGTCACTAGGGTCGCTAGTGTATCGCTGATTTTGGGTCGCGGCAACGCTGCTGTGAGCAATCGAACGCAATGTCCTCAAGGTTCTCAGCTCCATTTCCGAAATTGATACGCACAAAAATATCTAGACCGAGAAATTAACACTTACAACGCCAAACTCAGCGGCTTGCAGAAAGTTCTCCGTAGAGCGCAACATAGTCCTGCGCCATTCGACCGGAACTGAACCGTTGCAATCCCCTCTCCCGTACTTTCCCCCGATCAAGGTCTCCTATCCTCCCAACAGCCGCTACAGCCTCATCTTCATTGTCTACCACAAATCCTGTGAGCCCTTCTTCGACCACCTCAGGAACCGCTCCCAGGCCCATGGCGATCGACGGCGTACCGCACATCATCGCTTCGATCATTGCGAGTCCGAATGGCTCGGGCCAAGCGATGGGGAACAGTAAAGCGGTGGCATTGCCCAAAAACGCGCTTTTCTGTTCATCATTGATCTCACCTATATACTCGACATGAGGTAGGTCAAGGAGATGCTTAATTTCTTTTTCGAAATACTCGCGATCGAATGGGTCGACTTTTGCTGCTATGACGAGCTTCTTCCCAGCGCGCTGGGCAATACGGATAGCAGCATCTGGGCCCTTCTCCGGCGAGATACGGCCAAGGAAGGCGAGATAGCCACCACTGCCATTCCCGAGAGGCAAGAAATCTGACGGAACACCGTGATGGATTGTCTTGATGTATTTCGCCTCAGGGTAATATTTACGCTGAGAGCCCGAAATCGAGACCAGAGGTACATCATCAAATATCTTGAGTAACTTTTGAGTTTCCGGAAGGTCCACACGTCCATGCAGCGTTATGAGAAACGGTACGCCAAGCCGCTTCAAGAGCGGCAATGCTAAGAAGTCGTTGTGGAGATGAATGATATCGAATTCCAGGGCACGACTTGCGAGCATTTCCAATTGCATGATTTGCGGCGCTAGGAAGTCTCTGATGGTAGGGTCAAGCCGAATGGCTGTTGGCCAGGGAGCCTGCAAGTCAGCCTTCGTGGTGCTGTCGCCACTGGCCAAGAGTGTGACTTCATGGCCGAGTACAACAAGAGCTTCGGTAAGGTGGGAAACGACACGCTCTGATCCGCCGTACAGCAAGGGTGGAACGGCCTCGAAAAGGGGAGCAACTTGAGCGATTCTCATGGCGAGGTAGGTACTCGGCTTGACTTCTGATTTAGTCGTTACTGCACTCAGACGTGTAGGTAAGAAGAAGAATTTCAACAGGTTTGTGGGCTGGTTTTATGATTAACTTCATCAGAGAAAAAATTGGGTCCCTGCATATGCACTTCTCGAGAATGTCATGCGGGAAAGCGTAAATTTCGCATATAGGTATGCATGTCTTGTGGAGACGGACATTGCCCACCCAATATCTTGTGAATATGCGAATGTAATGGACAACTCCGTAAAGACTACTCATAACCGACCTCGGCCGTTCACTTACTTTCCATATCTAACATCAAAGATATCCCGTGGGTGCCCACGACGCAGATAGTAATCTTTCCATCTGAATTGTCTTGTGGTAGAGTGGGCAGAAGCAAAATACCCCTTACTAACGGTCGTTTGTGATAGAGCGTAATGTAACCATTGAACCTATGTAGACTGTTGCCAAATAATTGTGGTTAGATGTTCTTGTGGTTTCACCCTGTCAAGTGAGTGCGGATATAAAACAGACTTATGAGTGTCAATAAGAGACTGAGTGTATTCATTGACTACCTATATGGTGAGCATCACACCTCGGGTCTCAGGGGGTCTAATGGCATAAGAACTCTGGCGATCTGACGATTTGAACAAGCCAAATGAAGTTTCTGGACTGGCAATGTTCCCATCAGCTTCTCCGAGATATCTCACTGCGTACCCAGATTACCAACGATGAAGTGCAATCTGATAATTGCTTAAAAATGTAGTTTTCTATGTAGGAAGCTTAGAGTAAGGTATCTACCTACGCACCGGCGCACCTACGTAGCTGAATGCGGAGGTCGGCACATAACGGCGCTAGTATCAATCAGGTTAGTGAGCGGTGTAATACCAACTGCTTTACTCCTATTGCTCCTATTGCTCCTATTGCTCCTATTGTTTCAACAATCAAAGAGGTTGCCAAGTCGCACATCCCAATGGACCCTCCGCTGAGCCTGAACCTGAGCCTTTCCTCTCGCGGCATAGGGAACCCCATAATTTGGCGCCTCTGAGGTCTGACCAGCTCCGTCGCTTGATGTTGAGCTTGATTGGGCCAATGTCTCGGGTATTTTTCCTCTTCGGAAACCGGCCTCACCCTACAAGGCTGAGATCATGCCTGCGACGACACACTACCTACCTGACAGAAAACGAAACTGTGCCCCTTCGACCCATGCATCGAATACGACCTCGTGACGTTGAGGAGCATGTCGAGTGCGGGATGAGTGTGACATCGCGGGCTATCCCCTGCTACTAACGTCCATGTTCCTCCAGACATCTCGTCAGGCATTGCATGCATTATCGTATTCGTTGGTATATGTTAATGACATTGATTTCGATTGTCCATGAAGTACTCACCCTGTTGCCTGTATTTCCCCGTCACTTCCGTCGCCTACTTCCTGTTTGTTCTTGTTGAGAGTCGCTGCCTATCTCGTCTCCCGCCCTTCTATACCCATACAGACCTATTAGACCAAGAGGCGTTGAAGTCGCCTCTTCTACCGTCTCAAATAGACCAGAAGATGTTTTCTATCACATGCTGGACCATCTGTGCGAGCGCCGTCTTGGCTTCAACCGAGCTCCTGAGCTTAGACTTTAAAAGAGCACCTGTTGCCAGCCATTTTCTTAGCCAACGGAGCCTTGAGCTTCCCATGTACAATGACATCTTCCACCAAGTCAGTGTCTATGCAATATTCCTTCAATGGCTTACCTGTCCTCTAGAAATATACTGTCAATGTGACGGTTGGAACACCGCCACAGCCAGCTTCTCTTCTCATCGATACTGGCAGCAGTGATTTTTGGCTTCCAGCGCCGGATTCCTCGGGATGCTCACCAACTTGTCCGCCCGGTAGTTTCGATACCACGAAGTCCACTACCTTCAAAGGCACGGAGATTCCATTCAATGTTTCTTTCGGTTTCACTGCAGAAAACCCAATTATCGGACAATACTTTAATGACACTTTACGGATTGGCAAGGCGGTGATACCAAACATGACAGGTACCCTTGTTTCATCTTTGAACTCGCGACTACAAATGGGAACCGTTTGTGCAGGGACCTAGCACTGCATTGCCTCACTCTCAATACATGGTTACTAACTTGCAAATGTTAGTGAGTGCATACTGCCTCCATCCGGCCTTCCTTAGACCCGACGGTTAAGGAAACCTCCTGACACGCTTGCAAACGATGACTGCGTCTTAGATTCCCATCGCTAACTACACGCCTGCATCTAGATGGCAGTAGCCAACGTGCCCAACCCATTCTTCAACGATGGATTCTATGGTATCATCGGCCTCCGCAGCCGCCTTGGCGAATCCGTCTTCGACAACCCTGCCAGCCCCGGGTTCCGAAATCCAAACGCTACATTCCCAACGCTGTACGATCAACTCCAAGCGCACGGCTACACCGCCAGACGAGCATTCAGCATATGGCTTAACAGTATGTCCGCCACAACAGGCCGTATAATCTTCGGCGGCATCGACACGAAGAAGTACCACGGCGAGCTCATCAGCGTGCCCGTCCAGCATGGACAAGGCATGTTCTTTGACTGGGCTATAGCACTTACCTCCGTCATCCGCTGCTCGGCCGGCTACGGTCACCCCAAAGAAGTAGTTTTGACCGCCCCAAAATTCGCCGTCACGGTGATCCTGGATAGTGGCGCACCGAATATGTACCTGCCATGGACAATCGCCCAAAACATCTCCTCAGCCTTAAACGCCTCCACACACTTCGGATTTCCTTACGTTCCTTGTGCGGAGCGGAGAGTCGACTCCACCCTTGACTTCGGATTCGGCGGTGCCTCGGGACCGAGAATCAGTGTTCCCCAATCTGCGCTGATCTACCCATTCGGAGCCCCCTCTAACATCGGCCCCGTGACCGCCAGCGACGGCACACCGCTGTGCTATCTCGGCGTCATTGGTGTCAACGGGACGACGTTTCTCCTTGGCGATACGTTTCAACGCTCTGCTTATTTGGTTTATGATGTCGACAATCGCCAGGTTGCCATGGCGCAGGCCAGGTATGATGTTGATGAGGAGAACGTTGTGGAGATAGCGGCTGGTACGGGTCTTCCTGGCGTCAGTAAGACGGCCAGTCAACTGCTTCCGGCTCCCAGCAAGGCCTAGACCAGTTGTACCTCGCAGGTCTCGAGCTGGGGTTTTGGCACAGAAGTAACGCTCATCTTGAACTCCCTCTTTGAATTTGCATCTCAGCTTGGTCTCGCATATATGTTACGTCACGATCATGATGATTAAGGTCACCAATGAATCAGACTCGACTTTAAGCTTCCATTGCTGTACGATTCCGTCGAACGACTATATGTATTTCTTGAGAGATATATAATGGGGGTTTGCCTAACGTGTCTGTGCCTCTCTATATGTGTGTGCGTAAACAAATAAGTTTCTGTTATCGCCTTTTCTCTCTCTCTCTCTCTCGTTGCACGGTTAGCAATGACGACGAAAAAGGAAACCCTATCCGCATTCTTATCTTTTGGGGGGGGGGGGGCTGGTTAAGCCACGTTCAGTTTTTCGTATATCTGACATAACAACCTATTCTACATACTCCGTCCCACAATCATCGTTTAAAACGTTCTTTCTCCTTGGGCCTCCTTTTTTCTCCAGTCCCAGGATTTCCAAAGTCTGGGAATATGTTGTTTGCATGATGTCCTATTCTCGCTTTATCATCCTCGGAGAGAACGGTTGAAGGGAACCAAGGAGCCTTGACCGAGACAAGGCAATCGGGGTGACCTCACCCATTTAGAACGAATAAAGTTGGATGCGTCTATACCTTTACTCTACATACTACCATTGATCTCCTTCCCATCCCCATCCACAGGTATCTCCACCGCCCCTCCAGGCGACTCCTCCGTCCTCGCCGTCAAAACCTCAACTCCATCCTCCGTCACCAACAGCGTATGCTCAAACTGCGCCGTGCGCGTCCCATCCTGCGTCGCGCTCGTCCAATCATCCGGCCACGTCTTATCCCGATACGTGCCCAAGCTGATCATCGGCTCGATGGTAAAGCACATGCCGGGCTTGGCGATGCCGACGGCTTTGTTTTTCGCGTAGTGCGGCACGTTGGGCGCGCAGTGGAAGAGCTGGTTAATGCCGTGGCCACAGTAGGTTTTGATGACGGAGCAGTTGCGGGATTTGGCGTGTTTTTCGATGGTACCGCCGGGTTCGCGGAAGAGCATGCCGGGCTTGACGAGTTTGATGGCTTCGGAGAGGCATTGGCGGGAGGTTTCGACGACCCGGACTGAATCGCGGTCGGCGAGGGCTTTTGGGCCGACGTAGTAGGTTTCGTTGAGGTCGCCGTGGAAACCGCCGTGGTAGAGGGTGACGTCGAGGTTGAGGATGTCGCCGTCGAGGAGGATGCGCTGGTCGGGGATGCCGTGACATATTATTTCGTTGGCGGATGTGCAGACGGATTTGGGAAAGTGGACGTAGTTTAAGGGGGATGGGTAGGACTATGGTTAGTTAGACATGGCGCCTATTATTCCACATTGTGCGGGATCCTGAAATGATTCTTGTACATACGTTTCGTTCTATGCATGCCTTGTGCACAACCTCATCGAGATAGTCTGTCGTAACGCCAGGCCGAACTTCCCGCGCAGCTATGTCGAGAACCTCTCGGGCAAGTCTACAAACTTTCCTCATGCCCTCTTGCTGCTTTTTGTCTAAGATATTGATGTTATTTCTCCCCAAGAACTTCCGCTCCGACTTTGGGTTCCCATCTTCTGCATAGTCTGGGCGAGAAATATGCGGAGGGACTGTTCGTTTCGGCGATAGAGGATACACAGGTCTTAGAGACCCAGTGTAGTCGAATTTAGGGAACGGGTTGTAGAAAGCAGCTGTCGAAATGAGGTTAGAGACGAATTGAAACCTCCACCGACAAGAGATCATTACAGCTTGTTTTGTGTAAGGTCTTGTGCTCAGACTGCAAATATCAGTTAGCACCCTAATACATCGACAACATCCGCTCATGTACCTTGCGAGGGCACAAGGTAGCCTACCCAACTCCTCTTGAAACAGTCTTGCGAACAGAAAGAGCTTTCTTTCCCCAGCTTGAGGCATGTAGGACACTGGAGGGAGCCTGTGTCGTTTGGGCAGTCTACGCCAATACACTTCTTCGTCGTCGTATCAACGGCTGCCATTGTTGCAGTCCCACTTCTGCTGTCTTGGTCGAGACCAGATTGTTCAAGATTCTGGGATGAGAAGCGGGCTTCTAGCAGAGTCCAATCTACTCGCGTTGGTTGTGGTTTGAATTTTGTATCTGGTAAGTATCACTGGCATTTGAGGTTCCTGAAAATTCGGCTAAAGTTGCCCATGCAAGGTAGGAGTCATAGGAGTGTCACGTGAGTGTCTACGCATCAGCCTTATCCGCTCAGGGTTCTCCATTAAGCTCAATCAGCCCAAGTTCCATCTACCTTAGACGCTTTAAATGTCATCATCACAGTCACGAGAGATCCGGAAGGGAGGGATATTTCCTACTCAAAAAATATCATCCTGAGTACTTCGAACTCAATTCAACGAAATGTCAGGAGATACTAACAAGCAGAAGGTCGTTGTCGTAGGCGCAGGGCCTGTGGGCGCCCTCGCGGCTCTATACGCCGCTCAAAGAGGTGACAATGTTGAAGTCTATGAGCTTCGAGCAGGTTGGTCAGCTCTCATACAAACTAAATCGAGATATCATCGCATTGTTAGATCTTCCATTCTGGAATGATCGCTTGGGGAAAAAGACATACTGCTACTGGTCGCGTGACTCCGTCTATTCCATATGAAGCCTTTCTGGAGGAACATGCAATCAGAAAGAAAAAGGATAAAGTGTCAAAGCCTGCCCATATGAGAATCTTTCTTATGTAGTCAAAGCCTGAGCAATTATTCCAATGGGGCTTACCAATTCTATACAGACCTTCGTGATCCTTCGACCACCCCCTTGAACTTCACCAAATCTATCAATCTAGCCTTATCCGAGCGAGGCATCAATGCAATGAAACATGCCTGCCGGGATGGTCTTCTTGACAGTATTCTGCAGGAAACCATACCCATGCATGGCCGCATGATCCACGGACGGAGAAAGACTGGCGAGCTTTACGAAGAATCTCAGGCCTATGATGCACACGGCCGAGTACGTTCCTCGACCGTAGAAATAAATAGTAACGAAGTCGCTGATAATTTCAAGTACATCAAAGCAGTGGACCGCGCAGGTCTTAATAAACGCCTCCTCGATTCTCTCGAGGAAATGCCCAATGTATCTTTGCACTTCAACCACAAACTTACCGGTGCGGACTTCAACAAGAAAACGGCTTGGTTTGAACAGCATTACCAAGCACCCATAAAAGACCACGCTCAAAATCCAACCCAGAATAGCCCTACGAAGAAAGGGCAACCGAGAGCATCCGAAATATCCGTAGATTTCGACCTTCTCATAGGAGCCGATGGCGCCCATTCCGCCGCGCGCTACCACATGATGAAATACGCCCGCGTCACTTATCAGCAAGAATACATCGACACCTTATGGTGTGAGTTTCATATCTCGCCCAGAGCATCCTCCTTCGCCATCTCCCCCAACCATCTCCACATCTGGCCCGGCGGTTCCTTCATGTTCATCGCCATTCCCTCGCTGGATAAATCCTTCACCTGTACCCTCTTTGCCCCTTCTTCCTACTTTTCTTCCCTTGCCGCATTTCCCGGAACAGATCTCCTCCCTTTCTTCCAACAAAACTTCCCTGGTATCTGTCCCGAAATCATTTCCCCTGACGACCTACAAAAGCAATTCCGCGAAAACCCACATCTGCCTCTCATCTCTATTAAATGCACGCCCTACCACTATAATTCCAGCGTCGTTATCCTAGGCGATGCCGCCCACGCTATGGTGCCCTTTTACGGCCAAGGCATGAACGCTGGGCTTGAAGACGTGCGTGTGCTCTTCGACTTCCTCGACGCGCACGACGTCTACTCCCCCCAAGACCCCTCAGCGCAAGCCAAAGCCAGAGCACAAGCCCTAGCAGCTTATACGGTCTTTCGCACACCCGACGCGCACACTATCAACGACCTCGCGTTGCGAAATTACGAGGAGATGCGCTCAAGTGTTCAGAGTCCGCTCTATAAGATTAGGAAATGGGCTGAGGAGAGCGTCAATACGTGGTTTCCACGGCTTGGGTGGAGTACGCAATATAGCAGGGTCAGTTTCGAGAACGAGAGGTATAGCGAGGTGGAAAGGGCGGTGCAGAAGCAGGGTAGGATTCTCATAGCTGTGCTAGGCTTAGGGCTGGTAGGCTTAGGAGGGTTGGGAAGCCTTGGACTACGGAGATCAGGCTATACAAGGGTGGCTGGGGAATGGTTAAGCCGGATAACTCGCTAGTATTATCGCGGAGGTCTCGCAGACACCGTCCACAATAGAGGTTGGATGTTCGGAAGATTTGTATGATACAACCGGAACTCCTCAACTCTTAGTCGTGTATTTTATCTTCGACCTCGCTCTCCGATTGGTGGGGACATATATTGTTCCGAGAGTTGCTAGATTTTCGGCTACTGCGCGTGTGGTAATCTATGAATACTGGATGTGTAACAGAGCAGTCGGCATTCCGTTAACAAACCAATCCCAACCAAATGTTCTTTTTCGGATCTCCACCCCAGATCCAATTTATAGAAATCACCCTCAGGAAATC
>JAABUS010007954.1_pt1 | contig 11845 bp, 10 predicted proteins | sample 5560161 | NCBI WGS metagenome assembly JAABUS01 (sample SAMN10711885, study PRJNA513376) | rock metagenome | isolation source: Antarctica rocks | place: Antarctica: Victoria Land, Trio Nunatak nord | collected 2016-01-04 | reverse complement strand
CAGGAGTGCGCCAACTACTTCGCCGCCTGCGGCTACGATGCAGACTGATCGAAAACCGCTCTAACTGGCTTTGCGCACGTGAAAAGCGGCGAAACGAGCTTGCGCAAACGCGGGACAATCGAGCGGGAAACAATTAATTCTGCGACCTAGAAAGAGCTACTGATCCGAACTCAAAGAGGGGAAGCATCCAAACTGGAAGCACTGTAACGTCTATCCAGCCACTTCGGTTACAAACCTTAGGCTCGGGTTAACCGCGAATAGATGCCGACGCACATAAAGAAGCTTAACGGGCAGCTTTTTAGTGACTTCGATCCTTATTGCCGACGCCGACCGTCTTCTTTGCGAACTCCTGCGCTTCAGGCTGGAAACGTCGGGTTTCGAGGTTCAGGCCGTTCATGACGGACAGGCGGCGCTGGACTCCGTCTTGCCGACGCGCCGGACGTCGCCGTGCTCGACAGCATGATGCCCGTGCTCACCGGTCCCGAAGCCCTACGCGCGCTCAAAAGCGATCCCGCGGCTCCACGCGATCCTCGACCCGTTCCAGCAGGCGGACGACAGTACCGCGCGCCGCTTCGGCGGCACGGGCCTTGGCCTGGCGATCAGCGACCAGCTTGCGCGATTTCGAAGCGGCGGATGTGGCGACGCTGACCACCGCGCTGCACCAGCTTGCCGGAACCGCCGGAATGTTCGGTGAGACGGGGTTCGGAGAGGATGCCAACGAACTCGAACTGCGCCTGACGTCGTCGTCACCCGATGGGTACGGATCGCTGTCGGGCGCGTTCCGGAAAAAGCATTGTGCGTCGCAAGCCGATGATCGGCGACATCCGCACGAGGCTCTTCTTACGCGTCAGGATGCGCGGACGCGGTTTTCGACGAGGTCGGCGACCACCGACGGGTCGGCCAATGTCGACGTGTCGCCGAGATTGGCCGTATCGTCTTCCGCGATCTTGCGCAGGATGCGTCGCATGATCTTGCCGGATCGCGTCTTGGGCAGGCCGGGCGCGAACTGGACCGCGTCGGGCGTCGCGATCGGCCCGATTTCCCGGCGCACCCAACCTATCAGCTCGGCACGCAGCGCCGCGTCCCCGGTTTCGCCGGCGTTCAACGTGACGTAGGCGTAGATGCCCTGGCCCTTGATGTCGTGCGGCATGCCGACCACCGCGGCCTCCGCGACTTTCGGGTGCGCGACGAGTGCGGACTCGACTTCCGCGGTTCCCATGCGGTGACCCGAGACGTTGATGACGTCGTCAACCCGGCCCGTGATCCAGTAGTCGCCGTCCGCGTCCCGCCGTGCGCCGTCGCCCGTGAAAAACTTTCCGGGGTAGGTCGTAAAATAGGTCTGGAAAAAGCGATCGGCGTCGCCCCAAACGCCGCGCATCTGTCCCGGCCAGCTTTCCGCGATCACCAGATTGCCTTCGGCGGCACCTTCCAGCACGACCCCGTCCGCATCGACGATCTGCGGTACGATGCCGAAGAACGGCTTGCTCGCCGATCCGGGTTTCAGGGCGTCGGCACCGGGCAAAGCGGACATCATCACGCCGCCCGTCTCCGTTTGCCACCACGTGTCGACGATCGGGCAGCGGCCGTCGCCCACGACCTTGTGATACCACAGCCATGCTTCGGGATTGATCGGCTCGCCGACCGATCCGAGCAGCTTGAGGCTGGCGCGCGACGTGCCGGTCACGAACGCGTCGCCTTCGCGCATCAGCGCACGCAACGCAGTGGGCGCGGTGTACAAAGTGGCGACCTGATGCCGATCGACGATCTCCCACATGCGTGCGGGGTCCGGCCAGGTCGGCACGCCTTCGAACATCATCGTCGTCGCGCCATTGGCGAGCGGCCCGTAAACGACATAGCAGTGGCCGGTGACCCAGCCGACATCCGCGGTGCACCAGAACAGTTCGCCGCGCCGATAGTCGAACACGATCTCGTGCGTGCATGCCGCGTAGACGAGGTATCCGCCCGTCGTGTGCATCACGCCCTTCGGCTTCCCCGTCGATCCACTGGTGTACAGGATGAACAGCGGATCTTCCGCGTTCATCGGCTCGGGCGCGCAGTCGTCGGATACGGCTGCGACCGCGTCGGCATAGGCCACGTCGCGTCCGGTCTGCATCGGCACATCTGCGCCCGTGCGCGCGATCACGATCACCGTGTCGACGTACGATCGACCTGCGATCGCAGCGTCGACATTGGCTTTGAGCGGCACGGACTTGCCAGCGCGGCGACCTTCGTCCGCGGTGATCACCAGCCGGGAATCGCAATCGGCGATGCGCCCGGCGATCGCGTCCGGGGAAAAACCGCCGAAGATGACGGAGTGGATTGCGCCGATGCGTGCGCAGGCGAGCATCGCGTACGCGGCTTCCGGAATCATGGGCAGATAGATCGTGACGCGATCGCCCTTGCGCGCGCCGTGCGCCTTGAGCACGTTGGCCATCCGGCACACCTCGCGGTGAAGCTCGGCGTAGGTGATGCGGCGCATGTCGGCGGGATCGTCGCCTTCCCACACGATGGCGACATCGTCCGCGCGGGCGGGCAGATGCCGGTCGATGCAGTTGACCGAGGCGTTGAGGACGCCGTCGCCGTACCAGGAGATTCCGAAATCGGCGGCGTCGAACGACGCGCTGCGGACCTGCGTTGGCGGGTGCATCCAGTCCAGTCGTCGGCTCTGTTCGCCCCAGAAGGCCGCGTTGTCGGCAGCCGCGGCCGCGTGCATCGCGTCCGCGGTCGCGCGATCGACCCGTGCGCGCTCCGCCCACTCAGGGGCGACGGGAAACAGGTGACGTGGGTCGGCCGTCGTCATTCGGGTAGCTTCCACCGGATCGTCTGCTGTTCGATGCTTGCGATAGCCGCCCCCGCAGTGTCGCGCGCCGGCTTGTAACGGCCGCGCCGCTTGAAAATGCGGCACGTCTCTTCGTCCAGCGCGGGCGAACCGCTCGTGCGCGCGATGTCGCACGTCGACACCGCACCGGCCGGATCGATCGCGATCCGGACCGTGGTCGCGCCTTCCTGACGCGCACGCAGCGCCGCGGCGGGATATTCGGTGTCGCCCACCCATGACGCGAGCGATGCCTTGGGCACGGCGCGCGCCGCGATCGACACTGGTGTGCCGACGGTCGCGGCGGGCGCACGCATCGCGGTCGCCGGCATGTCGCGTCGGGCCGCGACAGCCGGAGCCGGCACCACGCGCCGCTCGTCGCGCAGCGCGGACAGGCACCGGCGGCCTTGCGCAAGACCTTGCGCGCTGCCCGAGAAGCTGGCGTTACCCGTCGATCCGGCGGACCCCGCCCGCACCGTCAGCCGCGTTGCTCCCGCGAACCCTTCGAGCAGCGCGTTGTCCGCGGCCGCGACGAAGCCGCGATTGCTTTGCTGTTCGATCCCGACCGAAGGACCGTCGAACACGACCTTGCCGTCGAACGCGACCTGCGCGCGCAGCGCATCGCCTCCACGCGTCGGCCAGGCCGCGCTCGTCGCGAACACGCGCACTTCGCCATCGACGCTCATGATCAGGCCGAAGGTCATTCGCGCGTCCGCGAACACGCGCCCGACGACGCAGCGGGTAGCGTCGATTTCGTAGACGTCCCACCCCGCCACGCTGTCCCAATCGGTCGCCGCCGCAGGTGCCGCCGCGACCATGACGGCGAACGCCACAGGTCCCATAAGTCTTTTCAGACGCATCCGTGCCTCCCACTCCCCCGATCAGGAATCGCACGAGGGGCAGGAGACGGCAACGACGTCCATCGCGCCCCGGCCACGCTCAGCCTCGTTATGTCGAAGCGCAAGCAAGCGGCCTAGAGGCGGTGCGGCCGAAGCTTGCTGAACAATTCCTCGCGCGACGCTGCGCCGACCTTGGCGTAGATGCCGCGGCGCGCACCCGCAGGAGCGCGGCACGATCACTTTCGGCGGCCAGACGATCGTCTTCGTCCGTGGCATCGACGCCGTGACGCTGACGATTACGAACAACGAAACGCGGGAAGTCACCGAGATCGTCATCCCGACCTTCATTCAGGTCAATTAGATTGCGCGCTCGCGTGCTGGTCCTGGCTGCAGCCGTATCGGCCCTTACGGGATGTGCCATCCTGCCGGAGGCGCCGACGCTTCCATCGACGTCCAAGCTCCCGATCTATCCCGGGCGCACGACGACGCAGATGACGCTGGCCGAGATCCCGCCACCCGCGCGTCCGGTGGCCATCGCGGTTTACGGCTTCACCGACCAGACGGGACAGTTCAAGCCGAGCGAGCAAGGGCAGACTTTATCGCGGGCGGTGACGCAGGGCGGTGCATCGATCCTGGTCAAGGCACTGCAGGACGCGGGAAATCGGCGCTGGTTCACGATCGTCGAGCGCGAGCAGCTGCGCAACCTGCTCAACGAACGTCAGATCATCCGCGAGATGCGCGAACGCTATCTGGGTGAGACCAACGTCAACCCGCAGGCGCTTCCCGCGATGCTGTTCGCCGGTGTCCTGCTGGAAGGCGGCATCGTCGGCTACGACAGCAACACGATGACGGGCGGCGCGGGTGCCGGGTTCCTGGGGATCGGCGCGCGGCAGGAATATCGCCAGGACACGGTTACGGTACCTGCGCGCGATCTCGGTTCGCACGGGTGAAGTCCTGACGTCGGTAACCGCGTCCAAGACGATCGCGTCGCACTCGCTGGGCGCAAGCGCATTTCGCTACGTCGCGTTCAAAAAACTGCTCGAAGTGGAGGCCGGGTTCACGACCAATGGGCCCGACCACCTGGCGCTGCAACAGGCGGTCGAAAAAGCCGTCCATGCGATGATCATGGAAGGCGTCGACCTCAAGCTTTGGGATTTCGCCGACCCGAAAGCCGGTTGGCCCTATCTATATCGTTTCGCAACGAGCGTAACGGTGTGTTCACCGCCGAACAGGTCGAAAACGCGGTCGAGCTTGCGCGTAAATCGGCACCCACGCGGATCAAGCCGGAAGTGGTGGAAACTTCGAAGGGAGATGCAAGCACCAAACGCCGCGATAAGTAGGCAGCGCGAATATCTCAGAAGCAAGCAATAAAACGCATCGGGTCAACCGTTGCGGCCAATTCTTTTACCCATTTCGATCGTGCCGCTTCCGCTGTCCCGCGTTGGAAACGGTCTCATCGCAGTATTACAGGAACCAGCAATATTGAAACGGTCGACCTTCAGTTCGGTTTCATCGCTCGCGATTATTTTTGCAGCGTCGAACGCGTCGGCTCGCGACACCGTCAGCGTCGTTTCGCAAACCGGTCTCGGCCAGTTCGCGGAACTGATCCAAAGCCGGGCGTTCGACAGCGAGATTTCACTCACTCAGTCGGGTGAAGCCAACGAAGGACGGATCGCCCAGGTCGGCGATGACAATCGCGCTGTTGTCGCGCAATCGGCGATCGCGTCGGGTGCGACCGCAATCGTCGGTCAGCTGGGCGACGGCATCGGCATCGGCCTCGCCAACGACGTGTCCATCGGCCAATCGGGGCGCTCGGCGGCAGTCGTTTTGCAGACCGGAGCCGGCAATCTGACCGGCGTCGTCCAGCGCGGCGACGATGCGACCGCCGCCATCTTCCAGAACAACGATGCGGGCGCGGCGATCGGTGTCAACGCGGCCGCGGTCGCGCAGGACGCGGACGGTGCTTTCATCGTGCTGCGGCAGGACGGGGCCGGGGCGTCGGCTTCGATAAACCAGTCGATCACGGCGACGGGCGCGGATGCGATCGTGACGCAGATCGGCGTGAGCGACAGCGTCACGATAAATCGCGATAAGGACACTGCGTTGGTTTGCCAGAACTTCCAGATCCCGTCGAACGGCAACGGCAATTACGGCGGCAACGATTCGACCGTATCGCAGGGCGCAGGCGCGAACAGCGCAAGCGTCAACCAGGACGGTCTCGATGGCACGTCGTTCGTCACGCAATCGAACGGGGGTAACGCCACCGTCGATCAGAACGGAAACAACCAGACCTCGACCATCGACCAGTCGGACAGCGCAACCGCGGATGTCGTGCAGAGTGGCGACAACAACGGCTCGCTCGTCCGGCAGGACGGAGCGTCCACTGCCGCCGTCGATCAGGACGGTAACCGCAACAATTCGGACCTGTTCCAGTTCGTTGACGGCGCCACGGCGGAGGTCGACCAGCGGGGCAACGACAATCGCTCCAAGATCGAGCAATCGTAGAGCGGTAGCCGCGTCGGTGTCGTGCAGAACGGCAACGGCAACAACGTCGGTGGCAAGCAGGAAGGCGGCGTCGCGGGTTCGACGCGGGTTCGACGCAGGATTACAATCAGCAGGGTAACGGCAACTCTGCCGTTTATCAGCAGGCTCCTGCCGCAGCCAATTCGACGCTGACCGTCGATCAGCTCGGCAACGGCAACAAGGCCGAAGGCTTTCAGCGCGGCAACGGCGGTTCGAACGCCGACATCAATCAGTCCGGCAACGGTGCGCAAGTGTACACGCTGCAAGACGGTGGTGGGAACCAGACTCTGGTCGCCAACCAGAGCGGAACGAACAACCAGGGCCAGGTAACCCAAGGTGCGGTGCCAAATCCGCTGACGTTCCCGCCCAAGGGTCATGACCAGGCGCGCTCGGTTGCAGGTTCGATGGACAACAATGCAACGCTTGGTCAGAGCGGCGCGGACGGCATCGCACAGATCGTTCAGGCCGGTTCGGGCAGCTTAGCCACGATCGACCAGAGCGGAACGAGCAACGAGACGCGCATCTTCCAGCAGGAAAATAGCGAAGGCAACACGGCCACGAGCACGCAGACCGGAAACGATGCCAATTCGAACATCTCGCAGTTCGGCTCCGGAAATGAGGGCACCGTGACGCAGAACGACGGTTCGGACAGCAACGTCGAACAGGGTAATTTCGACGACCAAAGTTCGGGCAACACTGCCACGGTGAATCAGAATGCGGGTTCGTCGCGTTCCGTCAGCGACATCAATCAGAACGGCAGCGACAACGAAACGAACGTTACGCAAAGCGGTGCCAACAACGACAGCTTCGCGTACACCACGGGCGACAGCAACAAGGTCGGCCTGACGCAAAGCGGGGCAAAGAACGCCAGCGTCATCATCCAGCGCGGCTTCGTAACCGGCGCTACGGCCACGGGTAACAAGGCGACCGTCAGCCAGATCGGGTCGGACACCAACAACCAGCTGCGTCAGGACGGCCTGCGCAACACCGCCAACGTGACACTATCGGGCACGGGACGCAGCGAACCGCGTCAGACGGACAGCGCGGGTTACACCGAGAACGTGCCGCCCGAGAGCGACATCATCCAGATCGGCGAGGTCAATCAGGCCACCGTCGATCAGGCGGCGGATCGCTCGCGCGTCACCATCTACCAGGGTGTGGACCGTTCGTCCGGCGATCTGCTGCTCGCCGACAATTCGCGTAACAACAGCGCGACGACGACGCAGACCGCTTCGGCGGACGACAGTCGTTCGGATACCTACCAGGGCGGCAGCGACAACATCGCCGACGTCAATCAGAGCGGCGTCAGCAACCTTAGCGAAATCGACCAGCTCGGCACGCGCAACATTGCCAACGTCAACCAGTCGACCGCCGGTAACCGCTCGTCCGTCAACCAGAACGGAACGAGCAACGTCGCGAACGTACGCCAGTAAGCCTCTCTTGACCGGCGTCCTCGTCCCGAGGGCGCCGGTTTTCCCGCCGCATCATCCGCCCCCCGGCTGCATCGGCGTCGACCACCGCTTCCCTGCCCGGGAGCGGCGGATCATCCGACTTTTCCTGCCAGAAAAGGATTGTACATCATGAAGCGCATCTTCCTCACCGGGGCGTCGGCCCTCGCTCTGCTCGCCGCGCCCGCGTTGGCGAGCAATTCGCAGAGCAGCGTCACGCAATCGAACAGCCGCAACAAGGCGACCGTCGACCAGACGGGCACGACCACCGGCGGCAGATCGACGATCACGCAATCCGATGACGACAACGAAGCCACCGTCACGCAAAGCGATGACGGCACCGGGTCGCGGCCGGTGCAAAGCTCGACGATCGATCAGTCGTGAACCGCCAACAAGGCGACCGTCACCCAGAGACTGACGACGTCCTTTGCGTCGACCGACACGAAGAACGCCAGCACGATCGCGCAAAGCGGGAGCGGCAACCAGGCGGACCTTATGCAAAAGGATGACGGGCAGCTGTCCGGCATCACGCAATCTTCCGACGCCAACCGCGCCACCGTGTCGCAGGGCCTGGAAGGCGGGCCGGAAACGACGGCGGCGGGAACGACCTACGAAAACGATTCGCGCGTCGACCAAGGCGGGGTGGGCGGCCACATCGCCACGGTGACTCAGTCGGGACGATTGAACCAGAGCGACCTCGACCAGACCGGTTCCGGCAACATGGCGCTGGTGCGGCAGAATGGCACCACGGGATCGTCGACCGTGACGCAAAGCGGCGATGGAGCCATGGTGGACATCGATCAGGCGCGCGGCATGCGCAACGATGCAACGGTGAGGCAGGCCGCCAACGGTACCGCGACCGTGGATCAGGCAGGCGACCGCAACGCCGCGACCGTCGATCAAAAGGCGGGCGCGAGCAACGCACGCGCGACGATCGCGACGGAAGGCAACGCCAACGCCGCCGCAATCACGCAGGCGACCGCACGTGCGGTCGCCCGCATCGATCAGACGGGGAACACCAACGGCTCGACGATCAGGCAGACGGGAACCGCGGGCAATTTCGGCGCGTCCGCGACCAGCAGCCAGATCGGCAACGGCAACACGTCCACCATTACGCAAACCGCGGGTGGTCAGGCGCGCGTCAACCAGGGCGGCACGTTCTTCGACACGACCGGGTTCGAGCGTGACGAAGGTCCGTTCATCGCGCAAGGGACGTCGACGAACAACGCGTCCACCGTTACGCAGAACGACGGCGGTGCCTTCGCCATCGTCGGTCAGGGTGGCACCGGCAATACGCAGACGCTGACGCAGACTGGCCCCGCGGATGCGCTCGTCCAGCAGTCCGGCGCGCGCAACCGCTCGGAGGTCGTGCAGAACGGCATGCAAAAAGACGGCAGCACGATCGCCGTGCAGATCCGCCAGCTCGGCAGCGACGGCTTTTCATCGCTGACGCAGAATGGCGGCGGAGCACCCGGTGGCAACAACCGTGCCTTTGTCGATCAGGTATCGGGCAGCTGCCTTGCAAGCTCGACGATCACGCAGGACGGGCAGGGCAATCTCGCGGACGTCACGCAGGGTGGTCAGGGAATGGGAAGCGGCGCGGGCGAGGGTAATAATTCGACGATCACGCAAAGCGCGGGAAGTTCGGACAACAGCGCGATGCTGATGCAGATGGGCAGCTTCAACCAGTCGACGATCGACCAGAGCGGCAGTTTGAACCGTGCGGACGTGTCGCAGTCGACGAACGGCAACATGTCGAGCGTGACGCAGAGCGGGTCGGGCAACAGCGCGATCGTACGTCAATAATACGCAATTATTCTAGCGGGCAAAGGACCGGTGTCTTCCGAGGCCCTGGTCCCGCCGGACGCGGGTCGTGTAAACGCCCGCCTCTCGTTTGAACGCCGGGCGAAAACATGCTACCGAAGCGCGGAAGGAATTTGCGATGAAGACGGGTCTTTTACCGGTTCCGCCGCCCTGCTGGTGATGGCGCAGCCGGACCCTGCCGTTGCCCAACTCGTTATTCCTGTCCCCGACGTGTCCAACCGTGGTGCTTTCGTCAGCCAGATCGGCGAGGACAATCGCGCAAGCGTCGTTCAGACCGCGTCGGACGCAAGTGCCGACGTGCGTCAGCAAGGCGCCGACAACAATGCCGCCGTGACCCAGCGAGGTAGCGGCCTGGGCTTCGCCGACGTGCGCCAGACCGGCGACGGCAACGCCGCCACGGTCGAGCAGGACGGAAGCGGGCAAAGCGTGTTGTATGTCGTTCAGACGGGCGGCGGCAACCGGGCGGTCTCCAACCAGTTGACGCCGGGCGTCAGCAACAACGGTGCGATCATGATGCAGACCGGCTCCGACAACCTCATGACGCTGATCCAGAACGATAGCGGCAACACCGCGGCTCTCGTTCAGGACGGCGACCGCAAGGACATGACCGCGGTTCAGAACGGGCTCAACAATCAGCTCAGCTGGACGCAGCAGGGCAGCGGATTGAGCAACCTGCAGATCACGCAGCCGGGCGGGCAGGCGTTGCAGATCACGCAGACGAATATCGGGGTTCGGTAGGATGCACGGGCGTCGCGGCCTCCGCATGATGCGGGCGGGCGGCATGATCGCGACGCTTGTGAGCGTCGCGCCGGCCATCAGCCAGGATACCGATGTTTCGATCGTTCAAATTCCTGTCACATCCGTGGGCAAGTCACCCGTGGAACAGGTTACGCGGACGAGAAACGATTCCGATGCGGCGGCTCAGGTCGGCGCGCGTGCGGACAGCCGCACGACCGGTGCTCAGCTTACGCGCGAAGTGGCCAACACACGATCGCCTGACCAGCTTTATCGTGGCGGACGAACCGCGCAGCCGTCCGACGCTTTATCGCGACCGAGCGAGGGACGTACGAGCGCTGTCGCGCGTGTCGGCGGCAGCGATCGTTGCGAAGGTCGGCAGACGAACGCGGCGGTCGCGCGCGCTTGCGCCCGGGCGATCGAGACGCGTTCGGGAGAGTTCGCGGCTACCGATGCTCCCGGTCTGTCGCCCGAACAGCGGCTGCTCGTCGATCAGCGCGGGCGCGAGCCCTCCACATCGCTTCGCGGCGCGGCGCGCAGGCTCGCCGACGATGCCGACGCGCAAGCGGTCGAGTCGCAGGGCATAGCTTCGGTTGCGCTTCGCCATACCGCACCCGGCGCGGCGCGTTCCGTGCAGGCCAGTACGCTCGAGCAGTCCGCGTTGACCGCCGAGACGCAGGCGTTCGTCAGCGCGCTCGTGTCCACGATCACCAACGCGCCTCCGTCGCCGCGCTGAGGCGCGCGGCATCTCGCCCTGTCGGGCATATCGCCAAGGACCCTCAAGATGGCCGAATTCTCGATCGCATCAGGGCTTATCGCCGCAGCATTGGCCTCCGGTAGTGGCGGCGCGGGGTCGGCCGCGGCACCCGTACACCTCGTCACCGAGCCCGTCGCCAATGGCGTACGCATCACCGTGGTCGGAAAGTCTGCATCGGCGGTCGATGCGACATACGCGCTGGAAGTCAGCAGCAACCCCGCCGCGGGGGGCAATCGTTCGACGCAACGCGGTTCGGTCCGGCTTCGGCCCGGTGTCCCCGTGACGATGGTCACGCTGACGTTGGGCGGCGGCCAAGGCGGCGGCTGGACGGCACGGCTCAAGGTCGAACCGAAAGGCGCGCCGGCTTACGAAGAGGTCAAGACCTCGTCCTGATGAGCGCGCGCATCGGCGGCGCAAGCGAAGTTTCACGATTGTCGGGTAAACGTGCCGGATGACCCAGCGCATCCATCTCGTCGTCGCGGCCCGGCCGAACTTCATGAAAGTGGCGCCGCTCTGGCACGCGCTCACCGCCGCCGACGGATTCACGCCCGTGCTGATCCATTCGGGCCAGCATTACGATCCCAACATGTCCGACGCGATCCTGAACGATCTGCGCATGCCCGCCCCCGACCATCATCTGGGCGTCGGGTCCGGAAGCCATGCCGAACAGACGGGGCGCGTGATGATCGCGTACGAAGCCGTGGCGAACGTGGACAGGCCGGACTGGCTGGTGGTGGTCGGCGACGTCAACACCACCGTGGCGTGCGCGATGGTCGCGACCAAGAACGGATTCCCGGTGGTCCACCTGGAAGCCGGGCTGCGGTCGCGCGACCGGACGATGCCCGAGGAGATCAACCGGCTGATCACCGATGCGATCGCCGACGTGTTGTGGACGCCGTCGCCC
>JAABUS010007953.1_pt1 | contig 11845 bp, 11 predicted proteins | sample 5560161 | NCBI WGS metagenome assembly JAABUS01 (sample SAMN10711885, study PRJNA513376) | rock metagenome | isolation source: Antarctica rocks | place: Antarctica: Victoria Land, Trio Nunatak nord | collected 2016-01-04 | reverse complement strand
TTCCTCACGGCGCAGCCCTGGCACCCGCCGGCGTTCGCCGTAGGTCGCCAACCCGATCTGCTCGGGCTGCACCTGGGCCCGGCGTGCCTGCAGGAAGTCTCCGAGCTGCCCTTGTCCGTCCATGAAGTCGAGTATGTGGTCGCTGGACCGCAATAACCTCCCCCCGCCGAGGGTAGGCATGAGCGGGTCTGGCACCACCGAGCCCGCCCCAGGAACGTATGAGCATGACCACAGGAATCACCAATCCGGACAGTTTTGACGCCGTCACCGCGACCGACCTCACCTTCACCCGCCGCGCCTGGATCAACGCCGGACCCGGCGACCTCTACGACCTCATCAGCGACGTCAGTAGGATAGGTGACTGGAGCCCCAACGCCGATGCCGTCCACTACGACCAGGACGCCGGGCCCTGGGTCGGAGCCTGGTTCAGCGGCCGCAACCGCAAGGGCGGCAAGGAGTGGACTACCCGCTCCCAGATCGTGGCGGCAGAGCCGGGCCGGCGCTTTGCCTTCACCGTGGGCGGTGCGCAGGACGGAATTATCCAATGGGAGTGGTTATTCACTGCCCAGGGAACTGGAACAACGGTGCAGCAATCCTGGCGAGTGCTCCGCTACGACCCGGTACTGGGTGATACCCGCTCGGACGTCGAGGCCCTGCGCGACTTCATGGCCGACAGCGCCGAATCCACATTGATCAACCTCGCCGCCCGGATCGGCGAGCGATTTCGGCCGAGCGCGCCGTGACCTCACTGCACACGACCATCATCCGCACGACCCGCGCGGGCCACACCGCGCATGGTCGCCGTCGAGTTCGCCCGGTTCCTCGACCTGCCACTGCCCCCGCTCCAGCCAAACCGACGTCGACTGCGACCTGGTCCTGATCCATGGGATGACAACTTAACCCCGCCACCCCGCGCCGGGGCCGAGGGCGGTCGCGAGGGCGAGGGGCGATGAGAGAGAAGCCGACGAGCAAAACGGGCACCCAGTGCCACATCTATGAACGTTTGGCCCAAACGGCTGATGCAGGTTGAGACGTCCCACGCCCTCGACGTCACCACAGTCAGCTGGCCCAACAGAACAGCAGGCCCTGTCGGCGACGTCGGCCGCTGACCCAGTTGCTGCCCGAGGTCGTCGGCGCCGTCGAAGAGCGGGCCGAACGCCCGGTTCGCCGAACCGACTGTTCGCGACACGACGCTCGGTGGTGCGCCCCGGTGCACCGGAAGTCGCGCCGCTTCGCGCCGCTGCGCGGTCGGCTGCGTCAACTGGTCAGGCCGTGAGGTCGTGCTGTAACGATCGTTAACGGGACGGTCAGGGTGGTACGGCGACATGTGACCTATAGCGGTAGGTGACGCGGTCCTCGCAGCGCTATGTGACCGCTGGCGCCGCCGCGATCATGTCTGGTAGCCGAAGGATGCTCCTATGGACCGTCAAGTGGTCTGAGCGAGATCTGTTGGCCCGTCAGCTGGCTGGAGTGCGTTGTAGAGCTCGCGGGCGACGTGGCGCATGGGTGTTCCCTTCTCGGCGGTCTAATGGAATTCCTTGATCAGCGGGGGAGGGTGTCGGGGGTGGTGGACCGGGGTCCTGGGGCGTCAGTGGGCGAGCTCGTCGAGGCGGCGCTGCAGGAAGTCACGTTCGGCACCGTTGGCGGTGAGGTCGAGCGCCGCCCGGTACGACTGCGCCGCCTCGACCGGACGGTCCAGTCGCCGCAGCAGGGCCGCGCGGACGGAGTGCACGTACGGGTAGGCGCGTAGGCGCGGGTCGTCCGCCAGCCGCTCGACGACGGCCAGCGCCGGGGTCGGCCCGTCCGCGAACGCCACCGCGGCCGCGCGGTTGAGCTCGACGACCGGCGACGGCTCGACCGCGAGCAGCAGGTCGTACAGGTGCACGATCCTCGGCCAGTCGGTGAGGTCGAAGGCGGGGGCGGTCGCGTGGGCGCCGGCGATCGCGGCCTGCAGTGCGAAGCGCCCCGGCCGGCCCTGCAGCCCGAGGACGGTGTGCCGCAGCCCTTCGAGGATCATGCGCTCGTTCCAGCGGTGCCGGTCCTGGTGCTCGAGCAGCACGAGCCGGCCACGGGCGTCGAGCCTGGTGGCGCGCCGGGCGTACATGAGCAGCAGCAGCCCGAGCAGTCCGTGCGCCTCGCGCTCGCCGGGCAGCAGTCGCACGAGGGTGCGGGCGAGGTCGAGGGCGCGCTCGCAGAGGTCGTCGCGCACGAGCACCTCGCCGGTGGGCGCGGTGTGCCCGGCGCTGAACAGCAGGTGCACGGTGCTGAGCACGCTGTCGAGCCGCTCGGGGAGCTCGGCGGCGGCCGGCGTCCGGTAGGGGATCCTCGCCTGGGCGATTTTCTTCTTGGCGCGGGTGATGCGGGCGGCCATCGTCGGCTCGGGCACGAGGAAGGCCCTGGCGACGTCCGGCGTGGCGACGCCGCAGACCAGCCGCAGGGTCAGGGCGATCCGGGCCGCGGGCTCGAGCGCCGGGTGGCAGCAGGTGAAGACGAGCCGCAGCCGGTCGTCGGGCACCGCCTCGGTGTCGTCGTCCGGCTCCTCGCCCGGCTCGGACGGCACCTGGACGGGCTCGACGAGCAACGGCAGCTTGCGCTGCAGCGTGGTCTCGCGCCGCAGCCGGTCGACGGCCCGGCGCCGGGCCGCCGTGGTCAGCCAGGCGCCGGGCCGGTCGGGGACGCCCGAGCGGGCCCACGCCTGCAGGGCGTCGACGTACGCCTCCTGCGCGCACTCCTCCGCGACGTCGAGGTCGCCGGCGACGCGCACCGTCGCGGCGAGCACGAAGGCCCACTCGCGACGGTGCGCGTCCGCCAGTGCCTCGGCGACCGCACCGAGCGTCGCGGTCACGCGGTCAGCGACCGCCGGCTGTCGAGTCCAAGACCGGCCGGACCTCGACCCCGCCGAACGGGGCGGGCGTGAGCTTGCCGATCTCGAGGGCGTGGTCGAGGTCGCGCGCCTCGACGATGTAGAACCCGGCGAGCGCCTCCTTGGACTCGACGAACGGCCCGTCGGTGACCTGGCCGGACCGGATCGACGTGGCGGTGGTCGTCTGCTGCAGTCCCTCGCCGCCGACGATCGTGCCGCCGAGGTCGGCGACGGCCTTGGTGAACGCGCTGTGCGCGTCGACGACCGACTGCCAGCCCTCGGGCGTCATGGTGGCGTAGTCGGCCTCGCGCTCGTGGATGAGGATCATGTACTTGCTCATGAGGGGAGCTCCTGTCCGGGGTGCGGGCCGGCCTCTCCGGCCCTGCACCCTACCGTCGTACAGCCTGGCCCCGGATCGACAACGAGGACCAGAAAATCGTCAGACGCTCGCCGGTTCGCCTGCCGGGTCACCCCGGCGGACGGCGGCCAGCAGCATCTGCGCGACGTCCACGACCTCGACGCCCTCGCCCGCCGACCCGTCCGCCTGCTTCGACGTGAGGCTGACGCCGAGCATGACGCGGCAGACGGGCAGGCCACCGCCACCTGCTCGGCGCCCGTGGCGAGGGCCTCCTCCATCCGGTTGTCGTTGATCCGCGTGCCGAGCTTCTCCTCCATCCACATGCGCGCGCCGCCGGCGCCGCAGCAGAACGACCGGTTGCCGTGCCGCGGCATCTCAGTCTGTGCGAGCCCGGGCAGCGCGCCGATGAGCTCTTGCGGCGGGTCGTAGACGCCGTTGTGACGGCCGATGTAGCAGGGGTCGTGGTACGTGACCGGCGTCGCGGCGGGCTCGGGCGTGACCGGGGCGACCGGCGTGAGCCGCCCCTCCCGGACGAGCCGGTTGAGCAGCTGCGTGTGGTGCAGCACCTCGTACCGGCCGCCGAGCTGCGGGTACTCGTTCTTCAGCGTGTTGAAGCAGTGCGCGCAGGTCGCCACGATCTTGGTCGCGCCCGACTCGTTGAGCACCTCGACGTTCGGCATCGCGAGCTGGCTGAAGAGGAACTCGTTGCCCGAGCGCCGGGCCGGGTCACCCGTGCACGACTCGCCTCCGGGGGGTGCAGCCGGCAGCGTCCGCTGCGACATCGCGGCATGCCGTAAAGGGGCCCCACACAGGCGCACGCACCTCCACCGGCAGGGTGTTGCGACGACCGTCTGAGGCCGAGTGAGGAACGGGGGGAAGCCCAGAGCAACGTTGAGCAGGACGGTCACTGCAGGGATCGGAGCAGAGGTCCAGGACCGGATCGGTCTGCTCGAGCGGGGTCAGCCTTCCCCCTCGGCCAACTCCGGACGCCGAGGAGGTACCGCGAACGGGGACGACCTCCTCGTAGAAGTGTCGTCGCCCTTCTTCGCCACCCTGTCTTGGTTCCCCCACCCCGTCGTCCTGAAGGTCTTCCGCAGAGACGCTTAGTGGCGTCGAGTGACGCCCGTCACGCGCGAAGCGCGACAGCGATGCGCGTCACCGATAGCCGACCGGTCAGCGACACACGATCGCCGACCTGCAGCGACCTTGAGCAGGAGCAGAAGCGGTCGTCCCAATAGACCCGTCCGCATTGTTGTCTCACTGAGGGGCCTTATACGGCACACTCGGCGTCATGACGGGACTGAAGATCGGTTACGCCCGGGTGTCGACGGTCGGGCAGGACCTCACCGCCCAGCGCGACGGCCTTCGCGCGCTTGGCGTCGAGAAGGAACGGGTCTACGTCGACCACGGCCTGACCGGCACGACTCGGGTGCGTCCTGGTCTGCGTGAGGCGCTCGCCGCTTGCCGCACCGGCGACACGCTGGTGGTCACCAAGCTGGACCGGCTGGCTCGGTCGCTGCCGGACGCCCGGGACATCGTCGAGGAGCTGACCGGCCAGGGGGTTCGGCTGCAGCTCGGCGGTTCGGTTCACGACCCGACCGACCCGGTTGGCCGGCTGCTGTTCAACGTGCTGGCGATGGTCGCCGAGTTCGAGGCCGACCTGATCAGGGCCCGCACCCGGGAGGGCATGGCCGTGGCCCGCGCCGCCGGCAAGCTCCGCGGCCGCAAGCCCAAGCTGACCCCGGCCCGGGAGGCGCTGATGGTCGACCTGCACCGCACCGGGCAGAAGAACCCCTCCGACCTCGCCGAGCTGTTCGGCGTCGGCCGCTCCACCGTCTACCGGGCCCTGCAGCGCGCCGGCTCCGAGGTGCCGGTGTCGACGGGCAGCGCGGCCGCCGCCGGCGGGTGAGCGTGCCGTCGCTGGCCGGGCTCGGGCCGGAGCAGCAGGCGCTGGCCGGGCGACGGTGGGAGGTCCTGCGGCCGCACGTGCAGGACGGGGTTCCGCTCACCCAAGCTGCCCGCCAGGCGCAGGTCCCGCTGCGGACCGCGCAGCGCTGGCTGGTCCGCTACCGCGCCGGCGGCCTTGTCGCGCTGGCCCGACCGGCCAGGTCAGACCGTGGGGTGCGGCGGGTACCGCAGGAACTGGTTCGCCTGGTCGAGGGCTTGGCGCTGCGCCGCCCCCGGCCGTCGGTGGCCACGGTCGCGCGGCAGGCAGCGCTGGCCGCGGCGAAGCACGGCTGGCCTGCGCCGTCCTACAGCACCGTGCATGCGATCGTCACCGGCCTGGACCCGCACCTGATGACGCTGGCGCACGACGGCCCCACGGCGCTGCGCGACCGCTACGAGCTGGTGTACCGCCGGCAGGCCGACCGGCCGAACCAGATCTGGCAGGCCGACCACACCGAGCTGGACCTGCTGGTGCTGGACGCCGACGGCAGCCCGGCCCGGCCTTGGCTGTCGGTCGTGCTCGACGACTGCTCGCGGGCCGTCGCCGGCTACAGCCTGTTCCTCGGGGCGCCGTCGGCGCTGAACCTGTCGTTGGCGCTGCGCCAGGCGATCTGGCGCAAGACCGACCCGGCGTGGGCGGTGCACGGCCTGCCCGACGTGCTGTACGCCGACCACGGCAGCGACTTCACCAGCGACCACCTGGCAGCAGTCGCGGCCGACCTGCACATAGAGCTGGTGCACTCCGCCGTCGCCCGGCCGCAGGGCCGCGGCAAGATCGAGCGGTTCTTCGGCACCATCACCACCGAGCTGCTGCCCCAGCTGCCCGGGCAGCTCGTCCACGGCCACCCCGTCTCGCCGCCCCGGCTCACGCTCACCGAGGTGGACACCGCGGTCGGCAGGTGGGTCACCGGCACCTACCACCAGCGACCGCACAGCGAGACCGGCCAGGCGCCGCAGCGGGGCTGGCTCGCCGACGGCTGGCTGCCCCGCACCCCAGACAGCCTCGAGCAGCTCGACCTGTTGCTCGTGATGGTCGCCAAGCCCCGAGTCGTGCACCGCGACGGCATCCGCTTCCAGGGCCTGCGCTACCTGGACCCGACCCTGGCCGCCTACGTCGGCGAGCCCGTCACGATCCGGTACGACCCGCGGGACCTCGGCGAGATCCGAGTCTTTCACCGCGGCCGTTTCCTGTGCCGGGCGATCAGCCCCGAGTACGCCGGCCAGGCACTCACCCTGAAGGACATCCAGACCGCCCGCACCGCCCACCGACGGGCCCTGCGCACCCGCCTCGACGATCGGCGCACCGCGGTCCGCGAGTACCTGCCCGAGCACCCCGCCGAGCCGGCACCCACCGCCCCCGCGCCGCGTCCGGCCGAGCCGCAGCAGCGGCCCGCACGGACCCGGTCGAGGCTGCACACCTACTTGGAGGACAAGGCGTGACGACACTGACCAGGCGCCGCACCGGACCGTTCATCGCGACCAAGGAGTACCGGCGCTTCGTCGAGTTCGCCGACGCCGTCCGGCGAGAGAGCTACATCGGCCTGTGCTTCGGCCCGGCCGGCGTCGGCAAGACCCTGTCCGCCCGCCGCTACACCCACTGGGACAGCGCCGAGCCCCTGCTCGAGCAGTGGGGCCCACGCGCCGACAGTGACGCCGCCATCTACGCCTCGCTGGCCCGCTCCCGCGCCGTCTTCTACACCCCGACCACCACCAGCACGCTCCGCCAGATCGACAAGGACCTCGACGTGCTGATCAACCGCGTCGACATCTGCATCGACCAGCACGTCCGCCGCGACCAGACCCACTTCACCGGCGGGCCGCCGAGCTACGTCGACCTGCTCGTCGTCGACGAGGCCGACCGGCTGTCCGCACCGGCCCTGGAGCACCTGCGTGACCGCTTCGACCGCCGACCCCTCGGGCTCCTCCTGATCGGGATGCCCGGCATCGACAAGCGCCTGTCCCGCTACCCCCAGCTGTACAGCCGCATCGGCTTCGCGCACCAGTACCGGCCGCTGGGCGACGACGAGCTGGCGTTCGTCCTGAGCCGTCACTGGCGCAAGCTCGGGCTCACCCTGGACCTCACCGACTTCACCGACGCCCAAGCCGTCGCCGCAGTCGGCCGGATCACCCACGGCAACTTCCGGCTCGTGCACCGCCTGTTCGTCCAGATCGAACGCGTGTTGAAGATCAACGATCTCACTGTCGTCACCAGTGACGTCGTCGACGCAGCCCGCAGCACCCTCGTCATCGGCGACACATAGCCCCACCGAACTACGCCATCTATCGCTGGAGGTCACAGGCGACACGCCGAGAGGTGGCGTACCGAAAGCCGTCTCGGAACTGGCGGCGGCTGGACGCCGCAGTTGACTCGTTTTCGGGACGACCTGCGGCGGGGTGTTCATCGCCGACCCCTGGTCTGGGGCGGTCGCGGACGGCTTCCACTCGGCCCGGTTCGAGGTCGTCGGAGTGTTGGCCTGTCTGCTCGGGCCGCGGTGATCATGCACGCGCCGCGCCCTGGCTCACAGCCCACCCGTTCGTGACGGCGGGTCAGCAGCAGTCCTCGCCGTGCCAGGCCTCGCGGCCTTCGCGGACGGCCCACGCGGCCAGCAGCAGGGCGATGACGGGATCGACCCAGGTCCATCCGAGCGCGGCGGTGGCGGCCAGGCCGAGCAGCACCGCGCCGGCCTGAGCGGCGCAGAGCAGGTTCTGCCCGCCCTCGCCGGCGGTGGCCCCGGACCCGAGGGCTGCCCCGAGGCGTCGTTTCGCGACCCCGAGGGCGGCCATGCCGAGCAGGCTGACCGCGGTGATGACGATGCCGAGCACGGTGGTGTCCGAGCCGTGCCCGGTGAACAGGTCCCGGACGGCGGCGACGGCGATAGGGGGCGAGCAGGGAGAAGGACACGGCGACTGCCCGCCGGGCGTGGCCCTCGGCTGTCTCGGACAGGGTCCGGGTGCCGGTGAACCGCCAGATCACGATGACCGCGGCCAGTCCTTCGATCACCGATCCCAGTGCCCAGCCGATCAGGGACACCGACCCGGCGCGCAGCCCAGCCACCAGGCCCAGGACGCCCTCGCCGGTCATCCAGACCAGGGACACCCAGGACAGCTGCCGAGCCCGGGCGGGCGGTCCGATGCCAGCCCGCTGACCGACAGGGTGCCACCACCGGGTCCGGGGTCGGGACCGGTCCCGGGGTGCAACACCCGTCCGCACACGCGGGCGTCCCGGTCGACGGCTCGGTCGCCGCCCCAGCGGACGGTGAGACGTCGACACGTGGCAGGGGGGTGGCGGTGAGGGTGACCGGCCGGGGCTGGGTTCCGGGCATCAGTGGGTTCCGTCCTCGTGGGCGGTGTGGCCGGCGGGTTCGAGCTGGAAGGTGGAGTGCTCGACGTCGACGTGGCCGAGCAGGCAGTTCTGCAACTGGTCCAGGACGTGGGGGCAGTAGGCCGCGCACAGCTTCAGCGGAATCACCCCTGCCTTGTGGGTTCGGGGTTCCACCGGTCGCCGAACAGCGCCAGGACGGCTGCTGTCAGGACGGCCATCGCACCGCTGATCAGCAGCGGCAGCCGGCCGTCGCCGTGCCAGGCGAGTCCCGCCCAGACCCCGGCGACCAGGATGGCTCCACCGGTGGTCGCCTGGTAGAGCCCCTGTGCCCCGGACTGCCGGTCCCCGGGCGCGAGACTGGCCACCCACGCCTTGCCGACGCCGTCGGTGAACGCGGCGAACCCCCCGTACAGCGGCAGCAGCACGAAGACCCAGCCCGGGGACCTGACCAGCCCGAGCCCGAGGTATCCCAGGGCGAAGAAGACCAGCCCCGCGGCGTAGACCAGATGGCGCGGCGCCCGATCCGACAGCGCGCCCACGGGATAGGCGGCCAGGGCGTAGACGGCGTTGTAGGCGATGTACGCGCCGATGACACCGGCCGTCGACAGGCCGAGCTCGTGCGCCCGCAGCAGCAGCAGCGCGTCGGGGAAGTTGACCAGGCCGAACACAGAGAGCAGGGCGATGAGCGAGCGCAGGCGGGGCGGGAGCGCGGTCAGCCGGGCGACGGGGGCAACGCTGGCCCGCGAGGTGCCCCGGTCGGGGCGGGCGTCCTCGCGGACGGCGGCGACCAGCAGCACCGAGAGGACGGCCGGGACGACGGCGATCACCAGCAGCGGCCGGATCCGGTGGCCCAGCAGCTCGTACAGCAGCAGGCCGAGCGCGGGGCCGACGACCGCGCCGGCGGTGTCCGCGGCCCGGTGGACACCGAAGATCCGGCCGCGTGCGCCCGGGTCCGCACCGACCATGAGCAACGCGTCCCGGGGGGCACCGCGGACTCCTTTGCCGACGCGGTCGACGCACCGGCCGGCCAGCACGACCGGCCAGGCACCGGCGACGGCGATCAGCACCTTGCCGACAGCGGCCAGGCCGTAGCCCACGGCGATGAGCGGGCGGCGAGCCCGACGGTCGCCTAGTCGCCCGGCGAGCAGCCGGGTGGCGGCGGCGACGCCCTCGGCGACGCCTTCCACGGCACCGACGACCGCGACCGACGCCCCCAGGGTGGCGGTGAGGAAGATCGGCAGGATCGGGTACAGCAGCTCGCTGGCGGCGTCCTGCAGGAAGCTCACCCCGGACAGCGTCCGGACGTTCGGCGTCAACCACGCCCGGCGTCGGTTGCCCGTCCCGGTCGCCATCGGGCCTCCTTTCGCGGGTTCGAGCCGGATCAGGCGGAGTCTTCACGCGTCTGCTGGCGGCCGGCGCGGATCCGGCGCACCACGACCACGACCACGCCCACGACGACGAGCGCGATGATCGCGTTGTTCAGGTAGGTGCTGTAGGTCCCGACTGACTGCCACCGGCTGCCCAGCGCCTAGCCGAGCAGGACGAACAGGGCGTTCCACAGGGCGCTGCCGGCGGTGGTGTAGGCGACGAACTTCGGCAGAGGCATCCGTTCGACGCCGGCGGGGACGCTGACGAAACTGCGGACCACGGGCACCATCCGGCCCACGAAGACCGCTCGACCGCCCCGGCGGGCGAACCACTGCTCGGCGCGGTCGAGGTCGTGCACCGACGCCAGCGGGACCCGGTCCGCGATGCGCCGCAACCGGTCCCGGCCGAGGACCGCGCCCAGGCCGTAGAGGACCACGGCACCGACGACCGAGCCGGCGGTGGCCCAGAGGATGACGGCCACGACGCTGAGGTTCCCCTGGCCGGCGAGGAACCCGGCCAGCGGCAGGACGACCTCGCTCGGGATCGGCGGGAACAGGTTCTCCAGCGCGACGATGGCGCCGACGCCCGGCCCGCCGAGGTTGGTCATGACGTCGGCGGCCCAGCCGGTGATGCCGGTGAGTTCGTCGGTGCCGCTGCCGGCGGCGGCGGATGCGGTCATCGGGTTCATGTCCGCGAGGATGACGGTCGTTGTCACCGGGTCAGCTACCGGGCCGCGCCCGCGAGCACGGAAGCCGGTGACGCAGTGACTCCCATGCTGGCGTACAGGTCCTCGAACTGGCTCAGGGTGCAGTCGAAGTCGTGGCCGACGGCGATGTCCCGGCTGGCGCGCCCCATCCGGCGGCTGGTGAGGGGTGCGCTGAGCAAGGCGATCGCATGGGCGGCGAGTGCGGCGACGTCACCGGGCGGGTAGAGGTGGCCGTTGACGCCCGGGTGCACCAGATGGGGAAGTGCCATCGCATCGGCGGCGATGACCGGCAGCCCGCTGGCCATGGCCTCCAGCGTCACCAGGCTCTGCAGCTCCGCGACACCGGGCATGGCGAACACGTCGGCGGCGGCGTAGGCGGCCGGCAGGTCCGGGTCGGGTACGAACCCGAGGCAGTGCACGTGCTCGCCGACCCCCAGCCGATCGGCCAGCGCCACAAGTCGCGCTCGTTGGTTGCCGGTACCGACCAGGACGAGCTGGGCATCGACCCGGCCGCGGATGACGGGCAGGGCCGCGACGAGCTCGCGCACGTGCTTCTCCTCATCGAGGCGACCCACGAAGAGAAGCGTCGGTCGGTCGGGCAGTCCGAACAGATCGCGAGTGCGTCCGGCCGGGTCGCGAAGGGGGAATCGGTCCAGGTCGATGCCGCAGGAGATGGCCCGCAGCGACCGGTGCAGCCCCTTGCCGCGGATGAGCTCTGCAGCGATCGGGGTGGGGGTGGTGACCTCGTCGGCGTGGTTGAACGTGCGGGCGAAGTCCCGCCACGCGATTCCGCAGGCCAGACGTCGGACAGCGGGTGGGACGCGGAAGTAGGCGACGAGGTTGTCCGGCATGAAGTGGCTGGTGGCCACCAGCGGAAGCTGTCGGCGGTGGGCCGCATGGACGAGCGCCCGGCCGATCGGGAAGTGGCCCTGGACGTGCACCACATCGGGCGCCACAGTGTCCAGTACCCGGCGGGTTGCAACCCCGCCCAGGGGCGGGGGGCAGAAGCGGAAGGTCGGGTGCAGGAGGGTCCGCACGGACCAGAGTCGGTGCACGGTGACGCCGTCCTCGACACGGGTGCTGGCAGGGCCGCCTGTGCTGGGGCAGACCACGTGGACGTCGTAGCCGCGGGCCGCCAGGCCGGTGGCCAGACGGTAGGTGAAGTAGGCGGGAACGGGCGAGTACGGCGATCCCGGCGAAGACGAGCACCGCGCCGAGCATGACGACAAGAACCGGCTCCAGACCCGTCGGGACGGGCTCGTGCAGGAGAAGGACCCCGCC
>JAABUS010007952.1_pt1 | contig 11848 bp, 14 predicted proteins | sample 5560161 | NCBI WGS metagenome assembly JAABUS01 (sample SAMN10711885, study PRJNA513376) | rock metagenome | isolation source: Antarctica rocks | place: Antarctica: Victoria Land, Trio Nunatak nord | collected 2016-01-04 | reverse complement strand
CAGATGATCACTGCTGACGAGATCCTTGCCTCCCTCCGTTCCGAGTTCGATCTCAGCGACCATCCCGACGATCGCGGCAGCGCGCCAGCCGAGCTGTTCGTCGTCGACGGCGGACCGTCCACCGTGGGTGTCATCGCCTCGGTGACGCGGCCCTTCTGTGGGGACTGCGACCGGGTCCGGCTCACCGCGGACGGTCAGGTCCGCAACTGCCTCTTCGCGCGCGAGGAGTCCGACCTTCGCACGGCGATCCGCACCGGTGCGTCCGACTCCGAGCTTGCCGACCGTTGGCGGATCGCGATGTGGTCCAAGCGCCCAGGCCACGGTATCGACGACGAATCTTTCCTCCAGCCGGTGCGTTCGATGAGCGCCATCGGAGGCTGACGTGCGCGGTTTTGCAGCCGCCTGAGTCGCCGCCATCGACCGCACAGCCGGAGACGTCAGTCGCGCGCGACGGGTTCGCTGTCGCGCAGGAAGCCGCGGGCGGCCAAGAACTCTGACAAGGATCGTGCGTGTTGGTCGCAGGCCAACCACGTCTTGCGTCGGTCCGGCAGATGGATCTTGGGGTTGTTCCACAGCAACGACATCGTGGCCGGCTGGGAGCACCCCTTGGCGGAACAGGTCAGAGCCGCGTCGGTGTCGACATCGCTCACACTGTCACCCTCCGCAACGAAGTGATGCCGAGCAACCACGGGGGGAGGTTGCCCGGCATCACGCGTGGCGCTCCGACGGGGGAAACGGAATGCCTGGAGCCCAGTCTGACATGCCGCCGGTGAGGGGTCCAGAGGGTCGCGGCCGGGCTTTCACCCACGCGTCTGCCCGCTGGGCGGTGCGTCCGGGCCGACCTCGAGGGCGGGGAGGTCCTCGGTGTGGTACGCCGGGGGGCCGGTGACGGTCCGGGTGTCGCCGGCGTTGGCGAGGATGACCGCGATGTAGGGAAGGAAGACCGCACCGGCCACGAGCACCCAGCGAACCGGGCCGTCGGTGACGATCGCCAGCACGAAGCAGATCGTGCGGGTCAGCATGGACAGCAAGTAGCGGCGCTGACGACGTTTGAGATCCTGGCTGTGGCTGACCCTGGCCGAAGTGATGCTGACGGGATCGTCGGAAGGCTGGTTCACGGTGGCTCCTCACTGTCCACCGTACGCCGTCTTCGCCGCTTGGTTCGCGCAGGCCAAGCGGCGTTCGTCACACGTATGTCGTGTCGGACGCGCGCGGTTCGTCGTACGGTGCGGTAACCGGTAGCGTCGTCGGCCGAGCCTGCTATCTGAAGCAGAGTCCGCGAAGCTACCTATCGAGAAACACAGCCGGCAAGGAGTTGACCGTGGGCAGATCAGTGCTCGTCACCGGCGGCAACCGCGGCATCGGCCGCGCCATCGCGCAGGCGTTCGTCGAGGCAGGCGACGAGGTGGCCGTAACCTACCGAACGGGCGAGCCTCCCGACGCTCTCTTCGGCGTCAGGTGCGACGTCACCGACCCCGATGCGGTGGAGGCGGCGTTCACGTCGGTCGAGGCCGAGCAGGGTGCAGTCGAGGTGCTGGTGGCCAACGCCGGCGTCACCCGCGACACTCTGCTGCTGCGGATGTCCGAGGAGGACTGGTCCTCGGTCATCGAGACCAACCTCACCGGATCGTTTCGGGTCGCCAAACGGGCGGCGAAGGGCATGCTCAGGCTCAAACGTGGCCGCATCGTGCTCATCTCGTCGGTGGTGGGGCTTCTCGGCTCCGCCGGCCAGGTCAACTACGCGGCGAGCAAGGCCGGCCTCGTCGGGATGGCGCGGTCGATGGCACGTGAGCTCGGCAGCCGATCGATTACGACGAACGTGGTGGCTCCCGGGTTCGTGGACACGGATATGACGGCCGAGCTGCCCGAGGACAAACGAGTCGAGTACCAACGTGCGATCCCGTTGGGCAGGTTCACCACCGGGGCAGAGATCGCCGGCGTGGTGCGCTGGGTCGCGTCGGAGGAGGCTGGTTACATCACCGGTGCGGTGATCCCAGTCGACGGCGGTCTTGGTATGGGTCACTGACCTCTCGCCACCCCAGGACCCCTCTTCGTCCGAACGCTAGCCTCCACTCACGAAAGGCTCGAACTGATGGGAATTCTCGACGGCAAGCGAATCCTGGTCGCTGGAGTGACGCTGGACTCCTCCATCGGCTTCGCCACGGCCAAGGTTGCCCAGGAGCAGGGCGCGACGGTGCTGATCTCCAACTTCGGGAGGGCGCTTTCGATCACCCGGCGGATCGCGGGCCGGCTACCGACGGCGCCGCCCGTCATCGAGCTCGACGTCAGCGACGACGACCACCTTGCGAGGCTCGAGGGCCAGCTCCGTGAGCACGTCGACGGCCTGGACGGCGTCGTCCACGCGATCGCCTACGGCAACCCGAGCACGATCCTCGGTGGCAAGTTCCTCGGGGGGCCCTGGGAGGACGTGGCTCATGCGGTCCGCGTCTCGGCATACTCCTACCAGGCGCTGGCCACGGCGTGTCTGCCGCTCATGCAGTCAGGAGGAAGCATCGTCGGCTGCACGTTCGACGCCTCGGTGGCATGGCCCGGGTACGACTGGATGGGCTTCGCCAAGGGTGCCTTGGAGTCCTGCAACCGCTACCTCGCCCGAGACCTGGGGCCGAAGGGGATCCGCTCCAACCTGGTCTCGGCCGGAGCCTTGAAGACGTTGGCAGCCAAGGCGATCCCAGGGTTCGAGCTGTTCGAGGAGGAATGGGCCAAGCGGGCACCCCTGGGCTGGGACCTCAACGACCTAGAGCCGACGGCCCGCACGATCGTGGCCTTGCTGAGTGACTTCATGCCGAAGACGACCGGCGAGATCGTGCACGTCGACGGCGGCTACCACGCGATGGGCGCCTGACCGACCGACTGGGTTCGGCCGCCTCTGCGCGGAGAGTCGGGGGTTCGGCCCTCCGGATGTGGCGGGAGAATGGGGGCGGGCAGGATAGGGCCATGACGTCGAGTGCGAACCGACAGCTGATCGTGATGCGGCATTCCAAGTCCGAGACCGGGGCGAGCAGCGACCACGTCCGGCAGCTCACCGACCGCGGCAAGGCCGATGCGGTCCGGGCTGGGCGGTGGCTCGCCGACACCGAACACGTCCCCGCTCACGTGCTGGTGTCGTCGGCGACGCGGGCACAGCAGACGTTCGACCATGTCTCGACCGGGCTCGGTGACGAGCCCGAGCACACCGTCCGCGATGAGCTGTACGCCGCGGACGTCGACGACGTCGTCGAGCTCTGCCGAACCCTGCCGCATTCGTTGCATCGCGTCCTGGTCATCGGCCACAACCCGACCATGGTCGAGCTGGTGCAGCAGCTGCAGCGCCGACCTGCCCAGGAGGGGCCGGCGCACCTGCCGACGTCGGGCATCGCGGTGTTGACCATTCCGGGTGAGTGGACGAGCCTCAGGTTGCGAAGCGCCCAACTCGACGAGGAGTACCGTCCAGCGGGCTGACCCAAAAGCTGGCGGCGGTCACGGAAGGAGGGGGTGGGGCGTGGTGATCCCGTGCTCGGCGTCGGCAGCCTCGATGTCCTCACGGCTGATCCCCAGCAGGTACAGGATCGCGTCCAGGTACGGCACGTTGACCGTGGTGTGGGCGGCCTCCTGCACCATCGGTTTGGCGTTGAAGGCGATGCCCAGTCCGGCCGCGGCCAACATGTCAAGATCGTTGGCGCCGTCGCCGATGGCGATCGTGCGGTCCAGGCTCACCTTGGAATCGCGGGCGAAACGGCGGAGCGCAGCGGCCTTCCCGCCTCGATCCACGACATCGCCGACGATCTTGCCAGTGAGCCTGCCGTCTGCCACCTCGAGCTCGTTGGCGGTGGAGTAGTCGATGCCGAGGTCGGCGGCGAGCCGGTCGGTGAGCTGGCTGAAGCCGCCGCTGACGATGGCGAACCCGTAGCCAAGGCGCTTGAGGGTGCGGACGAGGGTACGTGCGCCCGGGGCGAGAGCCAGCTCGTCGTACACCAGGTCCAGCACATCGGCGTCGAGGCCTTCGAGCAACGCGACGCGCTCCCGCAACGAGTCCTCGAAGTCGAGACCGCCCCGCATGGCCCGGTCCGTCACCTCGGCGACCTGAGGGCCGACCCCGGCGTACGCCGCGAGCTGGTCGATCGCCTCGCCCTGGACCAGGGTCGAGTCGACGTCCATCACCACCAGGCGACGGCCGTGGCGCAGCAGTCCGACCTCTTGGACCGCGACGTCGACGCGCTGGTGGGCCGCCTCGATGGCGAGCACCTTGCGGAGCCGGCCGACGTCGGCGCCTGAGACGTGGAACTCGATGGCGGTGACGGGGTACCGGGCCATCCGCACGACTCGGTCGATGTTGGCGCCGGTGTCGGCGATCCTGCCGGTGATGGCCGCCACCGCAGCGGGTGTGAGCGGCCGGCTGAGCACCGTCACGTGGGCACGACCTTCGCGGCGACGGGCGTTGTCGCCTTGGCCCTGCGCCATCTCCAGCTCCATGCCGAGGCTGCTCGCTGTCTGCTCGGCCTGTTGGCGCAGCTTGGTGACGTTGCGAGGGGCGGTGACCAGGACGCCGAGCAGCAGCCGTCCTCTCAGCACGACCTGCTCGATGTCGAGGACTTCCACGCCGAAGCCCGCCAAGGTCTCGAACATGGCTGCTGTGACGCCGGGGCGGTCCTTGCCCGTCAGTGTCATCAGCAGAGTGGGAGTGTCGGTCATGGCGTGGCGACCCTACCCGGGGTCAGCGCCCGTCGAGACTGGAGCAGGCCGCGATGATCGCGTTTCGGGCCGCGTGGTCCAGCGGCGCCAAGGCAACATGTCGACGGGCCGCCTCCGTCGCCGACAAGGCGCCACCGTCGTCGCGCCTCGCCATTGCCACCATGCGGAGGCAGCGAGCGCCCTGCCCTGCGGCTCTTGCCGCGGCGGGCGAGGCGAATGTGGCAGGCACGTCGAAGGGCCTCGGCGCACGCAGGTTCATCAGCTCGTCGGCGATGTCGGGGCTCCAGGCGGCGACGTCGAGGCGGGTCAGCTCGTCGGCCGCTACCCGAATCGCGTCGCGGAGGGCACGGTCTGCCGAGCCGACGTCTGGCAGATACGCCGGAGGCTCGGCTTCCAGGGCCCCCCAACGGATAGCCGCCCCGACCGTGCGCGGCACGAGACCACGCCCGCTGCCATGGAGCACCACCGCCTCTTTGGCCTCGAGGCCCTCGGCGTTGAACGCGGGCGGTCCGCCCAGACCCAGCGGGTCTCCTGGGACGGGCAGAGCCACGCTCACGCTGGACACCTTCTCCGCGCGCAACTGACCGAGCAGCAGGGCAGGTGGCAGCGGCGCCGCGTCGAAGCCGGAGAAGTCGACGCTCGACTGGCGCCCGACGATCCCGGAAATGAGGGCGTCGGCGCTCACGTCACCGCGCAGCCAGGCGTTGAGCCAGCAGGCCAGGCGCGCTGAGGCGGGCAAGGTGAGCACGGAAAAATTCTAGGCCGAAGCCGTAGCATGCTCGTGCAAGCGAGTGAATCCACCAGGACAGGGCAAGGCGAGGAGATCGATGGCCGCGGTCGTAGAGCTGGCTGATGTCTCCGTCGTGAGAGGGACCTCCCGGCTTCTCAACGCCATCTCATGGCGGGTCGAGGAGGACGAGCGCTGGGTTGTGCTGGGCCCCAACGGTGCTGGGAAGACCACCCTGCTCCAGCTCCTCAGCACCCACCTGTACCCCAGTGACGGACTCGTGGAGGTCCTCCACGAAGTCCTCGGCACTGTCGACGTGTTCGACCTACGCCCCCGCATCGGTCTCACCAGCGCAGCGCTTGGTGATCGAATCCCGCGGGGGGAGAAGGTCTCCGACGTGGTCGTCTCGGCGTCGTACGCCGTCATCGGCCGTTGGCGCGAGAAGTACGACGACCTCGACCACGCCCGCGCCTCAGCGCTCCTTGAGGAGGTCGGCGTGTCCCACCTTGCGCAGCGGACCTTCGGTACGTTGAGCGAGGGAGAGCGCAAGCGGGTGCAGATCGCGCGGGCCTTGATGACCGACCCCGAGTTGCTGCTCCTCGACGAGCCGGCAGCCGGTCTGGACCTCGGTGGACGCGAGGACCTGGTGAGCACGCTCAGCGTGCTGGCGACGGATGCGCTATCACCGGCGACGGTCCTGGTGAGCCACCACGTCGAAGAGATCCCACCCGGTTTCACCCACGTGCTGATGTTGCGGCGCGGTGAGCTCATGGTGGCAGGTCCGATGACGGACACGCTCACCGAGGAAAATCTGTCCGCGACCTTCGGTCTGAGCCTGTCACTGGACAAGTCAGCGGGCCGTTACAGTGCACGCCGGCGGCTGAGCTCACACCGACGCGGTGACGGCGCCTTCCGATAGATTCGCCATATGGACTGGTTCCGCGCTCACGACTGGCAGCTATGGCTGGTCATCGCCCTGCTGCTCGCAGGCGCCGAGATGGCGACGCTCGACCTGGCGCTGCTGATGATGGCGGTCGGCGCGCTGGTCGCCTGCCTGCTGGCGGCCCTCGGTCTCAACGTCGTCGTGCAGATCCTGGCCGCCGTGGCAGTCGCCATCGCGATGTTGGCGTTCGTGCGTCCTCCGATCGTGAGGCGGCTGCACTCCGGCCCGACCCTGCAACACGGTGGTGCCGCGTTGATTGGCAAGAGCGGCTTGGTGCTGGAGCGGGTCACCCCGCACACCGGGCGGGTCAAGCTCAACGGTGAGGTGTGGTCGGCGCGCACCGTCGACGAGAGCACCGTCGTGGAGCCCGGCAACAAAGTCGGCGTCGCCGAGATCGACGGCGCCACCGCCGTCGTCTACCCACTTGGCTAGCCGTCCCGGACCTGGCGGCGGGTGGGCAACTGCCGAGGCCGCCCAAGACAAACGCATCCGATAAAGTCGGTGCTCCGACGAGGCAGGGTCTCGCTCGTCCACTCACCCTCAGGGGGTCAGCGTCATGTGGCTGTTGATCGTGCTCGGCATCATCGTCTTGCTGGCGATCGTTGTGTTGCTCAAGGCGGTGCGGATCGTTCCGCAGGCGCGGGCGGGGATCGTCGAGCGGTTCGGGAAGTACCGCACCACGCTGTCTGCGGGGCTCAACATCGTGACGCCGTTCGTTGACCGGGTCCGCTACATCATCGACCTGCGCGAGCAGGTCGTGTCGTTCCCGCCGCAACCGGTGATCACCGAGGACAACCTTGTGGTGTCCATCGACACCGTCATCTACTTCCAGGTCACCAACCCGGTCGCGGCGACCTACGAGATCGCCAACTACATCCAGGCCATCGAACAGCTCACGATGACGACCCTGCGCAACATCATCGGCGGCATCACGCTGGAGCAGGCACTGACCAGCCGCGACGACATCAACCAGTCGCTGCGCGGCGTGCTCGACGAGGCCACCGGCCGCTGGGGCATCCGCGTCAACCGCGTCGAGCTGAAGGGAATCGACCCGCCGCCGTCGATCAAGGACTCGATGGAGAAGCAGATGCGTGCCGACCGCGACAAGCGCGCGGCCATCCTCACCGCCGAGGGCATGCGACAGTCGCAGATCCTGACCGCCGAAGGGCAGAAGCAGTCGGCTATCCTCACCGCCGAAGGCGACCGCGAGGCGCTGATCCTGCGAGCTCAAGGTGACCGCCAGTCGCGCATCCTGCGTGCGCAAGGTGAGGGCCAGGCGATCCTCACGGTGTTCCAGTCCATCCACGACGGCTCACCCGACCAGGCGTTGCTGGCCTATCAGTATCTGCAGATGCTGCCGAAGATCGCCGAAGGCGACGCCAACAAGGTCTGGATCGTGCCAAGTGAGATCGGCCGGGCCCTCGAGGGGCTCGGGAGCACCATCGGCTCGATCCAAGGCATCCCCACGGACACGTCGGGGCCTCGGAACCGGGTCGACTACGGCGAGCCCGTGGACGCCGCCATGCCGGTGACCGGCAGCTCGGGCGAGACTTCGTTGTCGAGCGCCCATGAGGATGTCGCGGAGGCGATCAAGTCTGCAGAGGCCGCCGCGAGCCCGAGCGTGATGCCGACGCGGGCACCTGCGGCTCCGTCGTGGGGCTCCGAGGAGGCGGGGCAGCACGAGGTGCCGCCGCCCGACCGACCAGCGTCGGGTCAGCCGACCGATGAGCCGCCTCCGACGTCCCCAGGGCCGCCGCAGCAGTGACACTGCTCGACGGAGTCTTCGTCTTTGTCGCCGGGCTGGCAGCCGGCACCATCAATACCATCGTCGGTTCGGGAACGTTAGTGACGTTTCCGACGCTGCTTGCCGTCGGCTACCCGCCGGTGCTGGCGAATGTCTCGAACACGGTCGGGTTGGTGCCGGGGAGCCTGTCGGGCGCGATCGGCTACCGCCGCGAGCTCGCGGGACAGCGGGGCCGGCTGCTGCGACTCGGGGTCGCATCACTCCTGGGCGGTATCACCGGCGCGGTTCTGCTGCTGTCTTTGCCCGCGGCGGCGTTCGGCGCGATCGTGCCGGTGCTGATCGGAGTCGGCTGCGTCCTGGTGCTGGCCCAGCCGTGGATCTCCCGACGCGTCCGACCACCCGAGCATGCACCCGCCCACGGGTCCATCGGGGTCTGGGCGCTCGTGTTCCTGGCCGGCGTCTACGGCGGGTACTTCGGGGCCGCTCAAGGCGTGCTGCTGATCGCGATCCTCGGCCTCGGCCTGGCCGAGTCGATGCAGCGGGTCAACGCCGCCAAGAACATCTTGGCTCTGTTGGTCAACTTCGTCGCCGCCGTCGTCTTCATCGCCGTCACCGACGTCGCATGGCTGGCAGCCGCGGTGATCGCCGCCGGCTCGATCGTCGGCGGCCAGCTGGGGGCCACCGTCGGCCGCAGGCTGCCCTCGCCCGTCTTCCGTGGCATCGTCGCCGTCGTCGGACTGGTCGCGATCGCGAAACTCGTCTTCTTCGACTGACAGAACCGCGACACAAGGCTTGGACAGCTCAAGACCCGACGTATAGCAGCCACTTCTCCACCTCGTCGAACGCGCGCTCACGGACCGCTTGGCGGGAGCAGAAGACGTCGTGGACGGCGCCGTCGACTCGCAGCACGGTGACGTGCGGCGCCAGCTGGTGTGACCATCGGGCGATCTGCTTGACGTCGAGCACCGTGTCGGTGGAGGCGGCCTGTTCGGTCCAGGTTGGAGCGACGGTGCTCGTCGTCGAGCACAAGCTGAGTACCGGCACCCCGGCGTCGATTCCGCGGTGCACGACACGATGGCCGGCCCGGACGGCGCGGAGCCAGCCGGCCCGGAGCGGGAAGCTGTCTCGCGGCTTCCAGGTCAGGTCGTAGTCCCACTCACCCCGGTAGTCACGGTGCAGGGTCTCGGCGTACACACCGGTCACGGTGCGCGGCACGATGGCGTACGGTCGCCGCTGCCCAAGCCGGTTGATCGCCTCGGTGCCGGCGGTGCGCGCGAACAACGACCCCTGGAGGTCGAGCCATGCACTGTTAAGGACGAGCGAGGCAGCTGGGTTGCGTCCCTCGGCAGTCCTGCGGGCCAGCCACAAGGCTGCAATCAGCCCACCTGTCGAGTGCCCGCTCACGACGAGTCTGGTGGAATGACCCCGCTCGTGGATACGGCGGATGGCCTCGTCGATCTCGGCGTCGTACTCGGCCAGGTCGAGGCAGAAGTTGGGAGTCTGGTGCGGTAACAGGGATCGGCCGTACTTGTGCAGCTCCAATGCGTAGAAGTGATAGCCGAGGCCGGTGAAGAACTCCGCCATCGCGGTCTGGAAGAAGTAGTCGCAGAACCCGTGCAGGTGCAGCACCGCGCCACGAGGCTCCGCACCGGCTTCGGGCGTTGCCGGTCGGTGGACCAGCTTCGCCACCACGGCGCCCTCGTCGTCCTCAGGCAGGTCGATCGTCTCGACGGTGTACGGCGCACCGAGCACGTCGGTCTCTGTCATGGCGACCAGTGTGCCGGGGCACCTCGCGCCCATCAGCCCGGGGGAGGGGCGGCGGTGTAGATGCGGGTGATGACGTCCTCGATGTCGGGCTCGAGGATGGACAGGTCGGCGATGTCATGAGAAGCGGCGACGGCGGCGACCAGTGGAGCCGCGCTCGCCTCGGCGGGGAACGCGAGCCACTGCCGGGGCCCTTCGACCTTGACCGTGTCCGCACCCGGGATCGCGATCGGGTCGGTCGGTTCGCTGAGATCCACCACCAGGGTGCGCCGAGCCCCACCTACCGCGTGGAGAGCGCCGAGGTCGCCGTCGAAGACCAGTCGACCGTGGTCGATCACCATCACCCGCGAGCACAGCTGCTCGATGTCGTCGAGATCGTGCGTAGTCAGGATGGCCGTGAGCCCGCGCTCACGGTTGGTCCGCCGCAGGAACTCGCGGAGCCTGGACTTGCTCACCACATCGAGGCCGATCGTGGGCTCGTCGAGATAGACGACGTCGGGGTCGTGCAACAGGGCCGCCGCGATGTCGCCTCGCATCCGCTGCCCGAGCGACAGCTGCCGCACCGGGGTGTCCAGCAGGGCCGCCAGGTCGAGCAGCTCGGTGAACGTCGCCATGTTCTTGCGGTAGCGCGCGGCCGGAATCCGGTAGATCCGCTGCAGCAGCTCATAGGAGTCCCGCAGTGGCAGGTCCCACCACAGTGCCGTGCGCTGGCCGAAGACGACCCCGATGCGGTGAGCGAGCTGGGTGCGCTCGACGTACGGCGTGAACCCGGCGACGGTGAGCTCGCCGCCGGACGGGACCAAGATGCCGGTCAGCATCTTGATAGTGGTGGACTTGCCGGCACCGTTCGGCCCGATGTAGCCGACCATCTCGCCGGGCTCGACGGTGAAGCTCAGGTCCCTCACGGCGTGAACGGTGTGCGTCGTACGCCGCCATCGGCCGCTCTTGCGGCGCAGCACGAACGAGCGTGACACGTCCCGCACCTCGATCATGGCCATCGCGTCGTCAGCTCCCTGTCGATCGGTAGTGGCGTACACCGGTGCGCCAGACGGCGGCAGCCAGCACCGCGAGCAGCGCCGCAACCACCGGTCCGCCGAACTGCACAGCCCCCGGCAGGCCGAGAGGGTCCTGCCGGTCGAGGATGAACAGGCTGGGGTACCAGTTGACGAACGTGATGGGTACGGCGAACGTCAGCGCCTTGATGGCCTCGGTCGGATAGATCGTCATCGGGAACTGCGCGAGAGTGCTGCCGCCGTAGGTGAACGCGTTCGCCAACTCCGACGAGTCCGCGGTCCAGAACTGCACCGCAGCCCCCATCGTGAAGATCGCCAGGAAGATCGCAGTCCCGAACACGAGCAGGTACGGCACCATCGCGAGCCTCGCCGCCGTCCAGTCGATGTCGAGGGCATGCACCGACCAGGCGAACACCAGTCCCCCCTGGGTGATGCGTCCGAGCCTTCGGAGGGCGAACTCGTCCGCGCACATCTGCACGTAGACCGACACCGGTCGCACCATCATCGCGTCGAGCGTGCCCAGCCGGATCCGCCGGCCGAGGCGCTCGATGTTGCCCAGGATCAGGTCGGCGAGTCCGAGACAGAGCGTCGACCCGCCGTACAGGAACGCGATCTCGCTGAGGGAGAACCCCCCGAGCGCGTCGATGTTCGTGAACATCACCAGGATCGCCACGAAGTCGAGACCGCTGATGAGGAACTGGCCGACGGTCAAGATGACGAACGACGTCCGGTAGCTCATCGAGACCCGGATCCACATCCGGGCGAGCAGGACGTACGCCCGTGCATCCGCGGCGAGGCGCTCAACCACCTTGCACCACCACCTTGCGGTTCGCCAGCTGAAGGACGCCGTGGCAGAGCGCCAACAGCGCAAGGGTCCACACGGCTTGGAAGCCGAGCGCGCCCCAGGCATCCAGGCCGCTCCTCTTCCCCAGCCAGATGTCAGCCGGCACCTGCAGGTACGACGCCCA
>JAABUS010007949.1_pt1 | contig 11852 bp, 12 predicted proteins | sample 5560161 | NCBI WGS metagenome assembly JAABUS01 (sample SAMN10711885, study PRJNA513376) | rock metagenome | isolation source: Antarctica rocks | place: Antarctica: Victoria Land, Trio Nunatak nord | collected 2016-01-04 | reverse complement strand
GTCGAGGATCAGGTCCGGACGGGCTGCGGCGACCGCGCCGGCGACGGTCTCGGCCCGCTGCTGGGAGAGCACGAGGTTGTCGGCGTCGCTCCCGACGTCATCGGTCTGCCCGATCACGGACACCGCAATGCCTTGCGGGACGTCGGCCACCAGATCGGCGAGCCGGGCCACGGCGACGGGCTACAGCTCGGCGCTGCCGAAGGCGAACAGGATGTCACTGTCCAGGCTCACCACCGTCTCGTCACCGTCGGTGCGGGTGGACTCGATCGGCTCCACGTGCCCGTTCGGATCCCAGACCTGGATCGACGCGGCAACCTGGTCGGAGGTGGGCTGCCCGAACTCCTCGGGACCAGCCGGTTCGGCCGCCGCCGGAACGGCGAACAGCATCGCACCGGCGACCGCCAGGGCAGCGCCGGCGCTGGACAGCCGCAGCGTCGCCTTCATCGGCTGATCGGGACGTCGGTGAACTCGGGCCAACTCTCCTTGAGCACGACGTCGACGGTGGAGATGTCGTCCTCAGGGGCGGCGAACACCGCGAAGGCATGCATCGGCTCGCCGTTGGTGGTGGTGACCCCGCTGCCCGTGCTCGACCAGCGAACGCCGGAGGTGTCGGCGATCACCGAATACTCCTTGAGGTTCTCTCGATCGATCAGTCGCAGGTCCACCCCGAAGCGGATCGCCCCCAGGTCCCACACGTCGCCCAGGGCTATCTCCTCGGCATCGCTGACCGAGGCGAAATCGGGTGTCACCACCAGACGCAGGACCATCGGCTGGTCCTCGACCGTCAGGGAGACGACGCCGATGGTGGCCTGATCGTCCGGGGCATCGGGGTTGGACACCGTCTGTTCGACGAGGGCCTCCTCGTCCCGTTCGGCCACACCCGGACCGGAATCGGCACTCTGACTGGTGGATTCGCCGGGTGTCGGCTCCTCGCTTCCGGTACAGCCGGTCAACAGCAACGCGCTGCTCACCAGCGCAACGAGCAGCGCCGTCGATCCGGACATCACAATCCCCTCGGTCGGAGTCGACCACACTAGCCAGCCCGCCCTGTTGCCGTGGTCGATCGTGAACGCCGGACCGGGCGGCCACCCACGGGTGATCGGCGTAGGCTCCCGCCCGTGCCAGAACTGGTATTCGTCCGCGCCGGGACGGTCCCCTACGGCGACGCCTGGGACGAGCAGCGGCGGCTGCACGCCGCGCGGGTCGACGACCGCGGGCCGGACACCGTCCTGCTGCTGGAGCACCCGCCGGTCTACACCGCCGGGCGACGTACGACGGTGCTCGAGCGGCCGGTCGACGGCACGCCGGTGATCGATGTCGACCGCGGCGGGCGGATCACCTGGCACGGACCGGGTCAGCTGACCGGCTACCCGATCATCCGGCTGGCCGACCCGATGGACGTCGTGGCGCACGTCCGCCGGCTGGAGCAGGCGCTGATCGCCGTCTGCGCCGAGCTGGGCCTGTCGACCGTTCAGGTGGCCGGCCGCAGCGGCGTCTGGGTGGCCGCCGACGGCGATCCACCTGACCGCAAGGACCCTGACCGCAAGGTCGCCGCGATCGGCACCCGGGTCGCCCGCGGCGTCACGATGCACGGCTTCGCGCTGAACTGCGATCCGGACCTGAGCTGGTACGACCGGATCGTCCCCTGCGGGATCACCGACGCCGGCGTGACGTCGCTGACCCGCGAGCTGGGCCGGCGGATCGGCGTGTCCGACGTGCTCGACCCGGTCGAACGGGAGCTGCGCGTGGTGCTCGCGCCGGCGGGGGTGCCGGCCTGATGCCCGCCCGCAACGTCCTCGGCGGCGACCTGGAGTCCTGCGGCGACGATCCGGTCACCGGCTTCTACCGCGACGGCTGCTGCAACACCGGCCCGGACGACGTAGGCCGCCACACCGTGTGCGCCGTGGTCACCACCGCATTCCTGGACCACCAGCGGTCCGTCGGCAACGACCTGTCCACGCCTATGCCGGCCTACGGCTTCGCCGGACTGCAGCCCGGTGACCGGTGGTGCGTCTGCGTCAGCCGCTGGCGGCAGGCCTACGACGACGGCGTACCGGCTCCGGTCGTGCTCGCCGCCACCCACGAGCGCGCGCTGGACGTCGTCTCGCTGGACATGCTCCGGGCCCATGCGGTCGACGTCCCCGCGGACCCCGGCACCCTCGGCTGACCCCCCAGGATCAACCGACCACGAAGTTGATCAACCGACCGGGAACGACGATCACCTTGCGCACGGTGCGCCCCTCCAGCTGGCCGGCCACCTTGTCGTCCGCTCGGGCAGCGGCCTCGATGGTCGGCGAATCGGCCTGTGCGGCCACCTCGATCGTCGAGCGCACCTTTCCGTTGACCTGGACCGGGACCTCCACCGACTTGTCGACCAGGTACGCCGGGTCGGCGACGGGGAACGCTTGCCAGGTCAGGGATTCCGGGTGGCCCAGCATCGACCACAGCTCCTCGGCGATGTGCGGCGCCAGCGGAGCCAGCAGCAGGACCAGCGGCTGGGCGACCGACACGGGCACCGGTGCCCCGGCGTACGCGGCCGTCAGGTGGTTCGTCAGCTCGGTGATCTTGGCGATGGCGATGTTGAAGCGCAGGGTCTGCATGCCGTCGCGCACCGCGGCGATCGTGCGGTGCAGGATCCGCGCGGTCTCCTCGGGCAGCTCGGCCTCCGCCGTGCGCAGCGCACCGGTCTGCTCGTCGACCAGCACCCGCCAGACCCGCTGCAGCAGCCGCATCGAGCCCACGACGGCCTTGGTGTCCCATGGCCGGGACTGGTCCAGCGGGCCGGTGAACATCTCGTAGAGCCGCAGGGTGTCCGCGCCGTAGTCGGCGTACATCTCGTCCGGAGTGACGCCGTTCTTGAGGCTCTTGCCCATCTTGCCGAACTCGCGCCGGACCTCCGTGCCGCGGTAGAAGTAGCGGCCGTCGCGCTCCTCGACCTCGGCGGCCTCGACGTACTGCCCCCGTGAGTCCCGGTAGGCGTAGGCCTGCACGTAGCCCTGGTTGAACAACCGCCGGAACGGCTCCTCGCTGCTCAGGTGGCCCAGGTCGAAGAGCACCTTGTGCCAGAAGCGGGCGTACAGCAGGTGCAGCACGGCGTGCTCGACGCCGCCGACGTACAGGTCGACCCCGCCGGGATCGCCGGGTACGGCGGGATCCGGGCCCATCCAGTAGCGCTCGATCTCGGGATCGACGAGTACGTCGGAGTTCGTCGGGTCCAGGTAGCGCAGCTCGTACCAGCACGAGCCCGCCCACTGCGGCATGGTGTTCAGCTCGCGGCGGTACTCCTGCTCGCCGTCACCCAGGTCCAGCCGCACCGTCGCCCAGTCGGTGACCCGGCCCAGCGGCGGCTCGGGGTCGGAGTTCTCGTCGTCGGAGGTCGTCGGTGTGAAGTCCTCGATCTCGGGCAGCTGCACCGGCAGCATCTCCTCCGGCAACGCCTGTGGCTGCCCGTCCGGCCCGTAGACGATGGGGAACGGCTCACCCCAGTACCGCTGCCGGCTGAACAGCCAGTCCCGCAGCTTCGAGGTCACCGCGCCCTCGCCGCACCCCCGCTCCTCCAGCCAGCCGATCGTGGACGCCTTGGCCTCGGTGACGCCCAGGCCGTTCAGGTCCAGGCTGTCGTTCGCCGAATTCACCGCCGGGCCGTCCCCGACGAAGGCCTCACCGGCGAAGCCGGCCGGCGGCTGCACGGTCCGGACGACGGGCAGCTCGAAGGCGGCGGCGAAGTCCCAGTCCCGCTGGTCCTGTCCCGGCACCGCCATGATCGCGCCTGTTCCGTAGCCCATCAGTACGTAGTCGGCGACGAAGACGGGGATCCGCCCGCCGGTGACCGGGTTGACGGCGTAGGAGCCGACGAAGACGCCGCTCTTGGCCTTGCCCTCCGTCTGACGGTCCATGTCCGTGCGCTGCGCGGCCTTCTCCTGGTACGCCGCCACGGCGTCGGCAGGCGTTGCGGCGCCCCCGGTCCACGATTGCGGCACACCCTCCGGCCAGCTGTCGGGTATCAGCGACGCGACCAGCGGGTGCTCCGGGGCGAGGACCATGTACGTGGCGCCGAACAGGGTGTCCGGCCGCGTGGTGAACACGACGATGCCGGAGCCGGCATCGGCCGGGAAGGTGACCGTCGCCCCCACGCTGCGGCCGATCCAGTTGCGCTGCATCTGCTTGATCGACTCCGGCCAGGCCAGCCGGTCCAGGTCGCCCAGCAGGCGGTCGGTGTAGGCGGTGATCCGCAGCATCCACTGCCGCAGCGGGCGCCGGTAGACGCGGAAGTTGCCCCGGTCGCTGCGGCCGTCCGCGGTGACTTCCTCGTTGGCCAGCACGGTCCCCAGCCCGGGGCACCAGTTGACCATCGCCTCGCTGCGGTAGGCCAGCCGATGGTTGTTGACCACCTCGCGACGCTCCACAGTGGACAGTTCGGCCCACGGCCGGCCGGAGGGGTTGGTCCCCTTGCCCGGTTGACGGCTGCCGGCATCCAGCTCGGCGATCAGCTCGTGGACCGGCCGGCCGCGCTGCTCGTCGGCGTCGAACCAGGTGTTGAACAGCTGCAGGAAGATCCACTGCGTCCAGCGGTAGTAGCCGACGTCCGTGGTGGCCACCGAGCGGCGCGGGTCGTGCCCCAGCCCCATCCGGCGCAGCTGTCGCCGGGAGTTGGCGATGTTGGCCTCGGTGGTCTCCCGCGGACGACGGCCGGTCTCCACGGCGTACTGTTCGGCGGGCAGCCCGAAGGCGTCGAATCCCATCACGTGCAGGACGTTGTGCCCGTTCATCCGCTGGAACCGGGCGAACACGTCCGTGCCGATGTAGCCCAGCGGGTGCCCGACGTGCAGGCCGGCGCCGGAGGGGTACGGGAACATGTCGTTCACGTACAGCTTGGGGCGCCCGGCCACCCGCTCGAAGCCCGCGGACAGCGGGCCGCGCGGGTTCGGCGTGCAGAAGGTCCCGTCCCGGTCCCAGCGGTCCTGCCAGGCCAGTTCGATCCGCTCTGCCATCGCCGCGGTGTACCGGTACGGCGGGGTGTCGGATGCCTGCGTCATGACGCTTCTCCTTGTCGCGATCCGGACATGAAAAGACCCCCCGGTTCACGAGGGGTCGCCGTGCCGGTGTGGTGCGCTACCGGCACGGCCCGCTAAGGAGCAGTTCGATCGACCGCGTCATGCACCCGACTATAGCGCCGCGCGTCACCCGATTTGGGGCATCACCTCCGCGGCGACGAGTTCGAGCTGGTCCAGATCGGTGACGTCGAGCAGCTGCAGGTAGACCCGCTGCGAGCCGACGTCGGCGTACCGGCCGAGAATGTCGACGCACTCCGCGAGCGTGCCGGCGACAGCCCCGGTGCGCAACGCCTCCCGGTCCTGCCCGATCGCCTCGGCCCGTCGCCGGACCTCCGCGTCGTCGCGTCCACAGCAGACCATGAGGGCGTTGGAGCGCCGCAGCGTCCGCGGGTCGCGACCGCGGGCGGTGCACGCCGCTGCGGCGGCGTCGAACAGGTCCCGGCTCAGGTCCAGCTCGCCGAAGGACACGTTGAACTCGTCGGCGAACTGCGCGGCCAGCGCCGGCGTCCGCTTCTTGCCCTGGCCGCCGACGATGATCGGCGGGTGTGGCCGTTGCGCCGGCTTCGGCAGCGCGGGGGAATCGGTCAGTGTGTAGTGGGTTCCGGCGAAGGAGTAGCGCTCCCCCGCCGGGGTGTCCCAGAGGCCGGTGATGATCTCGAGCTGTTCGGCGTACCGGTCGAAGCGCTCGCCGAGGCCCGGGAAGTCGATGCCGTACGCCGTGTGCTCGGCCTCGAACCAGCCCGCCCCGAGTCCGAGCTCCACCCGGCCGTCACTCATCTGGTCGACCATCGCCACCTGCACCGCCAGCATGCCCGGCCAGCGGAACGTGCCGGGGCTGACCAGGGTGCCGAGCCGGATCCGGGAGGTGTCCCTTGCCAGCCCCGCGAGGGACGTCCAGGCGTCGGTGGGGCCGGGCAGGCCGTCGCCGGAGCCCATGGCCAGCAGGTGGTCGGATCGGAAGAAGCCGTCGTACCCGGCGTCCTCCGCGGCCCGGGCCACAGACAGCAGCTCGTCGTAGCTCGCGCCCTGCTGGGGCTCGGTGAAGATCCGCAGGTCCATGCCCGTCACGCTAGCCGCGACCCGTCCCACGTGGTGGCGCCGATCGGGACAGGGCAGGATGGGGTGATCCCGACGGAGGAGTAGGCGAACGTGATGCGCATCCGGAAGAAGTCCCGCGGCCAAGTCATCGGCGATGAGCTGGGCGAGAGCCTCGCCCACGCCCGCATCGCCGCAACCCAAGCGGCGGCCGGTGCGGCCGGCGCCCTGGCGCCGCGCGTCGAGGCGGTGCGTGACGCGCTGACCCCTCGGGTCGAGGCTGCGCGCGGCGCGATCGGCCCCCGCCTCGACGCCGCTGCCGAGGTGCTGGTGCCACGGGTCGAGGTTGCCCGTGCGGCCGCCGCGGAGGCGGTGTCCAACGTCCGCGATGCCGCCGGACCGCAGTGGGACAAGGCGGTGACGACCGCCGGCTCGGCCGCGGCAACCGTTCAGGCCAGCGGCCGCGAGGCCCGCAAGCAGGCCAGGAAGCGGGCCGTGGAGCTGCGCAGGCAGACCGCGGTGTCCGCGGCGCAGGCGCGCGCGGCGGCCCGGTCGCAGACCGCGCACGCACGCAAGCTGGCCAGCTCGACCGCCGCCGATGTACGCAAGCGGGCCGACGCGGCCGTGTCCGACGCGCGCCAGCAGACCCGCTCGGCCAGTAAGGACACGAGCAAGGAGTCGCGCAAGACCGCCAAGCGGCTGCGCAAGCAGGCCGAGGCCCGGGCCGCAGCACGGGTCCGTCGCGACAAGACGAGCCGCCGGTGGCCGTGGCTGCTCGCAGCCCTCGGGCTCGGTGCCGCGGCGGCCGCTGTGGTGCGTCGCCGTAGCGACTCGGGACGATCGAACACCCCGGAGCTCGCACCGGCTACCCGACCCGTCCCCGTGAGCCCACCGCCGTTGAGTACGCCTGGACCGGCCGGTACGACGGCGCCCCCGTCGGTGACCGAGGTGACCCCTGAGCAGACCGGCGCGGTGTCGCCCGCCACGCCCGACGACGTCGACCTGTCCGCGGTCGACGACGGCGGCGCGGACGGCGGGCCCGAGGGCCAGCACCGAGACGACGGGCAGCAGTAGCGCCCGGGTCCCCGCGCGTACCCTGGGTCGCGTGACAGCAGTCCAGCCCGACGGCCGCCGGATGTTGCGGCTGGAGGTGCGCAATGCCGAGACGCCCATCGAGCGCAAGCCGTCGTGGATCAAGACGAGGCTGCGGACCGGGCCGGAGTTCACCGCGCTCAAGGCACTGGTGGCCCGCGAGGGACTGCACACGGTCTGCGAGGCGGCCGGCTGCCCCAACATTTACGAATGCTGGGAGGACCGCGAGGCGACCTTCCTCATCGGCGGCGACCAGTGCACCCGGCGGTGCGACTTCTGCCAGATCGACACCGGCCGGCCGGCGGACCTCGACCGCGACGAGCCCCGTCGGGTGGCGGAGTCCATCGCCACCATGGGGCTGCGCTACGCGACGGTGACCGGCGTGGCCCGCGACGACCTGCCCGACGGTGGCGCCTGGCTGTACGCCGAGACCGTCCGGCAGATCCACGCCCAACTGCCCGGCTGCGGCGTCGAGCTGCTCATCCCCGACTTCACCAACGACCCGGACCAGCTGGCCGAGGTCTTCGGCTCGCGGCCGGAGGTGCTGGCGCACAACGTCGAGACGGTCCCCAGGATCTTCCGGCGGATCCGGCCGGGCTTCCGATACGAGCGTTCGCTGGCCGTGATCCGGGCTGCCCGCGACGACGGGCTGGTCACCAAGTCCAACCTCATTCTCGGGCTCGGCGAAACGTCGGAGGAGATCGTCCCGGCGATGCAGGACCTCAACGACGCGGGCTGCGAGCTGCTCACCATCACCCAGTACCTGCGGCCGACACCCCGGCACCACCCGGTCGAGCGCTGGGTCGAGCCGGCGGAGTTCGTCGTCCTGGCCGCGGAGGCGGAGCGGATCGGCTTCGCCGGGGTCATGAGCGGCCCGCTGGTGCGATCGTCCTACCGGGCCGGTCGGCTCTACCAGCAGGCGATCACCCGCCGGGCCGGCTGAGCGGACCCCGCGCAGCCCGTAAACTCGCGGGCATGGTCACGGCGAAGAAGGCGGCGGCACCGACGGACCGCAAGGCCCGCCGGGCGCTGAAGAAGGCGAACAAGCCACCCCGGGGCACCCGGATCAAGCAGTTCAAGCAGGCCTACACGATCTCGGTGAAGCACGACCCCAAGCTGCCCTGGGTGATGCTCGTCGTGGCGATCGCCACGTTCGCCGTCGTCGAGCTGCTCGGCATCTTCCTCTTCAACCCCTGGCTCCTGCTGCCGCTGGCGATCGCCGGTGCACTGCTGGCGGCGCTGATCGTCTTCAGCCGGCGCGCACAGCGGGCGGCGTACGGGCAGGTCGAGGGGCAGCCGGGGGCGGCGGCCTGGGTGCTGCAGGGGATGCGCGGTGACTGGCGGATCAGCCCGGGCGTGGCGGGCAACTCCCAGCTGGACGCGGTGCACCGGGTGCTCGGCCGGCCCGGCGTGATGCTCGTCGCCGAAGGGGTCCCCCACCGGGCGAAGGGCCTGCTGGCGCAGGAGAAGAAGAAGGTCGCCCGCGTCGTCGGCACGGTCCCGATCTACGACATCATCGTCGGCGACGACGAGGGCCAGGTGCCGCTGAAGAAGCTCAGTGCCCACATCGTGAAGCTGCCGCGCAACATCACCGCCGGCCAGGTCAACACCCTCGAGCGGCGGCTGTCCGCGCTCGGCGGCGCCAAGATGCCGATCCCGCAGGGGCCGATGCCCAAGGGCGCCAACCTCAGCGTGAGCGCGCGGACCCTGCGCCGCCGCTGACCGACTGCGGCCGCGGTGGTCAGACCCGGACGACGGCTGTCCCGGTCCACCGGTCGTGCCAGCCCCGGCCGTCGGAGTCGGTCACCAGGGCCGGGACCACGACGATCAGCAGCGCGGTGCGCACCAGCGCCGCGACCAGTCCGATCCGGCCGGGCGCCCCGGCCTTGGCCAGCCGCAGGCCGACCAGCCGCATCCCGAGGGTCTGGCCGGCCAGCGCCGTACCACCGACGTACAGGACGGCGAAGGCGAGCAGGCTCCAGTTGCGCGGCAGCTCGGGGGCGGTGAACAGGCCGGCCACCACCGCCGCGGCCAGGCAGTCGAGGGCGAAGGCGCCCGCGCGGCTGCCGAACGCCGCCAGCGACCCCGGGCCCTGCTCGGGCAGGCCGAGCTGGGCCCCGCGATACACCCCGGCGCCCATGCTCGGGAGGGTATGCGGCGTAACGCCGGGGAAACAACGCAGACACCGCCGGGCAATCCCCCCGTCATACGGTCGGCACCATCCACCCACTGTCGTCGACGGAGGACGCATGTTCGCAAGCCCCGATGAGGTCGTCGCCTACGTCAAGCACAACGATGTCCGCTACATCGACGTCCGGTTCTGCGACCTGCCCGGCGTGATGCAGCACTTCACGATCCCCGCCGCCGGGGCGATCGACGACCTCTTCGCCGAGGGCCTGGCCTTCGACGGGTCGTCCATCCGCGGCTTCCAGGCAATCCACGAGTCGGACATGCTGCTGCTGCCCGACTACACCAGCGCCGTCGTCGACCCGTTCCGGATCGAGAAGACGCTGAACATCAACTTCTTCATCCACGACCCGTTCACCCGCGAGGCCTACAGCCGCGACCCGCGCAACGTGGCGAAGAAGGCCGAGGCCTACCTGGCCAGCAGCGGCATCGCCGACACAGCGTACTTCGGGCCGGAGGCCGAGTTCTACATCTTCGACTCCGTGCGCTACGACACCACCATCAACTCCGGCTACTACTACGTCGACTCGATCTCCGGCTCGTGGAACTCCGGCAAGGAGGAGGAGGGCGGGAACCGCGGGTACAAGGTCCGGCCCAAGGGCGGGTACTTCCCGGTCTCGCCGTACGACCATTACGCCGACCTACGCAACTCCATGAGCACGGCGCTGGGTGGCGTGGGCATCGAGGTGGAGCGCGCGCACCACGAGGTGGGTACGGCGGGCCAGTCCGAGATCAACTACAGGTTCGACACCCTGTTGCACTCCGCCGACAAGCTGATGCTCTTCAAGTACGTGATCAAGAACGTCGCGTGGGAGGCCGGCAAGACGGTGACGTTCATGCCCAAGCCGCTCTTCGGCGACAACGGTTCCGGGATGCACTGCCACCAATCCCTGTGGAGTGAGGGCGCGCCGCTGTTCCACTCCGAGACCGGGTACGCCGGACTGTCCGACACCGCCCGCTACTACATCGGCGGCCTGCTCACCCACGCTCCGTCGCTGCTGGCGTTCACCAACCCCACCACCAACTCCTACCACCGGCTGGTGCCGGGTTACGAGGCGCCGGTCAACCTCGTCTACTCCCAGCGCAACCGGTCGGCGTGCTGCCGGATCCCGATCACCGGCAACAACCCCAAGGCCAAGCGGATTGAGTTCCGCGTGCCGGACCCGTCGTCGAACCCCTACCTCGCCTTCTCCGCAATGCTCATGGCGGGCCTCGACGGCATCCGCAACAAGATCGAGCCGCCGGCTCCGATCGACAAGGACCTCTACGAGCTGCCGCCGGACGAGGCGGCCGACGTCGCGCAGGTGCCTGGCACGCTCGCCGAGGTCATCGACAACCTCGAGGCCGACCACGAGTACCTGCTCGACGGCGGCGTCTTCACCTCCGACCTGATCGAGACGTGGATCGACTACAAGCGGGTCAACGAGATCGACCCGATCCGGCTGCGCCCGCACCCGCACGAGTATGCGATGTACTACGACATGTAGGCTCAAACTGAGCTCTGAGCTGCGGGTTTTAGATCAAGACCCTCGCGCGTTACTCAGCGATTCCTCAGCCCGAGCCGTCAGCACGGCACCAACGGCGGCTCGGGCTGACTCGTCGCCGTCTGGCCACAGGTGTCCGTAGACGTCCAGCGTCGTCTTCGCACTGCCGTGCCGCAGCCGGTGTTGCACCACCTTGACGTCCAGGCCGCTACCGATCAGCAGGGACGCCAGGTAGTGCCGCAGATCGTGGAAGCGGAACTGCCCGGGCAACCCTGCGACCTTCGGCCGGGCCGACCGGATCGCCCGCTCGATCGTCCAGGTCGACGTCTGCCGGCTGGCGCCAATTCCTGCGGGATGGGCAGCGGAGTGCGGCTGCTCTCGGTCTTGAGCTCCTCCCCCGCGCCCTGCTGGACCGGATGCACGATGCCTCGCATGAAGTCGACGTCGCCGACTCGCAGGCCGACCACCTCAGCTGTCCGCAGGCCGACGAAAGCGCCGAGCAGGATCGCCGGGCGCAGGTGCTCGGGTACGGCGTCGTGCAGTGACCACACTTGAGCCGTGGTGGCCACGTACGGTCGCTGGGTGCCCGCGCGGGGGGATGTCCGCCGCGAGCACGGGTTGCGGGCGAGGATGCCGTCGTGCACCGCGTCGCTCATCACCTGGGACAACCGGGAGTGCAGCGCGTAGACGTAGCTGTCGGCGAGCCCGTCGGCCTTCAGCTTGGCCGTCAACACCGCACCGCCGAGGGTCGCAGCGCGGACAGCGGCATGGTGCCGAACGCTGCGGTGATCTGCGCGAGGTGCACCCGCGCCTGACGTACGGTCCGAGGGCGTTTCGTGGCGTAGCCCGACAGCCAGGTGGCGCACCACTCGGCGACGGTCGTCTTGGCCGTCTTCGGGTCGACGTAGACGCCGGTGACGAGCGCCGTCGTCGTCTCGTCGAGCCACCGCTGCGCGTCGACCTTCTTCGTGAAGCAGCGCGTCACCTGCGAGCCACCTGG
>JAABUS010007948.1_pt1 | contig 11852 bp, 14 predicted proteins | sample 5560161 | NCBI WGS metagenome assembly JAABUS01 (sample SAMN10711885, study PRJNA513376) | rock metagenome | isolation source: Antarctica rocks | place: Antarctica: Victoria Land, Trio Nunatak nord | collected 2016-01-04 | reverse complement strand
TTTAAATTGATACAAGATACTTTGCTATGCTCAGGATTGATGCCAATGCTTCTTTTAGGCCATAAAAACTTTTATTGTTCATCTGAATTTTGGGCTAAAAGCCTGTTGTTTGTTGTCCTTTGTCCACGGCCTGAAGGCCGTGGCAATTGCAGCTTGACCCTAATCGCATTCTGCTCTTGGACAAACCGGATTGGCACCGGCAAATACAAAAAATGTTATAAAATAAGGTGGCTAAAGTTGCCTCGTCCTTCAGGCCGTGGGCTGTGTAAGTTCAACTATTGGCTTTAGCCAAAATAGCTGTAATGAATTTAAACAGGCCCTAAAAATTGCCGGTTATGAAAATTAATAAATGCAATATCAGAGCTGGAAACTTCAAAACCTGCCCCTTTATCATCGCGTGCTTCTTTTATCACCTTAAAATTAACTTGGGCTGACATTTACTTCGGAACAATTATGCAATTGAAAACGTATTTTTGCATAAAAACTAAAACAAATGTCTCAAGATACCGAACACGTACAATGCCTGATTATCGGTTCCGGCCCTGCTGGTTATACCGCTGCCATTTATGCTGCCCGTGCTGATTTAAAACCTGTTTTATACACCGGGATGCTGGCTGGCGGGCAGTTGACGCAAACGACAGAAGTTGAGAACTTTCCGGGTTATCCGAATGGCATCCAGGGACCGGAAATGATGGACCTTTTTCAAAAACAGGCCGAGCGGTTTGGTACGGATATTCGTTTTGGTTATGTAAGTTCGGTAGATTTTTCCAGTCGGCCGCATAAAGTGGTGGTAGATGAAGTGAAAACTGTTTTGGCCGATACTGTCATCATTTCTACCGGTGCTTCTGCTAAATGGCTTGGCTTGGAATCCGAGCAAAAGTATAACGGTTTCGGCGTTTCTGCCTGCGCTGTTTGTGATGGTTTTTTCTTTAAAAATCAGGACGTAGCAATTGTTGGGGCAGGGGATACCGCAGCAGAAGAAGCAACTTACTTAGCCAAATTGTGCCGCAAAGTGTATATGATTGTGCGTAGGGCAGACTTCCGCGCTTCTAAAGCAATGGTAAGCCGGGTGCAAAATACGCCGAATATTGAGATTATTTACAGTTCGGAAACGCAGGAAATTGTAGGCGACGGACGAAGCGTGAACGGTGTCCTGATTAAAAATAATATAACAAATGTGGAGCGTTTGCTGGATGTAACCGGTTTTTTCGTAGCCATCGGCCATCACCCCAACACAGATATTTTTAAAGGCTGGATCGATACGGACGAAATCGGGTACATCATCACCAAACCAGGTTCAACCCAAACCAATGTGGAAGGTGTTTTTGCCTGCGGCGATGCGCAGGACAAGGTTTTCCGCCAGGCAATTACCGCAGCCGGTACAGGTTGTATGGCTGCCTTGGAAGCCGAGCGTTATCTGGCTGCAAAGGAAAGCGTGGTTGAAGCGTAACAAAAACTAATTCATAAAATTCAGAAAGCTTCTGGCCGTTCAATTGGCAGAAGCTTTTTTTATAAGACAAAAACCATGGCTGATAATACTTCTCTTTTTGGCGGCATTCTCAAATATTTAATCTTTTTGGTAATTGTAATAGGATTATTTACTGCCGGTTATTACTTTTTTAAAACCAAACTATTTGGTTCCCGTAAAGAATTTCACGAAGATGTGATGGTGCAGAAAATTGTTTCAATGGGCAAATTGGAACTGGTAAAATACGCAATGAAAGATGTGATCGAACAAAAAGAAGTCCGCTCGATTTTGCCGGATAAACGCATTTTATTTGTTGCCGTGGGTGAAGTAACCGGTTGCATAGATCTCATCAAAGTACAAAAAAAGGATGTTGTAAAAGTTGGGGAAGATTCGCTGACTGTTTATCTGCCGCAGCCTGAAATTTGCTATGTCAAATTGGATCACCAGAAATCCAAAGTTTATGACGTTTCCGGTTCCTGGTTTCCAACGGATACCAAAGATTTGGTGGAAGGCATTTACAAAACTGCCGAGCAGCGTTTGCTCAAGAATGCTTCGGAGATGCAAATCCTTCCGAAGACAAAGCAAAACGCGCTGCTGATTTTCAAGCCAATGCTCGAAAATTTTTCGGGCAGAAAAGTGGGCGTACTATTTAGGTGATTGCTTAGTGTTTGAACATCTACTCTTTTTAAGGCCAAATATTTTTATAGTTTTGAATTCCTGATCGATTTTTAAATGATTTTCAAATATTCCTGCTTTTTTGCTGCTATGCTTTTTGCTGCTGCCAATTGTTTTTCTCAAAACCCCGATCCAAACTTTGGCTTGATTCCGGCTCCTTTTTCCATCCGGCAAATGCAAGGCAAATTTTTACTGCATAAAAGAAGCATCGTGCAAACAGATTTAAAAGATGACCGCGCGGTTGCTTTTTTAAATTCTTACCTGCAACAATTCAAAAATCTAAACGATAATTTAAAACCGGACACCGCTGCTTCCATTATCCAAATCACTTCCGACGGGGCAGAAACTTTGCCGGAGGAAGGTTACCGTTTAAGTATCAGCCCCAATAAAATTACGGTTACCGGGCGGGCCGCGGGTTTGTTTTACGGCGTACAATCGTTGATCCAATTGCTGGCAGATACCAAAACCCGGGTTACTTCTTTCATCAATTGTGTTGAAATTGAAGACCGTCCGCGCTTTCCATACCGTGGAATGCACCTGGATGTTTCCCGGCATTTTTTCCCTGCTTCTTTTATCAAGGAATACTTGGATTTGCTGGCAGCCTACAAAATCAACACGTTTCACTGGCATTTAACAGACGACCAGGGCTGGCGCATCGAGATCAAAAAATATCCAAGGTTGACGGAAATCGGCAGTCAGCGTGCGCAAACTTTAATTGGCAACAAGCACGACCATGTACCGCTGCAATTCGACCATACACCTTATGGCGGTTTTTATACGCAGGATGAAATCAGGGAAGTTGTAAAATATGCTGCCGACCGTTACATCACCGTTATCCCGGAAATAGAAATGCCCGGCCATTCGCTGGCGGCTTTGGCTGCTTATCCCGAATTAAGTTGTGATCCAAAAAGAACCTATAAAGTAGCCGAAACTTGGGGTGTTTTTGATGATGTTTATTGTCCGTCGGAATATACTTTTCATTTTTTGGAAGATGTTTTGACGGAAGTAATGGCTTTGTTTCCAAGTAAATACATTCATATCGGCGGGGATGAAGTGCCGAAAAGTATCTGGCGTGCTTCTCCGTTTTGCCAGCGTTTGATCCGGAAGTTAAAGCTGAAAGATGAACATGGCCTGCAAAGTTATTTTATCCAGCGGATTGAAAAGTTCCTGAACGATAACGGCCGGAACATTATCGGCTGGGACGAAATTTTGGAAGGCGGACTGGCACCAAATGCAACCGTGATGAGCTGGCGCGGGGAAGCCGGGGGCATTGCTGCTGCAAAAATGAACCATAACGTGATCATGACTTCTCAAAACGCGGGTTTGTATTTTGATAAAGCACAAGGAAAATCAGACCAGGAACCGCTTTCTATCGGTGGCTACGCTCCCTTGCAGCAAACTTATAGTTACAACCCTGTTCCGGCGGCTTTAAATGCAAACCAACAAAAATATATCATCGGCGTACAGGCCAATATGTGGACAGAATATATTGGCACGCCAGCAAAAGCAGAATACATGCTGCTGCCGCGATTGCTTGCCCTGTCGGAAATTGCCTGGACACCTTTGGCCAATAAAAATTACAAAGATTTTGATGAAGTCCGTTTGCCGCGTCATTTAAACCGCCTGGATGCAGCTTGCATTAATTTTCGGGTTCCGGAGCCGATTGGTATCCGCGATTCTTTCATGATCGCCCCAAGCATGGGTTATCAATTGAAGCCTTCTGTAACCGATGCCAAAATTTATTATACCATTGACGAATATTTGCCGCGGGAAACAGATGTGCTTTATACAAATCCGATCAGCATTAACTTGGAAAAAAACCAAACCCGGACATTGCAAACTTTAGAAATTACACCTGCGGGAAAGCGAAGCGTGGTCAGCAAAGTGGTTTTGTACAACCGCGAGCCTTTTGCCGCTTTAAATGTGCAGCCGGTGAACGAGGGGTTGAAATATAAAGTCATGGGCGGTAGTTTTACCAATTCCGCTCAATTGGATGCGGCACCAATTATCGATACCGGCACAACTAAAACAATCAATGTTGCAACTTTTAAAAAAACCAATCGTGTTTTTGGTGTCATTTATCAGGGTTATCTGAGGATCGGCCAGGATGGAAACTACAATTTAGGGCTGACTTCTGATGACGGTTCGCAGTTGTACTTGGACGATGAGCTGGTAGTGGACAACGACGGCAAGCATTCACTTTTCCAAAAAAGCAGCCAGGTTCCGCTTTTAAAAGGTTTTCACAAGATAAAGATCAAATATTTTGAAGCCGGCGCGTCCAGCACGTTAAGGGTTTACTTAAATTTAGCAGGGAAACCACAAACAGAACTTCCGCCCGACATTTTATTTAACTGATAGCTATGAGTTTTTTAGGTGATAAAAGAAGCATCCTTCTGCAAGTTACAGCCGTTGTGCTGATTGTAACAATTGCAGCCTGTAATCCTTCCGATCAGAAACCAGTTGTTCCGCAACAACTATTATCTGCAAAAAAAGCTGAATTAACGCAGCCTTTCCGTTTTCATAAATTGATAGAAGTTTCGCCGGGGAACAGTTTTGATATTTTTAGCTGGGGCAGGGGTTCAACGGAAACAGGTTCTTTTCTGATCTTGGAATCTGATTCGGCAGCAAAAAAATACACCACGACCACAGGCAATCTGGACGGCACGGTTACTGATGTTTACAACACAGACATGGACATGGACGGCAACCCGGAAATCCTGATCCAAGTAAAATCAAAAGACTCTACCAAATACACACAGATTTACGCTTTCGAGTACAAAGACAACAAAGCGCAGAAACTGGATTTCCCCAAACTGACTTCTGCCCAGAAAAAAGGTTACCGCGGCGAAGACAATTTCTACATCAAAGAAGGTATTTTGATGCGGGAATTTCCAATTTTTGAAAGAGTGGGCGCCGATGCAAAGCCTACAGCAGCCAAGCGTGTTTTAACATATGGCATCCGCAGCAATAGTTTTACGGTAAAAACAACTTCGCAGGAAGATCAAGCTAAAAAGCAGGCCGCTGCTGCAACAGATACTACAAAAAAAGCATTGGTAAAAGAAGCACCGGTTGCTTCAGCCAAAAATACTTTGCGAAAAAAACACCACATTTCAGAACGGCACCATACCACTAAAAAAACATCTCATAAAAGAAGCAGCAGCCATAGCAGCAAAAAACACCGGCACCATCGCGGGTAGTGGTTTGGGTGGAATCTTAGAAAGCCGGTTGGTGGATTATTTGGGATAGGGAAGGGTTTATACTTCCTAATATGCTAATAGAAAAGAAACTATCTTGTTTTCGTTAAAGTTTCATACAGTTCCAAAGGCAAACCATCTGGGGTCAGCAAAAAAAGTAAAACGTTTGCCTGTAAACTCATCCACTCGGATTGGTTCTGTTTGCACGTTTTCACCCGATAAAACAGTATCGCCTCATCCAAGTTGGCAACTTCAAATGACAGATTGCTTAAAGCGGGACATTTTGATTATATTCGAAATATCTAATATTACTTATGCCAGAATTATTCAGACTGTTTGGAATTCGATTTTTCTTTTTTAATAATGAACATTTACCTATTCATGTTCATATTCAAAATTCTGATGGAGATGCAAAGTTTGAAATTAGGCCAGTAAGGCTTTTGGATAACAACGGCGTTAAAAATAAAGATATAAAACTTGCAGAAAGTATTATCGAAGAAAACGAAGAGCTAATAGCTAAGCGTTGGGAAGAATATTTTAAAAAGTAAAATTATGATTTTGATTAAATCAGTTTGGTTTGATGCTAACAGTATTTTTGTAGAAATGACTGATGGACAAGTTGTATCTAAACCAGTTGACAGTTTTCCGAATTTAAAAAAAGGAACAAAAAGCCAGTTATCCAATTATTCCATTGAAGGCAGTGGCAGATGGGTTCATTGGGAAGAACTGGATGAAGATTTATCGGCAGAAGGATTTTTAACTATACAAACCAATCATTAATTTAAAACTTCGTACAATTCCAGCGGCAAACCATCCGGATCAGCAAAAAAAGTAAAACGTTTGCCGGTAAATTCATCCACACGAATCGGCTCTGTTTGCACATTTTTACCCGATAAAAACAGTATTGCTTCCTCCAGGTTGGCAACTTCAAAAGCCAAATGCCTTAAACCGGCAGCTTCCGGCCGCGAAGGACGAGCTGCAGGATCAGGAAAGGAAAAAAGCTCGATCTGGTATTTGCCGGCAACTTTCAGATCCAGCTTCCAGGAATTTCTTGCTTCTCTATAAACTTCCCGTTCTATTTCAAAACCTAAAATTGCTGTGTAGAAGTGTTTGGAAACTTCGTAATTGGAACAGATGATGGCGATGTGATGGATGTGGTTTATCTTCAGCATAAATTTTGGCCTCTTTAAATTTTATTAAAACTAATTTGAATGCTTCTTTTATGCCTTAAAAAATTGCGTTTGTTTTTTGGCTAAAGCCTTTTGCTTATTGTACTTTGTCCACGGCCTAAAGGCCGTGGCAATTAAAAACTGATCATTTGCCTTGCTATTTATGATTTAATAAACCGGCATAGGAAAATTTAAAATTTATATGAGCCTGTTTAAATTTCTATCATAAAAAATCATAGTGCTTCTTTTATGCCTATAAATTCTGTTTTTGGATAATGTTTCGATGCCAAAAGTACAACCGACCAATGATTTTTATATGGTAAAAGAAGCATAGAAAATATGTTGGGTAAAATTTAAACAGGCTCTATAAAAACAGGGGTCAGTTGCCATGGCCTTTAGGCCGTGGGTAGCGTAAAGTTGAGGCTGGCTTTAGCCAAAATATCTACAAAAACCTCAGCTAATTTTCAATCGCCTAAAATATCATGCAACACATTATCATAAACTGCTTTTGCTTCTTTTATCGTGCTAAAAGAAGCATCATCAATTAATAAATCACCGGAAGTCACAGTTCCGAGAAAGCTAAACTCAGTTTCAGAAGTAGCCATTAATTCTACCAAAGCTTCCTGGTTTTCCGGTTTTACCGAAACCACTACCCTGCCTTGCCCTTCCCCAAAAAGGAAAGCATCGTCGCGGATTTCGGCATCGCTTTCTACAGCAAAACCTAACTGATTGGGCAGAGCCGATTCCAATAACGCAATATACAAACCGCCATCAGAAACATCATGCGCCGAAACCAGCAATTTTTCTTTTATCAACTGTTTAATCACCTGGTGCATGGCATACTCTTTTTCCAGATCAAAATACGGTGCGGGAGAAGCTGATATTTTATGAAAAGAAGCTAAATACTGAGAAGAAGCAATATCATTTTTAGATTCGCCGATGAGATAAATCAAATCGCCTTTATTCCGGAAATCAGAACGTGTCAAGGTAGAAAGATCGTCCATCACGCCCAGCATTCCGATAGTCGGTGTTGGGAAAACCGGGCCTTCATCGCTGGATTGATTGTAAAAGCTCACATTTCCACCGGTAACCGGCGTTTCAAATTTTAGGCAAGCCGCAGTCATTCCTTTAATGGCACCTACAAACTGCCAGTAAACCTCAGGCACATAAGGATTGCCAAAATTAAGACAATTGGTAATGGCAACAGGTTCACCACCGGCACACGTAATGTTGCGGGCAGCTTCGGCAACGGCAATGGCACAACCAACTTCCGGATCGGCATAAACATATCTGGAATTGCAATCCAAGGTTAAAACAATTGCTTTATCAGTACCTTTAACCGCAACCACAGCAGCATCACAAGGCTGGTTGGTGGTTATGGTTGAAGTGCCTACCATCGAATCGTACTGATCGGTTACCCAACGTTTAGATGCAATGTTGGGATGAGAAATTAAATGACCGGCAACCGCTCTTAAATCTTGAGGTTCAGGAACCTGATCAATATGAAACTTTTTATTTTCAGCAAAATAAGCAGGCTCCCGATATTCACGCTGGTAAACCGGTGCGCCTCCGCCCAAAACCAAATCATCAGCAGGAACATCAGCAACCATTTCCCCGTTCCGATAATAAACCAAACGTTTGGTATCGGTTACTTCACCAATCTGCACGCAGTTTAAATTCCATTTATCAAAAACCGCCTGCACTTCTTTTTCGCGGCCTTCTTCTACCACGATCAGCATTCGTTCTTGCGATTCGGAAAGCAGGATTTCAAAAGGCTGCATGTTTTCCTGGCGCGTTGGAACTTTGTCTAAATCGATGACCATGCCATGCTCTCCTTTGGCCGACATTTCTGAATTGGAGCATATAATCCCTGCCGCGCCCATATCCTGCATCCCGATTACGGCCCCGGTTTTAATCACCTCCAGCGAAGCTTCCAGCAATAATTTTTCCTGAAAAGGATCACCCACCTGAACGGCAGGCAGATCGTTCACCGAATCTTCTGTAATATTTTTAGAGGCAAAAGCAGCACCGTGGATTCCGTCTTTTCCCGTTGCTGAACCCACAATGTAAACCGGATTGCCAACGCCATAAGAAGTGGCAGAAACCGTTTCGCCAGCTTTTACAATCCCGGCAGAAAAAGCATTGACCAACGGGTTTACCTGGAAACATTCATCAAAAAACAATTCGCCGCCAACGGTCGGGATACCAAAAGCATTGCCATAATCGCCGATACCTTTTACCACGCCTTTGATCAGCCATTTGGTACGGTCGTTTTTCAAATCACCAAAACGTAATGAATTTAACTGTGCAATCGGCCGGGCGCCCATCGTAAAAATATCCCGGTTGATACCGCCTACGCCAGTTGCTGCGCCCTGATAAGGTTCTAAAGCAGAAGGATGGTTATGAGATTCTATCTTAAAAGCACAACCAATTCCATCGCCCAGGTCAACCAATCCGGCGTTTTCTTCCCCGGCTTTGGCCAGCATCCGCGGACCGTCTTTCGGCAGTTTTTTTAACCAGGTGATGGAATTTTTGTAGGAACAATGCTCGCTCCACATCACCGAAAAAATAGAAAGTTCGGTAAAGTTGGGCGTGCGGCCTAATATTTCTTTGATGCGTTCAAATTCTTCCGGGATCAGGCCAAGGTCTATGGCGGTTTGTAGGGTGGTTATGTTTTGCGGCTCCAATATGTTTTGTTTTGATGGAAGCGCAAAATTAAAAATTTAAAGGGAAGCTGGCGAAGTTAATCTAAATTGAAGTGTGGTTTACAATGTCCAACAAAATTTAGGTGGTAAAAGAAGCATGCTTGTGTAAACTGGCTGGGGTTTCGTATTTTGTATTGTTGAAACTCTTGTCTTTTGAATTTGATGTTTCACATTTTGTATTGCTAATTAGCAACAATTTATAAAAATTTTAATCGAGGTTTATAAAACAAGAAAATTTGTATGTTTAAGAGTTGGCAGTAAGCAATCAGCAGACCGTCACTATTAATTATTTACTGCAACTTGACCTGATCTTTCTAAATTTGATAAATGAAACCAAGGTTATATTTTGACACGTCTGTTTTTGGTGGGGTTTATGATGAAGAGTTTGAAGAAACCTCTATATTGCTTTTTGAAATGGTAAAATTGGGACAGGTCGAACAGGTATTGCTGTAGGTGGGATATTTTATAACGTCCAGCCCGGAACCGCTGCCCAATTGAAAATAATAAAGTTGAAGTTAACAACAAAAAGCCAAATTGAAATCCGTCTGCCCGAACGAAAGTACAGACATGCAAGCAGCCGAAATTTCAACGTCCAGCCCCACTTGCAGCAATACTTTTGTTATCGGCTGCCCTTCTTCTGTCAAACTAAAAAGCCCAAGAATAGTTAGCAAAAACTATACTTGGGTTAGGTTATCATAGGTAAGTTAGAAAAAGTATTGCCATTTACCTTTCCGAATTATAGTTACCAATTTATTGGCTACTTCTTTTATTGTAATTTTATTTGTTTTTTAATAAGCGAACTCCTTAACATTTGCAATGGCTTTGGGTAAAGCTGTTTCTTTAAATTCAGGAATCATAGTTCCTTCCACACGAAAAACTGTAATGTCTGTCATGCCAATAAAACCTAATATCGTTCGTAAATAGTTTTCTGTAAAGTCATAACTTTTCATTGGCCCTTCTGAATAAACAGCACCTGATGCAATTGCCAAATAAACTTTTTTGTTCACTACAAATCCTTCGGGGAAACCGTCAGCATATTTAAAAGTAACACCAGCTCTTACAATATGGTCTATCCATGCTTTTAATGTTGATGGAATTCCGAAATTGTATAATGGCACACCAATTACAATTACATTCGCTTCCATTAATTCTTTAATTGCTTCATCAGAATGTTTGATGGCTTTTATATGTTCCGGTGTTCGTATTTCTTCTGGTGTGTAGAAAGATGCAAAGTGTGTTTCTTCTAAGTGTGGAAATGGATTTTTGCCTAAATCACGTGTCTTAATCGTACTGTTGGGATAGACTGATTCTAATCTTTCAAGTATTGCATCAGATAATCTTAAGCTAAAGGATTCTTTTCCTTTAATGCTTGTAACAATGTTCAGAATTTTTTTCATTTTCTTTATTTGTATTTAGAAATTTTTTACAATGCAAACTTACTTACATTTGCTATCTGAAAGAAAGCACTATCCTATTGGAAAGCACTTTCCAATAGGATAGTAAAGCAGAATACAATGGCAACAAATAAAAAAGTGACAGAGGATTTGAAATCAGAATGTATCAAAGCAATTCTCCCCGTAAAAGATGCTCTAGAAGTATTAAACGGCAGATGGAAATTGCCGATTATTATTTCATTGGGCTACGGTAATAAGCGGTTCAAAGAAATTTCTAAAGAAGTTCACGGTATTACCGACAAGGTGTTGTCAAAAGAACTGAAGGAAATGGAAGCAAATAAACTTGTTACCCGAACTGTTTATGATTCGTTTCCGCCGACGGTTGAGTATGCAATCACCGAACATGGAAGGTCGTTAGAGGAAGTTATCATAGCACTGAAAAAATGGGGCACAGGTCATAGAAAGAAAATACTTGGGAAATAGTCTTGTCGGTTTGTTTGATTGCTAAATGATTAGCAGGTCACACTATTGGGTTGCCGATAATATTTGTGTTTATTCAGACTTATCAGAGACAGAACTTCAAAATGCACCGCAAAGGGTTAGAGATTTTTTTGTCGGCTTGCCAAAAGAGCATTTACAATTTGTTGAAGTAACAGAAGAAGCTTACGAACTTGCGCAGAAATATTTAGATGAAAAAGTTGTCGGTCAGACAAGTGCCGATGATTGCAGGCACATTGCAACAGCCACAATCAACAAAGTTGACATTTTAGTAAGTTGGAACTTTAAACATATTGTAAACGTTTTTAGAATACGTGGTTATAATTCAATAAATTTACGTTTTGGTTATCCACAGCTTGACATTCGTTCACCCAAAGAAATTGTTTACAATGAAGACGGCAATTAAAAAAGAAAAGGCATTTGATACAGTAAAAGTGTTTCGGGAAATCAAGGAAAAAATTGCAAAAGAAACTGAAAAAATGACTTTTGCAGAATTTAAAGAATATCTCAACAATAACAAACTAACGGCTGTAAAATAATTTGCCTACGCCCAACATTGGTTTGACAAAAACTGGCTGACGGAAGTAATTGAACTTTTGTAATTCTTTTTTATCTTTAGTTCGGGTTTTGGCTAATGGATTTCTATTGCCAGTTCTTGGCCAAGCCCTTTCCGCTAGGTGGAATTTTAGATAGACAGCAATATGGAATTCGCAGTTTTATTGTTTGAAGACTTTGAGACCTTGGACGTT
>JAABUS010007947.1_pt1 | contig 11852 bp, 9 predicted proteins | sample 5560161 | NCBI WGS metagenome assembly JAABUS01 (sample SAMN10711885, study PRJNA513376) | rock metagenome | isolation source: Antarctica rocks | place: Antarctica: Victoria Land, Trio Nunatak nord | collected 2016-01-04 | reverse complement strand
GCGCCCTCACGGGCGTCGGCGCACGGCTCGGGGCCGATGTGGGTCGCTACTCCTTCATCGCAACGGACTTGCACCGTCTACTCCTTGCCGGTCTCCCGGCGCACTACGTGTAAAAAGTAGTCACAAGATTTCGCGTGCCGGCCTCCCGACCGACACCAGGGTAGTGTGGAGGCCCGTTTAGCGCTGACGCGGCAGTCAGGACGGCCTGTCTTCTGGCCTCAAGGGATGCTCTTGGCAGGTTCCCGCGATCATTGTTGCAAGCCGAGCCGTCCTTCTATACATTTTGCAAAATGCAAAATGTTGCAAATCAGCTTGACGTGGCCGCCGCTCACTTCCGCACCAAGCGGGAGGTGGCGATCGACACACTGCGCGATGCCATCCAGTCCGGCCGCTATGCACCGGGTCAGCAGCTTCGGCAGACACAACTCATGGCCGACTTCGGCCTGGGCTCCACCCCGGTACGCGAGGCGGTTCTGGAACTGCTGGCCCGTGGCGTGCTGGTCCAGGAAAGCCATCACAGCGTCCGCGTCGCCGAATTGGACCTACCGCGGCTTCGCAACATCTACCGCGTGCGCTGCCTGTTAGAGGTGGAAGCGGCCCAGCTCGGAACGGCTAAGCTGTCCGACCCAGTGCTTGCTGCAATGCGGGGCCAACTGCGCCGTATGGAGGATGCCAAACGCGCGGGCGATCCGGCCGAAGCCGCCCGGGCCGATATCGAGTTCCGCCGGCTGCTCTATGCCGCGGCGGACAATCCCATCCTGCTGGACCTCATCGACCAGGTTTGGCTCAGTTTCCCTGGCAGCATCCTCTACGGCATTCCCGGCCGCCTCGCGCAAAGCATCAAGGAGCACCACGAAATCCTGGATGCGGTGGCACGGCGCGACCCGACAGCAGCGGGGTACTGCGTGCAGAAGCACCTGCTCGGCGCACTCGATGTGCTGGAAGGCTACGTCAAGCGGTTCAACGAACGCCCAACCAAGGCCGCCCTCAACGCCTAATGGGCAGCACCTGATCCCCCAACGCCTAACAAGGAGCCGCAACATGCACGCCGAACTGAGGAACGCCGCCAAGGAGTACATGGTCCGCTACGGCGGCGACGCCTTTCCCAACCTGTTCGTCTCGGCGAAGGGCACGGTCGTCTACGACGACACCGGGCGCGAGATCCTGGATTTCACGTCGGGCCAGATGTGCGCGACCATCGGCCACAACCACCCTGCCATCGTGGAGGCCGTGAACAAGGCCGGCGTCAAAGCTTTCCACATGTTCAGCGGCATGATCCCGGAGGTTGTCGCCGAGCTTGCCCAAGCGGTCGCGCGGGACTGGATGCCTGCCGGGCTGACCAAGTCCATCTTCGTCAACACGGGATCGGAGAGCAACGAGGTCGCGCTCCGCATGGCGAAGATGCACACCGACGGCTACGAGGTTCTCTCGGTCGGCGGGTCGTGGCACGGCGTCACCGGCGCCGCCAGCGGTGTGTCCTTCGCGAGCGACCGCAAGAACTACGGCGTCCCGTCGCCGGGTGTGTTCGTCATGCCGGAGCCGAACGCCTACCGCCCCTATATCAAGGCCGCGACGGAGGAGGAGTCCGCGCTCGCCTGCCTGGAGCTTGGCCTCAAGATGTTCGACATGCAGTCGGCGGGGCGTCCGGCGGCGATCATCATCGAACCCATCATCAGCGCCGGCGGCGTTCTGGTGCCGCCCCTGGCTTACATGCAGGCCCTGCGCCGGGCTGCCGACGAGCGCGGCATGATGCTGATCTTCGACGAAGCACAGACTGCGTTCGGGCGCATCGGCCACCGCACTGGCTCGGAATTCTTCGGTGTCGTCCCCGACATCATGAGCGTGTCCAAGACCCTCGGTGGCGGCCTGCCTCTGGCCGGCACGATCACCACGCCGGAGATCGAGGAAAGCGTGCATCGCAAGGGCTTCACCTACTACACCAGCCATGTGTCGGACCCGCTGCTGGGAGAGGTCGGCCTGGCCGTCCTTCGCGTCCTGGAGCAGGAGCGCCTGGTCGAGCGGGCGCAGGAGATGGGCGGCTACCTGCGGGCGCGCATGATGGACCTGCAGCAGCGCTACGAGGCGATCGGCGACGTGCGCGGCGAGGGGTTGCTGCTCGGCGTCGAGCTGGTGCGCGACCGCGAGTCCCGCGCGCCGTACCACGAGCTGGGCGCCCGGACGACGACGAAGTGCTTCGAGAAGGGGCTGAGCATGAACATCCGTCGCCGCCCCGAGCGCGGCTCGGTGTGGCGCATAGCGCCGCCGCTGACGGTGTCCACGGACGAGATCGACCGTGCAACCGCGATCCTGGACGAAGCCCTGCGCGAAAGCCTGGACGAGCTGGCGATGGCCCGCGCCGCCTAACGCCTTGCCGACCAACGATGTGGGAAGGGTCCTATTCATGCCGTCTTCGAAGCTGTCCGAGCCTGCCGCCGGTTTCCTGTTGCTGGCCACCTTGTTCCTGGCGGCGGCCCCCGGCGCGGCGCACGCGGCGTCGCAAACCCTGGACACGGTGAAGGCGCGCGGCAGCGTTCGTTGCGGCACGTCCCCCGGCTTCCCAGGCTTCAGCATGCCGGACAGCCGGGGCGTGCTGCACGGTCTGGACGTAGATGTCTGCCGGGCAGTAGCCTCGGCCATTTTCGGAGACGTTGCGAAAGTGCAATACGTCCCGCTGACGGCGGTGCAGCGGTTCACGGCCCTGCAGTCGGGTGAGGTGGACCTACTCGCCCGAAACGCGACCTGGACCTACACGCGCAGCGCCCAGTTGGGGCTGACCTTCACCGCCGTTGACTACTACGATGGGCAGGGATTCTTGGTGCCAATTGCAGCAAAGGTATCCCATGTCGGCGACCTTAGCGGCGCCTCTGTTTGCGTGCAGGCCGGTACGGATACCCAGGCTGGGTTACAGGACTACTTTTCACGCAACGGATTGAAGTTCGATCCTGTCACATTCGAAAGCGTCGATACGATGAGAGACGCTTTCGCCACCGGGCGATGCGACGCCATGACAAGTGACTCAACCCAGTTGGTTGCGATCCGTTCGACAATGCAACATCCTGGGAACTACCGGCTCCTGCCCGAGATCGTAACCAAGGAACCCCTGGCGCCTGCGGTTCGCACCGGGGACGAGCAATGGGCCAACATCGTCCGCTGGAGCTTCTGGGCCATGGTGACAGCCGAGGAGTTGGGGCTTACGTCCGCCACCGTGAAGGAGGAAGCCGCAATCAGCACCGACCCGGGCGTGCAGCGGCTGACGGGCAAGAGCGGCGACCTTGGCAAGATGCTCGGCCTTGACCCCAGCTGGGCGCTGAACGTGGTGGCCCAGGTCGGCAACTACGGAGAAAGCTTCCAGCGCAACCTCGGGCCGCTCGGGGTCGAGCGCGGCTACAACCGGCTTTGGCGCGATGGCGGCCTGATGTTCTCGCCGCCGCTGCGGTGACGCATACCCCGGCCCCAACTGGCGCATCGATGGAGACAGGTGGATGAAGGTCGGCGTTCCTAAGGAGATCAAGGATCACGAGTACCGCGTGGGGCTCACACCCGGCGCCGTGCGGGAGTACGCGGTCGCGGGCCATGCGGTTCTCGTTCAGCAGGGTGCCGGAGCAGGCATCAGCGCCTCGGACGATGCGTATCGAGATGCCGGCGCAGCGGTGGCCGACACTGCGGACGAGGTGTTCGCGGCCGCCGACATGATCGTCAAGGTCAAGGAGCCCCAGCCAGGAGAGTGGGTACAGCTCCGGGAAGGGCAGATCCTCTTCACCTACCTGCACCTCGCGCCCGACCCGGAGCAGGCCAGGGGTTTGCTCGCCTCCGGCTGCACGGCTGTCGCCTATGAAACCGTGACCGATGACCAGGGCAGCCTGCCGCTGCTCGCGCCCATGAGCGAGGTTGCTGGCCGCCTCGCCATCGAGGCGGCCGGGGCGAGCCTGCGCCGCCATGCGGGTGGACGGGGCGTGCTTCTTGGCGGCGTGCCGGGCGTGCAGCCCGCCCGCGTGGTCATCCTTGGCGGCGGCGTCGTGGGCACGCACGCGGCGCGCATGGCCACAGGCCTCGGCGCGGAGGTAACGGTCATCGACCGCTCGCTCCCTCGCCTGCGCGCGCTCGACGAGGGTTTCGGCGGCCGCGTCCGGACCCGGTTCTCGACCCAGGCCGCGATTGAGGAGGAGGTTTACGGGGCAGACGCCGTGATCGGTGCGGTGCTTATCCCGGGCGCCAGCGCGCCCAAGCTCGTGACGCACGGGATGCTGAAGGGCATGAAGCCGGGAGCCGTGCTCGTCGATGTCGCCATCGACCAGGGCGGGTGTTTCGAAACCTCGCACGCCACGACGCATTCGGCGCCGACCTACGAGGTTGACGGGGTGGTGCACTACTGCGTGGCCAACATGCCCGGGGCGGTCCCGCTGACGTCCAGCTATGCCCTCAGCCACGCGACACTTCCCTTCGGGCTCGCGCTAGCAGGCAAAGGGATTGACGCTCTGGTCGAGGACGCGAACCTCCGGAACGGCCTGAACATTCACTGCGGGAAAGTGACCCACCGTTCGGTTGCTCAGAGCTTGGGCATGGTGTGCCAGACGGCTGAGGAGGCGCTGAATGGGACCCGAACGAGCTGACGGCGCGGGGCGATCACGAGATCACCGGGCGCACGGCACGGGCGCGTTTGGTGATCTCGCCGACGATGCCGCGGCTTGCCCGACCGGCGATTTGCTTCTGGATGGCGCGGACGCTGAGGTCGGTGGAGGTGGCCAGCTTCTCGATCTCGCTGACGATGTACGGCGAGGTGGCAGGCCGCCCCAGGTGCCTGCCGCGCGCCTCGGCAGCCTGCATGCCCGCGGTCACGCGCTCGCTGATGAGCGAGGACTCTAACTCGGCCATGGCGCCGATGATGGTGAACATCGCCCGGCCTATCGGGCTGTCGGTGTCGATCTGGTCCTGCACGCTGCCGTGTCTTGTGCTGCCCAGGGCGCGCATACACGCCACGCTCAACCTGCACTACCAGACCCAGCCGCTTCATCGCCCCAAGATGTCCCGTCGTGGTCGAGCCTGGCCGTCCGATATAGGCTGCGACCTCCACGACCCGGCGCGGCTGGCTTAGGCAGGCGAGGATCGCGTCCCGCACCGGTTGCGGCCGGGCCGGCACCAGCGGCAGCGCCGCATCCGGCATCCCATACAGCCCGTAGCCGACCCGCATCACAACGCCTTTGCGCACCAGGTCGTGCAGGCAACTTCGTGCCTTTCCCGGCCTGATACCCAGCAGCCGGCTGACCTCCGCTGGCCGGCGAGGCTGCGTCAGGCTGGCCTGCACCGCGTTGCGCACCACCAGGAATTCGCTGGCCGAGGGTGGCAAGTAGAAGCCAGCCGGCGCCACCACCCCAAGCTCCGGTTGCGAAAGCCGTCTCTGCTCGATCAACGGCGCCAGCGCCGCATTCAGCGCCGCTGGCGGCTCGCCGACCTGCGCCGCCACGTCCCGCACCCGCATCGGCCGATCCACCACTGCCACCACTGCCCGCACGAGCGCCGGGGTCGTTCGACGCACCGCCTCGCTCCGGAAGCCCGCCGGCGTGAACAACCCATATCCCGGATAAGTCAGCCGCCCCGCATGGACCAGCGACACCAGTTGGCGGCGCACCGAGCCTGCCGGCCGCCCGGCCTGTGCCACGATCACGCCCAGCCGCATCGGCTGCTCGATGGACGCGACCAACGCGTCCAGCTCGGCGATGTTCTCCCCAGTCCGCACCCTGCTCATCAGCCCGCACACCCCTGCTGCTGGCGATCTCTCGCCCGATGCCGCCAGGGTCAGGCGGCAGGATGCGAACGGCATCCAAGTTTGTTAGGAGAAGTTCGGGGTCACAAATCCCTGCGCCGTTCGCGTCCAGCCCGCCGATGCTCAGGGCATGGAGGACGTCATGCAGCTCGACCTGGTGAGGTGGATTGCCGATCAGGGCGACACCCCTGACACCGAGGCCCGCGTCGGAGGTGCGTCACCCGCCGGAACGGCAGGCGGGTGTGTTCATATTGAACACAGTGCGCGTCCAGGCTTCACGACGGGGGATACCTCGTGTGTTCATTCTGAACACGTTGCCGACGCTCGGCCGGTGCGCCCCATGTCGCCGCATCAGCTACTGGTCTGCCTTGCCGTGCTCGGCTGGTCAGAGCGTGAGCTGGCCCGCCGGATCGGACGGCATCAAACCACGATCAAGCGATGGACAAGCGGCAGCGGTGCCGTCGATGACGACACCGCTGCCTGGCTGGAAAGGTTGGTGGCGTTCCACCTCGCGCACCCCGCACCACGCTACAGGTTGCGGGATAGGACGTTGGCTTGAGGGTCGCAGGTGGTCTGTTACCTGCTCAGGAACCGGCCTGAACTGTTTGGCTGGCGACCGAACCGAGCTTGTTGCCAAACTTCGTGTAGAATTGGTCCACCGTCCAGCCCGTCATCTTGTTGTTCGACAGAGCTGTAGCAGAGACAAACTTGCTAAGCGGGGTGGACGGGTCAGCTACGGCCATCTGGCCGCCAGGCGTTGGACCAAACACCCACGCCCCATAAGTCTGCACCACGGTTGCCGGCTGCCCGGTTGATTGCGAAACCGCACTTGAATAGTCCTTGGCGATGTATGTGGCCACCTGCGCCTGGGCCGCCGGGTTAGTGATGTCGGCAGCGGTGTAGGGCAGGTTGTACTTGGCAATCGTGCCTGCCCACGTTGGGACCGTGATCTGCCACGGACCCGTGGCCGAGGAAGAGCCGTTAGCCGTAGCTATGCCGGGTTTCGTCATCAGCTTTCTGCCCTGTCTGCATGTAGAATAACTCTGGGATTTAACCGCAGCACTATAGATTCGAAGTTGATCGAGCGATTTAATGCATGGGATGCCGATATAGAGTCCAACCCTGCCTCAGAAGACAAATTAGAGCCGGGCGTGATCTCAGCCATCCCCTCATTTTTGACTTGCGCGCCTCGTTCTCAGGTAGCCGTGACCTTACCAGGACTTCGGATCAGCCACGTACGAAGCGCAGTCGCACGAACCCACTGTGCCGGTCCAGGAGACGACGGACTGTAGGCTCATACAATCCACTGATTTCAAATGGAAAAAAATGAGGGGATAGCTGAGGGGCGTGATAATCCTCTCCCATCAGTTCTATGAATCCCTTCGTGAACACTCTGTACCACTAGACGGAAGGGCAGTATCAGCACTACAGAAGTCTTCGCTAGCCCTAGACATATACTTCTGGCTTGCACATCGGCTACATCGGATTGACCGGATTACAGGTAGCCGCCTCACATGGCAAAGTCTTCAAACTCAATTTGGGCAAGAGTACTCATTACTAAAAGATTTCAAAAGAGATTTCCGTCATTGCCTAAAAGCCGTCAAGGCTGTGTATCGGACTGCTAGAGTGGAAGAGTTACAAGATACTCTCGTCTTACTACCATCTCCACCGCCAGTGCCTAGAACGTGGTTGGCCTTGTCCGGTATTGCTAATGCAAGATCATTTAAGAGGTCACTGTAGTTGCGCGCTCTCTACCTTTCGCCTTGCGTCCCTCCTATGCTTTGTAAGAACCCTCACTTTGCCGACACTAGAACCGGCAATTCGTGCAATCGCTCCCGAATGCACCGACAACTCATTGATGTTAATCGTTAATATTCTAGGACTGCACCCCATCTGCTGTAGCCACTTCTCTCCATGCCCTACCCTGTTTTATCGCAGGTCTAGGGCTTGAGCCGCCTACTAGCCTGAATAATTCATGAGGGTTGGCGGGCATGGTACAAGCCGTTGATCCGGCGTAGAATGTGGTTCTTGAGGCCAATTCTACGGATCCGGAGCGCCATGCCCGCCAAAGTTGAGCTTATTCCTTCGCTGCCCGGCCTGTCACCGGTTGGCGGCAAGCCCGTGATCGCCCGCTTCGACGGCGGGCATCTCTCATCCGATGGTGGGTTGCTGGTGCTGCGCGAGGTGGAGCAGCGCCTCGACGTGGCCGGACGGTTGGCGGCCTGCATTGTGGACCCGCGCGACCCGGAGCGCGTCGTGCACGGGCTCGACGAGATCATCCGCTTTCGCCTGCTGATGATCGCGGCCGGCTACGAGGACGGCAACGATGCCGACCGGCTGCGCACGGACCCGATGTTCAAGCTCGCCATGACACGCCTTGAGGATGAGGCGGCGCTGTGCTCGCAGCCGACGATTTCGCGCCTGGAGAACCTGCCCGACACGCGCGCGCTTCTGCGGATGGGTCAAGCCATGGTCGACCTGTATTGCGGATCCTTTCGTCAGGTGCCGCGCCGGATCGTGCTGGACGTGGACGACACGTTCGACGCCGTGCACGGCGGGCAGCAGATGCGCTTGTTCAATGCGCACTACGACGAATACGGCTTCCAGCCCATCGTGGTGTTCGACGGCGAGGGCCGCTTCGTCACCGCCGTGCTGCGCCCGGCCAAGCGGCCGAGTGGGCGCGAGATCCGCGCTTTCCTGCGCCGCCTGCTGCGCCAGATCCGCGCCAACTGGCCCCGGGTCGAGATCCTGCTGCGAGCCGACAGCCATTACTGCGGCCCGGAGGTGCTGAGCTGGTGCCGGGCGAACAAGATTGACTATCTGCTCGGCGTCGCGCCCACCAGCACGCTGCGTCGTCATATCGAGAGCCTGGAAGCCAGCACCGCAGCCCGCTTCGCCGCCTCGGACGGCTCGGGCAAGCTCCGCCGCTTCACAGAGTTTTACGACGGCGCCGCAAGCTGGGACCGGGTCGAGCGCATCATCGCCCGCGTCGAGGCCGGGCCTGACGGGACGGACACGCGCTTCATCGTCACCAGCCTGCCGGGCGGCTCAGCCCGCGCCCTCTACGAGCAGCGGTATTGCCAGAGGGGCCAAGCGGAGATCTGCCAAGCATGATGCGTCTCAAGAGTGAATGGAGGTTGCAGGGTGGCCTACGCCATGGAGGCGGCGATGGCGTAAGCGGTCGATCTCGGCCTCGTCGGCTCGGATAAGCCAGACGCTTTGGGTGAGCACCGGCACTTTGCGGGCAATGACCACCCCACGCTGGATCCAGCGGTGAACCGTGGTGTGGGGCGCGCCAAGCCGTGTTGCGAGTTCGTCGATGGTGATCTCTCCAGGCTCACGCCCTTGCAGCCGGGCTGTCCAGGATAGGCGGGAGGCAGGCGGTATACCGAGGCGACGCAGCAGGCTGCGCACCATCTTGGCGTTGTAGGTTTCCCGGCGTTTGGGCGGTGTCCAGCCCTCCGCGTTCAGCGCCCCGGCGATCGCCGGGGCCTTGTGGCCTTCGCTGTGCAGCGCATGGACGCGCTGCAGCAGGGCGGCATGGTCGCTGCGTTGCGTCAGGTGGGCCACCGGCCGCCGCAGGTCATGCTGTGTCCGAACGCCGCCAACCCAATGGCATTCGACGAGAACGATCTCGCTCTTGCCCTGCACGGCGACGACGACGCGGTCCAGCATCAAGCGTGCGATCGCCTGGCGATCAGCAGCCGTGGTGGTGGGAGCCGTCCAGAGCGCCGGGATATCCGATGCCAGCCGCTCGATCGCGGCACGTTCGTCGCTCGTCAACGGCAAGGCCTGGCCTGCCAGGAACCGTTCGTGCTCGGCTTTCAGGCGCACCTCGTCGGCCAGCGCCGCCTCCCAGCGCTGCTCCAGGGTGCGCACCACGAGCCGGTTCTCCGGCTCGACGGCGTCGTATTGGCGCTGGGCCCGCTCGACCTCGTAGCGCGCCCGCTCCAGCCGCTGCCGCCATTGCCGATGCAGGGCCGTGCGCTCCAGCTCGAGGTCTTCCACCAGGTGCAGGCTGACCTCCAGCGCAGCCGGTGCGAGCGCTTGCAGCATCAGTTCGCCCACCAGCACATCCAACGCCCGTCCGCTGAGCGACTGACACAAGGGCGCGCCGTAGTTCATCGCGAGCCGGGAGCAGCAGTAGCGCTGGAAACGGCCCCCGTTCGGGTATTGCGCCGCCATGCGCTGGCCGCATCGGCCGCACACGATCAAGCCCGCAAGCAGGGCCGGACCGCCACGGGGGATGCCGCGCTCTGCGCTGCGGTTCGCTGCCACCTGCTCCAGGTTCCGCTCGTATGTCTCCCAGCTGATGTAGGCAGGCCAGCGGTCCTTGATCAACACCGCCGGGTCGCCGGCTTTCTGGCCCATGCCGGGGCGCCCGGGCTTTGGGCGGCGTGGATCGACGCTGCGGCGCCCGTAGGCATAAGCGCCGGCATACAGCGGGCTTTGCAGCATCTCCGACAGCGTGAAGCGGTTCGGCGCATGCCACTCCAACTCGCCTTTCGCCGCTCCTGCTCGGACGCGATACGGCAGCTGGATGTCGTGCGCGACCAAATGGGCGAGCACGCCGTTGATCGTGCAGCGGCGCTCGAAGGTGTCGAACACCAGGCGCACGGTCGCCTGCACCTGTTCGTCGCTGTCGAACACGATCTCGCCTGTGCGGCTGCGCACGTAACCGCGCGGCAGGTTGAAAAACAGCTCGCCGCGCTGCGCCTTGGCGCGGCGCCCCTCCAGCATGCGGGTCTTGAGCACGTGCAGCTCTGCCTCGCTCATCGTCCCCTTGAGCCCAAGCAGGAGCCTGTCGTTGAAGCCGCCCGCGTCGTATACGCCGTCGGTGTCTGCAATGAGCGTGTCGAACAGCGCGCAGATCTCGAGCAGCTGGTGCCAGTCTCGGCACGACCGTGCCAAGCGCGACATCTCGATACCCAGCACCAGCCCGACATGGCCCAAGCCGACCTCGGTCATCAGCCGCTGGAAGCCGGGGCGGTTGGCCGTCGTGGTCCCGGAGCGGCCCAGGTCGTCATCGATCACCTCCACCCGCTGGCGCGCCCAGCCTAGCTGGAGGGCGCGCTCGACCAGGGCATATTGCAGGCGCGTCGACTCCTGGTTCTGCTCGACCTGTCGCAGGGTGGACTGCCGGACGTAGACCAAAGCCAGGCGGTCCTGATGGCGGCCTTGCACCTTCTCCGAGAAGCTCATGGCGCCCCTCCTCACCGGTTGTGCGTCGGTCATGACCGCAGCCCTCCCCGACGGGCTCCGGCACTAGAGGGCGGCGGACGAGATGGCCGAGCAGAACCGCAAGCCGCCGCTGCGTCGCAGCCGGCAGCTGCGTCCAGGTCATGATCGCTGCGGGAGGTGCCTGCTTCACGGCGCGCCGTCACCCAATGGACCAAACCGAGCAACGCTGCCCGGCCAAGTCTGGGTTGCCCTATCGCCAAAAGTTGCTGTTCAGACGTTTCTACGGGAGTGGATGGAAAACCACATAAAAAGCTGGAAGCGCCACCTCGCCGCCGACCGCACCTCGTGCACGAAGGCCACCGCCAACCAGGTCCGCCTGTTCCTGCACGCTGGCGCCTACTGGCTGATGTGGAGCCTGCGCACGCTCATGCCGCGCCGCTCGTCCTGGCGCACCCTCCAGTTCGATACGCTGCGCCTACGCCTGGTCAAGCTCGCCGTGCGCGTCGTCGAGCTGAAAGACCCAGGTCAAGCTGCACCTGCCCAGCAGTGCATCCTGCCAGTCCATCCTGGCCTCCGTCCTCGGTCGCATGCCGCGCCTGACCAGCTAAACCGCGGGGCGGTGTGCCCCACCGTTACCCGTCTCCGTCAACCCCCAGCGCCGCCGCATCGAGCCGTCATCATGCCACTCCGGAAACACTTCCGAAGTGGCAGCGTATCCGCACGCCCTGCAACTATCGCGCGAAAAACAAATGGTTCAGCAGGGAGTAGCTGCAGGCCGGCGAATAATAGCGGCTAGCCCCAATACCGTTCATTTAGGCGTTCGGGCGCCCTATATCACTGACCGGGCTTTCTGGGATTGAAGGCGATGGCGGGTGTTCCTGCCGGCCTGCCGGCCGGCGTTCGTGTCAGC
>JAABUS010007946.1_pt1 | contig 11852 bp, 12 predicted proteins | sample 5560161 | NCBI WGS metagenome assembly JAABUS01 (sample SAMN10711885, study PRJNA513376) | rock metagenome | isolation source: Antarctica rocks | place: Antarctica: Victoria Land, Trio Nunatak nord | collected 2016-01-04 | reverse complement strand
TGAAGAAACATAAGAAACACGTACGACTAGTTCTACATAGACTACGAGAGATCAATCTTCAGATGAATATAAACAAATGCAAGTTTCATGTTCAGAAGATCTTCTTTCTGAAACTATTGCTATTCATCGAAGAACTAAAGATGAACTTCAGAAAAGTACAAGCAGTAGTCGAATGATCTACTTCTACAAACCTCATTCAGATGCAGTTCTTCGTCAACTTCTGCAATTTCTATCGACGTTTTATAAAGAACTTTTCAAAGATTGTTCATCTTCTGATTCAACTAACTCAAAAAGAGATGATATTTGAATGAGATTAAGCTTGTCAAACGATCTTTGATCATATGAAGAAACGAATGACTGAAGCTTCTATTTTTCGTCATTTTGATCAGAATAAAGAGACTATTCTTGAAACAGACTCATTCAACTACGTCAACGATGACATACTTTCTCAATATGATGATGAAGAAACATTGCACTTGATGATCTACTACAGCAAGAATCTGAGCTTCGCTGAGTGCAATTACGAGATCTATGACAAGAAACTACTAGCAATCATTCGTGTCTTCAAGCATTGATGATTTGAGCTGAAATTGACTGAGTTATTCATCAAGATGTTCATCGATCATCAAGCTCTGACATCATTAATGAAGAATAAAGAGCTGAGTAGATGTCAGATGCGCTGAGTTCAAAAGCTCGTTGATTTCAACTTCAAAATCATGTATTGCTCAGGCAAACAAAACATCAAAGTCGATGCATTGACTCGTCGAGTCGATTCAGTTTATAGAAGTCTCAAGAATGAACGATGTCACTATCAGCAAACTACAATTCTCATGTTGAATCGAATGAAAATCGCTGATCTAAAAGAGAAAGAGAACGATGAATCAATTTATCAATTGATTTTAGAAGCTAACAGAATCAACGAGAATTGTATTCTACTTCGTGAAGTCGTATTAAAAGATGAAGCTCAATACGAAGATACTAAATTAAGAAATTGTCGAGTTCAGAACGAAATACTATATCGAAGTGATCTTCTATGAGTTTTCTTCGATAAGCATCTTCAAATGAAGTTAATTCAAGAAGTTCACGATCAATCTTCTATTGATCATCTTGAAATTCTCAGAACGATGAAGATCATAAGAAGATACTACTATTGATCTTCAATGTGAAAGACAATAGATCAATATATTTGAAACTGCTACATTTGTCAGCAATCAAAGACTTCTTGAGATAAATTCAATGAACTACTACATTCTTTATTCATACTTGAACAGCAATGAAAGAACATAGTCATGAATTTCATCATCGACTTATCTTTTTCGAAAGACAAAAACATCATACTAACAGTGATATGTAGACTGACAAAGAAATGACACTATATTTCTTGTTCTACTGATGACGAAGAAATCACAGCAGAAAAAACAGCTGAGCTAATGCTTCAGTGAATATATCGAATACATGATTTACTCGATTTCATTGTTTTGAATCGAGATTCTCAATTTACCTTCATTCTATGAAAGTTTCTTTGCAAAAGACTGAACATTAATCTTCAATTATTCACTGTCTATCACTCTCAAATCGATGATCAAAGTGAACGAGTCAATCAGAATGTCAAAAGATATCTTCAATTCTTCTGTTCATACATGCAGAATGACTGAGCTAAGCTACTACTTATGATCGAGTTTGTCGACAATAATGCTCTGTTCTCAGTCATCTTCTCGATCTCTTTCTTTCTAAACAAAGACTTTCATTCTCGTATGAGCTTTGAACTCGATGTCAGCGAATATAAAAGTTCTCGTGAACGCTTGCAGACGACTAAAGTCGAGAATATATCTGAACATATGAACAAAACACTGAAGTTTGCTTGCGAGTCGCTAGTCAAAACACGAAAACAAATGATGAAACAAGTCAATAAGCATAGAAAAGAAGTTGATTATGAGATTGAATCAAAGATGTTTCTGAATGAAAGAAACATCATTACAGCGAGATCTTTCAAGAAGCTAGATGATAAAATTCTCGATTCTTTCATCAATTTAAATCTCATCGACTCTTCATATAAACTGAAATTATCAAAGTCTATGCATGTTCATGATGTATTTCATTCTGATCTGCTTCGCTCTGTCGTCGACAATCTCTTGCCTGATCAAAAGAACGAATTCTCAGATTCAATAGTGATAAACGACGAAGACGAATGAAAAATCAACGATATATTGAATTTTCGTCGATATCGAAGACGACTTCAGTATAGAGTCAAATGAAATGACTATGACAATGATCTCAATTGATACAATGCTGATGACGATGAATTTATGAACACTCAGAAGATAGTTGATGATTTTCATATTTGATATTCGAACAAATCGCGCTAGAAGCGCTTTCGACTATTCAGTCAATCAGAATTTAATGAGTCTGAGTCTGTAAAATCATGATTGAGCAATCAATTGAATTGAGCACGAAATACATTCATGCAAACATGAATCGTCGAAGAAGAGAAGTAATGTCACGATTCTAGCCTTGTCAGACTCAGTCTTTTAGCCTTGTCAGATTTATTCTCGCTTCGTCATCTTGACTAGTCTCTATTGAGTCTAGCGTCGACTGAGAAACACACATATGTAGTTAGCTTCTTTTCTGTAGCTATCTTTCTTTCTTAGCATTTATCTTCTAGTTAAATGACACTCATATTAACTCGCTCTATGCTGATTTCTAACAACTATGATCATGATACTCAAAGAAATTGTACAAAACTACTTTACAGAATGAATAAAAAATCAAGTAAAATAATAAGATGAAGATTGAATGCAAGAATTAAACTGATCACATCAAGTCAAGTACTCAAGTTCAAGTCAAGTACTCAACTCATCAAGACTTGATTCAAGTCAGAATTCTTGATCTGAGTATTTAAGTTAAGTTAAGATGTTTGACTCAAGTATTCAAGTTAAGTCAGAGAATTGAAATCAAGTATTGACTTGAAATTCTTGATTCAACTCATCAAGACATGAAGATAAATAGATAAATGTTTTATTATGACTTTCTATTATGACTTTCTATCATGACTTTCTATTAAATAGTCTTTATGTTTTTCTTCATGTTTCTCTTTATGACTTTCTATCAAAAAGATAATGCAAAAAGATAATGCAAAGATGAAAAACCGGAAAAATTTCTATATTTAACTCTCTTGACATCATTTTTAATTTCTTGATGAGTTGAATCAAGAACTTGAATTGAGTATTGACTTGAAATCAATATCAGATTAAGTCAGAATGTTGAAATCAAGTATTCAAGTTGAGTCAGAAGATTGATATCAAGTACTCAAGTTGAGTCAGAAGATTGATATCAAAACTTAATTCAATGATCAGTTTATCAAGAACAAAAGTTGAAAATCACGCAAAAGATAAAAGAGATGAGTTGATAAAAATTCACTACTTCACAATAAATAAATATAAACATTGATGATCATCATTCTCACGCTAGTCATAATAAACAACAGAAGCATTGCTCTTTTGTTCATTGTTTACTTCTACTATCTGATACTATCTTTTGCTCATTGTTTACTTCTACTATTGAGTATCATTTATAGAAGAAAACTTCAAATTGAGCAAATCTTGATTCTTGTTACAATTGTCATCATGAAAATTCAAGTTTAGTCAACGTGCATGTGCTAATAAAAGAGAGCATCGAGATCATGATCACATTATGCATGAAGTGACAGTTGAAATATAATGAGACAACAAAATAATTGTCAGAATTCAGATTTACAAAATTCAAAAAATAAACATGAACAATATTGTTGATCATTTAAAGACTTTACATGAATTGCAGAAAATGTTCAGTTTACGTTTATAAGAATCAGAAGATGAAAAATATATTATCATCAATATTTAAATCTAGAAGAATCAGAGAATAAACATGAGTGTTACTGTTGACTTTCTAAAAACTCAATGCTTGCACTATTAAAAGAAAATTTCAAGAACACAATGATGCACAGCGAGTCTGATATCATGCATTGCATGAAGAAATGAAGCAATTCAACAACGAGAATGTTGTTATTAAGAAGAGAAATAATTGTCAGAATTTAAATCTATGAAAGTCAGAATTCTTCAAAGAATAAAGAATAAACATGAAAACTATTCTTGAACATTATCATCAAGTTCTCAAATGAGAATCTGAATCTATGAGAATCAAGACATTGAGTCTACGAGAAATTCTACTGTTGATTCTCAGAAACATCTAGACTGATCATTAAGTTGAATTTCAATATCAATCTTCTGACTCAACTCAAGTACTTGATATCAATCTTCTGACTCAACTTGAATACTTGATTTCAACATTCTAACTCAATCTAATATTAATCTTGATTTGATACTTGATTTGAATTTTCGATTCAACTTGTTAGAGATCAGCATAGAGCGAGTCATATGAGTGTAATGTAACGAGTATATAAATGCTAAGAAAGAAAAGTATCTAGAAGAGAAGAATCGACTATCTATATGACTCAGAAGAACATAAGCTAACTCTGAATAGAGTTGACTTCGAAACAACTCGATAGTCTAGTGACGAGCGATCGACGATAGCCAGGAACATAGTCATCAACATAGTCATCAACATAGCTATCAACATAGATGCGTAGCTAGAATCGTAACACAACTCATCAAGAAATTGAAAATGACATCAAGAGAGTTAAATATAGAAATTTTTCCGATTTTTCGTCTTTGCATTATCTTTTTGCATTATCTTTTTGATAGAAAGTCATAAAGAGAAACATGAAGAAAAACATGAAGACTATTTGATAGAAAGTCATAATAGAAAGTCATAATAAAAAGTCATAATAGAATATTTATCTATCTATCTTTATGTCTTGATGAGTCGAGTTGAAAATTTCAAGTTGATACTCGATTTCAATTCTCTGACTTAACTTAAATACTTGAATTGAACATCTTGATTCAACTCAAATACTTGAGTTAAAAATTCTGACTTAAATCAAGTCTTGATGAGTCAAGTACTTGACTTGAACTTAAGTACTTGACTTGACTTGATCAGTCTAGAAACATTGAATCTATGAGAATCTTTATCATCAATTCTCAAAGATTCTGAGTCTACAAGAATTTAAGTTGCATACAAATTTCAATGTTTCATCGACGATAAAAGTTCAAGTCACATACAATCTTCAAGAAACTTTGCAAAGATTGCATGTAATCTCACTGATCTCATCAATGATGCTTAAACTTAGTCTTCTGAGTATATAAAAAAGAGTTCACTTTTGTATTTCATAGTCTAGTATTAACTTTTTATATGAATAAATATTACTAAGTTACTATCAAATTTAATTATATTATTTACATGCATATTCTTTAGTGTAACTGCGCATTTCTCGAGCTACTCACATGAAAGCTAAACTACAAGCTAGAAAGATTATCTTATTATCATTAATTTATTTTAAGCATTCTAAATTTCAGAAAATACTTAATTCTTCATTATTCATTGATGAAAAGAATTCTATTTGAAAGAACTAATATGAAAAAGTTCAGAACAAGCTGAAAATCAACGTTGATCTCTTTTCAAGTGAATGAGTCAAGCTGAGCTATATACATTTCAGATTATTTGATGATGCAGCTGAAATCACTCAGTTAAGATACAAACATAACTGTTTTAATTTATACAAGATTGTTGATAAGCTTTTGAAAGAGTTAGCTCAGTTGTTCAATGATTCAGATAAAGAAGTCAACTTTCATAGAAACTACTATAACTTGATTCAAAAACAGAAGAAATTCAGCGAGTTTTATACTTAATTTCAACAACTATTCTTCTATCTAGACTATTAAGAAAAATAGCTGATCATTGATTTAAAGAATAAAATAAACTTTCAACTTTAATTCGCTTAAGTAACTCAATTGATTCAATTCAATACTCTGAAAGAAATTTGTTTCTATTTCATTCAATTGAATAATGATTAATGAGCTATTCAAGAAATCAAGAATAAAGAAGCAATGATCAAAGCTCAAACAATTAAACAGATCATCTTTGTTGAAGAATCAGTCAAAGCTATTCATGAAATCATAGAAATGAAGATGATTGATCAGTCAAAATCACGTGATGCTGTTTTAACTAGCATCAAAGAAAATGACTTACTAATTGAAAACTGCTTTTTATGTCATAAGTCTGATCATACTTCTAAAGAGTGCTTGAATAAATCTTTTAGAATTAATGCATTAAATGATGAGTTTAATCATTTTTTGAACTTCAATTCAGAGTCTGATTCAAAAAACTAATCATTTCTTTCAAAATCATTGAAGAGATAAAGATCATTTCTTTGTGCAATTTAATTGACGAAATTTCATCTATCAAAGAGAATTACTTTGAAAAGTCATTTCTAGTCAATGTCACTTTATTCTTGCAAAACAAATTCTTTAAGCTATGATCTTTAATAGATAGTGACTTGATGATCTACATCTTGATTCATACAAAGCTAGTTAATCAAATATGTCAGAAGCTTGAAATTCAACTCATACAACTAGTTAAAGAAAAGTTAATAAGAGAATATGACAAAAAGCTGACAAAGAAGATCATTACTCATAAAATTCTATTCAATCTCACAGTTGAAAGTCATAAGAAATTGATTGTTTCAATGTTAATAATTAATATAAATCATCATGATGTCATATTAAAAAAGCTCTGAATGAATAAAAATGAAATACTATTAAATATGCAAAATGATGTCATTATTTTTTTGAATCAATTAGAAGCTTTCATTTCTGTTTTTCAATGTCAGTCAAAGCTTCATACTTAAAATGATCATGATCATCAAATTTTCTTATCAGTTCAGTCTTTAAAGTGCTTCAATGATCAGCTTTTACTGCTTCAAAAAAAAACTTTTTTATGTTCAGTATGAGAACTGCATCTTTTCATGCATTGATTAAATGATCAAAGAAGAATTGCATCGAGATTTTCACTATGTTAATCAAAGATATTGATAGAAAAATAGTTTATAACACTTAATGCAAACTGAATATTCTAGACATCACTTTCATTAATGCATCAGCTCAAAATTTAGAAGACATCAAAGTCAAGTTATCTTTGAAATATCAGAATTTTCTTGACGTGTTTGATTGAACTCAAGTCAATAAGCTATCATCTCATCGTTCATATAATCATAAGATAAAGCTCACTAACGATGTTACTTTTTCTAAATGTTGAGCTTATTGAATGTCACTTTACAAGCTTCAGAAGATCAAAGAATATCTGAATGAAAATTTGTCAAAGAATTTTATTACTTCTAGCAAGATTTCATATTTCTCACTCATTTTATTTGCTCTGAAAATCAATCATGATCTTCGCTTCTGCATTGACTATTAAAAGCTCAATGTCATTATTAAAAGAAATCACTACTTTCTATTGTTTATAAATAAGATAATTGACAAAATTGTTGACTGCAAGCATCTGACTCAACTAAATATAATTTTCGCTTTCAACAAACTTCATATGCATCTCAATAATGAGAATTATACAATTTTCATTATCGCTTTAAAAGTGTGTAAATCAAAGATTCTATCATTTGAATTAACAAATGATTCAATCTCATTTCAGCAATATATGAATGATGTTTTATGAAACTTTCTAAATGACTTTTGTCAAGCTTATTTAAATGACATTCTCATATACAGCAAGACTCAAAAGAAGCATAAACAACATGTTAAAATGATATTAAATCATTTATGAAATGTTGATCTGCAAATAAATATTTGAAAGTGTAAATTCAACGTAGAAGAAACAATCTTTTTAAAGATTATAGTATCAGAACAAGATTTTTGCATGAACTTTATCAAAGTGAAAGTTATAGTCAATTGAACTACATTTACTAATTTAAAAAAAATATAAAACTTCATTAACTTCGTTAATTTCTATCAACACTTCATCAAGAACTTTTTGAAACTAGTCAAGTTATTCATTCAGCTGACTTGAAAAAACACATTTTTTGTTTGAAATGAAGTCTGTGTTGAAGTTTTTGACAATTTAAAGAAGCAGATCAGCTCAATCTCAGTTCTACGTCATTTTGATATTAAACATCAAGCTATTTTGAAAATTGATGCATTCAACTATGTAAAAGATGACATACTATCTCAGTATGATGATGAAAATGTGCTTCACTTGATAGTCTTTTATAGCAAGAGCATGATTTCAGCTGAATGCAATTATCACATTTATGACAAGAAATTGCTAACTATCATTCAATGCTTTAAACATTGATGACTCAAACTAGAAAACATTGAACTATTTATTTAAATGTTTACTGATCATCAGACTTTGAAGATCTTTATGAAAAACAAACAGTTGACTTAATGATAAGCAAACTATCTGAATATTCTATTGAAGTTTAACTTTCAAATTATCTTTCAATCAGATAAAATAAACATCAAAGTTGATGCTTTAATTAAAATATTGATGATCAATAGTTTTAAATCAGTTAAAGACATAAATGATCATTTTCAAACTATACTGATTTTGAATTGAATAAATGTTTTATTGATTGAGTTCAAAATTAAATCTGAATATGAGATTAATCTCTATTAATGCATACATTTAGTCAATCAGAAGAATGAACTATGCAATGAGTATTAACAAGCTATGAACAAAGATGAACTGAAACTTCATGACATGAAGTTAAAGAACTGTCAAATCATTGACAACATTTTATTTAAAAAGAGTTTACTAGTATGAATGTTAAAACAAATGCATACAAAATTGCTTCAAAAAATTCATGATCAATCATCAATCTTGCACTCTGACATTAAATGAATGATTGATTTAGTTCAACGCTTCTACTATTGATCAGATCATTGAGCAACTATTCAACAATATATTTAAAACTATCATGTTTATTAACAAAGCAAAGCATCTTGAGATGATACAAATGATTTGCTTCAGTCTTTATCAATTTCTCAGCAGCGTTGACAAGATATAGTTATGAACTTCATCACTGAGTTATTTCTATCAAAAAACTATAATGTCATTTGCATGATCATATATTGTTTCTTCAAAGAACATCACTATGTTTTCTGTCATTGAAAAGATGATAACATCTCAATTGAAGAAACAGTATGAATCATGCTATAAAACGTTTATTGACTTCATGATTTACTCAGTTCTATTGTTTCAAATAAAGACTTTTAGTTCATATCAATCATGTAACAAAGTCTTTGCAAATAATTGAAGATCAAAGTCAATTTATCAACAATTTATCATTCAGAAATCAATAATCAGTTGAAATAAGTTAATCAAGATGTTAAATGCAAACTTTGAATTTATTGCAATTACATGCAGAATGACTGAGCTAAATGACTTTCAATGATGAAATTCAATGATAATTTCAATACATTCTTGATTATCTTGATGATTTCTTTCTACTTCAATAAAGATTTTCACTCTTGAATGAGTTTCAATTCAAATATGATTGATTACAAAATGACTCATCAATGTATTGAAGTTAGAAAGATTGATGACATTATCACTCAAATGAGTGAACTTCTTATCTTCAATCATCAACAATTGAAAAAGATCAAGCAGATCATTGAAACTCAAATGAACAAGCATAAATGAGATGTCATTTATGAAGTAGATGATCAAGTTTGATTAATCTTTGAAAATATCAAAATCATTAAATCATGCAAAGATTTGAAAGACAAGCAACTCAATCTTTATTTAATCATAGTCAAAGTTGAAATCTTCTATCATCTTCAGCTATCTAGAAGCATGAAGTATATACATTCAATGTTCAGCTCAAAGTATTTATAATTTTCATCAAATGACTTTTTATCAAGATAATACTTTAAACTCTTTAAATCATTGATCATTGAAGAGAATGAAAAGCACTGAAAAGTAAATGATATATTAAACTTCAAATGATATAAAGAAAGATTACAATACAAAATCAAATAAATTGAAATAAATTATGACAATGAATGATATCATGTTGATAAAGAAAAATTCAATGACTCGAAGAAAGTTCTGAATGAATTTCATAAGCTATACTTAAATAAGTTGCACTAAATTGAAAACACAATGAATTTTTTGCTTTTATTTCTTTTCTATTCATGCAAACATGAATGTTTGAAGAAAGAAGTAATGTTACAAATATGTCTGAATCAATCAGAATTCAGATTTAACTCTAATCAATTTGATTAAAGCAAGTCATGATGCTATGTCTAGTTTAAATTTAGCGCATTTCTATTAAATTCTTCAAGTCATTCTCAGCACTTCTTCTTGTTGTTCAGCACTTTCTTCATTCATTTCTTTCATCATTCTTTTAGATAAACACATTTGATATATTACATCACATCTGTATTGAATCTAGCACAGTCTCAAGTCATTATTTATAAAAGAGTTCACACTCTTTCTTTTCTGTATTCTTAATGTCTTGTTATAGCTATCTTTAAAGAGCAATACATACATATCAGCTTCAAGCTTCTTTGATTGAATGATCTAGACATGATCTCAACATTCAGCTGCTTTCGCTGCAGTCAAAGCTTGAGCATTGACTCTATCATGTTTCTTCTTTTGACGAAGCTCAGTTCAAACTTCTTTCTTGATAGAAGATGATTTTGAAAGCATCACAGAAAGTCTCTGACTCATCTTCTGCAGCTTCTCATGTGTGACAGTCACGTTGACATGAAAGATAGACAGCTGATTGGCTAGAAGATCAATCTGCTGACGTGATAGCTTCTGATGCAGCTTCTGCAAACTGGCTGCTGCATGAAGAAATCTATTCTTATCAACATCGTGATATTTCGTTGAATTTGCATCATTCAAATTGATGAAGTCATCGTAGTATCTAGCCTGCCAGTTGCTCGATGCTATAGAAGATTCGTTCAGTCATCAGCGAGGGTGAAAAAGCGATATTGATATCGGAAATCCTTGTATGCAAGCGCGTAGAAGGTAATGCATGCAGGGAAGTTCATATTTAATGTAAATATCACAGTCACATGAACCTTCAGTGATTAGCTGAGTAGCAAGATTCTTGGCTGCTATTCATTCAGAATTGATCTTTTCTAGGGCTCAGATAGTCACATGACCCACAAGCAATTGGAATGGTAGGTAGATAGAGCGTAGGTTATTTAGGGGGAAGGTTGGCGAAGCTCGAAAGTCATACTGAATGAGCGATGTGATAAAGAGTTTATGGTGGGGAATCTACATGTATTTGTTAGCAAGCTACACCTAAATGAAGGTAGATCCCGCCTTTAGCGAAAGTGACGCTACCCGTAATGTGCGCCGTTAAGTTGCGCCCCCAAGACCTCCCGGCAATAAGCGGTCCTCGTCAAATTTTAGTGGTGGAATTTGGCGAGGACCGCTTATTGCTGGCTACAAACATCCGAGAAAAAGCTCGTTAATTATTTCCCTTTAATCCTGCCGTAGTACGTGAAATCCATCATATGTGCCGAACTCTCCAGACAAATCTATATCCGTAGCCCGGGCTACGGATACCACGTAGTTCAATCCTCCCGAGGTTCATCCAAAGCTCTGGGCCTTGGTCTTGAAAGAATCCCGAGTGTTGGATAGTAACGGAAGGTCTTACCGCTCTGCCACAAAAGGCTGATCAGTGGTGGAGATAGTATACAGCCTATCTATAAACCCACCAGGTAGCACCCACATGTGGACGGAACCACTCACTACGACAACTACTTGCTAAAAGTGGAACCTTCCAAGTCTAAGTATCGGGGCTACAACGGACCCATGGACGACGACTTTACGGTGGAAGACGATGAGGCTTTGAAGAACTTTTTGCCGTCTGGTTTTGGGAAGCAAACTAAGGAGACCGATGTTGCACGACAGATTGAGCGCAGCAAACGTCAAACCCTCAAAGACGT
>JAABUS010007945.1_pt1 | contig 11853 bp, 9 predicted proteins | sample 5560161 | NCBI WGS metagenome assembly JAABUS01 (sample SAMN10711885, study PRJNA513376) | rock metagenome | isolation source: Antarctica rocks | place: Antarctica: Victoria Land, Trio Nunatak nord | collected 2016-01-04 | reverse complement strand
GATGCTCGCCCTCTCTTCTTCGCATTGGACCGGTCGTTGGGAGATGCATCGTTGTCTGGAGTCAACTGGGGACCTAACCGCATCCCGCGCAAGAAAGACTCATTCCACTGTCTTGACAAAGGGGTCCCCATAGTTGTTACGCTTGGTGATGCAACCAACAAACAATGGAGAAGCCGGAGGCTTCGAATCCGGCCCTCAGTCGCTCTTCTTGAAATTCAGCGCGGCGGAGTTGATGCAGAACCGCTGCCCCGTCGTCTCCCTCGGCCCGTCATCGAAGATGTGCCCCAAATGCCCGCCGCAGGTGGCGCACAGCACCTCGGTGCGCCTCATGCCAAACGTCCTGTCCTCGTGGAACTCGACGTTGCCTTCGATGGAGCGGTCGAAACTCGGCCAGCCACAGTCGCTGTCGAACTTCGTGTTGGATGAGAAGAGTGGAGTGCCGCACGCCGCGCAGGTGTACATGCCGCTGTCGTGATTGAGATAGAATTGGCCGGTGAACGGCCTCTCTGTTCCCTTCTGACGGAGCACATGATACTGCTCGGGGGTGAGCGCCTCTTTCCAATATGCCTCTGGTTTGTTCTTCATGTTCTCTTCCATAGAACAGAGTATAGCAGAAAAAGCGCGCGCGTGACTGGCTGATCGCGTGGTGGTTCGTCGGGTGCAGGTGTGGCAAATTTGGGGCGGCATCCCTTCCTGCATCCGATCAGGTACAATGAGCGTCACGATGATGACTCCACAGGAGGTATGCACATGTGTCATTTCCACAACGACCTGCCGACGATCGAGGATGGTGAGGATCAGTACATCCTCGACACACCGGTGATGCGGCGATTCGTCACGGCGGTCAATGCGGCGCAGGCGACCGCGCTTTCGTCCGCAGCGGCGATGGAGGCGATTCGTCCCCACTTCGCGGAGCTGCTCGCGGACCCGGGCTGGCTCCCGCCGGAGTATCAGGAACCGGCGGCGCAGAGCGGCATGGGCAGCAACACCGGCATGTGGCTCCTCTATCGCGCCGGCGATGGCAGCCTCGCCTTCTCCGCGCTCGTGCTCGCGCCCGGTCGGGAGACGCCCGTCCACGACCACCTCGCGTGGGGGCTTGTCGGGCTGTATCGCGGGGAGCAGGATGAGATTGTTTACCAGCGGCGGGACGACGGCTCGCGCGATGACTACGCGGACCTCGCGGTTGCGGAGCACCACGCGCTTCACCCCGGCGACTTCTATACGCTCCTGCCGGAGAACGACATCCACCGCGTCCGCACGACCTCACCGGTCACGTCCGTCTCGCTCCACCTGCTGGGCAACGACAATGGCTGCATCGCACGGCGGCAGTACCTCCCGGACGAGAAGGTCGCCCGTCCCTTCCGTAGCGGCTATGTCAACATCAAGTGCGCCGAGAGCGATGGCCGCCCCGCCCCGACGTGGGACGATGTCCACGAGTCGCTGGAGCAACTCGCATCGGATTGAGCGGGATCGGCAGCAATGAGTAACGAGTAGTCCCTCGTCGTGGCGTCAGGTGGCTCCGCTGTTGTCCCCTTATCCGCGTAGACCATCGCGGCTGCCGGTGCGGGCGCGGCGATTCGGTGCGATGGCCCATCGCCCGCAGCGGGTCGTCAAGCACGATGGCGACGGTTACAATCAGCGTGTCGTTCATCGGGGTCGTGTCGGCGAATGGGGTGTTGAGACCGCCCATCGCCGACATGACCTCGATGAACGGCGACCGACGATCACAGAGGATGCAAGTCCGTCGTGTCCCCTCGTTGCTCCAAGCGGAGGCAAAGATGTATCAGGACCTGCACGTCATCGACTGGCACGTCCACTTCCCGATCTTCCCTGCGACGATGCGTCGTCAGCCGCCGACGCGCCGCCAGATTCCCGAGGCGGGCATGGCGTTGCGCCGTCAGGCGGTCGAGGCCGAGCGGGCGCAGTGGCGGTATGCGTGGGACTTCCCGGAGCCGGAGCAGACGAAGCGCACGTGGGAAGAGTACGCGGACCTGTGGGACGGCGAGGTGATGAAGCATGGCCTCGACAAGGTCGTCTTCGTGACGGGGCCGGACAATGACGGCCTCGCCGCGATCTGCCGCCACCACCCGGACCACTTCATCGGCCTCGCGCACCACGACCCCTGCCAGCCCGGCGCGGCGGCGGAATTCGAGCGGGCGATCACCGAGTTGGGTCTGCGTGGCTACAAGATGCTCGCGCCGACGCTCGACTGGCGCATCGACGACGAGCGGTACTACCCAATCTGGGAGGTCGCCGCGAAGCACAAGGTGCCGATCCTCTTCCACTACGGGATGCTCGGCGGCGCGGGCGGCATCGCGTGGAACGAGAAGATTAGCCCCGTCCATCTCGAACAGGCCGCGAAGGACTTCCCGGACGTGAACTTCGTCGTACCGCACTTCGGCATCCAGTACGTGCAGGACTTGCTCTTCCTCTGCTGGGCATGCCCGAATGTGCATGTGGACACGTCCGGCTCGAACCAATGGGTGCGCTGGATGTCGTACCCGCTGACGCTCGCGGACCTCTTTCACAAGTTCTACGAGACGGTCGGGCCGGGGCGCATCCTCTTCGGCAGTGACAGTTCGTGGTTCCCGCGCGGGTTCGCGCTGCGCTACTTGCAGGATCAGATGCAGATCTGCCGCCTCGCGGGCTTCCCCCACGATCACTTGCAGATGATCTTCGGTGGGAATGCGGCGCGCCTGCTCGGCATTGCACTCGGTGCAACAGCAGTATCGGAGCCGGTCGGCGTGAACGGCTAACGGGGCGGCGGGAGACGCTCCGGCAGGGCTGGAGGCGCCGCGATTTGTAGTCAATGGGAACCGAGACTGAGGGAAGAAGTGTGGGGCCACGATGGTCCCGGCATACGGGAGGATGACCGCGATGGACAATGGGTTTGCGAAAAATGTGACGCGGCGCGGGTTCCTCCGCATCGCGGCGGGGACCGCAGCGGGCGGCGCGCTGACGGCGCTGCTCGCCGCGTGCGGCGGCTCGGACAAGGCGACGGCGACGGTCGCGCGGCCCGCCGCGACGCAGGGGCCGACGGTCGCGCCATTCGCGACGAGCGCCCCCGCCGCGACGACAGGCACGACGGCGAGCGGCAGCGCGGCGGCGCCCGCGACGAGCGTCACTGGGAGCGCTGCGGCCCCATCCACGGGCGCGGCGGCGTATGAGCCGAAGAACGCGGTGACGATCGAGTACTGGCAGTACCAGTTCGACTCGAAGGTCGATCTCGTCAACCAACTGATCCCGGAGTTCCAGAAGCAGAACCCGAAGATCACCGTCAAGCACGTCAACTTCCCGTACGACGATTTCCGCACGAAGGTCGCCGCCGCCGTGCAGGCGGGGCAGGGGCCGGACGCACTGAATGTCTACTACGGCTGGCTCCCCGCTTACGTGCAGTCCAAGTTCCTTCAGCCTTTGCCGGACGAACTCTTCAGCGTCGATAAGGTGGAGAAGAATTTCTACGGCATGGTGCAGGCGGCGAAGTTCAATGGCGCCTACTACGCTGTCCCGACCGCCGTGCGCGTCCTCGCGCTCTTCTGGAACAAGGATATGCTGAAGGAGGCGGGCTTCAGCGATGCGCCGAAGAACTGGGACGAACTCGTCAAGGTAGCGCAGGCGACGACGAAGCGCGACGCGGGCGGCAAACTCGTGCAGGAGGGGATTACCTGGGGGCCGGACGGGCAGGGCCACGCCTGGTGGCGCGAATGCCTGAACCGCCAGAACGGCCTCGTGCCGATAAGCGAGGATCGAAGGAAACTCAACTGGAGCGACCCGCTCGGCGTCGAGGCGTTCACGTGGTACACCGATGAGGTAACCAAACTCAAGGTTGCGGAGAAGGCCTTCTACACGGACGACCCGACCGCCTTCAAGACAGGCCACGCCGCGCTAACGGTGGACGGCAACTTCCGCATCAGCACGCTCAAGAAGGACGCGCCGAACCTCAACTACGGCATCGCGCCCTTGCCGGAGCGCAAGAGCAAGGCGACGTTCGCCTCCTTCTGGTGCAACAGCATCACGCGCAAGGCGGGCGACGCGAAGAGCGACCGCTACATCGCGGCGGCCCTCTTCAACAACTTTCTCGCCTCCCCCGCCGTCCAGAAGCAGTGGACGCCCGCCGTCGGTGAACTCCCCGCGACGCCATCCGTCGGGCAGGAGTTCGTCAACGACCCGCTGTACAAGGGCTTCGTCACGCAACTCGGTGATGCCTACGCCACCTTCTACGTCTCCGAGGCGGATGACCGGCAGGCCGTGATCGACGCGACCGATCAGGTTATTCTCAAGGGTGTCCCCCCAGCGGACGCTGTTAAGGAGGCGCAGGGCAAGGTGCAGGCGATGATGGACAAGTACTGGGCGGATCAGAAGTAGCAACGGGTAGATAGTCGGTAGTAGACGGTAGTCAGTAGACAGTGGGAATGGCCCCGTTGCTGGCTACCGTCTACTGCCTGCTCCGTAGCACGGAGTGCGCTATGACGCTGACGAAACGGCGATGGCTCTGGGCGTATGCCTTCCTCACCGTCCCCCTCATTTTCTTCCTGACGATCCGGATCTGGCCGGCGGTGCAGGCGTTTAAGTTGAGCCTGTACGACTACGACCCGCTCGACACGGAGCACAAATTCCGTGGCCTCGGCAACTATCAGGATCTGCTCTCGGACAAGGTCTTCCGGCGTGCGCTCCTGAACACGGTGCTCTACGTCCTATACGGCGTGCCGGTGGGGTTAATCGTCAGCCTCGCCGTCGCGCTGGGGCTGAAGCGCGTCAACCACTTCCGTGGGGTGCTGCGCTTTCTCTATTTCCTGCCCTACGTCACGGCGCTTGTTGCAGTCTCGTGGGTCTGGCGGTGGCTCTACCAACCGAACGGCCTGCTCAACAACGTCTTCCAGAGCCTCGGCTTCGGGCGCATGGGCTTCCTCGGTAGCACCGGGCAGGCGCTCATCGCCGTGACGGTGGTGACGGTCTGGTACGGTCTCGGCTTCCAGGTCATCATCTTCCTCGCCGGATTGGAGGGTATCCCCGATGTCTTCTACGAGGCGGCGGCCCTCGACGGCGCGACCCCGTGGCAGCGCTTCCGCTTCGTCACGCTACCATTGCTGAACCCCACCATCGTCTTCCTCACCGTGATCGGGGTGATCCAATCGCTCCAGATCTTCACGCAGATTCGCAGCCTGACGACGAATGGCGGGCCGCTCAATAGCACGGTCAGCCTCGTTCTCTATGTTTATCAACTCTCGTTCCAGACACTCCCGGCGCGGATGGGCTACGGCGCGGCGATCACCGTCGTCCTCTTCGTGATGATCCTGATTGTGACGATCGTCCAGTTGACCGTACTGACGAGGCGCTATGAATACTAGAGCAGAGAACCTACCTCCCCTGCCCCCCTCCCGAAACGGGAAGGGGGAGACGAAAGAACGAGATTTCTCCCTCTCCCCCTTCCCCCGTGGGGAAGGGGGCCGGGGGGTTAGGCCTCCCCGTCCTCTCCTCGCCACTGCCGCCACTGCCGCCACAACCGCCGTCACGCCGCGAACCCGTGCGCGGGCCAGCGCGGAGACGGCGACCGGCTCGCGCAAGCGGAACTGGCTCGGCGCGCCGTGGTGGTTGTATCTGCTGCTGCTGCTCGGCGGGCTGTGCATGATCGTGCCGTTCCTCTGGATGCTCTCCACATCGTTCAAGCCGAACCCGGAGATCTACACGACGAACCTCATCCCGCAGCACCCGACGTTCGGCAACTACACAAATGTGCTGCGTCGCACGCACTTCCCACGCTGGTTCCTCAACAGCCTGCTCATCGCACTCCTCACGACGCTCTCCGTCGCCTTCTTCGACTCGCTCGCCGGGTACGTGCTGGCGAAGTACACCTTCCCCGGCAAGCGCGCGATCTTCATCCTCATCCTCTCGACGCTGATGGTGCCGACGGAGATGCTCGTGCTGCCGTGGTACCTGATGAGCGTCAACAACCACTGGGTGCGCGGCGACGTGAACAGCGTCGGGGATTACTTCGCGGGGTACTGGTGCATCATGTTCCCCGGCCTGATGAGCGGCTTCGGCGTCTTCCTGATGCGCCAGTTCTTCGAGAGTATCCCGGACGACCTCTTCGACGCGGCGCGCATCGACGGCGTCGGGGAATTTGGCCTCTACTGGCGCATCGGGATGCCGAGCGTCCGGCCTGCGCTGGCCGCACTCTGCATCTTCACCTTCCTCGGCAACTGGAATGCCTTCCTCTGGCCGCTCATCATCACGAACGCCGACAAACTGCGCACCGTGCCCGTCGGCATCGCGTTTTTCAGCAGCGATGTCGGCTCCGCGTACGACCTCATCATGGCCTCGGCCTCGCTCGCGACGCTGCCCGTCGTGATCGTCTTCGCTATCTTCCAGCGGCAGATCATCCGGGGCATCGCGCTGACGGGGCTGAAGTCGTAGGTGCGTGAGAAGGGATCGACATCATGCTATTTCGGTTGCGCCGCTATACCGTAGAGCCAGGCAAAGCGGGCGTTTTTACGACCTTCTTTGTCGAGCGTATGCTCCCCATACAGAAGGACAACGGCGCGATATTGGTCGGTCAGTGGAAAACAGAGGATGACACAAAAATCTATAACCTTTGGGTCTATGAGAGCATGGAGCAGTGTCAAGCAAGCGACGCAAGCGTTATGCGCGATCCGCGCGCCGCTGCAGCGGGCGAATACCGACAGCAAGCGTTCGGTTCATTGTATACTGCGGTACGTGAGACGTTTATGACTTCCGCGATTCCATTAGAAGCCACCGCGCTCGCGCATTTAGTACGGGGCTTCTAGGCATATGTCTGAATCTCCGCTTGGCTTTCCTCACCCCACCTACCGCGCGATCGTGCTCGGTCCCGCGCTCGAAAACGCGCGCGAACGCCTCTTCGGGCCGATGCTGGCGGCAAATACGGCGCATGTCGTCATGCTCGCGGAGCAGGGCGTCTTGCCGCAGGAGCAGGCGGCGCCATTGCTCCGTGCGATCAGGAACGTGGAGGCGGGCGGCGTGGATCGGGTTGTCGCCGCCGCGCCGCCGACGGCGGAGGACCTCTTCTTCATGGTCGAGGGGGGACTGATCGCGCAGGCAGGGCCGGACATCGGCGGCAACCTGCAACTCGCGCGCTCTCGCAACGACCTCGGCGCGGCATTGTGGCGGCTCGTGGCGCGGGAACTCGTGCTCGATGTGATCGCGAAAGTGCTAACCTTCCGGCAGTCGCTCCTCACGCTCGCGGAGAAGCACGTCGAGACGCTGATGCCGGGGTACACGCACACCCAGCCCGCCCAGCCAACGACGCTCGCGCACCACCTCGCGGGGGTCTGGGGGCCGCTGGAACGGGACACGGCACGGTTGCAAGTGGCGTACACGCGGATGAACCAGTCCCCGCTCGGCGCGGCGGCGTTCACGACGACGGCGTTTCGGATTGACCGGGCGCGTATCGCTGATTTGCTCGGCTTCGATGGTGTGATCGAGAACGGGTACGACGCCGTCGGCGCGTCGGACACGATGCTGGAAGGCGTCGGCGCGCTCGTCATCTGCGCGTCGTCGCTCTCGCGCTTCCTCTACGACCTGCTCGTCTGGGCGCGGAGCGAGGTCGGCTTCATCCGCGTCGATGATGCCTTCGTGCAGATCAGCAGCATCATGCCGCAGAAGCGGAACCCGGTCGTGCTGGAGCACCTGCGCGCCCACCTCGCCTACATCTTCGGCGAAGCCGCCGCCGTGCAGACGATGACGCACAACGCCGCCTATGCCGACACCAACGATGTCGAGGACGACATTCAAATCCCGCTCTACCGCGCCTTTGGGCACGCCGCGAATGTGCTGACGCTCTTCACGGTGGTGCTGGAGACACTGCATGTGAACACCGAGCGGATGGCCGCGCTCGCGGGCAGGGGATTCACGACGGCGACCGAACTGGCGGACACCCTCGCGCGGGAGTTCCACCTGCCGTTCCGCACCGCGCACAGCATCACCGCCCGCGTCGTGCGGGATGCGCTGGCGGCCGGCAAGGAGGCGGGAGCGATCACGGCGGCGGATGTGCATGCGGCGTCAATGGCGGTCACGGACGAAACCGTGCCGATCACCGACGCGATGGTGCGCCGCGCGCTCGACCCCGCCGCCGTTGTCGCGGCACGCGCGCTCCCCGGTGGCCCCGCGCCCAACCGGATGCGCGCCACAATCGCGGAGAGCACAGAGCGGCTCCACGCCGATCGGCAATGGCTCGCCGCCACCCGTGACCACCTCACCGATGCCGCCACCGCTCGCGAAAACGCCGCATCGACCATCGCAAAAATTGAGGACTGAGCCTCTTTCCCGCTCAGTCCTCGGTCCTCAGTCCTCAGTCCTGCCTTTACGCCGTGATCGCCGCGAGCAGCGGCCCAATCCCGTCACCCTTGACGAGAAATGCGTCCGCGCCGGAGCGGATGGCTGCGGCGCGGTATTCGCGGTACATCGTCAGAAGGATGACGCGAATGGCCGGCGTGTGCTCCTTGATGAGCCGGGTCGCTTCGAGGCCATCCATGCGCGGCATCTGCACGTCCATCACGATCAGATCGGGATGGAGTGCGTCTGCGAGGGTGACGGCCTCTTCGCCATTGATCGCTTCGCCGACAACAGTAATATTCGGTCGGAGTTCGAAAAGTTCGCGCAGCCCCTCGCGGCTCGCGCGGTCGTCGTCAACAATGAGTACATTCATCGCGGAAAACTCGCACCCACAACAGGTTTCATTCGGTAAAGATCGTCGAACATCGATTGCCATCTCACTCAGCTCCCGTCGCACGGCCGGTGCACGCCGCTGCACCCACTGTACGAGAAAGCAAGGTCCCTGCCATCGATCACAGGGACAGGTTCATCTTCCGGTAATAATCCGTGAACCTGTCCCAATGGACAGGTGGAAGGGCTGATATAATCCGCGTGGAGGGCCTGTCGTGGGATGGGGCAATGAGTAATAGCAAATGAGTAGCGCAATCGAGAAACACACATCCGATGCGGCGTCGGTGCCGGTCGGCGGGCAGGGGGCGCTGCTCGAAAGCTTCTCCGCGATCGCGGAGGCGCTCACCAGCGGCGGCGATCTCAATGATGTGCTGCAGTGCATCGCGGAGGAGTCGCTGCGTCTCCTGCGCGCCACGTCGGCGCGCGTGCGGATGCCTGACGCGACCGGGACGCAACTCCTGCTCGCCGCGCTCGCCGACGACGAGCATGCGGGTACCCGCATGCCACCGCCGGATGCGATCAGTTATCTCGCGACGGACTCCATCGCCGGGAGAGCCTTCCGCACGAATCGGATCTACGTCGCGCGTGGGGCGCCACGGCGGGGCGTTCCCAAGAGGGAGTACGCCCTGCATTGCACCGTCCCGCTGATGACGCGGAACCGGACGCTCGGCGTCCTCACGGTCTGGCGCGCGACCGATGAACCCTTCTCCGAGGACGAGGTCGCGATCGTGCGCATCTTCGGCAACGCGGCGGCCCTCGCCATCGAGCAGGTGCGGCTTCTGACTGAGGAACGGGATCGCACGCGGCGCATGGAGACGCTGACCGAGGTGTCGCGGATCATCAGCGCGGCCACGGATCACGACGCGCTCTACGAGGCGGTCTACGCCCAGTGCGTGCGTCTCTTCGGCGTGGAGCATTTTTACATCGCCCGCGCCACGCCGGATGGCGCGCTTGTTCCGGTGCTCTGGTACACCTACGCCGAGCGACAACGCGCGTACGAAGGCACGCCGCTCATCCCCAGCCTCGGCGGGTGCGTGCTGCGGGAGAACAAGCCGATCAGCACGCCGGACGTGGGGGCGGAATACGCGCGGCGCGGCATCCCCCCGCCAGCCCGTGACCAACGGGACGGGCATGTGGAGACGCTCGATGCGCCGTGGATGGGCGCGCCAATCGGCGACGGCGACCAGGCGTTCGGCGTCATCGCGACGAATGGGCGCGCAACGCCCTACACGGACGAGGAGTGCACCGTGCTGCTCGCCATCGCCGATCAGCTCGGCGTGGCGATGCGGAATATCGATCTGCTCGAGGAGCAGCGCGCCCGCGCCGCGCGCATGGAGACGCTCGCGGATGCCTCCCGCGTGATCAGTGCCGCGACGGACCTCTCGACGATCTACGAGGCGGTGCGCCGGGAGTGTGGCCGGCTCTTCAGCGTCGAGAGTTTTTACATCGGGCATTACCGGGAGACGACCGGCGAGGTGGTGCCGGATCTCTGGTACAGTCGCGGCGAGCGGCTGCGCGCGATGGAGGGCGCGCCGCTCGAAGGGGGATTGAGTCCGGTCGTCGCGCGGACGTGCGCGCTGCTCGTCACGGACGATTACATCGCCGAGTGCAAGCGGCGCGGCATCGGCATTTACTACCCCACGGATCCCACCACTGTGGGCGATGCGTGGATGGGCGCGCCCCTCATGGCGGGGCCGAGCCTGCTCGGTGTGATCGTCATCAACGGCAAGAGAGACCCGTACACGTCCGAAGAGCAGGAAGCATTTGTGGCCATCGCGAGCCAGGTGAGCGTTGCTCTCACCAACGCCCAACTGCTGCACGAAAAGGAGGCGCGTGCCGAGCGGATGGCGGCCCTCGCCGATGTTTCCCGCGCGATCAGCGCTGTCACCGACCCGGACGAACTGTACGACATCGTCTACCGCGAGTGCGGTCGCCTCCTGCCGATGGCGAATTCGCGCATCTGTCGGATTATCCCGGAGACGGGGGAGGTCTTCGCGGAATCCTATTTCCGCCACGGCGAGCGCGTGCGGGAGTTGGAAGGGAAGGTCATCCAGGGTGGCCTTAGCCCGGTGATCCGAGATACGGGGGAGGCACTCCTGACGAATGATTACCCCGGCGAACTCGTGGCGCGTGGCATGGCGCTGCCGAATATCCCCCTGCCGCCGGCGAACTCCTCGTGGCTCGGCGTGCCGGTGATGCAGGGCAACGAGGTCTACGGCGTCATCTCCCTGAACACGACCGAGCGCCTGCTGACAACCGAGGATCGAGACACGCTGCGCGCGGTCGCGAGCCAGATCGGCATCGCGATGGCGAATGCCCGCCTCATCACCCGCGAGCGCGAGCGCGCGACGCGCATGGCGGCGCTGAACGACATGTCTCGCACGATGAGCGCGGTGCTCGACATCGATGAGGTGCTCCATGTGATCCAGCGCGAGACGCCACGCCTCTTCCCGTCGCAGTCGCTCGTCGTGGCGTACTGGGACGATGAGCGCCGGTGGTTCCACGAGGAGAGCCGGAACGAGGGGGTCAAACACCTGCCGCTTGCGGAGGTGATGCGGGAGCGGGCGCTGACGCGGCAGGTGGTGGAGAGCGGTGAACTCTTCGTGACGCGCGATTACGAGGGGGAGATGGGCGGACGCGGGCTGCCCCTGCGCACGTTTCCATACGTCTCGTTGCCAACGGGATGGATCGGTGTCCCGTTGCGCGCCAAGAACCAGACGATCGGCGTCATCGCCGCCTTCGCGACGCGCGAGAATCTGACGGAGAACAACGTCCGCGTGCTGGAACTCGTCGCGCGGCATGCGGCGATTGCGATCGAGAATGCGCGGCTGCTGGAGCGAGAACGCAAGCGTGCGGAACGTCTCACGGCTCTCAACGAAATTTCCCGCACGATCAGCGCGATGCTCGATCTGGATCCCCTACTGCACGCAATCGCGCGCGAGAGTGTGCGCCTGCTCGATTTGCGGGCGCCGCTCGTCGGCTACCGCACGGCCACCGGCGACTGGATCACCGCTGCGGGCGTCGCGGCGGTGGTCAGCCGCCGCGACGCCGAGACGGGCGTTGGCCCCCTCGCCTCCATCGTGATGCAGACGCGGGCGCCCCTCGTCGTCGCGGACTATGAGACGGCGTGCGGCGAGCACGGCGCCGTGCTCG
>JAABUS010007944.1_pt1 | contig 11853 bp, 9 predicted proteins | sample 5560161 | NCBI WGS metagenome assembly JAABUS01 (sample SAMN10711885, study PRJNA513376) | rock metagenome | isolation source: Antarctica rocks | place: Antarctica: Victoria Land, Trio Nunatak nord | collected 2016-01-04 | reverse complement strand
CCCTCGAGTCGCACGTAAGCCCACTTGCGGTCATCGAGCCAGGGCACATAGTCAGACGGGCCGATGTGGACGTTCCTCGCGCCGAGGTCATGGTCGATGTTGGACGTCACGGCCTGCGTCTTGGAAACCTTCTTCGACTCCAGCCGGTCACGTTCGAGCATGTTCTTGAAGTCCATGTTGCCGCCGACGTTTAGCTGGAAGGTGCGGTCGAGCACCACGCCGCGGTCTTCGAAAAGCTTCGCCAACACGCGGTGGGTGATCGTCGCACCCACCTGCGACTTGATGTCATCTCCGATGATCGGCACGCCGGCCTCTTCGAACTTCGCCGCCCACTCAGGATCTGACGCGATGAACACCGGTAGCGCGTTGACGAAGGCGACGCGGGCGTCGATCGCGCACTGGGCGTAGAACTTGTCCGCATTTTCGGACCCGACCGGTAGGTAGGAAACCAGGACGTCTGCGCGGGTGTCTTTGAGCACCTGCACAATGTCAACCGGCTCGGCGTCGCTCTCGTCGATCGTCTCGAGGTAGTACTTGCCGAGACCGTCGAGGGTGTGTCCACGCTGGACAGTGATACCAGTCGGCGGCACATCGGCGATCTTGATCGTGTTGTTCTCGCTTGCTGCCGTCGCGTCGGCGAGGTCGAAGCCCACCTTCTTCGCGTCGACGTCGAACGCCGCCACGAACTCGACGTCACTGACGTGGTAGTCGCCGAACTTCACGTGCATCAGCCCCGGGACAGTCCCTGAAGGGTCGGCGTCGCGGTAGTAGTGGACGCCCTGCACTAGCGACGTCGCACAGTTACCGACGCCCACGATGGCTACACGGACCGAAGTCATTCGGCTTTCCTCATTCCCGGTTGGTCTGCCGACGGTGGCTGGTCGGCATTGGTGGCGGTGGTACCTGCGGAGTCGGTCGTGCGAGTCCCGGCGGCTTGCGAGACGCGCTCACTGGCGATGAGCTCGCTCAGCCAACGCACCTCACGCTCGACGGAGTCAAGGCCGTGGCGCTGCAGTTCAAGGGTGTAACGGTCAAGCCGCGCGCGAGAGCGGGCGAGCGACGTACGAACTCGGTCGAGCCGTTCTTCGAGCCGGCTGCGCCGGCCCTCGAGGATACGGATGCGGGTCTCGGCGTTCGTCGCGCTGAAAAACGCGAAGTGCACCCCGAAGCTGTCGTCCTCCCAGGCGCTCGGGCCCGCGGCCGAGACCAGGGCGGCGAAGCGCTCCTTGCCTTCGGCGGTGAGCTTGTAGACGATCTTGCCCCGACGGCTCGAGCGCACTGCCTCAGTGACCGCGAGGTCCTCGGCGATCATCCCGTCGCGCACCATCTGCTTCAGGCAGGGGTACAGCGAGCCGTAGGACAGCACCCGCCCCCAGCCCAACAGCGCGGTGACCTGCTTGCGCAGCTCGTAGCCGTGCATCGGAGACTCGTGCAGCAGTCCGAGGACCGCGAGCTCGAGGGCATCGCCGCGCTTGGCCATCAAAGTACACACGCTCCGTCCGAGATATCGCGTCACCCTATCACTTGCACACATCGGTATGACGTATCGCGATGATACATGGAGCGGAGCCTCGTAACGGCCGGGTAGACCTGCGTTCTGGGCGCCGGCGGGCCCGCGCTCTCGTCGCCAGCCAGGCGAGGTCGGCGCGCCACGGTTGGAAACCGTATCCACGTTGGCCGTACCCTCGAAGGCACCATGTGGTCGCAACGCTCCGTGATCGACTACTCGCTACAGCGGCGAGCGGTGTTGGCGACCCTACAGAACGGGGGACCGACGTCACGTGACGACGTGTGCGACGCGGACCCCTACACGCTACGAGCCGCCAAGCATCATGGCGAGCCGGCCGCGACACCGTGTCCGGTCTGCAGCAAGAACGAGCTCGCGCTCTTGTCGTACGTCTTCGGGGCGGAACTCGGGCAGTACTCCGGGCGGATCAAGTCGCGCGCCGAGATCGAAGCGATGGCGCGCGAGCATGGTGAGATCAGCATCTACGTCCTCGAGGTGTGCCGGAGCTGCGGCTGGAACCACCTGGTGGAGTCCTACCTCGTCGGTGACGGCGTACCACGCAAACCTCCGCGCCGACGCCGAACCGTCGAAGACGATGACTAAGCCCCGCAGGGACGCCTCGTGACGAGCCCGCCACAGCCCTCTCGTGGGCCTACGACCGCAGGCGGCTCGGCCGCCGGATCAAGCAGCACAGGCGGGGTGACGTCGTCCCGTCGGGCCGCAACCTCAGCGAAGGGGTGGAGAAGAACCAAGCGGGTCCTCAAGTGGCTGTTGATCTTGGGCTTCTTCGGCGTGCTGGCCGGCGTCATCGCTGTCTACGTGACCTACAAGATGATCACGATTCCCGACCCCAACAAGGACTTCCAGGCCCAGACCACCGTTGTCTACTACGCCGACGGCAAGCACGTCCTCGGTCAGTTCGCCTTGCAGAACCGTCAGAGCATCCCCCTCGAGCAGGTGCCCGAGCATGTGCAGAACGCCGTCATCTCAGCCGAGAACCAGTCCTTCCGCACCGACTCAGGGCTCGACCCCAAGGGCATCGTGCGCGCGGCTTGGAGCAACCTGCGCTCGGACGAGACGCAGGGGGCGTCGACAATCACCCAGCAGTACGTCAAGATCTTGTACCTCTCCCAGGAGCGCACCTGGAAGCGCAAGATCAAGGAGGCGTTCCTCGCGGTCAAGATCGACAACACGCTGAGCAAGGACCAGATCCTCGAGGGCTACCTCAACACGATCTACTACGGCCGCGGCGCCTACGGCATCGAGGCGGCGTCTCAGGCGTACTTCGACACCGGCGCGCAGAACCTCACGATCAAGGAGGGCGCGGTCCTCGCCTCGGTGCTGAACTCGCCGGGCACGCTCGACCCCGCCGTCAGCAAGAAGAACCGGCCGGCGCTGCTGGCCCGGTACCGTTATGTGCTTGCCGGCATGGCCGAGATGGGCGACATCACCGACAGCACGGCGACGAAGCTCCAACGCAAGCTGCCGCCGTTCCCCGAGGTCAAGGACGTGAACCAGTACGGCGGCCAGCGGGGCTACCTGATGAGCCTCGTCGAGCAGCGGCTGCGTGCGCAGGGCTTCAGCGAGGAAGACATCAACGGCGGCGGCCTGAGGGTCGTCACCACGCTTGACTGGCAAGACATGCGAGCTGCGGTTGCAGCTGTCAGGCGGGTGCGCCCCGACGACCGGCCGGAGCTTCACGTCGCGCTCGCGTCCATCGAGCCGGAATCTGGAGCGCTTCGAGCGATGATCGGCGGCGAGAACTACCTGGGTAAGGGCAAGCAGAGCCAGGTCAACTGGGCCACGGAGGGCGGACAGCCCGGTTCGGCGTTCAAGCCGTTCGCGTTGACCGCCGCGCTGAAGGACGGGTTCACCCTGGACGACACGCTCAACGGCAACTCGCCGTACACGTTTGCTGACGGCACCACTGTGGCCAACGAGGGGGAGAGCAGTGGGAACCCGGCCGGGTTCTCCTACGGGATCGTCTCGCTGACCACAGCGACGGCGGAGTCGATCAACACGGCGTACATCGACCTCACGATCTCGATGCACAACGGGCCCCAGAAGATCCTCGACGCGGCTGTCGACGCCGGCATCCCACGCGACTCGAAGGGGCTGACGCCTGACTCGGTGGTCGCCCTAGGCACGGCCACGGTGCCAACCGTGGAGATGGCGGAGGCGTATGCAACGTTCGCAGCCCAAGGCGAGCACTCGAGCTGGTATGTGCTGCAGAAGGTCAGCGACCCCAATGGGCTGCGCTTTGAACATGTCGACGAGCCAGAACAGGTGTTCACGGCCGCTATCACCAGCAACGTGACGTACGCGCTGCAGCAGGTGGTCGAGGAAGGCACGGGTCGCAACGCGCTGGCGCTCGACCGCCCCGCAGCCGGAAAGACCGGCACGGCCACGGCAGACTTCAAGGGCGGCGAGCGGGTCTCGTCATCGTGGTTCGTGGGCTACACGCCGCAGCTTTCCACCGCGGTCATGTACGTGCGCGGCGACGGCAACGACCCGCTCGATGCCCCCCCTGGGTGTCCAGATTGCGGGGGTTACCTCGAGCCGTTCTTCGGTGCCAACTACCCGACCGAGACGTGGACCGCCTACATGAAGAGCGCTCTGGAGGGCGAGCCAGTCGTGGATTTCCCGCCTCGGGCCAAGCTACCCGGTAGCAAGCCGACTCGCACTCCTGTCACGTTCTCATCTCCACCGACGTCGGCTGCCCCCACGACCTCGGCGGTCCCCACGACGTCGGCGGTCCCCACGACGTCGGCGGCCCCCACTCGCACCAGTACTGCGCCGACGTCGACCGCGCCGACGTCGACCGCACCGACGTCGACCGCGCCGACCAAGACAACGACCGCACCGACGACGACCGCACCGACGACGACCGCGCCGACCAAGACAACGACCGCACCGACGTCGACCGCGCCGACGACGACCGCACCGACGACGACCGCACCGACGTCGACCGCACCGACGTCGACCGCGCCGACCAAGACAACGACCGCACCGACGTCGACCGCACCGACGTCGACCGCGCCGACCAAGACGACCACCGCACCGACGACCCCACTGCCCACGACCCCGACTAAGCCGACGGTCCCGCCGTCAACGACACCGCCGACGGCGACGGCGACGGCAACGAAGCCAGGCGCTCCCCGCTAGGTCGCTGAGCCCGGCTGACACCGCAAATGGGAGAAGCCGAGCCGCGCCACCTGCCAGCCCAGCCCGAGCGTCATGAGGCACGATGGGCCTCGTGACTTCGTGGGGGGAGACGGCTCGTACGGCAGCGGGCGTCGTCGCTCCCACGCTGGCAGACCCGGTCGCCCGAGCCTCCTCGGGCGCGACTGGCGGTCCGCTGGGCCGGCGGGCTCGAGCCGGTCGAGGGTGGTGGACGCCGTTGCGAGTCACGCTCGCCGTCGCGACCGTGGCCTTCGGCCTAGGTGTCCTGCAGAAGTCGCCTTGTGTGACGGAGAAGTGGTCAGACGCCAGCTCCCCGTTGACTTTCTCCCATCTGTGTTACTCCGACATCAGCTATCTGTACCCCGGGCGGGGGCTGGCTGAGGGCATCGCGCCGTACGCGCCGGTGAACGACCTGCCCGCCAACAAGCAGCCCGTGAGCAGCGACGACGCCCACGGCATCACGGTCGAGTATCCGGTCGCGACCGGGCTGTGGATGGGTGCCGCGGCGGTGGTGACCCACGCGCTCGGCAGGTCGCCTGATCTGTCAGAAGTGCCGCACGACGCGGCCAGCAACGATCTGGATGTGCAGCACGACAGCGCGGTGTTTTGGGGCGTCAACGCCGTCGGGTTCTTCATGGTGCTGCTGCTCGGCTTGGTGCTGCTCGTCCGCGCGCAGCCACGTCGCCCATGGGATGCGATGTTCGTGGCGGCATCTCCCGCGTTGGCGCTGACCGCGATGATCAACTGGGATGTGCTGGGACTCGGTTGTGTGGCCGCGATCTTGTGGGCGTGGTCGACACGCAGACCGGTCCTGACGGGCGTGTTGATCGGGCTCGGGGCCGCGATCAAGCTCTATCCGCTGTTCTTCCTCGGCCCGCTGTTGGTGCTGTGCCTGCGGGAGCGGCACCTCGACGCGTGGGTGAGGACGTGCGCGGCCGCGCTGGTCGCCTGGTTGGCCTTGGATCTGCCCGTCTACCTGTGGTCGCCCGACGCGTTCTTGTGGTTCTGGCAGTTCAACGCGGCCCGTGGGCCTGACTTCGGGTCGTTGTGGCTGGTGGCGTCCGATCTCGGCCAGGTGGCCAGTGCTTCCACGATCAACTCCACCACCTGGATCGTCTTCGGTGCCGCCTGTGTGGCGATCGGCCTGCTCGGTTTGCTGGCGCCGCGCCGCCCTCGGCTGGTCCAGCTGATGTTCCTGGTCGTGGCGTCGTTCCTGCTGGTCAACAAGGTGTACTCGCCGCAGTACGTGTTGTGGCTGCTGCCGCTCGCGGCGATGTCTCGCCCTCGATGGCGAGACATGCTGATCTGGCAGGCGTGTGAGGTGTTCTACTTCTTCGCGGTGTGGATGCACATCGCGAACTTCTTCGTGGCGGAGGGCGTCTTCGACTGGGCCTACGCACTGGCGATCGTCGTGCGCATCCTCGGTGAGGTGTTCCTCATGGTCGTGGTGGTCCGGGACATCTTCCAGCCATGGAACGACCCGGTTCGTGCCGACGGCCTGTCGGACGACCCGCTCGGCGGCATCCTCGACGAGGGCATAGACGCAGACCCGCTCAGTCCGGCACGCGTGCCGTTGGGTCCGCTCGACTCCGACCGCCTGCACCCCCACTCCGTTTGACTCCAGCCGTGCCCTTGAGCCACGGCCGCTGCGCGGCGCCGCTGCCAGAGGTCATGTCACGATGACACGGTCGAAGTGTGTCGTTGTGAAGCGCACCCGTACGTCGACCTCGTCGCCGATCGCGGGTACGGACGCCCCAGCGGGCAAGAAGATCATGCTCACCTGCATGTGTGGCGGCTCGATAAACCACCGTTGCTTGCCGTCCACGACGTACGGCGACAAGGCGCGACCCGCCGCATCGAGTCCGCCTCTGGCCAGCGCCACGGCGCGCTGGCGCGCTGAGGCGGCAGCGGCGGGGGCCTCGAGCGCGATGCCGTGAGCCGTGCCCCCAGCGACGACGAGCAGGGAGCCGTCTCGGGTGACGGCCCGCTGGCGGTACGCGACGCGCTCCCCCCGGCGTACCCGATGAACGTCGACGACTGTTGCCCTGGCCGACAAGTGGCGGCGATCGCCCAGCCACAGGGCGGTGCCCACCCGAGGTCGAAACTCGATCCCAGGGTGCGCGGCCCGCAGAGCGGTCAGCTCGTCGGCGCCCAGGTGCGACACGAACCAGCGCCGAGCCGGGACGGCTGACAACCACCGTTCGACCTCCGCCACGTGACCGGTTCCCAGCGGCAGGTGCAGCGCCTGCCCCTCCAAGCGGACGCCCGGCGCTGCCCGGCGGTTCGTGGCGAGCCGGCTCAGTGCCGACAGCTCGTCTTGGGCCAGACCGTGTCTTCGCATCGAGGTCAACGCCTCGAGCACAACCCTCGGCCGCTCGGCCTGGTCGGCCAGCGCCGCGAGGTCGGCGGCCCGGCCGATGGTGTGGATGATCCGCTGCCCGTAGGGCACGTCGGTGAGCAACGGCCGCCACGGCTCGAGGACCATGATGTCGCCGCTGAAACGACGGTCGACCTCGGCGACCTCTCGATAGGTCCCGACGGCAGTCATGCTCGCCCCCAGCCACTCGGCGCGCCGGGCCAGCCGCCCGACGCCGAACCCGTAGCCGTTCCCCTTCGCCACCGGCACGAGACCGGGCTGCTCGGCCACCGTGGCGGTGAGGTGGTCGCGCCAGCGCGGCCCGTCGACGTACAGGCTCAACGGCATCGCTGCGTCCTAGCGTCGGCTCATGTAGACGGCAAACGCCTTGTAGAGGAGGCGGTTCAGCGGCAGATCCCACTCGCCGACGTACTCCACAGCCGTCCCACCGGTGCCGACCTTGAACTGGAGCAGACCGACGTGGGGGTCGTCCTTGTCCAACGTCTCGGTGATGCCGCGGAGGTCATAGGTGTCCGCACCGACGGCGATCGCGTCCCGGATCATCTGCCACTGGATGGCGTTGGAGCCGCGGACGTCACGCTTGGCGGTAGAGGACGCGCCGTAGGAGTACCACGCGTGGGTGCCGACGCGCACCCAGGTGGCCGCGGCCACCAGGTCGCCCTGGTGGTGGGCGAGGTAGAGCCGGATGCGGTCGGGGTACTCCGCCCGCAGGGCGCTGAACATCCGCTCGAAGTACGGCAACGGGCGGGGCGTGAAGCCGTCTCGGATCGCGGTCTCGGCGTACAGCGCGTGGAAGGCGGGCAGGTCGCTCGGGCCGCCTTGTTCGACCGTGACTCCGGCCTTCTCCGCCTTCTTGATGTTGCGCCGCCACTGCTGGTTCATGCCCTTGAGCAGGTCGTCTTCACTGCGTCCGGCGAGCTGGAGCTGGAAGACGTACTGCGGCTGACCCGCAGTGAAACCTCCCTCCGACCCAAGCGGTAGCCAGCCCGCCTGCCGCAGCACCGCCTGCACGGCCACGGCGGTCTCATTGCTGTTGTCTGCTGGTACGTCGCTCAACCGGCCGTGCGTGTCGGCGGCCATCGCCGCCTTGACGGTGTCGGCCGACCAGGTGCGGCTGACCACGGGGGGTCCCATCCGTACGCCGAAAGCGCCATGCTGCGACAGGTGGGTGCCCATCGCCTGCAGCGAGTCCACCAGATCGCCGCTCGACCAGTCGAGAACTGGCCCCTCAGGGAGGTAGGCGAGGTACCTTTTGACCTTGGGCAGTTGACGGTAGAGAACCAGGCCGGCCCCGATGATCTCGGAGCCGCGGTACCACCCGATCGACTCAGAGAGCCACTCGGCCTTCACCGCTCCCCAGGCAGGCGTCTGCAGGAAGCTGGCACTGGGTTGCTGGTTGAGAAACTCGACGTGCTCGGCGGCGCTGATGGTGCGGACAGCGATCGAGGTCACGCCCCGCAACCTACCCGACCGGCGACCGGCTGCTCAGCCGGCGGATCAGCGGGCGGAGAACCGCGAAGGCTCCGACGCTGCGCACGCCGGAGCGGTCATCAGGTCGGATCTTCACGGGTACGCCGGCCGGAGCGGTCAGTCGTCGAGGTGCTTGCGCAGCCAGGCGATGTCGGCTCCTTGGCCGTCGGCCCCGCCGGGAGTCTCGCAGACGACGGGCGCGGCTGCCTCCCGAACCACGGTCAGCAGGTCGTCGGGCGAGATCTTGCCGTCGCCGAAGTTCGCGTGCCGGTCGGCGCCGGAGTCGAACGCGTCGCGAGAGTCGTTGGCGTGCACCAAGTCGATCCGCCCGGTGATGGCTCGCACCCGCTCGACCAGTCCGACCAGCTCCTCACCGCCGGAATGCGCGTGGCAGGTATCGAGGCAGAAACCGACGCTGTCGGCGTACTCGGTGTCGCTGATGGCGTCCCACATGCGGCCGATGCGCTCGAGCCGACGAGCCATCGCGTTGTCGCCGCCAGCGGTGTTCTCGATCAACAGCGGCACCCGCATCTCGAGGCGCTCGACGCACTTGCGCCAGTTGTCGAACCCGACTGCCGGGTCGTCGCTCTTGCTCACGTGGCCGCCGTGCACGATGACCCCTTGGGCGCCGATCTCGGCCGCCAGGTCGACGGTCTGCTGGAGCAGCTTTCGCGACGGGATACGGATGCGGTTGTTGCTGGTGGCCACGTTGAGCACGTACGGCGCGTGCACGTACAGGTCGATGTCTGCGCGCGCGGCGGCGTCTCGGAGCGCGCTGGCGCCGTCGTCATACGCGACTTTCGGACCCTTCCAGCCCTGCGGGTCGCCGAGGAAGAACTGCGACAGCGTTGCTGCCCGTGCCCGCGCCTCGGCGATCGGGTCCAGCTGATCGACGTGACCGCCGATGCGGAGCTTGCTCATACCTGTCACTGTAGATCCGTCCTGCGACACTTTGGCAGGGGCCACATTGCCGGAGACCGCGCCCTGACCAGCGACCGCAACCAGACCGCTGACCGCGACCTTCCCCCCGCGGATGGCCCGGTTCGGCCGGTGATTGCGGTGACAAACCGGTCCACTCACGCGGTGAGGGCGCACTCGCGGAGTCAAGGTCGTCGATGGTCACCTCACCGCCCGCCAGTTCGGGGCGCTCCGGCGGCCCTCAGCCTGGCTGTGGATAGCGGCCGCGCGGTCAGCCCGACTCCGTGCACTCTGCTGCCATGGCTGCCGAACTACCGCTGGTCTTCACCCGATCGGTGGCAGCCGAGTGCGGATTCTCAACCGGACAGATCAGGCGGCGGATCCAAGGCGGCGCGTGGACACGGCTGCGCCGAGGCGTGTACGCCGAAACGCGCACGCCGAAACGCGCACGCTCAGCGGCGCAACGGGTGAGACGCATCGGCGCCAGTTCTTGGCTGAGATTGCCGCGCTGTCGTCCGCAGTCGCTGCGGCAGGACAACCTGTTTGGGTGGCGGGGCGGTCGGCCCGCTGGCTGCTCAACCTTCCGGAAGCCCGCAGGCCCGGCGACGTCATCACGCTTACCAGCGAGGTCGGCGCAAGTCATCACAGTGCTCACGACGGGATGACGATAAGTCCGGCGGCTGTGCCGCCTCACCATCGCGCTCAGGTGCACGGCATCCCGACGCTGTCCGCACCGCGCGTCGGCGTTGACGCGCTGCGGACGGAACCGCTCGCAGCGGCGCTGATGATCGGTGATCGGGCCTTACGCAACCGGTCGATGACACGCGGCCAACTGAGCGGCGTACTCCTTGACTGTCGGGGCTGGCCGGGAATCGTTGCGGCCCGGCAGCGATCCACGCTGCTCGATAGCAGGCGCGAGACGCCTCTGGAGTCCGGCTCGGTCGCCATGTTCATCGAGTGGGGACTGCCGCTGCCTGAGCCGCAGTTTGAGGTCTGGCTGCACGGCAGGATGGTTGGCCGCGCTGACTTCGCTTGGATCGAGCACCGAGTTCTGGGTGAGGCCGACGGCAGGACCAAGTACGTCGACGATCTCCCCAACGCTGGGCCACCGGAGCAGCGGATCTGGGCAGAACGGCTGCGTCAGGACGACTTCCAAGAGGCCGAGTGGGAAGTAGTCCGCTGGACCGACTTCGAGCGGCGTTACCGACCAGAGCGCGTGCAGCAGCGGATCCTCGCGGCGTTTTCTCGAGCAGAGCGTCTCGGCCTCACGTCCCACTAGCGGACCCAACGGGGAGCGCTACTGCCTTCACCGTGCGAGTGGCCCCTTTTGACGGTGTAGTCGGCCGGAAACCGGGCCATCCAGACGGTGAAGGTCCATCCGCGGGGTGCGGTGTATGCGCTGGTAACAAACTGGTCGAAGGTTCCTCGCACCCTCCGCTAGCGTGGGCGGTGACGAGGCGCACGAGGGAACGCTTCGCATCCGAGCACTTTGAGGTAGCCATGTCAGCCGCTCCTGTCGCTGAGAACGTCGCCGTCCAGCCTCTACCGGGCGTGGCAGCCCGCGCGATCGACCTGCGCAAGGTGTACGGCGAGGGGGACGCGACAGTTGCCGCCCTCGACGGAGTTTCGATCGACTTCGCCGCAGGTGAGTACACCGCTGTGATGGGACCTTCGGGATCCGGCAAGTCGACGCTGATGCACTGCATGGCGGCGCTCGACACCGCCACCTCGGGGCAGGTGTTCCTCGGCGATGTCGAGCTCTCCCGACTCGGTGACAAACAGCTCACGACGCTGCGTCGCGACAAGATCGGCTTCGTCTTCCAGGCCTACAATCTCGTGCCGACGCTGACCGCCGAGGAGAACATCGTCCTGCCGCTGTCGATCGCGGGCCGCAAGCCCGACGCCGCGTGGTTCGACGCCGTGATCGACACGATCGGTCTGCGGGACCGGCTCAGCCACCGCCCCAACGAGCTCTCCGGCGGCCAGCAACAGCGGGTGGCATGTGCCCGGGCGCTAGTTTCGCGTCCCGACATCGTCTTCGCGGACGAGCCGACGGGCAACCTTGACTCAGCCGCCAGCGCCGAGGTGCTGGGGTTCCTCCGCCGCAGCGTCGATGAGCACCGGCAGACGATCGTGATGGTGACGCACGACCCGGTCGCGGCGGCGTACACCGACCGCGTCGTCTTCCTGGACGACGGCTTGGTCGTGCATGAGATACGCCAGCCCAGTGCTGATCGCGTGCTGGAGGAGATGAAGATGCTCAGCTCTCGCGCCGTCGCCGGCACCGCAGCGGAGGACTGAGCCGATGTGGAAAGTGATCTGGCGCAGTCTGGTAACCCGCAAGATCAGGCTGGCCTTGAGCGGTTTCGCCATCGTCTTGGGGGTCGCCTTTGTCGCG
>JAABUS010007941.1_pt1 | contig 11860 bp, 13 predicted proteins | sample 5560161 | NCBI WGS metagenome assembly JAABUS01 (sample SAMN10711885, study PRJNA513376) | rock metagenome | isolation source: Antarctica rocks | place: Antarctica: Victoria Land, Trio Nunatak nord | collected 2016-01-04 | reverse complement strand
AGAGGGTGTTTACAAAGGGGAGTAGGCTGGAGCGGACCCGCCCCGCTGGAGGTGCCCGCATGTCCCGCCAAGCCTATCCCTCCGACCTCTCGGATGCCCAGTGGTCGTTGCTGGCGCCCCACATCCCGCCCGCCAAGCCCGGCGGCCGCCCTCGGCGCTGGCCCGAGCGCGAGCTCGTCAATGCCATCCGCTACGTCGCACGCGCCGGCTGTCCTTGGCGCTACCTGCCCGAGGGCTTCCCACCGTGGGTGACCGCCTACGCCTATTTCCGCCGCTGGCAGCGCGATGGGACGTGGGAACGGCTCCACGACGCCCTGCGGCGCCAGGTTCGGGTCCAAGCCGGGCGGCATCCGGAGCCGAGCGCGGCCATCCTCGACAGCCAGAGCGCCAAGACCACGGAAAAGGGGGGCCCCGTGGCTACGACGGCGCCAAGAAGGTGAGCGGCCGCAAGCGCCACTTCCTGGTCGATACGCTGGGCCTGTTGCTCAAGGTCGTGGTCCATCCAGCCAATATCTCGGACCGGGACGGCGGCCGGCTGGTCCTCGTGGGACTGGCGGAGCGATTCCCCCGGCTGGCGCACCTGTGGGCGGATACGGCCTACCAGGGCCCGTTCGCTTGGTGGGTGACCGCCACGCTGGGCTGGACCGTCACCATCGTGCGCAAGCGGCGCCGCTGGGTCTGGGTGGCCGAGGGACAGGAGCCGCCGCCGTATCCGGTCGGCTTCCAGGTCCTTCCGCGGCGGTGGGTCGTGGAGCGGACTATCGGCTGGGTGAGCCGGTACCGGCGGCTCAGCAAGGACTACGAGGCGCTGCCCGAAGTGGAGGAGGCGTGGGTCCACGTGGCACTGATTGGGGTCATGGTCCGTCGTCTGTCCCGTTCGTACGCCTCGTAAACACCCTCTCAGGAAGAATCCGGCGAAGGATCTGGAACGCCAGGAGTCGAATGTCTTGGGTTGTCCCATGACTCCATCCCACCCGTTTCTCGATACCGAGGGTTCGGTAATGCTCCAGTCGATCCTTTTCCATCTGGTTCCGGCCCATGTGGTCGTGGTAAACGAGCAACGTGGGCTGCCCTGATTTCGCAATCTCCTCCAACACGGGTATGAGGACGGCGTCGGCCATCACCTTGTCGTCTGTCGGGATCTCCGGACCATCGATGAGAAGGAGCAAGACTGGTGGATCAGTCAGAAGCGCTTCCCACAGACGATCGATCAATTGATGGGTTCTCTCGCCTGGACCAGGGAAGACATGTGTGACGCGGGCTGGCGACTTCTCTAGAAGCTCGACGAGTCGGTCAACCTCCGCTGGTACTGGATTGGCATGTGTCCGAGCGGTCGTCATTTCGAGCACGACCAACGCCGGGTGGGAGAAGTAAATAGGTGAATCGACCAGTGTCGTTGTGCTCATACAACGCCCTCTCCTCAGCAGCTTCTCTATCGGCAATAGTCCTCCGGCTCGCGCCGGCAATAGCACCATACGAAACGAGGAAGGGGAAAGGAAGACGGGACGTTACGTATATCTAAAACTACGTAGCCCCCGCTAGTGGCTCACACGCGACAAGGCTCCGGTCAACAAGACCGGCGCCCGCCGCGCAGCCTTAGTGTCCCTGACGAGCATCGGTCGGCTGACTCATCCGCCGACCGAGCACGACCCGGAGCAGGCCGGCCGACGCCAGAGCACCGACGAACCCGAGCACCAGCGGCCCCCGCCAGCCGATGCCATCATAGGCGGCGCCGACGGCCAGCGGACCCAGCGCGTTGGTCAGGCTGATCACCGCTGTCCCGACGCCAGAGGCCGTGCCCTGATGCTGCGGCGGGACCCGCCCGGCAATCAGCGCGGAGAACGTCGCGAACCCCAGGGCGCTGCCGCCGCCGCTGATGACGTTGATGGCATAGATCGACCAGGTGGCGCCAGTCTGCCCCGCGAGCAGGTAGAGCGGGTAGCACGCGGCCAGAACGGCGAGCCCGAGGAGGGTCGCCCGGCCGACGCCCAGCCGGTCGCTCAGCGGGCCGACCATCCGGAGTTGTACGATTGCCGTCGCCAGCCCCGAGACGACGAACTGTCCGGTCACGACCGTCGCCGACGCGCCCAGCACGTCGACGTAGAGGACGGGCAGGACGGTCGACACTCCGACGAAGGCAAAGACGAACAGCATCTGGCTGCCATAGACGCCCCGGAGGCCGGCGACGGACCACAGGCGACGGAACGGCGCGAACGGGTTCAGCATCCCGGGGGTGAAGCGATGGTCCTGGCGCAGCCCCCGGGGGAAGGTCTCCGGCAGGGCAGTGACGGTCAGGAGCAGCGCCAGCCCCGCCAGGCCGGCCCCGACGAAGGCAGGGGCGGCGTAGTCGATCGCGACGAGCGGCGCCGCCAGCGCCGGTCCGACGACGTAGCCCAGCCCGAAGGCCGCGCCCAGGTACCCGAAGGTCCGCACCCGGACCGCCGGCGCGTGCCCCCGGGTCAGATCGACGATCGCCGCCGAGGCGGTCGAGATGTTGCCGCCGCCGATCCCGGCGATGACGCGGGCCAGGATGAGCAGCCCGAGGCTCCCGCCCAGCCCGAACAGCACGTAGCCGGCGACCGAGGCAATCAGGCTCGTGATCAGGACCGGGCGCCGGCCGTAGACGTCCGAGAGCGAGCCGAGCAGGGGCGCCGCCAGGAACTGGGCCGCCGAGAACGCCGCCGTCATAGTGGCGACGATTAGGGCGTCGCCGGTGTAGGCGCGGACGATGAAGACGATGACCGGCGTCAGGATGGTCGTGCCGAGGATGTCGAGGAAGGCGATGAACAGCACGATGAGGAGCGGGCCGCGCAGAGGCAACGCCGTGGGCGAGCGAGTTTCGGCCGCGGGCTGGCCGTCGGGTAGCGCGCCCAGGTCGTCCTCCGTTCCGACGTCACCGTCCCGCGACCCTGGTGCCAGCGTCGCGGCCCGTACCGGTGGCGGCACGATGCTACCATCGCCCGGTGTCCGTGCGTGGCAACGGCGCTCCACTCGCGTCGGCCTGGCGTTGCGGTTGCCGGTCATGAGAACACGATGGCTGATGGCTGGGCGACGGAGGAGACGAGCATGACGATGATCCTGGAAGGCCAGTACGACGAACTGATCCTCATCGGCGACGAGGCCGAACTGAACGGCAACGTGGTGGGGAACGCTGAGGCCCGCTACGGCTCCCGGCTCCGCGTCAACGGCACCGTCCTGGGCGCGCTGCGCGTGGCCCGTGGCGCGTCGGCCAGTGTGACGGGTACGGTCGGCAGCGCGGACGTCGCGTCCGGCGCGACGCTCTACCTGAGCGGGACCGTCCGAACCGATCTGGTGAACCGGGGCCGCGTCGTGATGACCGGCACGGTCCGGGGCGGGCTGACCAACGTGGGTGGGGACGTCGATCTGACGACGGAGGGCCGGGTCCTCAACCGGCGCTGACCAGTCGACGGAACTCCATGAGTAGGCTCCGGTCGCTCCCAACCGGAGGACCGACGTCGTGAGCGCCTGAGTGGATCGTCACATCGCGACCGATGGGCCAGGCGGCCATGCCGGGCGCGGGCGATACTGCGTTGCCACCGACGATGCGCGACGGACGGGATGGGTTGGGTCAGCGAGCCGGAACCGGATGGAGCGACGACGATGCCTGACTTCCCCCGGTTCGCCCGCGATCTCTCCCGCGGCTACCAGCATCACATCCTCGACGATGGCAAGCAGCTCCAGTTCTTCATCCTGATCGCGTTCCTGGTCACGTTCGTCGCCGTCCGGATCATCACCCACGCCATCCGGGCCGGTCGCTGGCGTCGCGTCTTCCACAACGTCTCGTCGCCGGGCGGCACTCACTTCCACCACCTCGTCCCCGGGATCATCCTGCTGCTGCTCAGCGGGTACCTCGGCATCGGGCTGGAGAACGACGCCTTCCGGATCCCGTTCGCGATCCTGTTTGGGGTCGGCGCCGCCCTGACGCTGGACGAGTTCGCCCTCTGGCTGCACCTGGAGGACGTCTACTGGGCGAAGGAAGGGCGGCAGAGCGTCGACGCCGTCATCGCTATGGCGACCCTGATCGGGCTGGCGATCCTCGGGGTGGGCTTCTGGGTCGCGGTCGGACGCGCGGTCGGCCGGCTGTTCGGCCTGATATGAACCGAAACGCCTACCGTGGATCGTACGCGAGCCGTCAATGGCGGTCGATGCGTCTATTGACAGGATTCGATAGACTGGCGACAGGACCACCCTGATTCAGGTGGCTCACTGAACCCATGCCCAAGAGCAGGAGCCCTGATGGAACCACGACGGTCCGGCACGCTGCCCCAATCCCTCACCTCCCGGTTGTCGCGACGGACCGCCCTGCGGGCGTCCGGGCTCGGCCTCGCCGTCGGGCTCGCCGCCACGACATCCCGCCAGGTCTCGGCGCAGGACGGTACCGCTACACCCAACGCTCTCAACGAGGACGCGTCCTTTCTCTTCGTCCAGTCCGCCACCTCCGGCACCTTCGCCGCCAACCCCGGCGCCGGCACGCCATCGGCTGACGGTACCCCGACCCCCGGCGGCGGCGCCGACTACCTGCTGACACTCGACGGGCACACCGGCAACACCGTTTACTTCTCCGATCGGCCGGAACGCATCTTCGGCGAAGCGCCGACCGACCGGTTTCTGACCGGGCTCGGCTTCACCCCCAACGATCCGCCCAACGCCGCACTCGTGACGAATGACGCCGATGGCAATGAGGACATCCTGGTCGTCGAACTGCTGGCGCCGGCGTATGACGCGGGCAGCGGGACGATCACCTACGGCGTGAACCTTCTCAGCGACTACGAGGGCGGGCTGGATTTCGTCGCGAGTCGGCGCCAGGACGAGGACCTGGCGCCGACCTTCGGGACGGCCAGTCTCTTCATCGATGACTGCCCCGATATCTCCAACTGCTACGCCGGCCTGTCGGAGGTCGGCCCGTTGCCCGGCGGCTCGGTCGGGACGTGCTGGTCGTGGTCGTCCATGGAGTGCCTGCCCTGCAATGGCGAGAGCATCGATTCCCTGGACCAAAGCTGCGACGACGCCTACCCGAGCCAGTGCGACGGCGGCTGCGGCGTGATCTGGGCCTGACCATCCGGCCTGGGCCCGAACGATGGGCGGTCATCGACCCGCCGGTGGGTTCGGGCTGACGGGGCCTCGCGCCTCCGCCCGCTGATACGGTCGTCGATCGGTCCGCGGCGATCCTTGTGATCGTCACCCGGTCCACGTCGTGGGCCTCGGCGGCGTCGCCCCCGCCAGTGAAGCGGATCGGTCACCGGCACCCAGCGATACCGCGCGGCGACCGGCCATCCGATCTCGCCCAGTGGCGGGCGAGTGATCGGGCTAGCGAGTCCGACGCCGAAGCACGAGGCCACCCGCCGTGGCGATCAGCGGCGTGACCAGAGCCGACGCTGACGACAGCATCAGGGGGCGCGGAGCCGCCCGTACCCGTCCCGGTGTTCGTTAGACCGACCACGGTGTCACTGGTTCCGCTGCTGGTCGCGGTCGTGCCCGGAGCTGCGCTCGTCGTGGCGCTCGACCGCGATGAGGCGCCGGTGTCGCTGGCGAAGACGAAGAACACGTCACAGTCGAGCTCATCGCCCAGTTCGGTGGCCGTCTGGACCTGGAACCCCGCCGCCGTGGAGACCACGCCCGAATCGCCACCGTCGATTCGTCTGCGGCGGACGAGGTAGCCGAGGGCGTCATCGGACGCCATGACCACGAGGTCGTACCCGAGCACACTGGGCGCCGGACTGGCGACGGCGTAGCCCGCATCGCCCATGGTGAGGGCGGTGGGCTGCGCGTCGAAGGCGTGGGGCCGGACCGAGAGACCGATGCCCGGCCGCGGGTCGGTGCGGGTCGCCGTGGCCGAGCCGAGCGGGTCCGCCACGGCGCGACATATCCCGTCAGGCAGGCGCCGGTGGCGATCTCGAGCCGGGCGAACGAGCCGCCGCCTGGACCATGATCCTGGCGCGGCGATTCCGATCCCACCCCGATTCGTCCCGCAAGGAATGCATCGGTCGGCATGGACATTGAGATGGAGATACGACGTCGGAGATGGCGGTGACGACTCGCAATGGGCGGTTGCCCGACCAGCGTGGACCCCACTCCAGCAGCACGGGGAGATGCGAGAAGACTCCCGGGCAGGGAGTGTCCCGGAGGGGCCAGAGACGGCCGAAAGGCCCGGATCCGGCTACGCTGGCGAAACCTAACGACCTCGCGGCGCGTAGATGAAGGTACCGGCTATCGCTCCAGCGTGCTCGGTGACCGGCTGGAATTGCGTATACTCAAGGCCCCGTACCGTAGACAACCCGCTCCGGCTCCACCGCATTCCGGCGGAGGTCCTTCGATCATCCGGATCAGCGGGGCCAGGTCACCGTCATCCGTCGCCGAGGGTCAGGATCACCGGAGAGCGCACGATCGCATGGAACCACGACCACCGTCTCGCCGCGACACGCCGACCATCGCCGTGCCGTCTCCATCCCCCGAGCTCAACGGGCAGGGTCCCTCCGGCCCCGGTAGCTACGGGACGACCGCGCCGTTCGATCCCTACACGGCCCCCGAGGCCCAGTCAGCTTACGGGCCCACCGCGGGCTACCCGGGTGACAGCGCCACCCGCCTCGGCCCGCTGGCTGACGAGCCGGTCTTCTATCCCAACCCCGGCCTGCCGCCCAATCGGCCCGCCTACCAGCCGGCCGCGCGTTACGACGCTCGCAGCGAGTACGCCCTCCACCCCGTCGGCCGCGTTCCACCCGATCACCAGCCGCTCAACCTGCGCCCGGCACCGCCGCCCATGGCGCCCACGCTTGCCCCACCGAACCACAACAATTTGATCAAGGGGATCCTCGCCGGCGTGATCGGGCTGATCGCCGTCGCCGCGCTGGTCGCCGCCTTCCTGACATTCGCCAATGGCGGCTTCGGCGGAAACAACGACGCACCACCGGCCACCACGGCCGCCCAGGTCGCTGGACAGCCCAGCGACCTGGCAGCGGCTGGTGTCGCCTCGCCGTCCGCGGCCCCGTCAGTGACACCAAGTGGGACCGTTTCCAGCGGCGCGCCAGTCGTCCCGCCAGCAAGCAGCCAGGCACCCAGCCCATCGGTCGATGCGGCCTCCGGTCCCGCCGCGGTCAGCGACGGCGCGTCGGCTGGGGCCAGCGCCAGCGGGACGGCGGAAGGCGATGCCAGCGCCCAACCGGCGGCCAGTGGCAGCGCCCGCGCCCGGCCCGGTGGCAGCGCCCAGCCGTCCGGTTCAGCCGCCAGTGGCGGTGCGTCCGCCAGCGGTGGCGACATCGCGGCGTTCCTGCCGCCACCCGCCGACCTGCCGGGCGGCTTCGACGCCCCGTCCAACGAGGGGGGTCGGTCGCTGTCGGAGGTCGCCGGGACGTTCGTGGCCGAGGGCGAGGACGCCGCCAAGGCTCAGTCCGACCTCGAGGGGTGGGGTTGGCAGGACAACCAGTACGTCGTCTACGACGCCGCGCCTCAGCCGCCCGATGAAGACGTCAACCGGTATGCGGTGAGCGTCCATCAGTTCGAGACGGCGGCGGGCGCCACCGACGCGCTACCGGCCTTCGTCCGCGCCTTCGGCGTCGATCCGGTCGAGCTGCCAGCTGACACGCCCAAGATCGGCGACGACATCGTCGCGATCCAGACGACCAATCCCGAGGGCAATCTGGCCGTCTTGTATGTCCGCTCGGGCGCCTTCGTCCTCAAGATCGACGCCGCTTCCGTCACCGGCGACCCACTCCCGGCCGCCCTGGAGCTGGCCCGGCAACTCGTCGGCTAGAGGCTGTGGCAAGGGAACGGCCTGGTCGCGAAGCAGACCCCATCCCCAGCCCTTCCCTAACTCACCGGATCGCTCAGCCGCTCCAGCGGCTTCGGCTCACCCGGTGCCCAGGGAAGGGAGCCGGAGGCGGTCTCAGAGCCGGACAGTTCGTGTGAAACCCGCTTTAGGGGTCGGCCCGGAGTGGATTCCGACCATGCGATCAGCCCGGAGGACAGACCCTCCGGGCTGATCGATTGTGCTGGGCCGTTCCATGCGGGAGCATCGGCCAGGAAGACCGCCGGACTGCCATTCCCATCGGTTGTCGCCAGGTCCTCTGTTACGTTTACGGGCACGTCGCGAGGTCTTGCCGTCGACCGGTCTCGACGTCGTCATGGACGAGTGGACCACCGTGCCGTTACCGAAGTCATTCGGCCAGTGGATCGGATCGCCGGGTTGCCGCGGGTCTGGTCGTCGACGGCTCTCGATTCCACCCAAGGAGTGCGTTCCGCATGGCCATCCCCGACCTGATCGCTCCCGGCGTCTACCGTGTCGACGCGCTCCGCATTCCGAACGCGATCAGCGTCCTCCTGGTCCGAAGCGACCATGGCTGGACGCTGGTCGACACCGGACTCGGCCTCAGCGTCGGTCGGATCCAGTCGGCCATGGCGGCGCTCAACGGCGGACCGCATGACCTGATCCGGATCGTCGTCACCCACCACCACCCCGACCACATCGGCGGGCTGCCCGGCCTGCTCGCCTGGGCGCCGGCCGCCGAGGTCTGGGCCTCGACGGGGGAGGCCGGGATCATCTCCGGAACGCGACCGCCCGACCAGCCGTCCGGCCCGATCGTGCGTCGCCTGGTGGCGACCCGAAAGCTGCCCACCGCCCCGGTCGCCCGGACGCTGGCGGAGGGCGATACGGTGGCGGGCTTCCGGGTGATCGACACACCGGGCCACACCCTCGGCCACATCTCCCTCCTGCGCGACGACGGCCTGCTGTTCACGGCTGACGCTTTCGCCAACCTGCCGCCCCGCGTGAGCGTCGGTGGGCTCGACGCGCTCTGCTCCGACCCGCGCCTGGCCCGTGTCTCGGCGGACAAGCTGCTCCGCGAGGACTTCGAGACCGTCGTCTTCACCCACGGTCCGGTCCGTCGGGCCGGCGCGAAGGCGGCCCTGCGAGAGGCCGTCGAGCGGTCCCGATCCTGACGTTGAACGTGGCCCCTGCTGGTCGCGCTGACCCCTCCCCATCCCGGCTCATCCAACGAGAACCGAAGGGACGACATCGAGACAGGGAGGGGGTAGAGTTGGTCCCGCCGCCAATGGACGACACGAGGACGCGCATGTCCACCTGGCCCAGCGACCGGCCCGCACGATGAGACGGTCCACTGTGCCGCTGGGCCTGTTGGCGCTCCTGACGACCGTCGTCCTCTGGGGGAGCGCCTACGCCGCGATCCGAGTGGCCCTGGGTGGCTTCGGAGTGGCCGGTTTGACCGCGGGCCGGGTCGTCGTCGGCGCCGCCGTGCTCGCCGTCGTCGCGCCGCTGCTCGGCGTTCGCCGGCCGGTCCGGGCCGACCTCCCGCGGCTGGCGCTCTGCGGGGTGGTTGGCATCACTGGCTACCAGTTCCTGATCAACGCCGGCGAGCGGACCGTTCCCGCTGGCACGACCGGCCTGCTGGTCAATACCGCTCCGCTCTTCACCGTCCTGCTGGCCTGGCTGCTGCTTCGCGACCGACTCAGCACCCGTGGCCGCGCCGGGATCGCCCTTGGCTTCATCGGGGCGACGGTCATGGCGCTCGGCGAGGGCGAGGGCCTCGGTCTGAGCGGCGACGCACTCCTGATCGTCGTGGCGGCCGCCTGCTTCGCGCTGTTCATCGTGCTCCAGAAGCCACTGCTCCGCCGCTACACGGGTTTCGAGTTGACCTGCTACGCGATGTGGGCCGGCGCGCTGCTGGCGCTGCCGCTCCTGCCCGCCCTCGCCGGCGATCTCCGCTCTGCCGGTGGCGGGCCGATGCTGGCGGTCCTCTTCCTCGGCGTCGGACCCAGCGCAATCGGCTTCACGACCTGGGCCTACGCCCTGGCCCGGTTCGACGTCTCGACTACCGCTGGCGCCCTCTACCTGGTCCCGATCGTCGCGCTCACGTCCGGCTGGCTAATCCTTGGCGAGCGGCTCCACGTCGTCGCCCTCCTTGGTGGCGTCATCGCCTTGTCCGGTGTCGTCCTGAGCCGGAGCCGCCCGCGCCAGGGGGCGACGCTCCGGACGGCCGACCAGTCGCCTTAGCCCTGGGGCCAGTCGCCGTCCGGGGGGAATTGGGTCGGACGTTACCCTATTGGCGCGGGATGCTCTGACCAGCCGAGCCACGGCGGAGGGGGACCATCATTCCGGGCAGCCAACTCCTCGCCTTCGTCGCCGTCGCGACGCTCCTGACCATCACGCTCGGGGCGGACATGGCGCTCGTCACCCGGCACGCGCTGACGGGCGGCCGTCGGACGGCCCTCTTTGCGTCGGCCGGGATCACCTCCGGGCTGTTCGTCTGGGCCGCCCTCTCCGCCGTGGGCATCGCGGCCCTGCTCAGTGCCTCAGCGACGGCCTTCGCCATCCTCAAGCTGGCCGGCGCCGCCTACCTGATCTACCTCGGGGGACGGGCGCTGTGGGCGATACGCCGCGGGTACCCAGCCGTGGACCGCGTGGACGGCTCGGACGCGAACGCCACCACCGGGTTCCTGGCCTACCGGCAGGGGCTACTCAGCAACCTGCTCAACCCCAAGGTCGGCGTCTTCTACACCAGCTTTTTGCCCCAGTTCGTGACTGGCGATCATGGAGTGGCGGTCCAGTCGCTGGGCCTGGCCCTGGTCCACATCCTGATCGGCATCGCCTGGCTCATCGCCTACACCGGCATCGTCGTCCGGGCTGGCGCTGTCCTGCGCCGGCCCGGCGTCCGCGTCTGGCTGGACCGCGTGACTGGCACGGTGCTGGTCGCCCTCGGACTGCGGCTGGCGACCGAGCCGCGTTAGCCGCCGGGGTGCCTGACGGTCGCGAGCGGTGCTAGCCCGTCGGTCACCCGCTGGATACCGGGTTCGTTCGAGGGCACGACTTCGCTTCCAGACAGGAGGAGGATCAAGACATGACCGACGGATTGACGCTGACGGCGACCGTCCTGAACAGCCCGGATCCGCCGGCGCTGGCGCGCTTCTATCAGCAGCTCCTCGGCTGGACCATCGCCGATGAGGACCCGACCTGGGTCAAGCTGGTCGATCCGGACGGTGCGGTCAGTCTGTCGTTCCAGATAGAGGACATCTACGTTCGCCCGGTCTGGCCGGCAAAGGCTGGCGAGCAGCAGATGATGATGCACCTCGACATCCACGCTGACGACCTGACGGCGGCCTGCGCTCATGCCCAGGCGTGTGGGGCCACGCTTGCTGACTACCAGCCCCAGGACGACGTCCGGGTCCATCTCGATCCGGACGGCCACCTGTTCTGCCTGTATGTGTAGGGGCTGACGGCCCCACCCCCAGCCCCCTTAATGCCGTGCAGTTTGCGTCCGGACAGGATCGAGCAGGGTGCCATGCTCATCGCCTTACCAGCGCCAGGCGGGCAGGCGCTCGCGGGCCCGGTCCCGTCGCGCCAATGCCAGCCGACCCAACCGCACCAGCGACAGCCGCCGCCCATCGGCCCGGTCGTACCGCCGGCGTTCGCCCGACCGCACCACCCGCTGCCCCAGCGCCACCAGCTGCCAATGCGCCAGCGCCACCCCCATCAGCAGCGCCGCCATCCGGCGCGGGACGCGCAGCCGGCTCTGGTTCAGCTGCCAGCCCCGCCGCTTCCAGTCGGCGAACATCGCCTCGATCTGCAGGCGCTGCCGATAGCGCCGCACCGCCGACGCCCCATCGGCCAGATCGCTGAGGAGCACCCACGGACCGCGGTGAGCCGGATCGGTGTGGACCGTCACCCAGGCGTCCCGCCAACCGGCGCTCTTGAAGACGGCCCCCAGGGCGTGCCGGGTGTGGGGACGGCGGCGGGGCGCGGCATTGGGCTCGGGCAGCCACATGGCCAAGCGCTGCTCGGTGCCATCGGACCGCCGGACCAGGTGGGTGGTCTGGGCCGTCACGGCCAGCC
>JAABUS010007939.1_pt1 | contig 11864 bp, 6 predicted proteins | sample 5560161 | NCBI WGS metagenome assembly JAABUS01 (sample SAMN10711885, study PRJNA513376) | rock metagenome | isolation source: Antarctica rocks | place: Antarctica: Victoria Land, Trio Nunatak nord | collected 2016-01-04 | reverse complement strand
CGAGATGGGCGTCGCCTACCTGTTCATCTCGCACGACATCGGCGTCGTACGCGTGATGAGCGACCGGATCGCGGTGATGCGGGAGGGGAAGGTCATCGAGACCGGACCGGCCGACACCGTCTACGGGAGCCCACGCGACGCGTACACGCGCTCGCTTCTAGCCGCAGTGCCCGTGGCCGACCCGGCACTGATGGCGGAACGCCGGGCTGTTCGCGCTGCGGCACGCTGAACGCGATCGGGACGTCCCAACCAGAGCGTGCCCGTCAACCTTCCATGCTGTTCGAGCCCAGTTGACGCTCAGCCATCCCGACGAAGTAGTCGAGAGCCTCAGGGTTGGCGAGCGAGTCGCGGCTGACGACTTCGTCGGGCGCTTGGCCCATGAGGATGCGCTTGACCGGCACCTCGAGGGCCTTGCCCGACAGCGTGCGCGGAACCTCATCGATGGCACTGACCTGGTCGGGCACGTGGCGTGGCGAGCAGTCCTCGCGGATGCGGGTGAGGACCTTCCCGACGAGGTCGTCGTCGAGCGTCGCGCCCTCGCGCAGCACGACGAACAGCGGCATCCAGCCGGCATCGGATCCCGCCCCGCGCGGGATGTCGACGACGAGCGCGTCGGTGACTTCCTCCAGCGCCAGCACCGCGCGGTAGATCTCGCTCGTACCGATCCGGATCCCGCCGCGGTTGATCGTCGAGTCCGAGCGGCCGTGGATGATGGCGGTCCCGCGCTCGGTGATCTCGATCCAGTCGCCGTGGCGCCATACCCCGGGGTAGTGGTCGAAGTAGCTCTGACGAAGGCGAGCGCCGTCGAGATCTCCGCAGAAGCGGACCGGCATCGAGGGCATCGGCTCGGTCAGCACCAGCTCGCCGACCTCGCCGAGCAACGGAGCGCCGCTCTCGTCCCATGCGGCGACCGCCGCTCCGAGCGCGGGCGCCTGCAGTTCGCCTTCGTAGACGGGCAGGGTCGGTACACCGCCAACGAACGCGCTGGCCACGTCCGTCCCACCGGACGTGGAGAACAACCAGGTGTCGGCTCCGAGCTGCTCGTAGATCCACCCGAACGCCTCCGGCACGAGCGGGGAGCCAGTCGAGCCGACCGCCCGTAAGCGCGAGAGGTCTCGACCGGCAGCGGGCTCGATGCCGTCCTTCATCGCGGCGGCGATGAAGGACGCGCTGGTTCCGAACGTGGTGATCGCGGCGTCGGCGGCGAGCTCCCATAGCGCGCTGCCGGCGGGAGTGCCGTCGTAGAGCACGATCGACGCGTCGGTCACCAGGACCCCGATGAGGATGTTCCACATCGCCCACCCGGTCGTCGTGAACCAGAAGAGACGATCGTCCGCTTGAGCGTCGAGATGCAGGTGTGCGAGCTTGAGGTACTCGAGGAGGATGCCGCCGTGGCCGTGGACGATCCCCTTGGGCAGGCCGGTGGTCCCGGAGCTGAAGAGGACCCAGAGGGGATGCTCGAACTCCACCTCCGCGAACTCGAGTTCAGCGTCGGCCGCTCCGAGGAAGCCATCCTGCCAGCCAGCTTCATCAAGGTACCTGAAGCTGACGAGCCGGGTTCCGGGCAGTCCGGCGCCGACGGCCGCGAGCTTGTCCGTGCAATCGAAGTCGCGGCCGCCGTACCGGTAGCCGTCGATGCCTAGGAGCACCTTCGGCTCGAGCTGCGCGAAGCGGTCGATGATGGATCTCGGGCCGAACTCGGGTGCCACCGAGCTCCAGGTCGCTCCGAGCGAGGCGCAGGCGAGGAATGCCGCGACCGTCTCCGGGACGTTGGGCATGACTGCGCAGACATAGTCGCCTTCGCCGACGCCGCACGCCTTCAGGCCGGCACGAATGCGCGTCGTGTGCTCGCGCAGGTCTCCCCATGTCCACGAACCGAGCCGGCGGGATTCCGAGCAGTGGCGGATGGCGACCCGGTCGTCGGGCTTGTTCTTGAAGATCTGGGCGGCATAGTTGACGTGCGCGCCGGGGAACCAGGTCGCGCCTGGCATGGTGCGCGAGCCGAGCACCTTGTCGTAGGCGCCGTCGACGCCGAAGTGGTCCCAGATTGCGGCCCAGAACTCGTCGATGTGCTCGACCGACCAGCGCCAAAGGTCGTGGTAGTCCTCGGGAAGGCCGCGTGAGCGCGCGAACGCGGTGATGGTCGCCCGCTCGATGTCCTGTGCCGACGGTTGCCAGAGCAGCTTCCCGCTTGGCCCGCTCACGGTCTAGATCCGCGCCTGCCCGCGTGGTTGCACTTCATCGTGATTCCGAGGAGCGGGAGGGGCGGGATACGAAGCCCGTCAGCCATTGCCGCTCCGGCGCAGGACCTCGCCCCCGCGGCGGCCGGTCAGCCTCCCGTCGCGCAAGGTCACGACGCCGTTGACGATGACGTGGCTCATGCCGTCGGCGAGGCGGTTCGGCTCGAATGTCGTGCCGCGCTCGGTGAACCGCTGGTGATCGAAGATCGCCAGATCCGCTTTTGCTCCGACTTCCACCTTGCCACGATCGTTCAGCTTCATCGTCTGGGCGGGCAGCGCGGTCAGCCGGCGCACCGCCTCAGCCTCAGACAGGACCTGCTCCTCCCTAACCATGCTGCGCCAATACCAGCTGGCCCAGGTGTAGGCGCCGTGGAACAGGCTCTCCGCGAGCGGACCGTCGGGGCTAAGCGTCGTCGCGTCCGACGCGGGCATGCAAAGTGGGTGAGCGAAGACCTCGCGGTGCTGATCGTGGCTGTAGGACGGGATGATCACCATCATCTGATGGAGCCCGTCGATCGCGCCGAGAAGCAGATCGAAGATCGCCTCGTGCGGCGTTTGTGCGCGGTCGCGGGCGATGGTCTCGATGTCCATCCGCGCGTACTCGGGCCAGCGCGGATTGTCGAGGAGAATGACCCGCGAGAGGTCCTCGGGCAGCAGGCCTCGGTAGCCGCTCATCGTGCGACGTTGCTCGGCGTCCTCGAGGCGCCCCTTGAGTTCGGCCGGTCCGCCGTCGAGGGCGTCGGGCGGTAGGGCGACGTGCAGGAACGTGAAGCCGTGAGGACGGGTGTGCTGGTCGAACGCGACATTGTCGCCGCGCTCGCGCGCCTCGTGGACGAGCTCTAAGGTCCGGCGTCCGGCCTCCAGGCCACCGCGCGGCAGCAGGTGCGAGATCTGCAGCTGGATTTCGGCTCTGCGCGCGGTCTCGATTGCTTCGGCGATGCCGGCGACGCCATCGCCGTTGCGGCCCCGGGTGTGCGTCGCATAGATACCCCCGTAGCGGCGGGCGACCCGACACAGTTGCGCCATCTCCTCGATCGTGGCCTGCTCCTCGCGAGGGTACTCCAGGCCGGTCGAGTAGCCCCATGCGCCCGCCTCCATCGCTTCTGCCAGCAGGCGCGCCATGTGCGCGATCTCACCGGGCGACGCGCGTGCGCCAGGGCGCTCCATCGCGCTCATGCGCAGCTGCGCGTTGGGCACCAAGCTGAGGACATTGACCGCCGGGCCGGCTTCGGCAAGGCGGTCGAAGTACTCGGTCGCGGTCCGCCAGGTCAGCGGGAGATCCTCGGTGAAGCCGTAGATGCTGTCGCGGGCCATCTCAGGGTGCACGATCGGGAAGCAGCCGTAGCCGCAATTGCCGACCACCTCCGTCGTGACGCCCTGATAGACGCTGCTCTTGGCTCGCGGGTCGACGAGCAACGTGTAGTCCGAATGGCTGTGGATGTCGATGAAGCCGGGCGTCAAGTAGCGCCCGGTCGCGTCCAGCTCGTCCGCTTCGAAGTCGCCGAGCTGGCCGATCGCGGCGATCCGGTCGTCCTCGACAAGCACATCGGCCCCGAACGGCGGATCGCCACCGCCGTCGAAGACGGTCGCGCCGCGGACGATCAGGCGATCGGCGCTCACGCGGCGTCGGCCGTCTCGCCTCGGCGCAGCTCGGCCCGCAGCGCGGTGGTCGCGGCCACGTCGACCTCGCCGTCGGCTCCAATGACGACGCCGTAGGCGTCGTGTGCGGCCTGCACGCTCACCTTCTCGGCCATGACGTCGGCAGCCACCGCCGCGGGCTCGCGCTCCAGCGGATCGCCCCATCCTCCGCCGCCGGCCATGCGGTGGTAGTAGCACGTGTCGGCTGCGACGGTCGTGGCGAACATCGGGGGCTCGTCGCTTGATGCGCCGTCGGCCACCAGGACGTTCTTGGACGCGGCACCTGGGAGCCCGCCTGCCAGTCCGTAGGGCCGATGCTTCTGGCGGTCGGAGCGAACCTGCAGGGACGTGTCGTGGGTCAAGTTGCGCCATGAGCGCTCGATGGCAAGCCCTCCGCGATAGCGACCAGGCCCACCGGTGTCCGGCACGAGCCCGTAGCGCTCGACGAGGATCGGGAAGTCCGCCTCGGCGACCTCGATCGGGATGTTGGCCCCGGTCGCGCACGGATTCGACAGACCGTCGTTGCCGTCCGAGGTGGGTCGTGCGCCCCAGGTACCGACGATGAGCTCATAGAAGATGAACGGCTCGCCGTCGTCGTTCACGCTCGAGTAGATGGCCAGCGTGTTGCCCCCCTCACCGGCCGCCGGGATACGCTCGGGGATCAGCTGAGCCAGCGCGCCGTTCAGTGCGTCGAAGATGCGAAACCCGGTGACACCGCGCATCGAGGACGCCCCCGGCAGGACGACGTGCGTGACCGTGCCCGGCTTGGTGACGACCTCGATGGGCCGGAACGCGCCGGCCGTGCTCGGGATGTCGGCCGTCACCGCCGACATGACGGCGTGGTAGACGCTGGCCTGCGTGAACGAGCGCGTGGCGTTCAGGGCGCCCTGAACCATCGGCGCCGATTCGGAGAAGTCCGCTATGACCTCATCGCCCTTGATCGTGAACTTGACCGAGATCGCGACGTCGCGGAGCTCAACGCCGTCGGAGTCGAGGTAGTCGGTGAAGGTCGCAGTGCCGTCCGGCCAGCGCGCTATCTCGTCACGGACGAGTCGTTCGGTGTGGTCGATGAGGCCCTCCATGATTTCAGCGAGACCGTCAGGCGAATAACGCTCGGCCAGCGCGACCAGGCTCCGCTCCGCGACCGTGCAGGCAGCGACTTGCGCGCGGATGTCCCCGAACGTCATGTCGGGGATCCGCACGTTCGCGCGGATGACCTTGAAGACCGCGTCGACGGGCTTGCCGCCCGCGTAGAGTCGCATCCACGGGAGGCGCAGGCCCTCTTGGAAGATATCGGTGTTGTCGCAGCTGGCGCTGCCAGGCAGGCGGCCACCGACATCGGCGTGGTGCGCTGTGGTGACTGCGTACCCCACGAGGCGGTCGCCGAGGAACGCCGGCTTGAGGACGAAGACGTCGGGCGTGTGCATGCCGCCGGCGAACGGGTCGTTCATGATGAACACGTCGCCGGGCACCATGGAGCCGCCGAACTCCTCGAGCAGCACGTCGATCGCCGTGGGGACCGACCCGAGATGCAGCGGGATGGTGACCGCCTGAGCGACGGTTTCGCCGGTCGGGCTGCAGAGCGCCGCCGAGAAGTCCATCGCGTCGCGCACCACCGTCGAATGCGCCGTCCGGAAGATGGTCGTCGCCATCTCATCCGCGGTGGAGGCCAAGGCATTGGCGACGATCCCGCGGGTCACCGCCTCGACCTGGCTGTCCTCGCCAAGCTGACCAGCGGCCTCGCGGCGCTCGAGCACGAGCGTGCCGTCGTCCTCACGCCGGACCGTCCAGCTTGGGGGCACGACCACCGTGGTGTCGTATTCGTCGATGAGCAGCGGCCCGCTGAGCGCCGCGCCCGCCGCGAGCTCGTCACGCCGCTTCACCTGTACGCGGACACGCTCGTGGCCGTCCCGGAAATCGGCTTCGCGCGGCGTCGCCGCATCGGAGACCCTCGACATCGGGCGCATCGCCTGGATGTGGGGCTCGGGCCCGAGCAGGGCCAGGCGCAGAGCGCGAACCTCGACGGCGGCGCCCGCGTCGTGGCGGACACCGTAGGTCCGCTCATGCTCCGCCTCGAAGCGCTCGACCAACTCAGCGAGCGCAACCTGGTCGAGCTCATCCCCAGGGACCATCACCTCGATGTCCCAGCTCTGGCCCCGGTAGCGCACGTCGGCCGCGCGGTGGAACTCAGTGCCAGGCTGATCGCCTCCGCGCTCCAGCAGCGCGGCGCGCATCTCCGCTTCCAGCTCGCATAGGCGGGTGACGTTGCCGCCGCGCGCGTCAACACGGCAGAAGCGCACGTCGTGGAACTCCGGACGGGCGAACAGCAGGCCGGCGGCCGAGAACCCACCCGCCATCGCCGGCACCAGCACGGTATTGATCCCGAGCTCCTCGGCGAGGCCGGCCGCATGCACGGGTCCGGAGCCGCCGTACGCGACCAGGGCGAAGTCGGCGGGGTCGCGGCCCTTCTCGGAGGAGACGGAGCGCAGCGCGCGCATCATCGCGGCGTTGGCGAGCTCGTGGATGCCGCGCGCGGCTTCGAGCACGTCGCAGCCCAGACCCTCGGCGATCTCCTTGACCGCCTTCTCGGCCAGGCCCATCGAGACCGAGAGGTCGCCGTCGGCCAGACGGCCCGTCGGCACGTAGCCAAGCGCGACGTTCGCGTCGGTGACCGTCGCGCCAGTGCCGCCGCGGCCGTAGCAGGCCGGCCCGGGGTCGGCGCCGGCGCTGCGCGGACCCACGTGAAGTCCCCCGGCCGAGTCGAGCCAGGCGAGGCTCCCGCCACCGGCGCCGACCTCGGCGATGTCGAGGCTGGGGACACGGATCAGATCGCCCTCGCCACGCAGCAGCCGACTGCCGGCCGACAGCGCGGCACCGACTTCGTACTCCCGGCTCCAGGCCACGCGGCCGTCCTCGATCAGCGAGGCCTTGGCCGTCGTGCCGCCCATGTCGAAGGCGATCGCGTTGTCGATGCCGCGCCGGCGAGCAAGACCCAGAGCGGCGACGACGCCGGCAGCGGGACCGGACTCGAGGACATAGACCGGCCTCGTCGCCGCGTCGCTCGCCGCCATGACGCCGCCCGAGGACTGCATCATCGTCAGCGGCCCGGAGATCCCGAGTTCGTCGATGCCCGTGCGGATCGAGTTCAAGTAGTCCTCCATCAGCGGGCGCACATAGGCGTTCACGCACGTGGCGGCGGTGCGCTCATATTCCTGCTGCTCGCGGATGACCTCGCACGAAAGCGAGATCGCGACGTCCGGGAGCTCCGTCCGGAGGATCTCGCCCACCCGCTGCTCGTGGGCGGGATGGCGGTGGGCGTGCAACAGGCAGACGGCGACGGTGCGAGCGCCCGACTCCCTGATGCGCCCGGCGACCTGGCGGACGTCACTCTCGTCGAGCTCGTCCAACACGCTCCCGTCGGCGGCCATCCGTTCCGTCACCTCGAAGCGCAGCTCGCGCGGCACCAGCGCAGGCGGCTTGTTCCAGAACAGGTCATACAGCCGCGGCATCCGCACGCGCCGCAGCTCGAGCACATCGCGGAAGCCCCTCGTGGTGACCAGTGCCGTGACAGCACCGCGACGTTCCAGGACCGCGTTGGTCGCAACCGTGGTGGCGTGGATCACCTCCGACACCGTGGACGTGCCGCCAACGCCGGCGAGCGCCTCGCCGAGCTCGCGCACCCCACCAACAACCGCTCGGTCGTAGTGCGGCGCGGTCGAGAGCACCTTGCGGAAGATCAGCGCTCCGTCAGGGGCATGAGCGATGACGTCGGTGAAGGTGCCTCCCACGTCCGCACCTATCCGGGCGCCGTCCGCGAGGGCGCTCACCGGCTCACCACGGCAGCAAGGACGTGGCCTTCGAAGCGCTCGCGGGGAGATCGGGATTGCATGCCTTCAGAGCTCATGGTCGACGGGTTGCGAGAGGGCGAATCCTACCGTCCGCGATTTGAAATATCAAGTCGCGCTATACCGCGGCTCAACCCCCGCGGTCGCCCGAGCCGCCGGTCCTCAGTTGGCGCGGCCGGAGGCCGTTAGCTGTTGGCTTCGGAGGGCAGGACGGGCTGGAGCCGGTCTAGCGCCCAGCGCGCGCTGGCCTGGAAGACCTCCTCGGCGGCGTGCCCATCGCGCGCGGTCGCCGCTTCCAGGAAGCGGCGGTAGTGGCCTAGCGACTCCTCGAAGCGTTCCGGGCTCGAGAGAAGGAGCACGTTGTAGCGTCCGACCGCCCAGAAGAGCCGCTCGACCTTCAGGAGCAGACGGTCGCGATGCGCGGTGCGGTAGCAGAGGGCATGGAACTCCCAGCGGTGCTCAAGGTAGCTCGCGGTGTCTCCCCGGTCGGCGAGGTCCTCGACCTCGCGCAGCTCACGCTTCATCTGCTTGACGACCGCGTCCGTGACATTCGGCGCGCCGGCGCGCGCTGCGAGCCCTTCGAGCGCGATCCGCGCAATCGTGAGCTCCTCGAGATCCTCGCGGGTGAGCTGGCTGGCGTAAGCGCGGCCGTTCTCGTCGAGGTCCACAAACCCGTCCTGGGCGAGCCGGTTCAAGCCGTTGCGAACCGGCGTCTGCGAGACGCCGAGTTGATCGGCGAGCTGGCGCTGGCGCAGGCGGGACCCCGCCGGGAGCTTGCCCGTGCCGATCAGCCAGCGCAACCGCTCTGTCACCTGCTGTTCGACGGTTGGGACGTCGCGCCCCAACGGCTCGATGTCCGGATCAGCGCGTATTGCTTCGCCCAAGGTCAGAGCCGTCGCCTTCTGATAGCGGGAAGAACGCCGAGTCGCAAGGGCGGCGTGCGGCCTACGCTAGCGGCAATGCGCGCGGCGCGGTAGCGCCGGTGACTCGCCGGTGCGCTCACTGGAGATCCGGCCGTTCGCGGATCGGCAGGACGACATGGCTGGGATGCTGTGCGTCGTGGCGGATGGTCTGCGACGCCACGTGGCTCCGTGTCGCCGCGGCGATCCGCTCGCCGGTATTCAGGTTGCGGTCGAAGCGGGGGAAGTTGCTGCTGGAGATCTCGAGTCGTAGACGGTGGCCCACGGCGAAGACGCAGCTCGTCGACCACAGCGAGATGCGATAGGCGCAGACCTCGTTGGGGACGATCGGCTGTGGGTCCTCGACGGAGTTTCGGTAGCGCGCCCGAACGATGCCCTCGCAGATCGTGCGTGCGACTCCCTCCCGGTCGACGTCGACCAGCGTCGCGGTGAAGTCGGTGTCGATCGCGGTGGTGGCGGCGAAGATGACGGCGTCGACGGGGCCCGTGACCTCCAGCGGGACCCTCAGCGGGTCGCTGTCGTAGCAGAGGACGTCAGCACGCCGGCCAACGGCGCTGCGATCCCTCGGGCCCGTGTTGGCTTCGAGCATGCAGGGCCCCCCGACGGTCGGCACGGGGTCGTGCGGGTCGTAACGGAACGAGTCCGCGCGCTCACGCCCGGGAGCATCCGTGGCCAGCCGCCCGTCCCCTTCGCAGCTATTGGCGGCGCCCTCGCTGTGGAGGAAGAACTTCGTGGGCGTGACGTACGTAGGTGGCCACCGGTCCTCGCCGCGCCAGACGTTCTCGCCCATGACGAAGATCTCGAAGGTTGCCGGGAGCGGGTCGTCCTCGACCTCGCCACGCAGGAAGCGGTCGTAGAAGTCAACATGGAGCTCGGGGAGGTCGCGGGCGGCTTCGGGCCCGAAGTCCACCTCAGCGCAGCCGCGCTCGCCGAGGCCGAAGTGGGACCACGGGCCGATGACGATGCGAGAGGCGCGCCGCGCCACCGCGCTGTCCGCGCCGGTCCGCCAGCCGGTCAGGAGCTTGAACTGCTCCAGCAGGAGATTGTCGTACCAACCGGTTATCAGCAGGGCGGGTGCCTTGATCTGGCCGTACCGGCCCTTGAGGCTGTATGCCCGCCAGAACTCGTCGAAGGTCGAGTGCTCCAGGAACTCGCGGTACGTCTCGGTCGGGACCATTCCGTCAAGCGCATCCGACAGGGGGAGGGTCCGGTAGACGCCGCCGAGGTCCAAGTGGCGCGCGGCCGAGGCGTGCATGGTCCGGCGCCCGACGTAGAAGCCCAGGTTCACGAGGTTCTCCAGCTGCAGGACGCCGTCCGTCCAGACGTGCCCGAAGTTGTCCTCCTGGCTCGCCGTAGGGACCACGGCCTTGAGCTGCTCCATCCCGTTGGTCGCCGCGAGGCTCTGAACGAACCCGACGTAGGAGATGCCGAACATGCCGATGTTCCCGTCACAGAAATCCTGCTCGGCCAGCCATCGAAATGTGGCGGCACCATCAGCCTGCTCGTTGACGTAGGGCACCCACTCACCTCCGGACGCGTAGCGCCCGCGACAGTCCTCGATGACCGCCGCGTAACCGGCGCCGACGAACCGGACCGCCCAGCCGACGTACCGCTCGTCCTGGCGGTCATACGGGGTCCGGCACAGGGCCGTCGGCCACGGACCTCCCCGGTCCGGGAGGTACACGTCGGCCGCGAGCTCGACGTCCCCGCCCACGGGGACCAGAACGTCGAGGCGCACGTTCACGCCGAGGGGCTCCCGCCGCCGGCGACCGGAGCGGGTCGCGCGGGGGCCTCGTCGATGCCCGTGATGTACCCGACGATCTCGTTGATCGTCGTCTCCGAAGCCCTCAGCTCAGCGACCTTCCGCCCGCGACGCAAGACCATCATGCGATCGCAGACGTGCATCACGTGGTCCATGTTGTGGCTGACGAACAGCACGGAGATCCCGGCCTCGGCCAGTTGGCGTGCCAGCTGCAGGACGCGCAGGGACTGTTGGACGCCGAGCGCAGCAGTCGGTTCGTCCATCATCACCACGCGCGCCTTCCAATGGACTGCGCGCACGACGGCGACCATCTGGCGCTGGCCACCCGAGAGCTCTGCGACGCTGCGCCGGGTGTGACCGATGTTGACGTCGAAGTCGCGCAGCGACCGCTCCGTCTCGTCGTGCATGGCCGCCCGGTCGATCCAGCCGAGCAGCTTCCCACGCCGCGAGGTGCGCTCGCGATTGAGGAAGAAGTTCTGCGCCACATTCATCGTGTCTATGAGGTTCAGCGACTGATGCACGGTCTCGATCCCGAGGCGACGAGCGTCCTCGGCCCCGCCGATGGCGCGTGCGTCGCCTTCGAGGAGGATCTCGCCTGCGGTCGGCGTCTCCACCCCGCCGATACACTTGATCAACGTCGACTTGCCGGCGCCGTTGTCGCCGACGAGGCCGAGCACCTCTCCTCGACGGAGCGCCAAGTCGACGCCCGCCAGTGCCTCCACGGCGCCGTACCGCATTTGGATGCCCCTGGCCTCCAACACGCTGCCCTCGGCCACGGCGGAGCTCCCGGCCATCACGCACCTCCGGGTGCGGCTCTGCCTCGCCCCGGCGCGAGACGGCGCCACAGGTCGCTGTCGGCGATCCGGTCGACCAGCATCGCGGCGAGGATCATCAGGCCGATCACGATCTGCTGCCAGAAGTCCTGGACGCCGAGCAGGATCAGGCCGGTGCGGATGCTGACGATGAGCAGCACGCCGATCGTGCTCGCAACAACGCTTCCGACGCCACCGAACAGGGAGGTGCCGCCGATCACGACTGCCGCCACGGCGATCAACAGGTCCCCGGCGCCGAAGCGGCCGTCACCCGCGTTCAGGCGCGCGCTGAGAATCACGCCACCGATGGCCGCCGTGGCGCCGGACAGCGCCAGTGCGATCGTCCTGATCCGCGCCACCTTGATCCCCTGGAGCGCCGCGGCGTGGGCATTACCCCCGACGGCGAACATGTGCTGGCCCAGGCGCGTGTGGTAGAGCAACAAGTGGATCCCGATCACGATCAACAGCGCCAACAGCGCCGAGACGGGGAAGTCGCCCCATCTCCCGATGCCGATCCAGCGAAACCCGTCGGAGAAGCCGTTTATCGGGGACCCGCCGACCAACAGGAACGCCGCGCCTTGGGCGATGCCGAGCATCGCGAGCGTCGCGACGAAGGAAGGGATTCTCAGCACGGCGGTGGCGGCGCC
>JAABUS010007937.1_pt1 | contig 11865 bp, 13 predicted proteins | sample 5560161 | NCBI WGS metagenome assembly JAABUS01 (sample SAMN10711885, study PRJNA513376) | rock metagenome | isolation source: Antarctica rocks | place: Antarctica: Victoria Land, Trio Nunatak nord | collected 2016-01-04 | reverse complement strand
TGCTTTCAGAAGAGCAACATCTGTAGTAAGCTTTTCAATCGTATTGTTCAACTTACGAGCTTGCGAATCAATTGCTTCTTCTACAACTGACTTCATTAATCGTTGAATCTTTCTTCAATCAGCTTCTAACAATGCTGAAGAAGAAGAATGACTTGAAACAGATCTAGCGTTCGATTTAATCTGCTTTATAATCTGTGACGAATTGAAAGACAGCAATTCTGTCTTTTCTCATTCACTTTTGATGTTGACAGACGTGAAAGCAGCTTGATATGCAGGTCAAAATAGATCAAAGAAGTCTCTTTTTGATATTCAAGAAAGTTCTTGACTCTTAAAGATTCAGTCGTTCAGATTTTGCAAGTAGTAATTGATCAAAGAATTGAATAAGCTGACATTCAGAGATTGAAGACGATGCGTAGAATGAGAAGAATATAAAGTCATGAGCATCTTGTTCTGCTCACATCAGTCAAGAAACTTCATATTGATATAACTGTCATGCTTGTCAACGAATAGAAAATGATAATCGCGTGAATTTCTGACTTTTGATCTCATATTTCAATCAAATACAATAGTGAGTCAAGAGTAAATCAATTCATCATTAGTTCAGTCAGTAGCAAAGAAAGCAAAGAAGCAGAATTGCTCTTTGAAATCATATTCAGTAAGTCAGCTGTTCTGAATATTGCCTGATATCATCTGATAAATGATCAAAGAGAATATATGAGTCATATTCATGCAAATGATTGCAATCAAGATAATTCATTTTCTATTGTTGTCTTGATCAGCACTCAGCAATTTATCACTGTCAAGATGCTTTAAACTAAAGACTCTTCAAGTCTTTTGAAGAAGTTCAAGTAGAAAGTTCTTTTCGTTCATATTGTATATGTTTGAAGAAAGAATCTCATATTCTTTGATTTTTTGCTTTATCTACTCTTATATTAGTATGAAACTAAACGTAATGAAGACATTTACAAGATCAAAATAAAGCTGATATTGATATGCATTATTGACTTTCTTTTGCTTTAGATCAACGTCTTGTAGAAACTTTGACTGCAGTATATCTGAATGATGTTGAACGAACTCATAAGATCAGTTTTTGCCTGACTGTTTTTCAGATATATTATATGCAAAAACGCGAATCATGACATTGAAAGAAGATATATCACGCTCGATAAGCTTGTTAATATAGCGAATAAGCTCTTTTTCTTGTTGATTCAAAAGAATTGACATTGTTTGCTTGCTTTTCTTCACGAAGATCGTTTTGTCTCTATGTCATCATGACAGCGTGCTTTGATTGATATTGAATTTCTTTGCAGTTGCAGTGTAGTTAAATGAGTCTTGCAAAGCTAGATCTGCAAGCGTTGTCTTAATTGAAGTCATATTGAATTTGTAATTAATTTTTGAAGAAAGATGAAAGTAGTAAAGTGAGATGTGCATAAGATTGAAACATGCATCGAGTCAAAAATACTTCTATAAGTGATTTAAAAAGAACAATCAACTGCAAAAAGAATAAAATCAACAGCTAATTGATTATTTCAATTTCTATCAACTTTACTACTGCTTCAAATTAATCAGATTTGCTCTTGTTTTTTAATAAATGATTTACGACATTATTTACATGATATACAAATACACATAAAGTTGTACTGATGATGTATGTAGTATGAAAAAACTCTTTGCATAAAACAGACTCTTAAAGTTAAAAAATTTCATAATTGTTTATTCTAGTAATCGCTGTATCTAATTTGAATTTACTTTTCATACTCAGTTGAATGAGTTTAAGAAAATTCTGCTGCAAGCAGTCATGACTTAAAATTCTAAACAGTGTATTTCATAAATCAGTAGTATATTGTGTAATCACATTGATAAAATGAATGATGAAGAGCTATGCTTAAGATTGCGAGCTGATCATGCAAGTAACAGATCACATTATTATGAACTGTTTATATGATCAATTTCGAGTTGTCTATGTGATCATTTGTAAAAGCTGATCACTTCGACATGAGCTTTCGAATTGACTGTATGATCATCTAGCTGAGCGAGCTAAATAAGCTTTGCTTTATGTATGTGAAAGCTGATCACTTCGACATGAGCTTTCGTTCGCTGTTTGACCACATGATCATCTAGTCACGTGAACTTTTCGACTGCGTATGAGCTCAACGCGTGAGTAAAGCGCTGTTACTGCTCTGTCGATGAGATTGTTCAGCTCTTCTGACAAGCATAGCTTGCAGAAGGTTCGTAGTCAGCATCTTGTAGAGATGAATCTCATTGTTGATCAGTCTGATAGAAAGTTTGGTAGAAAAACATGAAGACTGTTGAGTAAAAAGTCATGAAGGCTGCTTTCTGTTGAGCTAGTTATGAAGCAGATCACGAAGCGAACGACGTGTATTAAAGCGCGTTGCATGAAGCATGTTAAAAAGCGTGTTCTGAAGAATATTTAATGCGCAGCTATCGAAAAAGTAAGAAGCGAATTGACTGCATGACTATAATGTCAATTTAAGATATGACAGTCATTATGTCTTTTAATTCAGATTACGTTCTACTAGCGAAGCTTCAGCTTAATGATCAGTATCTTGCTTGTTAAGTTTCTTCTCGTTCTTTTCTTTCTTCTCAGAAGACTTCATCTCTTCTTTCAGTCATTTTACTAGATCACGCTGCTCTAGTGACTCATAATTCAATTCTCAGATTTTCACTCTTTCAATTTCTTGAAGAAAGCAAAGCTCACGAATTTCAGAATTGACTTTAAAGATGTTTGAGAATATGTCATTTATGAGATCTTTCTCAAAATATAGACGCAAGAATGTGAGTCTCTTGCACTGCTTAAGTAGCTGAACACATCTCACAACATGAAGAATTGACAACGTTAAAAATAAGTCTTCAGAGTTTGAAGCTTCGTCTCATTTACACTCAGAATCGACTCTGCTTTTTCAAGTAAGCTTCAGTGACTCAATGCTGTCGCGACCAATTTTGTCAATCGCAATGAGAAGCTTAATGAGATCATTCATATCATTCAAATGAAAAATTGTTCTGCAATACGCAAGAAGCAATGTCTCTTGATGCATCTGTCTGTTAATTCTAAGAACAGTAAGTTTCTTACTCAGCGAAAAATAGAAATCGCTAGAATCGCTTATGCCTTCAGTAAAGTTGAGCTCATCAAAAGTGCTCATGTCTTCTATTTTTCATTCTTCTTTTGAGAGTGCAAAGATATAAATTCTGTTGCGAAGTTCTTTAGAAAGCTTGTAAAACATGAAAGTCACGCTATAAGATGTATTGAATTGCAGCTATGCATCGACTCAATTTATCTTCAAGAAGTTTCAATTCAACGCTGATGTATCTTTGCAACAAATATGATTCTAAATGCTTCATCATTGATAACTAGCAATGACAAGTCAAATTCGAAATCAAGTTTAATATTCACAGTAAAACTGTAGAATACAACATGACTTCTACGCGTGATTGTTATTGTGTCTTCATCATGCGCAATTATTTATGACTGTGTCAGCTTGATGAATCTAGATTCAAGATCTGCTTACTTGAACTACGCTTAACTCTGAAAGAACTTTCTCGAAGATGATTATATAGTCTTTATAATATCTCTTCTTTTCATACACTTTGAATTCTTCTTTAGTTCTCTCATAAATACTGTTAGAAATTGATCTGAGATTGAAATAAAAACGCTTCGCGTTCTCTTCAAGACAAGTCAAGAAATCAACTTTGTATTTCAACTTACTTTTCATCTTCACAATCATCAATGATGATTTAACTTTGATCAGATGAGTTGATTGAATCAATCAATCTTTTTCGTATAATATTTGAGAATGCTGATGATATATGATGTTTTTTTATCTCATGTTATTTGCTCTTTGTAAAACAGAACTGACGCTGAATCAAATGATTACTCACTCTTGATATCTTGAATTTTTCTTCAGCTGACTTTAGCATTTAGTAGCACAGAGAGCGTACGTTCTTTCACATCAACAGTAATAGTTTCTCTTTCAGATCTCTTTCAAGAAACTATGCAAAATGAAACGTTGCAGATCTTTGTGAATCTCGAACTTGAAAAACAATGACTGCATTTGTCTCATACTGCGTCTAAAATACAAGTATTCATCTTCATGAAAATCTTTGCTTCTTCAACTTTGTCAGATAATGTAAATCATTTTCATATCATGAACAAAGATTCAAGAGTAAACGAGAAAAGTCATACTAGATTCAGAGTGCGTAACAGAGAAAGAAGTCGAGATCAAATATGCTGTCAAGAAGATAAGAAAACATGATTGAATCAAAGTTGAAGACAACATCAGCGAGAGTAAGATTTATATCTGCATTAAACATTAAAGTATCTGAACGAATTTAAGTGATTTACAGAACAGTTGCAAGAACTTTGACAGCTTAACTTCTCTGCGCAAACAAGAAGAGATCATAGAACAGCAAACTTCATCAAATTCGCTTAAATGCTTTCTTCTCTGAACAAGAATCAAAATTGTTGCAAGATCATGTGAGAGACTTCTGAAGTCATCGCTTGCAAGATCTGTCAACGCTGTCATAGCTCGCTGAACAATCAGATTGTTTTATATTTGCATATAATACAGCTCTCTACACATTTTTTTCTCGCTTGCATGTCGACGTTGAATCGCGAATTGTCAGTGCTTTTTCTAGCAGTATGATCTCTGAGATTTGACTAATGAGAATAATAGACATTCTTCTCACATTCGATTCAGCCAAACCTGCTCTCTTACATGTACTCTCAAATATAGTGTTCTGCATATTACTGAGACGAGAAGCACGCATCTTCTCTGCATCATCTCAGATCAGGTTGTTGATGAAAACGTTTAAAGTGCATTTCTGAGCATCATCTGTTGTAGCATTGCGCTAGCTGTATCACTAAAAGGAAATTTGCTAGCTTGAAGATGTAATTCACAGATTTGAGCAACAATGCACGTGACTCATCTCTTCAGAGTTACTTCAGCGATAATCGATAGCAATGACAGATTTATCTTGTAATGCATCAGACTTCTTATGCGCAACATTTTGCTTCAAACATAAAATATCTTATCTTATCAAAGATTATATGTTAGTCACGCTACTGCAAGAAACTTGAAATCTCATCTATCTGATGCTGTCAAGCTGTCTGATCTGCAAGCATCAACGCGTGACTCAATGTCAAATCTCAATCAGATTCAGATCATGCATGATCACAGATTGTTCATAAGATGCTGTCAGAATGCAAATTGATGAAGAGCAAATACTATCAATTCGTGATAAACATTGCATTTATCAGTAGACATTTCAGATAAACAATTACTTCAGCAATCACTTCTATATATATATATTATCAACGCTCAGCTTGATTTCATGATGCACAATATAGTCTAGTACTACATACCTTATTTAGAGCTTGCTCATGATTATTCTAGCAGTCGTTGTACTGCTACATGTCTGTCGCTAGCTGCAAGCTGTCACGTCGTCAATTCATGCTGTGCTTTTGCCTCGTTAATAATGATTTCTTGCTCGAGAAGCAATTGGCGCAGAAGCTTACTTAAGAACTTCATTCTCGCTGTATCTGTCATGTCATCATCATATTCATCATTATTCTTGTCATTCTCATCATCATCATTCTCAAGCTCTCGTCATTGAGCTTCTGCCTTGACGTTGACTTCTCTTCTCAGAAGCAGCTGCATCACTGTCTCACATCTCATGAAAGTCGCTATGTGTAGTGCAATAAACTTGACTTAAGTCTTTGCTTCAACGCTAGTCTCTCTCTCAAGCAGCTGCTGCATCACTACTTTCTTTCACTTTAAGATCATCAAATGAAGCGCAGTAAATTCATCTTGTGCCTTTGCTTCAACGTTGATCTCAATCTCTAGCAGTAACTTCACTATCACTAGTTGCATATTCTCGATCGCTCACATCAGTGCTGTTCTTTTCCAACAATTCATCACGTTGAAATCGACTCTCTTATTTATCAGCAGTCACATCATTGATTTGTGATCGTATCTGACAGCTCAATGCAGCGCTTTTCGTTCGTAGTAATTCTTTATATTGACATCAGCTTCGTTCTTAATCAGAGACTGCACAATCGTCATGTACTCATTCTTTGTCGCTAGAAGTATTGATGTTCATTCATGCTTACTTGCGTTAACATCAGCCTCATTCTCAATCAATAAATGTACTACTGTCTCTTCTTCGCTCTTGAACACTCAGTGCAGTGTTGATCATTCACTACGTTCACTCATATTAACGTCAATCTCATTCTGCAGCAGAAGCTGCACGACTTTCTTGTGTTTGCATTCAATCACTATCATTAAAGTCGTTTATTCTTTAATATCTTTTGCATTAACATTTGCTTTCTTCTTCAGCAGTATTTGCAATCTCGAAATGTTTCGTTTCTGAATGATCAAGCGCAGACTCGTAATTACAGTACTCTTCTTCATCTTCTTCTCTACAATCTTCTTTAATAATGCGTGCTTTTTTGTATTCTGCTGTTGTAATGTCACTCAATTTAGTATCGCTCTTTCATTATTAATCTTCTTGAACAGCACTTACACTAATTTCTCATATTGTTTCAGAGCTGTCATGTGCAGAGCTGTTCATTCATTCTTATTCTTTGCATTAAGATTAGCTTCATGCTTCAATAGTACTTTTAGCATTGCTTCATGTTCTCTCAAGACTGCTTCATGTAGCGCTGTACATTCATACTTGTTCTTTATATTGACATTGACGATATATTCAAGAAGCAGTTGCGCAACTGTCACTGAATTATCTCAAGCAGCTCAGCAAAGTATCATCTGTTCACAGTCATTCTTGACATTAACGTTCATCTCGTTTTCTAGTAGTAGTTGTACTATTGTCTCATGCGAAATCGCTCAATGCAGTGCAGTATTTTCATACGCATCTCTTAAATTCAAGTTGAATTCATTTCATAAAAGTATTTGAACTGTCATCTCATGCTTCTTCAACGTTGCTCAGTCTAGTGTTGTACTTTCAAGCTAATTCATTGCATTGACATTGACTTTGTTATCTAGTAGCATTTGCATTGTTATCTCATGCTCTTTCTCAGTCACTAGATAAAGCATCTTATTTCTTTCATCATTTTTGACATCGACGTCATATTTCAATAGCATCTTCATCACATCATTTTTTCCTTCAATAACTGCTCAGTCTAGTGCACTTTATTCTTTGTTATTCTTTGTTATGACGTTGACTTTATTCATAAGAAGCAGCTTTACTACGATCTTGTGTTCATTTCTAGCTGCTCAGTATAAAGCTGTCTCTTCGCTTTTATTTTTCATGTTGATGTTAATCTCGTTCTTCAGCAGTAGCAGCACTACTCGCTTGTGATCATGCTTGACAGCTAGCTGTAGTGTCGTCGCTTCGTAGCTGTCTTGAATGTTAATATTTATGTCTTTTTCAAAGAAAAGAGAAAGAATCTTATCAAAATCTCAGTACGCTAAAACATGAAAAGAATCAAAGTTTTTAGAAAAACGATTCTGTCAGTCAATCATTTAATATGAAGCTAGATGCAAAATCTGAACAAAAGAAGATAGCTTTTGATCATTCTTCAAATATGTTAAGATTGAGTTCATTTGAAGCTGATTCTCAATTACATGATGATCTTAATAATGAGAAGTGTAGTCAAGAAACTGATACACTTGCAAGCGTTAATCTAGTGCTTCTTCATCACTGCAAGATTCGCTGTCGAAGACATCAAATAATAAGTATGTGAAACATGTCGTTGCAAGCTTAACTTCAAGATCTGACAGAAGTTTTTCATGATTCTTTTCTAGATACTTCTGTAAGATATAGTGAACTAATTGTGTGATGCTGCTCTTCTCATCAACGCTGATCAGATCAACAGAAATGTTGAGTAGAATCTCAGTCTCTGAAAAAGCAATCTCGTTTAATTCAATATCTTTGACTTCAACAGTCAAGACATGACGTAGCTCTTTCACTTTTAGTGATCTTCTTGCACAGAATATGTAGAAAAGTGCTCTCTTCGCTAATTGATTATCTTTCTCTGATTGCTTCTCGATTCTCTTGATGACATCTTTATATGTTGCATATACTTCTGTTGATAGTGCATTTATATTCTTTCAAATCGTCTTGAGATTCATTTGTCTACAGAGATGATCAATTTGTAGATGAGCAAGTAGAAATCTGAGTCATTTGAGTTAATATTTGCGAGTAAACAGTCTAAAGATGAACATCTTTGTGTCAATTCACATGTCAGTCGCTTTTTTATTCACACTTTTGATGATTTCATTCTGCAGCTTGAAATCTTTAGCAGTGAACATAAACAATCTATTGTTTGTGTTGATTTCGAAAATCAAGAATGTCTTGATGTCAGAGAAACTAATCAGAATGTCGATTCAATGTATGTTAGTAAGTTTCACTTGAAAATCAACGTGTGAACGAGAGATGATAAACATTCAAGCGAAAGACTTTATTTTCTTAATGAAGAAAAGAAACTTTTCTTTATTTGATTCAAAGCATATATTTTAGTTTGCAAAATTATCACTTTGAAAATTATTAAAGAATTAATCAGATAAGAGAATATTATCAAAGCATCAATAAAGACGTAGATTGTTTAAAAGAGAAGACAAAGAGATTTAAAAAGTGAGATTCACTCATCATTTGTTAAATTTCTTCTTTTTTGAGTATTCTTATCACGAAATGTCTTCATCTCTGAAGACATGAGACTGATTTGCTCAACTAACTGTTGAGTTATACTAGACAGAATTTCGACTTTGAACTGAGTCTTCGCATCTTTATAGTTGCAATATATATATGCAATCGCAGCTTTTCTTTCTTGAGTTGCTTTCTCAACATGATTAACAACGATAGATTTATTAGCTATATAAGCTTGTGAATTATGCAACGAGTAGTGATGAGTTGCAGCAATCACTTCATGTACAATTCTTACGTCATGACAGTCTTTCTTGCATTGACTTTTTCATATGTTAGCAAGCGAATCAAGATGCTAAGATTGAGAATGTTCAAAAGATAAACATATGAATCTTGAAGCATTAAAGAGTTGAGTTCTGTTTACTCATGAATCACTTTCGAAACTCATCAATCTTCAACAGTCACTGATCAGTGCTCTGATGATGTTTTTGAAACACGTCTCTTTGCTTATCATGAAAGTTAAGTGATGACAACTCTTTAAGAATTTCGTCGCGTTCAAGAGTAACTTCTCGATCTTCAAATCATTTTAAACGTCAAAACAAGAAATGATCAGAAACAGTCTTACTCTCTAAATATATATGCATGCATTCAGTGCTAGTCATCAAAGTCTTGATGTTCATCTTCGTGCATTTTGTCATAGCTAAAACTACGCTGACATCTGTATGCATAAAGTTAGTTTTCTTTTTGACTTGCTTTATAACTATCAGAGTTGCATTTCTAATCGCATCTTGTTCTTGCTCGATTATTTTATGAAAGTGTGCATAAACGACGATAAGTTCATCGTCTTTCTCAAAGACTAAGTTTCGAAAAGCTTTCACTAAGAAAACGCTTATATCAGTTGCTGAATGATTGCTTGATTTAGAATATAATGAGCGAAGATGAATGTGAAGAGACTTCAAGCATATGAATGTGAGTGACGTATCTTTCAGGCAGATTCTTTTGCATAGATGACATTGTAAAGTATCTGAGAAAGAACATCATACAATTGAGTATGAAATATGTGCATCAGACAGTTTTTCAAAAAACTTTCTAGAAAAGACACATTGAAGAAGATGCAATTATCAAATTGCTTCATCAAGACATATTTTGCACAAATCTTGCAAAGAACTAGCACGAAGATGAGAATCTGTGCTAGAGCTATCTTCAGCTCTGATACAGATGAGACTCATTTCTTCAAGATCTTGAGTTAACTGAGATATAAATTCAAGTTCTTGAAGAACTCAACAATCTTATTGTAATCAACTGACATGATGTTTGCACTCTAACACTTGTTAAGAATCATACTGTATAAGAATATAAATATAATACGTTGATAAAATAATGAACAGTCATAAAGATGACAATGCTGAAAGAAAAGAACTTTCGTAATATAAACATAAGTTAATCTCAATCAATGAGCAAACAGAGACTCTTTTCTTATCGTCGAAGCAATCAACGCGATCATATCGCTCAGCTTTTTCGATGAAATTCAAACTCTTATTCACGAGCGTTCTAAACTTATTTAACTTAGAATCATCATGATGATGAGCTTTGAACTTTGTCTCTCTCTCATGTATATCATTCAAGATCTCGTTAACATTGTTGACTTCAACTAAAGATTGAATCTTGATCATAGTGATCTTCTCATAGCAATCTATCGCTACTCTTCATATTGCATCAAACTCAATGATGACATCTGCTTTTGATTCAACAGACAATGAAAGTGTCGTCATTGTGATGAATGAAAGCAAAGACAACGTGTTTCAGCGCAAATGATATAAGAGTCACTCAACTGATGATTATTTCTTTGTTCAGCTATCATGTTAGACTCAATCGTCGTGACAGACGATGCTTAAACTTCACGAAAAGATTCATCATTTAACTTGCTTAAACGTACGTTTGCAGTCGAGACTACTCTCAACTGAAGATGTACATCTGTGCAAATACATCATGTGTTGCAGAAACTGATCAAGTAAATCATATCAAACTGCAAAAAGTCATCATGACAAGTACTTCTTTGAATGATCTTGTCATATTGACTTCAAGTACTAAATTAATCTTTCTACAATATCTGCATGATAATTCAAACAATCATCATGTATCTTAAATCGACAAAGAGATTCTAATCAATTGATTGACAAATTTTCACAAACAATCTTCATTTCAGAAGAAGTTCAGTTGAAGAAACTATGTCTGAAAGATCTTCGCTTGAGACGAAAAGACGCGAAATCTGATCGCAGTCGCAAAGATGAATGAAGTCAAGAATCGTATGATGATTACTGATGACATAATTTCGAACGTAGTGAAAATCGTGCATAAAGACAATGATCATGCCGAATGAGATGTTATCTGAAAGAAAGTTAGCACTTTCTATTACAGCATTCTACGATCGAACGTTATATTTCTACTTAAGCAATGTCAGATCTGCGTCTCAAACCTCTTCAAACGTTTAAAGAGCTTCGCAATCACGATGCTAAGCTTTCAGTCGATTGATCACGAAGTTCTTGACTTTCTAAATGTCAACGACATGCAGTGTGACATGTTCGCCTGAAATGTATCGAATAATGAGAAACACTTGAGTGAATGATTTCGGAAAATCTGGCAGAGTGTCTTAATTGAGCAACGAACCATGTATCTGAATGTCGACGAGGTCGTGAATGGAAGGAGCAATGCAGAACTGTCGAGTTGTACGACATGAGAAATATTTTCTTATATAGTGCGTTTATGGGAAAAGGGCCAAGTCGATATTTGTAGTGAAATAGGCTGCGGAATTGATCATAGTATGAGTAAGCATGAACGACCAACCGTTACCTCTCGGCATCAACCCGTCCTGCCATTCTTTCGACGCAATCTTCTGTGGGGAAATTGACATAGTGAATCAGGAGCCTGCAGTCTTCCCTCGATGATTCGATGGCCTGATTCTCCAAGTCACTGTCGCCCTTGAACTTTCTGGCTGAGAGCTTGCAGGAAGACAAAACATCTTCAATGAGAACAGTGCTTCTACATATACCTCCTTTCACCCTTATACCTGTTTCATGCACAATGCTCTCGAGTCTTTTAGGCGACAGTATCACTGTACTCGCTTAACGTCTAGAATTTGCTAACTTCCGCTCTTGATCATTCATCAACTGTATGAGGAAATAAATTCATTGATCGATAAATTCTTATCTTGAAAATTTCTGATATGAAAATGCAGCAGACACTTGC
>JAABUS010007935.1_pt1 | contig 11871 bp, 11 predicted proteins | sample 5560161 | NCBI WGS metagenome assembly JAABUS01 (sample SAMN10711885, study PRJNA513376) | rock metagenome | isolation source: Antarctica rocks | place: Antarctica: Victoria Land, Trio Nunatak nord | collected 2016-01-04 | reverse complement strand
TTCGAGGAACTTGCCGACAGGCGAGTCTTGGCGCGTGGGCTGGAGAAGTTCGATCCTCGAATCGCCCACCCGAACCATCGCCGTGGCGACGCCCTGCGCCTCAACGACCTCGGCATCTGCAACCTTGGCCCCAAAGTTCTCCCGATAGAAGCGTGCGGCTTCCTCAAGGTCTTCGACTGCGTAGCCGAGGTGGTGGATCCCCTTCAGCATCCCTCTCCTTCCGCGCGGGTACGTTCCCATTCTAGAGGCAGTACACGGTTTGCGTCCGATAGAATGATCCAGGCCCAACGAACGGAGGTATGAAAACATGGCGAAGAGCGTGATGCAGACGATACAGCAACTATCCGCGGAGAGGGAGAAGCTCGTGGGCCGGGAGGGCGTCCACCACGAGAGCGGGGAGGATCACCAGCGGCTGGTGAGGCTAGACCACGACCTCCAGGTGCTCTGGGATCTGCGGCGCCGGGAGCTTGCCGGCGAGCGTATAAACCTGGACGAAGATTACTACGACCGTTACACGGTGGACCCGGGCGATGACGCTCCGGGTGGTGGAAGGTATTCCTAGATCATCCCTTCTCACAAGACGTTCTGATCCGTCACCTCGGCCCACTCCGCAACCGATGACGCCGCGTCCAGAATCTCCTTAAGCTTCAGGATGTCGTCCTCAGAGTAAAATCCGGCCCCCGCGTCGGGCACGAAGTTGACTTCCCGGCCGTCTGTGTAGCGCAGCGAGATCCTCTTCACACCGCTATATTCTCCGGGTGACCTCTGCGCATCTCTGCGTTCTATGCCGTGCATTACCGCCTCCAGTCCGATAGCCTGCATTACCGCTTCCCGCCCTCGCGAATAGCGCCCCCGATAGACGCCAGATAGGCCGCCATCTGGTGCAGCTCGTACGAAGCGAACTCATCGCGCAGCTTTGGCCTGAACAAGTCCTCGTTGCCATCTTCGAACTCGATGACGACCTCCTTGATGCCATAAGGGTCCAGGCCGGTCCTCATGTCCAGGGGACTCCCGCGCCAGCTACTGTCTCCACCCTCGGCCATAATTCCCCTTTCTCGCCCTATCCAGGCCGGTAACCGGCTCATCCCACGAGGAGCCTTCCGCTGCCTCCACGTGCCCGAAGAATCTTAGCAGCATCCCCGCCCCGAACGAAATGCGAACTGCCACAATCGGATCGCCAAGACGAGAAACAGCGCGGGGAGCATGTCTGTCATCCGGATCTCATTACGTTTGAGCAGCTTCGCCCAACCAGCGCGGCAGAGATGTCAATTGCGGTATCGATACCAATGAAGATGGAGTACAGATCAGGGCGGCCCTGCTGATCTGTATAATTCGGCCCGTCGTTGCGGGCTTCGCGGGAGTATTACTTTTGGATCTCTACGAGCATCAGGGCAAGGAACTTTTACGGGAACACGGGCTCGAAACGCTTCAGGGCATCGTGGCCGAGACGCCGGAGGAAGCACGAGCGGCGGCTGAAAAACTCGGCGGGCCCGTCGCAGTAAAAGCGCAGGTTCTCACTGGCGGGCGTGGCAAGGCAGGTGGGATCAAGGTCGTGCATAGCCCGGACGAGGCCGAGGAGGCTGCGCGTCAGATCCTTGGCATGGACATCCGGGGGCACACGGTCAGGAAGGTGCTAGTCGAGGGCGGCGCGGAGATCGAGAGCGAGATGTACCTCTCCGTGACGGTGGACCGGGAGGCGAAACAGCCCCTCATTCTTTTCTCCACTGAAGGCGGCGTGGAGATCGAGGAGGTCGCGGAGACCAACCCTGGAGCCATCGTGCGGCTGCACGTTGACCCCTTGATCGGGCTTCAGCCATACCAGATACGTGAGATCACGTTCTCCGCCGACCTTTCAGGCGACACAGCGAAGGGTGTCGGCAAAACGCTCCAGAATCTGTATTCGGCTTTCCAGAAACTGGACGCGAGCCTGGTCGAGATCAACCCCCTGGTAGTCACGGCTGACGGCAAGGTACTGACGCTGGACTCCAAAGTCACCGTGGATAACTCCAGCCTGTACAGGCACAAAGACATCGCGGACCTGCACGATGTCGAGGCCGCAGACCCGGAAGAGCAACGGGCGCAGGAAGCTGGCCTGCAGTACGTGAAGCTCGAAGGCGACGTTGGCATCCTTGGCAACGGGGCCGGGCTGGTGATGAGCACGCTCGACGTTGTGGCCCAGGCTGGTGGCGAACCTGCGAACTTCTGTGACGTTGGCGGCGGCGCGGACGCGGAGAAGATCTCCACGGCCCTCGATATCGTGACATCGAACCGGCAGGTCAAGAGCGTCCTGTTCAACATCTTCGGCGGCATCACGCGCGGCGACGAGGTTGCGCGCGGCCTCCTCTCCGCCATAGAACAGACGGATATCAGCCTGCCCATAGTCGTACGCCTCGACGGCACGAACGCGGAGGAAGGCCGGCAAATACTGGCCGAGAACACGCCGCCGAACGTCCACACCGAAGAGACGATGCTCGATGCAGCCCGCAGGGCCGTGGAGCTTGCGAAAGACGGAGGGCAGTAAACGATGGCGATTCTGGTAGACGAAGGTACGCGCCTGCTGGTCCAGGGCATCACGGGCCGCGAGGGCGCGTTCCACACAGGCAGGATGCTCAAGGGCGGCACGCAGGTAGTCGCTGGCGTGACGCCTGGCAAGGGCGGGCAGGACTTCGAGGGCGTGCCGGTCTTCAATACCGTCGAGGAGGCGGCGAAAGAGACGGGGGCTAACGCAAGCGTGATCTTCGTCCCCCCACCGTTCGCCGCCGATGCCGTGTTCGAGTCGCTTGACAGCGGTATGAGCACGATTTGCTGCATCACCGAGGGCATCCCGGTACACGACATGCTCAAGGTCTCCAACTACATGCGCGTCAAGGAAGCCACTCTCATCGGGCCGAACTGCCCAGGCGTTCTCTCACCGGGCAAGTCGAACGTCTCGATCATGCCAGGCGATATCTTCACGCCAGGCAACATCGGCATCGTCAGCCGCAGCGGAACCCTGACGTACCAGATCGTCAATGAATTGACACAACGAGACATCGGTCAGTCAACGGCGGTGGGGATCGGGGGCGACCCCATCATCGGGACTGATTTCATCGAGATCCTGAAGAAGTTCGAGGGGGACCCGGAGACCGAGTGCATAGTGATGGTCGGGGAGATCGGGGGCAACGCCGAGCAGCGCGCCGCCGAGTACATCCAGAGCGAGATGAGCACGCCAGTCGTGGCATACATCGCTGGCTTCACGGCCCCAGAGGGCAAGACAATGGGACATGCCGGGGCCATCGTTTCTGGTGGCGACTCGACGGCCGAGGCGAAGAGCCAGGCGCTCCAGAAAGCCGGCATCCAGGCGGCAACCAACCCGACAGAGGTTGGGGATCTCGTCGCCAGAACGCTTGGCGTGTAGGAAATTGCACCGTGTATAGGAATCAGAGGCCCCGAAGCAGGGATGCCAGGAAGTCCGCGCAAAGTCACGCGGCCACTGACAAGAGCCTGCTCGGTATCTTCATGGTGTCGAACGTGATCTCGCTGTCAATGCGGCAGTGCTGACCATGGCGCTGCGCGAGATCGAAGGCCCGCCAGGCGCACCCTGGAACCATCAGCTTCACGGACGCGTTGACGTGCTCACCGTCGAGTCGGAAATTCTGGGGGACAATCCGCTCGGAGATCCGGCGCACAGGCCGCTTTACGTATACCTGCAACCCGGCATCGAAGAGGGCGGCGAGTACGCTTCCATCTACGTGATACAGGGCATGACTGGGCAGATCGACATGTGGATGAACCGCTCCGCATTCGAGCCGACCTTGATCGAACGGCTGGACAGAATATTCGACTCGAGCGAATGCCCACCAGCGGTCATCGTGTTCGTGGACGCGTGGACATCATACGGCGGTTCGCAATTCATCAACTCCGCAGCGACGGGCCGCTACATGGATTACCTCTGTGATGAGGTAGTGCCTTTCGTGGACAGTCGGTATCCTGCCGTTGCGAACCAGGATCATCGGGGGCTCACAGGCAAGTCGAGTGGCGGATACGGGGCGATGGTCGTCCCGATGCTCCGCCCGGATATATTCGGCGGGCTGGCATCACACGCCGGAGACGCCCTCTTCGAATGTTGCTACCAGCCAGAATTTCCGAGCACGGCCCGCATCCTGCGCGACAAGTTCGATGGCTCTTTCGAGGTCTTCTTCGAGAAATTCCGGGCCGCCGAGACGCTGGACTGGAACCTTCATATAGACCCCTGAACACGTACGCGATGGCTGCGTGTTATTCCCCTAACGGGGAGAACCCTGGCAAAGCCATCCTCCCCTTCGACATCGAGACAGGCAGGCTCATCGAGGATGAGTGGGCACGCTGGCTGGCGTGGGACCCTGTGCGGATGGCGCTCAGGCACGGTGACGCGTTCGCTGGCATGAAGCGCATTTACCTGGACGCGGGGAAGTCAGATGAATGGTTCCTCGATCTCGGGGCGACAGCTTTTGCGAAAGAGCTGTCTGAACTCGGGGTCGAGTACACGCTCGATCTTTTCGACGGAACCCACGGCGGTATCCAGTACCGTTATTCTGGGGCCATCGCGGAGCTGGCGAGGGCTCTGGCCCCCTGACACGGCTCTCTCCGTAGCGGGAGCCGATTCACCCGTTAAAATCGCGACCGCGGTGAGTTACCATGTCCGGGTGTTTCCTCGGCTCTCGGCTCCAAGATTGATAGTCGTCGCTTTCGCCGGGCTCATCTTGCTCGGGACCGTGCTGCTAAAGATTCCGGCGGCGAACGACGACGTTTCGTGGATGGATGCTTTCTTCGAGTCGGTGAGCGCGGTTACCGTGACGGGCCTCCAGGCCGTGATCCCAGCCAGGGACTTCACGCCCTTCGGGCAGGCGATCCTGGCGGTGCTCATGCAGCTGGGGGGCCTGGGGATCATGACGGCGACGACGGTTGGCGCACTCCTGATCGGCCGCCGCATGGGGTTCAGGGACCTCCTGGTCATTCGTGAGGAGCTCGCGAGCCCGGACTCCCCGCGAAACGTGGCGCGCCTGGTGGGCCAGGTAGCGCTGATAACCCTCCTCGTGGAAACGGTGGGCGCGGTGATCCTCACGATCCGCTTCGCCCTCGAAGGACACGGCCTTGGGTCCCTCGGCCTCGGACTCTTTCACACGGTGGCCGCTTTCTGCAATTCCGGTTTCGACATATTCGAGGAGGGGACCGCTTTCTACGCCGGCGACTGGACGGTCAACCTGACGTTGATATACCTGATCATAGCCGGCGGCCTCGGGTTCCCGGTACTGGTGAACCTCTATCACTACCGGAGGATACGGCGCCTGACCCTCCAGTCGAAGCTCGTGCTCATAACCACCGCCGTCCTGCTGATGGTCGGAGTGCTGAGCGTGGCGGCCCTGGAATGGACCAACCCCCTGACGCTGGGCGGCGAGCCCCTGAGTACCCGCGTCCTGATGTCCCTCTTTCAGGGGGTGACGCCCAGGACCGCCGGGTTCGCGACCGTGACCTACTCCGACATGCGCGATCCGACGCTCGCCGTGCAGGTCGCGCTGATGTTCATCGGGACCGCTCCCGTCTCCACCGGCGGGGGGATCAAGGTCACCACCCTGGCCCTCGTTTTCTTGATCTTCCTGTCCCAGGTGCGCGGCCACGAAGAGGTCTCGGCCTTCGGGCGCAGGATCCCACGCTCCCTCATCGCGAAGAGCCTCACGGTGCTCTCCCTCTCCGTGCTGCTGGTCTCCAGCGCGGCCCTGGCGCTGATGATCTCCGACGAAGTTCCTTTCTTCACCGCGCTCTTCGAGGTCACCTCGGCCTTCGGCACGGTGGGGCTATCTCTGGGCCCCGGCTACGGGCTCGCTACGGAGCTCGGCGCGTTCGGCAAACTCCTGTTGGCGTTCGTGATGTTCGCGGGTAGGGTGGGACCCATAACCATCGTCGTGGCCCTCAGCGAGCGGAGCAAACCCCGACGGTACACGTATCCGGAGGAGGACATAGCGATAGGATGAGCCGTCAGTTCGTCATAATCGGCCTCGGCCGGCTCGGGACCGCCATGATCGACACCCTCGTCTCCCTCGGCCACGACGTGCTCGGGATAGACCTCGACGAGGACCTGGTTCAGGACCTCGCGGGCGACTACCCCAACGCGCATCTGGTCGCCGCGGACGCCACCGACGATTCGGTCTTGCGGGACCTGAACGTCGCCAACTTCGACGGCGCGGCGGTCGTGATCGGGGAGGCCATGGAGGCCGGCATCCTGGCGACGGCGAACCTCAAGGAGCTGGGCGTGCCGTTCGTCGCCGCGCGCGCGACGAGCGGGCTGCACGGCCGGGTGCTGGAGAAGATCGGCGCGGACCGGATCATAGAGCCCGAGAAGGAGATGGGGGCGCAGTTGGCCCGGACGATAGCCTCCCCCGTCGTTTTGGATTACGTGGACCTCGGGGAGGACGAAGCCCTGATCGAATCAGAGGTCCCCGAAGAGTGGATGGGCAAGAGCCTGACCGAGCTGGCGCTCTCCCGCAAGAGCGGCCTGACGATTCTGGCGGTCAAGCCGAAGGGCCGGGCAGGCACCATCCCGAAGGGAGATACCGTCCTGAACGAAGGAGACGTAATCGTGGTCGGGGGGTCCAAGAAAAACCTGGACAAGTCCAAACTCCTCAACCCAAAGGGCAGATAAAGGGGACCGGCAGTGCGAACCGTGATCATCGGCGCCGGGGAGGTGGGCTTCAACACCGCCAGGATGCTCTCCGAAGAAGGGCACGATGTCGTACTCATCGAACAGGACGAGGCGCTCGTGGAACGGGCGGCCGAGCAGCTCGACGCCCTGGTGATCCGCGGCAACGGGGCCAGCCCGAGGCTGCTGGCGGAGGCCGGGATCGAGAGGTCCGACCTGTTGATAGCCGCGAGCAGCTCGGACGAGGCGAACATCATCGCCTGCCTTGCGGCGAAGGCCCAGGAGGTGCCGCGCACCGTCGCCCGAATCCACAACCCCGACTACTACGACACCCGAGAGCCATTCGCGCAAAACATGCTGGGGATCGACTTCGTCATCCACACCGAGCAGATGGCGGCGCAGGAGATCAAAGCGTCCCTGCTGGTGCCTGGGGCGATCAACGTGGACACCTTCGCCGAAGGCAGCATAGAGGTCGCGGAAGTGATACTGAACGAGGGCTCCCCGGCCGTGGGTCTGGCGCTCAGGGACGTGAGGCTGCCCGAGGGCAGCCTCATGGTCGGGGTGGTGAGGCGCGGTGAGGCGCTCGTGCCCCGTGGAGGAACCGTGCTGGAGCACCGTGACCACGTCCTGCTCATCAGCGGCCGCCGACGCATCTCCGAGGCGGTCAAGGCCGTAGCCACCGACACTGCGCCGGTCAAGGACGTGACGATATACGGGGGCGGGCGCATCGGGTTGCGGCTGGCCCTGGCTCTGGAGAAGATCGGCATGTCGGTGCGGGTGATCGAGAGGGACGAAGCCCGAGCCCGTTACGTGGCCTCCCAGCTCCGGAAGGGATTCGTGCTGCACGACGAGGGCATCTCCCGGGACTTCCTGCTCCAGGAACGGGTGGACCGCACCGACGCCTTCGTCGCCGTCACCGGCGACGACCGGGCGAACTTGCTGGCCGCGATGTACGCCCGCCAGCTCGGCGCCCGGACCACGATCGCGGGCGTCAGCAGGGGAGAGTTCGCGCCGCTCGCCGACGCCCTGGGGGTCGACCTGACGATCTCACCCCGGATGCTGGCCGCCGAAGCCATACTCCGGTTCGTGCGAAAGGGGGACATCATAAACGTAACCCTCCTGGAGAGCGGCGCGGAGATGATCGAGCTGCGAGTCCCCGAGAAGTGCCGGGTCGCCGGCCGACCGCTCTCCGAGGTGGGGTTCCCCGAAGGGGCGCTCGTCGGGGCGCTCTTGCGTAACGGAGAAGTCATCATCCCCACCGGCAAAGAGACGCTCAGGCCCGGAGACGACGCGGTCGTCTTCACCGTCGAGGACGCCGTGGACGAAGTGGAGCGCGTCTTTGCGCCCTGACCGGTGAACGCGAGGGTCATCATCCGCGTCAACGCGGGCGTGGTCCTGGCCATCGGGTTCGCGCTGCTCGTACCGCTGGCGCTCTCGCTGCTCTACGGCGACGGCTCGTGGAAGAGCTTCCTGATACCGGCCGCGGGGATGATCGCGACCGGGGCCATGGCGGTGAGGGCGACCGGCCCCCTGGGCCGCAGGGCGGGATACGTCTCCAACCGGGACGTGTACCTCTCGGTGACCCTGGCCTGGACGCTCGCGGCCGTCGTCGGCGGGGTGCCTTTCCTGATCGAGGGCACTTTCGGTAGCCTGCTGGATTCCACCTTCGAGGCGATGAGCGGGTTCACCACCACGGGGGCCACGCTGCTCTCGGACATCGAGGCCGAGACGCCCTCCATCCTCTTCTGGCGCAGCATGACCCATTGGCTGGGCGGAATAGGGATAGTGGTGCTGTTCGTGGCGGTTGCGCCGCTGCTCGGGGTCGGGGCGGCCCGCCTGCTCGGGGCTGAGGTCTCGGGCCTTACCCAGCCCCGGTTGACCCCGCGCATCGCCGACACCGCCAAGGCCCTGGTCGTCATCTACCTCGCCATCTCCGTGGCCGAGACCGTTTCGCTGCTCGCGGCGGGGATGCCACTCTACGACGCCGTAATCCACACGTTCGGAACGGTGGCGACTGGCGGGTTCAGCAACAAGACCGCGTCGGTCGGGTTCTACAACTCTCTCGCCATAGAAGCGATCATCGCCTTCTTCATGATAGCTTCGGGGGTCTCTTTCTCGCTCTACTACCTCATCTACACCCGACGCCGGTTCGATGTGGTGCTTGATCGGGAACTGCTGGCGTACCTGGGGATTGTCTTATCGGCGATATTCGTCGTGTGGGGCGTACTGGTCTTCGAGGGTGATTACGGGGCTTCCTGGGACCGGGCGCTCAGGGACTCGGCGTTCACGGTATCGAGCATCATCACGACGACAGGCTTCGTGACGGCCGATTTCGACCGGTGGGATACGGCGGCCAAGATCACGCTCGTCCTGCTCATGTTCGTCGGTGGGTGCGCGGGTTCGACCGCAGGCGGCCTGAAGGTCATCCGCGTGCTGATAATCTTCCGTACGATCCTTCAGGATGTCTTTCGGATGGTGCATCCCAGGGCCGTCACCCCGTTGAAGATAGGCGGGAGCGTGGTGCCCGAGGGGGTACGGATCGCCGTGCTCGGGCTCTTCGCCGCCTGGATCGCCGTCTTCGGCGTGGCGACGTTCCTGATCGCCTTCCAGGAGGAGCTAACCCCGATCTCCTCGGCCACCGCCGTGGCGGCCACGCTCAACGACGTCGGGCCGGGGCTCGGGCAGGTCGGGGCTACCGAGAGCTTCGAGATCGTGGACCCGTTCGGTCGCGGGGTGCTCACGGTCTGCATGCTTCTCGGGAGACTCGAGATCTTTACCGTCCTGGCGCTGCTCTCCCCGGCGTTCTGGAGGCGCTGAGAGAACAGAAACTTCGCCGGAGGAACCTGCGTCCGGTTCGTTGACAAGGCCCGCTCACGGGAGTATATCTGCGGGGTAGTGCAACATGAGGCTGGAGCGCCGAACCTCCGGGTAGCGCCGGAGGGCGGGGGACCCGAAATCGGACGCGAGCGTCCTGGGGCGAATCGTCGGCACGGCCGGCGTAGGGCTTTTCTCTTTCGGCCCGAACCCGACAGCTAACCTCGCAGGCGCGGAAGAAAGGGACAACGACAGATGAACCCTGGCTGGTCGCCCGGCCGCTTTCCGGCGGCTTTACCGATCCTGGAGAACGCCGCCACGGCGCGCGTCTCGTCCTCCCCCACAGACCCCGACGAGGAGTGGCGATGGCGGAGTTGACAAGCCCGCTCAAACGTCCCGCCGCACGGCTCAAGCGCTGGTTGCTCAAGGAGCGCATCGAGCAGGTCGGCGGACCGGAGGCCAAAGAGGGGCAGCCGGAGCGACACTCCTGGTGGCAGGTCGTGTGCCTGACCGGCGTCGACTACTTCTCCACGCTCGGCTACATACCCGCCATCGCCGTCTCGGCCGCCGGGGCGCTGTCCCCCATCGCAACCCTGCTCATAGTGCTGTTGACGATCTTCGGGATGCTGCCGATGTACCGCGTTGTGGCCCGAGAGAGCCCGCACGGGCAGGGTTCGATCTCGATGCTCGAAAACCTGCTCTCGTTCTGGGGTGGCAAGCTGTTCGTGCTTTGCCTGCTCGGGTTCGTGGCGACTTCATGGATAGTCACGATCACGCTCTCCGCCTCGGACGCCACGGCCCACCTGGTCGAGAACCCGTTCTGGCCCACGGCCTTGAAGGCAGAGGGGAGGATCGACGAAATCGTCATCACCCTCGTCCTTCTGGCAGTGCTCGGGGCGGTATTCCTACGGGGCTTCAAGGAGGTCATCGGGATCGCCGTTGTGGTGGTGGCGGCATTCCTCCTGACCAACCTCGTGGTAGTCGCGGTGGGGCTCTACGAGATCACAACGCACCTGACCGCCCTCAACGACTGGCAGGACGCGCTGTTCGCCCAACACGGCAACCCGCTCTCGATGCTCGGCGGAGCGCTTCTGGTTTTCCCCCTGCTGGCGCTCGGACTTTCGGGTTTCGAGACCGGCGTGAGCATGATGCCGCTCGTTCGCGGCGACTCGGACGACGATCCGGAACGCCCCCGCGGACGCATCCGCAACACGCACAAGATGCTCGCGACCGCAGCCCTCATCATGAGCTTCTACCTCATTACCACGAGCTTCGTGACGACCGTTCTGATACCTGCGAAGGAGTTCGGTCCCGATGGCGCGGCGAACGGGAGGGCAGTCGCCTACGTTGCGCACGAGTACCTGGGGGACGTCTTCGGCACTATCTACGACGCCTCCACCATCTCCATCCTTTGGTTCGCCGGGGCTTCGGCGATGGCTGGGCTACTGAACATTGTTCCCCGCTATCTGCCCCGCTACGGCATGGCGCCTGAATGGGGAAGGGCGGTGCGACCGCTGGTTCTCGTGTATACCGCCATCTCCATAGTTGTGACCATAGTCTTCGCCGCCAACGTTGACGATCAGGGTGGCGCATACGCGACAGGCGTGCTGGCGATGATGACCTCGGCGTCCATAGCCGTGACCCTTACGGCCCGGCGGCGGAATCGCAATTGGACCTGGCTCCCGTTCGGGCTGATCACCCTGATCTTCGTGTACGCAACAGCCGCAAACGTGATAAAGCGCCCCGATGGCATTACCATTGCCCTGTTCTTCATCCTGGCGATCGTCGTCGTCTCGCTCGTATCGCGCATCCAACGCTCCACCGAACTTCGCCAGGAGCGCATAGAGGTAGACGAGACCGCACAGCGGTTCATAGACGAGGCGGCCGAACGCGGGGACATCCACATAGTCGCCCACCGGCGCCGCACGGGCAAAAACGCGGAGGAGTACCGCCAGAAGGAGCGGGAGCAGCGCGAGGACAACCACATCCCGCCTGACGAGCCCATCCTCTTCCTCGAAGTGGAAGTTGCAGACCCATCTGACTTCACTGACGTGCTGGAGATCGAGGGCGTCGAGGTCGGCGGCCACAAGGTACTGCGCGCCGAAAGCTCGGTCGTTCCAAACGCCATCGCAGCTTTCCTGCTACATCTGCGGGATGAGACAGGCAGCAAGCCCCACTGTTACTTCGGGTGGACGGAGGGTAATCCTATCGTCTACCTGATCCGATACATCCTCTTCGGCGAGGGCGACACGGCCCCCGTAACCCGCGAGGTCCTGCGCGAAGCCGAGCCAGATCCCAAGAAGCGCCCCGCCATCCACGTAGGCGGCTGACCTTCTGTCAAACCTGTCGATGAGCTTGGTCCGTCCCTCCGGTGAATTCGGCGACGCTGCCTATGGAGTCGT
>JAABUS010007934.1_pt1 | contig 11872 bp, 9 predicted proteins | sample 5560161 | NCBI WGS metagenome assembly JAABUS01 (sample SAMN10711885, study PRJNA513376) | rock metagenome | isolation source: Antarctica rocks | place: Antarctica: Victoria Land, Trio Nunatak nord | collected 2016-01-04 | reverse complement strand
ACGCGCCGGAGGACAGGGAGCCTCCGTTCGCCAGCGACCGCGACGCATGGGAGCACGTCGTCGTCCGCGCCCGTGCCGGGTCCGCCCTGCACCGGACCGCGCTCGATGTGGTGGACGGCGCCGAGCGCATGCTGGTCGAGGCCGCGTGCGGCGCCTGGTAGCGCAGCCCCGCTCACCTCCCACCCACATCGACGGAGACGACCCATGGCCAGCAGCTTCGACTGGACAGAGGACGCGATTGCACGCCTGCGGGCCTTCTGGGAGGCAGGCATCACCACCGCCGGGATCGGCCGGCGCATGGAGATCACCAAGAACGCCGTCGTCGGCAAGGCGCACCGCCTGGGCCTGCCGCCCCGCCCAAGCCCGATCCGCGGCAAGGGCGCCGGCAGCCCGCCGAACCCGCCCGCGCCGGCACGGACCCGCAGCCCGAGCCAGCCGCCGCCGTGCCCGGTTGCGGACGGCCTGCCGCCAGAGCGCCCTCCGCGTCCGCCGGCGGCCCTCCGAGTGCCACCCACGCGCGCAGACCCTCCGCCGCTTCCGCCCGCCCTGGCCAAGCTGGAGGGGCCGGCTCCCGCCCGCCCTGCCATGCGCCAGCCGTGCTGCTGGCCCATCGGCCATCCCGGCAGGCCCGGCTTCCGGTTCTGCGACGCCGGCGCGATGCCCCGCAAGCCTTACTGCGCCGAGCACGCCGGGCTCGCCTACGTCGAACCCGAGGCTGCGGCTGCCCGGGCGGCCTCGACCCGTCGCGGCGGCGCGGGCTGACCCTCACGCCCTGACCGCCTGACCGCCGGCTGCGCGCCGGCCCGGTCCGCTGTCCACACCCACCACCCGCACCGCGATCCCGACTGCCCCCGGCAGCCGGGCTCTCGGCGCTTGCCCGACAGGATCATTCCCCATGCCCGACCCGACGTTGTCCCAGCTCACGCTGTCCTTGTTCGACAGCACCGCCCTGTCCGGCGGCCTCACCCTCGACGGCGCCATCGCCGGCGGGCTGCGCTACCGCGAGCCCGAGGACGACGGCGACGACACGCCGCCCGCGGCGCCGGCGGCGGCCCGCGTTCCGGCGCACAATTGGCGGCTCACGGGCGACCGCGCTCTGGCGCAGGGCTGGAAGGCAAGGGCGGCCGACAACGTGCAGGCGATCCGCCTGGCGCAGGCCATCACGGGCGAGGACCGCCACGCCACGGCGAAGGAGCAGGAGGTGCTGTCCCGCTTCACCGGCTTCGGCGCGTCCGAGCTGGCCCAAAGCCTGTTCCGCCGCCCCGGCGAGGCATTCCGGCCCGGTTGGGAGGACCTGGGCACCGAACTGGAGCAGCTGGTGACGCCCGAGCAGATGGCCGGCCTCGCGCGGGCCACGCAATACGCCCACTTCACGCCCGAATACATCGTGCGTGCCATCTGGGGCGCGGTGACGCGCATGGGCTTCGCCGGCGGCGCGGTGCTGGAGCCGGGCTGCGGCACCGGGCTGTTCCTGGCGCTGATGCCGGAGGCGCTCGTGGGCAAGACGGCGTTCACTGCGGTCGAGATGGACCCGTGCACGGCGGGGATCGCCACGCTGCTGCACCCCGACGCTTGGGTGCGCAACGAGGACTTCACCAAGGCGCGCATCGCCGAGACGTTCGAGCTGGTGATCGGCAACCCGCCGTTCTCCGACCGCACGGTGCGGGCCGGCGACCCCGCGGGCAAGCTCGGCCTCAGCTTGCACGACTATTTCATCGCGCGCAGCATCGAGCAGTTGAAGCCGGGCGGCCTGGCCGCGTTCGTGACCAGCCGATACACCATGGACAAGTCCGACCAGACGGCCCGCGCGCACATCGCGGGCATGGCCGACTTGGTGAGCGCGGTGCGGCTGCCGCAGGGCAGCATGCAGGCCGCGTCCGGCACCGAGGTCGTGGTGGACGTGCTGCTGTTCCAGAAGCGCCCGCCCGGCATCCCGGCCAACGCCGTGGAGTGGGACAGCCTGATGGAGGCGGTCCCCGAGGAGGACGGGGAACCGGCGCTGCATGTGAACCGCTACTTTGCCGAGCGCCCCGCAATGGTCCTGGGCGCGCACGGCCGCACCAGCGGGCCGTTCGGCCCCACCTACACCTGCCGTGGCAGCACGGAGGCGAACCTCACGGCGACGCTAAAAAGCGTGCTGGAGCAGTGCTGCCCCCAGGGCATCCACACGCCCCCGGATGCCCCCGTGGCCCGGCGTCCCGAGGCGTCCCGTGTTTTGGTCGGCACCGCCGCCGAGGGCGCCACGGTCAAGGAAGGTAGCTACCTGGTGCTCGACGGCCAGCTCGTGCAGGTGGTGGACGGCGTGCCGGTGCCGGTTGCCGTGCGCAGCGGTGCGGGCGGCGAGGGCATCCCGGCCAAGCACGCCCGCATCCTGCGCGCGCTGATCCCGGTGCGCGATTGGGTGCGGGCGGTGCTGCGCACCCAGGAGGCCAACGAGCCGTGGAACGCGGCGCAGATCCGTCTGCGCGTCGCCTACAACACGTTCAAGCGCAACTTCGGCCCGATCAACCTGACGAACGTGTCCAGCTCGACTGACCCGAAGACCGGGGAGGAGCGCGAGACGGTGCGCCGGCCCAACCTGGCGCCGTTTTTGGACGACCCGGATTGCTGGCTGGTGTCGTCCATAGAGCACTACGACGAGGACAGCGGCACGGCCAGGCAAGGGCCGATCTTCACGGAGCGGGTGATCCATCCCCCGGCTGCCCCCTTGATCGTCACTGCCGCCGACGCGCTGGCGGTGACGCTGCACGAGGTGGGCCACGTCGATCTCGACCGGGTGGCCGAGCTGCTCGGCCGGAGCCGCGCCGAAGTCACGGCCGAGCTTGGGGAGGCGGTGTTCCTCAACCCGGCGCTCAGCATCGGCGGCACCGAGGTGTGGGTGACGGCCGACGCCTACCTGTCCGGCCCAGTGCGCACCAAGCTGGCCGCCGCAGAAGCCTCGGTCGCCCTCGATCCCCAGTTTGAGCGCAACGTGGCGGCGCTCAAGCGCGTGCAGCCCGAGGACCTGCGGCCGTCCGACATCACCGCGCGCCTGGGCGGGCCGTGGATCCCCACCGACGTGGTGGAGACGTTCTCGGCCGAGGTGATCGGCGTCAAGACGCGGGTGCGCCATACGGTGGAGATCGCGGCATGGTCGCTCGACCTGAGCCGCTACGAGGGCGCCGCCGCGGCCACCTCCGAATGGGGCACGGTGCGCCGGCACGCGGGCCTGCTGCTGTCCGACGCGCTGAACAGCTCGCTGCCGCAGATCTACGACACGAAGATCGTGGACGGCGCCGAGAGGCGCGAGCTGAACGAGAAGGAGACCGAGGCGGCCAAGGAGAAGCTGGCCCGGATCAAGGAGGCGTTCGAACGCTGGGCGTGGACCGACGCGGACCGCACCGACCGCCTCGCCAGGATCTACAACAACCGGTTCAACAACTTGGTGCCGCGCGCCTTCGACGGCTTGCACCTGCAGCTGCCCGGCGCGAGCAGCGCGATCAGCCTGCGCCCGCACCAGAAGCGGGTGATCTGGCGCATCGTCGCTGCCGGCGGCACCTACATCGCGCACGCGGTCGGCGCGGGCAAGACGATGAGCATGGCCGCCGCGGTCATGGAGCAGAAGCGCCTCGGCCTGATCGGCAAGGCGCTGATGGCCGTGCCGGGCCACTGCCTGGCCCAGGCAAGCCGCGAGTTCCTGGCCCTCTACCCTGCCGCCCGCATCCTGGTCGCCGACGAGCAGAACTTCGCCAAGGACAAGCGTGCCCGCTTCCTGGCCCGTGCGGCGACGGCGAACTGGGACGCCATCATCATCACGCACTCGGCGTTCAAGTTCATCGCGGCCCCGGCCTGGTTCGAGCAGGGCATGATCACCGAGCAGGTGCAGGCCTACGAGGCGCTGCTGCTCAAGGTGGACGGCGACGACCGCCTCACCCGCAAGCGCATCGAGCATGCCAAGGAGGTGATGCTGGCCAAGCTGGAGGCGCTCGCCACGGCCAAGGACGACATGCTGACCATCGGCGAGATCGGCATCGACCAGCTCATCGTGGACGAGGCGCAGGAGTTCAGGAAGCTCTCGTTCCCGACCAACATGAGCGGGCTAAAGGGCGTCGATCCCGACGGCTCGCAGCGGGCCTGGGACCTGTATGTAAAGAGCCGCTTCATCGCGCAGACCAACCCGGCCCGGCCGCTGATCCTGGCGTCAGGCACGCCCCTCACCAATACGTTGGGCGAGATGTTCAGCCTGCAAAGGTTCATGCAGCCTGACGCGCTGCAGGAGCGCGGCATCCACCAGTTCGACGCCTGGGCCAGCCTGTTCGGCGACACCCGCACAGAACTCGAATTGCAGCCGTCCGGCCGCTACAAGCCGGTGACGCGCTTTGCCGAGTTCGTCAACGTCCCCGAGCTGATCGCGATGTTCCGAACCGTCGCCGACGTGGCGCTCAAGGACGACCTGCGCGCCTACCTGAAGCTCCCTGCGGTGCAGGGCGGCAAGCGCCGGATCGTGACGGCCCCGGCGAGCGTTGAGTTCCGCGGCTACCAGCGCGTGCTGGATGCGCGGATCAAGGCCATCGAGGAACGCACGGGACCGCCCCAGCCGGGCGACGACATCCTGCTTGCCGTCATCACCGACGGCCGCCACGCCGCCATCGACCTGCGCTTTGTGCTGGAAGGCATGCACAACGAGCCGGGCAACAAGCTGAACAAGCTGGTGGCCAACGTGCACCGCATCTGGGTGGAGACGTCGAACCGGCGCTACGTGCAACCGGACGGCACGCCTTATCCGCTGCCGGGTGCGGCGCAGATGGTGTTCTCCGACCTCGGCACGCTCGCGGTGGAAGAAACGCGGGGCTTCTCGGCCTACCGCTGGATCAAGCAGGAGCTGGTGCGCCTCGGCGTGCCGGCGGCCGAGATCGCCTTTATGCAGGACCACAAGAAGAGCACGGCCAAGCAGCGGCTGTTCAACGACGTGAACGCCGGCCGTGTTCGGGTGCTGATCGGCTCCAGCGAGACCATGGGCACCGGCGTCAACGCGCAGCAGCGGCTGGCGGCGCTGCACCGCCTGGACGTGCCATGGCTGCCGAGCGCCATCGAGCAGCGCGAAGGCCGCATTGAGCGCCAGGGCAACCAGAACGCCGAGATCGAGCTGTATGCCTACGCGACGCTCGGCAGCGTGGACGCGACGCAGTGGCAGCTGCTGGAGCGCAAGGCGCGGTTCATCGCGGCAGCCCTCGCCGGCGACCGCTCGATCCGCCGGCTGGAGGACATCGGCGCGCAGGCCAACCAGTTCGCCATGGCCAAAGCGCTCGCCAGCGGCGACCCGCGCCTGATGCAGAAGGCCGGGCTGGAAGCCGAGATCGCGCGCCTGCGCCGGCTGCGCGCCGCGCACCAGGACGACCAGCACGCGGCGCGGCGCACGGTCGCCGACGCGCAGGCTGAGGCCTGGTCGTCGCGCACCCGCTGCGGGCAGATCGAGGCGGACCTGAAGCAGCGCACGCCGACGCGCGGCGACCTGTTCACGATGGAGGTGAACGGCAAGCCCACGACCGAGCGCCGGGTGGCCGGCGGCTCGCTGCTCTCGCGCATCCGGCTGCTGGCCCACGAGCGCGCCATCGGCAGATGGACCCTGGCCCGGATCGGCGGCTTCGCGGTGAAGGCCGAGGGCCGCAGCTGGGGCACGGTGGCCTGCCATCGCCTGGACGTGTGGCTCGACCGCACGGGCCACGAGCAGGAGGTGAAGATCGAGGACGAGCTGACCCCCATGGGGCTGGTGACGCGCCTCGAATACCTGCTCGACCGCATGGAGGTGGACCTGGCCGGGCACAAGCGGCGCATCGCCGAGGCCGAGGCGCGCGAGGCGACCTACCGGCAGCGGCTCGGGGAAGCGTTCGCCTTTGGGGCGGAGCTGGACGCCAAGCAGGCCGAGCTGGACGCGATCGAGGCGGACCTCGGCGCAAACGCTGCGCATTCCGCAGACGCCGCCACGTCGTGGGACGGCGTGGGGGCGAGCATCCCGGACGCCGCGTAGCCGCGCGATCTGACCCGTCCATTCCCGGTTGCCCCGGCTTGGACGAGCAGGAGAGCCGGGAAGGGCAGGGGAAACGCGGCGAACGGCAAGAACGCCGAAAGCCGGGCGGAGGCGAAGGAAGGGAGCGCTCCCGCATGCCCGGGCCACGCCGCAAGGGCAAGGGCCTGACGGCCCGCGCGCCCGGTGCCCGGCCGCGCGCCCTTGCCCCGCAACCCGGAATGCGGGCTGCGAAAGGGGGCGGGCCGGAACGGAACCGACCGACGACGAAGGCAGGGAACGGCGCGAGCCGGCAAGCGCACGACGCCGGCCGGGCGGACCCGTCCCGTGCCGCCGCGCCCCTCACGCCACACCATCAGCACCAAGGAGATTACCATGCCGTTCGAGGCCGTGACCACGCACGACGTTTCGCGCGCCCGCTTCCTGCTGGAGCAGGTCGCCCACGCGCTGCTCGACCAGGACCCATCGCTGCGCGACGACGACACCCTATTCCTGGACATGCTGGACGCCGAGGGCGGCGACACGCTCGACCTGCTGCGCGCGGGGCTGCGCGCCAGCCTGGACGCGGCGGCGCAGGCCCGCGCCTGCAAGGAGCGCATGGGCCAGCTCGCCGAGCGCCAGCACCGCCACGAGGGCCGGGCCGAGGCGCTGCAGGCGGCGGTGCACCAAGCCATGCGCGACCTGGGCATCCCCCTCCTGCGCGACCCCGAGTTCACCGCAGCCCGCCGGGAGGGGAGCGAGCGCGCCGAGGTGTCCGACATCGACCTGCTGCCCGAGCGCTACGTGCGGCTCAAGCGCGAGCCGGACAAGGCGCCGCTGCTGGCCGCCCTCAAGGCCGGCGAGGCCGTCCCCGGCGCCGCGCTGGCCCGGGGCGACGAGACCCTGACCGTGAAGGTGAAGTAGCATGGACACGCACACGACCGCGGCGCCCGCCGCCGATCAGGCCGTCATCGCCGCCGCCGGCGCAAGCCTGTCCGAAAGCGCCGCCATCAACGAGCTGGCGACGGCGCTGTCCAAGGCGCAAGGCGCGTTCTCCAATCCCGAGAAGGACCGCAGGAACCCGCATTTCGGCAACTGCTACGCGACGCTGGGCGCGGTGATCGAGACCACGCGCAAGGCGCTGGCCGCCAACGGGCTGAGCCTGACGCAGACGGTGGGTGGCCGGCCGCCGTCCCTGCGCACCCGGCTGCTGCACAGCTCCGGGCAGTGGCTCGCAAGCGAGGTGCCGTTGTTCATGGCAGGCAAGGGCAGCCAGGTGTTCGGCTCCGAACTGACCTACATGCGCCGCTACGCTGTGTGCGCGCTGCTCAACATCGCGCCGGCCGAGGGCGACGACGACGGCAACGCCGCCCAGGTTGCGATGGGCGCCGGCGCCAGTTCGTCCCAGGCGCCGCGGAGCGAGCCGCGGCCCGGCAACAGCGGCGGGCCGGCCGCAGCACGCGGCACCGGCAACGGCGAAACCGCCCGTCCGCCATCGCGGGCACGAACCGCCCAGCCGGAACCGGCCGGGGCCGCACGTCAGAACGAGCAAGGATCGGCGCCGCCCGCATCGCCCCGCCAACCCGCCGCGGCGCCCTCACGGGCAGCCAAGCCGCAGCAAACCCCCGACGCGCCGCGACGGCCCAAGGACGAGGCCGCGCCGCCGTCCGTATGGGGCATCCTGCGCCCGGGCAAGACAAGCATCACCGCGCCGGACGGGACGGCGTGGCTGAACTGGTGGACGGGCAGGGCGAGCAAAGCCACGGCCGAAGGCAAGCGCGACGAGCTGCGCACGTTCTACGAGGCCAACACCGCCGGCTGGGACCAGATCGCGCTCGGCTCGGCGGAAGGGCACGACATGGTGGCCGCAGCTTCCGAGGCTGTCCGGGCCGCGCTCGACGGCTGAGCGGGCGCGGCCGGGTCCTGGCCGTCGCCAGGCGGTCAGGACCCGGCCCCAACCCTTCCCGCTTGCCCCGGCACGGGCGAGCACCGAACCCGAAGGAGGCAGGGCAGACGAGGGGAGAGGAGCAGGAACAACCGGCACCAGAGCGGATCGCTCCCGCATGCCCGGGCCGCGCCGCAAGGGCAAGGGCCTGACGGCCCGCGCTCCGCGCGCCCTTGCCCCACGTCCCGGAATGCGGGGTGTGGGAGGGGTCAGGCCGGGACGATCCGGACAGACAGACCGCAGGAGAACAAAGCCATGGAACTCAAGACCGTCGATCCGCGCAGCCTGATCGAGAACCCGGACAACCCCCGGCGCCGCGCGCCGCCCGACCAAGCGGACGGGCAGATGGCGGCGACCGCACGCGCGGTCGGCATCCTGCAACCGCCTGTGGTGCGCGAGATGCCGGGCGGGCTGATGACGATCTACGGCCACCGCCGGGTGCGCGGCGCCATCGCCGCCGACCTGCCCGAGATCCGCGTGCTGGTGCTCGGCGCCGAGGAGCACGCCGACGACGACGCGATGCGCGCTTTGATAGAGAACACCACCAGGAAGGCGATGTCGCCGGTGGAGCAGTGGCGGGCGATCGAGAAACTCGTCTCCGAGCGCTGGACGGAGGAGGCGATCTCCGGCGCGCTGGTGCTGCCGGTCCGCACCTTGCGCAAGCTGCGCCTGCTCGCGCGCATCCACCCGCCGATGCTGGACCGCATGCACGCCGGCGACATGCCGAACGAGAGCGACCTACGCACGATCGCGTCCGCGTCGCCTGAGGAGCAGGCGAGCGTGTGGAAAAAGAACAAGCCGAAGAAGGGCGAGGAGGTGAGCTGGTGGCAGCTGGCCCGAGCGCTCACCCGCCGGACCATGCGCGCCGCGGACGCGGTGTTCGACGCGGAGTTCGCCGCCGCCTATGGCGTCGAGTATGTCGAGGATCTGTTCGCCCAGGCGGACCAGGACAGCCGGACCACGACCAACGTGGATGGCTTCCTCGCAGCCCAGCACGCCTGGATGGAGGCAAACCTGCCGCCGGACGGCGTGGTGCTGCAGGCTGGGGAGTATGGCGGGGCCAAGCTGCCGCGGGGAGCCAACCGCCACTACGGCAGACCCGGCGCCGGCGGCGCCAAGGAAGGCTACTTCCTCGACGAGCGCACCGGCCGGGTGGAGACGATCCTGTTCACCGTGCCCGCCTCGGCGCCCACAACCGGCAGTGGTCGTGAGGGAAGCGCAGACGGCACGACTGACTTGCCCAAGGCACCGCGCCCGGCACTGACGCAGAAAGGCGCGGCGATGGTCGGCAACATGTGCACCGACGCGCTGCACGCGGCGCTGCGCGAGGAGCCGATCGACGAGCAAACGCTGATCGCGCTGCTGGTGTTGGCGCTCGCTGGCCACAACGTCGAGGTGAAAACCGGCCTGGCCCACGTAGCCGGCCTGCGCGACACACGCCGGGAGATCGCGGCCCGGCTGACCGAAGGCGGGGCGGTCACGTCCGACCCTGCCCTGCTGCAAGAGGCGGCGCGCTCCATGCTGGCCTACACGCTGTCCTGCCGGGACAACTGGAGCCAGAGCGGCCCGGTGGCCCGCATCGCCGGCGATGCGATCGGCGCCGACGCGCACCTGCCGAACATGGCGACCGCTGACTTCCTTGCCTGCTTGTCCAAGGCTGCGGTGGAGGGCGTCGCTGTTGGCCTCAACGTGCTGGTGCAGCCCACCGGCAAGGCGACCCGGGGTGATGTGATCGCCCGCGTGGGCGAGGGGCGCTGGATCTACCCGCCCGCCCTGTTCGCCGCAGCCGACACCATGGCTGTGCCGGCCCGGCCTGGCGAGGTCGCGGAAACGCGAAGCGTTTGCCGCTGGGACGACGTTTTGGACCACGACGGCACCGGCGAGGCGCTGCCCAAAGACGGCATAGGCAAGGATCACACGGGTGAGGACGCCGGCAGCACCGCCGACGAGACGGACTTGGAGACGCCGCCGGACGAGCATGACGACGACGCACCCAAGGCCGACGAGCCGCCGGCGGTGCCGGTCCGCCGCCGCCGGTCCCGCAAGGACAACGACGAGGCGCGCGCCGCGGCCTGACCAGCCCCTTTCACATCCAGACAACACGGCAGCGGCGGGGCTTCGGTCCCGCCGTTGCCGTTTCCAGCCCAGGAGACCGCCCATGCCCACCAACGACCCGTTCACCGCGCCGGGGCTGCCGCCCTTGTGCTACGCCTGCCATCCCGAGACCGGCGCCACCGTCCTGATCGTGCGGGGCGAGGACGGCTACCACCCGATCCGAACCTTTCTCACGCCCGGGCAGCTCAACGCGGCGCTGGCCGAGCTGCCGACCGCCGCGCAAGTCCGGGCCATGCTGGTCGGGAGCATGTTCGGCTGGCAGGTGCCCGGGGCGGACCCGGCCTGCCAGGCCGCCGCAAGGGCTGACGCGTACCCCACCGCGGCCGAGCCGCTGCCGTTGTTCCCCATCGTGGCCAACTGGGGCGGACCCGACACGCCGTTCCGGCTGATGTGGCGCAGCCCCGTCCATCCGGGGCCGTCGCCCGACCAGGACCCGCTCTGGGCCTGTGCCGGCCAGCAGCTTGGCCTGTATGGCTGGCTGCAGGTCGCCGACCAGCGCGCCAGGCAGGCGTTCGGCCGCGGCCTCCTCGATCTGCCGCCGCGCGACTGGCAGGGGATGTATGAGGGCCGCGTGCCACCGACCGAGGCAGCCGACGTCGCCATCGACGAGCACGCGGCCCAGCACGGCACGGGTCCCGTCGTTGCGCCGGCCCCGGTGTCCCCAGCCGCCTGACGGCTTGCGCCGTCCAGCCCGTTCCTCGGCCTGAGCCGGGCAGTCCGCCCTCTTCCATCCGCACCGGCCGGCGCGCGCACATCAAGTGCGCGCGTGCGGCCGTGCGCGCACCGCGAGGACAGCCATGCCTGCGACGATCAACCTCCGCACCATCCCCGGCTCCATCGAACGCGGCGACCGCTACGACGCGAAGACGCTGGACCTGTTCGGCCCCTCGCTCGGACAAGACAGCGCCACGGTCGCAACCGTGGCCGACGTCCGCGCCGCCGTGCAGGCGTTCGGCGCCCGCCTGCGCGCGGCGCACCCGGACGCCTCGTTCATGGTTTCCGTCTCGATCCGGAAAGGCGACCGCAAGCCGAACGGCTACGACACGGGCGCCCTCAACAACGGCTTCGGCCAGGAGGATCACTTGCGCATCGTGGACAAGCGGACCGCGCCGGCCGTCGCGGCCGCACCCAGCGCAGCATAGGGGCGCACCATGGACCTCACCACCGGCCGCGTGCGGGCCGGCCTGCACCGGCGCTGGAGCACGCCGCCTGACCACCCCACCCGCGGCAGCGCCGGCTGACGCGACAGGAGACGCCCATGACGCCCATCGCTTTGCCCCCGGCCATCGTGCGCGGCCTGCGCGACCCGGTGCCGGACGCCAAGGATTTCACGCCGACCCAGTTCACGCCAGCCAGCACCAAGGCCTGGTTCGCCGGGCACATGGTGCGGTTCCTGTCTCAGGACTGCCCCCGCCACCAGTTCACGCAGCGCTTCTACAACCAGCTGATGCACTGCTTCTCGATGATAGCCCATTACAATCTGCACGGGTTCTGGACCGAATACTTCGTCACGACCCGCGGCAAGATCGAGTTCATCGAACAGGTGGTCAACCACCCCGGATACGGCACGCCCGACCACACCTGGTGCGACGTGGAGCGGGAGATCAGCAAGCGGCTGCGGCGGTCCGGACTGCTCGATCTGTATCGCCGGCAACTGGCAGGCGAGCAGGATGCGGCGGACCGCGCGGAGCTGGCCCGTCTGATACCAATTGCCTTAAGTTCTGATTTTGTTGTGATTTCTTATGTGGGCTGAAGTGTGATTGCCTTCCGGTCTGTTCGGCGCAGGAGGGGGCAATGGGAGCACGCGGCTTGGCGATCCGGGACGACAT
>JAABUS010007933.1_pt1 | contig 11872 bp, 7 predicted proteins | sample 5560161 | NCBI WGS metagenome assembly JAABUS01 (sample SAMN10711885, study PRJNA513376) | rock metagenome | isolation source: Antarctica rocks | place: Antarctica: Victoria Land, Trio Nunatak nord | collected 2016-01-04 | reverse complement strand
CAGCGGTCGGCCTCCTCCTCGGTGTCGGCCGTCTCGTCGGCGAACACCTCGGGGATGTAGTCGAACATGAACCGGCGGCCCTCGGCGTTGCGCAGCACGCCGCCGTCGCCCCGGACCCCCTCGGTGACGAGGATGCCGCGCACCGAGGGCGGCCAGACCATGCCGGTCGGGTGGAACTGGACGAACTCCATGTTGAGCAGGGAGGCGCCGGCCCAGAGCGCGAGCGAGTGACCGTCCCCGGTGTACTCCCAGGACGCGGAGGTCACCTTGTAGGACTTGCCGATGCCACCGGTGGCGAGCACCACGGCCGGCGCGCGGAAGGCGACGAAGCGGCCGCTCTCCCGCCAGTAGGCGAAGGCCCCGGCGATCCGGCGGCCGGCGGTGTCGGCGTCGAGCAGCAGCCGCAGGACCGTGCACTCCATGAAGACGTCGATGCCGAGGTGAACCGCCCGCTGCTGGAGAGTGCGGATCATCTCCAGGCCCGTCCGGTCACCGACGTGGGCTAGCCGGGCGAAGCGGTGACCGCCGAAGTCGCGCTGGTTGATCCGGCCGTCCGGCGTACGGTCGAAGAGCGCGCCCCACTCCTCGAGCTCGTGCACCCGGTCGGGGGCCTCCTGCGCGTGCAGCTGGGCCATCCGCCAGTTGTTGAGCATCTTGCCGCCGCGCATGGTGTCGCGGAAGTGCACCCGCCAGCTGTCCTCGTCGTAGACGTTGCCGAGCGCCGCGGCGATGCCGCCCTCGGCCATGACGGTGTGCGCCTTGCCGAGCAGCGACTTGCACACGATCGCCGTACGGGCGCCCGCCTCGTGCGCCTCGATCGCCGCGCGCAGCCCGGCGCCGCCGGCACCGATGACGACGACGTCGTAGTCGTGGGTCTCGTAGTCGGCCATCTCAGGCCACCCAGTGGGGGTCGGAGAAGACGTTCGCCGCGACCAGCCAGACGTAGAGGTCGGTGAGCGCGATCCAGACCAGGCTGATCCACGCCCACTGCATGTGCCGGGCGTTGAGCCGGGACACCAGCCCCCACGCCCGGTAGCGCATCGGATGGCGCGAGAAGTGCTTGAGCCGGCCGCCGACGATGTGCCGACAGGAGTGGCAGGACAGCGTGTAGATCCAGATGAGAGCGGCATTGACCAGCAGGATCAGCGTTCCGAGCCCGACGCCGAAGCGACCGTCGAAGTCGAACGCGAGCAGCGCGTCCCAGGTGAGGATCGCGCAGAAGACCAGGCCGGCGTAGAAGAAGTACCGGTGGATGTTCTGGAAGATCAGCGGGAAGCGCGTCTCGCCGGTGTAGCGCTTGTGCGGCTCGGCGACCGCGCAGGCCGGCGGGGACAGCCAGAACGACCGGTAGTAGGTCTTGCGGTAGTAGTAGCAGGTCAGCCGGAAACCGAGCGGAAAGATCAGAATGAAGATCGCCGGGGTGAGGATCCACACGTCCGAGAAGACCGAGAGGTGCGGTGCGCCGGTCTTGGCACAGCCTGAGGTCAGGCAGGGCGAGTAGAACGGCGAGAGGTACGGGTCGGCGAAGTAGTACTTGTTCTGGAACGCCCGGAACGTCGAGTAGGCGATGAAGGCGACCAGCACCGCCACCGTGACCAGGGGAGCGACCCACCAGCGGTCGCGCCGCAGCGTGCGGGCCGCGATCCGGGCGCGGGCACCGGGCCGCTCGACCGTCGCTGTTGTCTGCGTGGCCATTCCTCATCCTTCTCGTAGATCCGGTGCGGCACCGTGGAAGCGCCCGGCGGGGGGTCATCCTCGCGGTCGCCGCGGCACTGCCTCAAGTCGCCGGGCGGCGGGGCCCGGCTGGTGGCCAGGAGATCGGTGGCCCATCGGGATCGGGTCACCAACCTCCTTACGGCGCCCGCTGATGCTCGGTCCAGTATCTCCCGGGCAATGTCATCGCGCCGCCCAGGGTCGGCCGGCCGTTTACCCTGGACCCCTATGCGCCCGGCTCCGACCTGCGTCGACCGCGGCCGGGCCCGGGTCGGGAACGAACGCTCGAGTTGGCGAGCCGGCGGAGCTGCCGTCGTGGTGGCACTGCTGGTCGGGTCGGCCACCGCCGCGGCCGGCGACTCGACCGTGCCAGGACCGGTGGGCGGTGACCTGCTGGGTCGCCGCGACACGGTCGTCCTCGGAAAGCCCGGCACACCGCGCCCGCCCGCGAATCTCACGGCGGGCGGCTGGCTGGTAGCCGACCTGAACACCGGCGAGGTGCTCGCCGCCCATGACGCGCACGGCCGCTTTCCGCCGGCGAGCACCCTCAAGACGCTGACCGCGCTGACCCTCATCCCGCGGCTCAACCCGGGTCGGATCGTGACCGCGACCACAACCGATGTCGCGGTTGACGGCAGCAAGGTGGGGCTGGTGCCCGGACACCCCTACCGCGTCTACCAGCTGTTCCAGGCGCTGCTCGTCGTATCCGGCAACGACGCGGCCAACGTGCTCGCGGCCGCCGGTGGCGGGTCGGACCGCACGGTCGCGCTCATGAACGCGGCGGCGGCGAAGCTGCAGGCGAGGGACACGACGGCGAGAACGGTCTCCGGGCTGGATGCGGCCGGCCAGGTCAGCTCGGCGTACGACCTCGCCCTGATCGGTCGGGCCGCGATGCGGCTCACGCCGTTCCGGCGCTACGTCGCCGTACGGCGGTCCTACATCCCGGCCCCCGGCGGGCGCCGGATCGAGATCGGCAGCCACAACCGGCTGCTGTGGAACTACCCCGGTGCCATCGGCATCAAGAACGGTTACACCGTCGCGGCCGGCGCGGCCTTCATCGGAGCGGCCACCCGAGGCGGTCGGACGCTGGAGGTGACGCTGCTGCATGCCAGTCCACGGGTGTGGCACGAGGCCGCGGCCCTGCTGGACTGGGGCTTCGCCACTGCGGACCGGCTGACGCCGGTTGGGCAGCTCGTAGATCCGCTGGTGACCGGAGGACCGACCGCAGCGCCGCTCGACGCTGGCCGGGGCCCGGGCGGGCTGGCATCGAGTCCCGGCGCGGTCGGACTTCCGCCGGAACGCCCGCCCGCCGGCCCCGGCCGGGCACCATGGCTGGTCGCCGCGGCGGCCCTGTTGGTCGGCGCCGGTGCGCTCGTCCGGTGGTTCCGGCCTCTCCGGACGCGCTGATAACGACTCAGAGTCGATCCTCGGGCGCACAGCCTGGGTCGGCACTGCCCCAGTGCGTTCATGTGGGGCCGCCAGCTCCGTCCCGACGCCTCGATGATGTTCGTGTCGGGCGAGAACGACGGCTACGGAGCAGCTGCCGTGGCGCGCCAGCTGTACAAGAGCGCGCCAGGGCCGAAGGAGCTGCAGATCGTCGACTCGCAGCTGCACGGGGCCGAGATGTACCAACCTGACCAACCCACGTTTCAACCGCTCGTCACCCGGCTGGCGGCCTTTGTCACCCGGCACCGATAGGCGGCCACGCCGCGGACCCGTGTCGCCGCCCCCGGGTGCCTTCCCGAGCTCCCTACGCTCGGTCCCCGCCCCGCCGCCGCCCCCGACGACCCCGCCTCCGTAGCAGCAGGGCGCCCGCCGCGACGGCGAGCGCCGGCCATCGCGTGGCGTGCTGGCGATGCCGACCTCGAGCCGTCGGTCGCCCAGCAGCGACGGTGGCCCGTTCGTCCACCCCAGCGGGCTGGCGTCGCCTTCGACCACCCGACCCCGGCTCGAAGCCGACACCCGGCCGGTCCTGCAGCGCCGGGGTCAGGGGGGTCGGCGCCCCATCCTCCTGGCGGTTGTCGGCGGTGTCCTCCCTCGCGAACTCCGTCGGAATTCCGGCCCGCTCCGCCATCCGGGCATCGGCGGTGCCGGACGGTGCCACGTCGTCGTCGTACGGCGCGGTGACGGTCCACACCGCGGCGAACACCACGAACCTCGACACCAGGTTGAGCCACACCAGCGTTCCGATGACCACGCCGAAGGTCCCGTAGGTGGCGGTCGCGTTCTTGGTCACCCGAGCGATGTAGAGGGCCCCGACCAGCTTGAGGATCTCGAAACCGGCGGCGGCGAAGAGTGCGCCGCGTAGAACTCGGGCTCGCGGTGCCGGCACCTTCGGCAGCCGCATGAACAACCAGAGAAAGATCAGTACGTCGGCCGCCACCGCGAGCGCGATCGTGATGACCTTGGTGAGCACTCCCACGCCGAAGAAGTGCGACAACCCCAGCAGGTCGATCAGGAGGTTGGTCGCCGCCGCGCCGATGCCGGTGATCGCGACCGAGGCGCCGAGGGTGACCCCCAGGCCGAGCAGGATCAGGACATCCTTGCCCTTGGTGACGAAGAAGTTGCCGGCGTTGACGTTCTGGTGCCAGACCGTGCGGACCGCCGTACGCAGGTTGTCCACCCAGCTCAGCCCGGAGTAGAGCAGTCCGAGCAGGCCGACGATCCCGGTCGCGGCCCGGGAGCTGACCGCGCCGCTGATGGATCTGGTGACCTCCGTGCCGCCCCCGGGCAGTGCGCTGGAGACGTTCGCCAGCAGCTTGGCCTGCAGGTCCGGGTTGTTCTTGAGCACGAACCCCAGCACCGACAGGGCCAGCAGCAGCAATGGGAAGATCGACAGGAAGCTGAAGTAGGTGACGGCCGCTGCCAGCTGGTTGCCGGCGTCCGCCTGGTAGCGGCCGCCGGCCCGGACGAGGTGGTCCAGAAACGGGCGCTTCCCCCGGAGCCGGGCCAGCACGGCCTTGCCCCTCTCGATTGGGTTAGCCATCCGCCGCCGTACTCCTCTCCGCTGACACCCTCAGCCCACCAACCTGCCGACTTCTGCACACGACCGGCTGGTGAACGACGCCGGACCGACGTCCTCCGAGCGTGAAGTCTCCCGCCGTCAGGCGGTTGTGTGCAGGAACGGTCAAGCCCGGCCGGTGGCGGCGGGCGGGAGGAAGCCGACGAGCTCGTACACGGCGGCGAGGGTCCCCGCAGCCACGGTCCTGGCCCGCGCGGCGCCGTCGGCCAGCACGGCGTCGACGTACGCCGGATCCTCGAGCAGCTCGGCCGTGCGGGCCTGGATCGGCCCGACGAACTCGGCCACCTGGTCGGCCACGTCCGACTTGAGGTCGCCGTACCCGCGGCCGGCGTACGCCTCCTCCAGCTCGACAACGGTGCGCCCGGTGAGGGCCGCGGAGATCGTCAGCAGGTTGGTGACGCCGGGCTTGTCCTCGGCTGCCCGGATCTCCGTGCCGGTGTCGGTCACCGCCCGGCGCACCTTCCGCCGCAGGGAGACCGGGTCCTCCAGCAGGTCCAGCACACCCGCATGTGACTGGGCCGACTTGCTCATCTTCGCCGTGGGGTCGGCAAGGTCGACGATCTTCGCCGTGGCCTTGATGATGTGCGGCTCCGGCACCGTGAACGCGGGCCCGAAACGGGCGTTGAACCGCTGCGCCAGGTCGCGGGTCAGCTCGAGGTGCTGGCGCTGGTCCTCGCCGACGGGGACGCGTGCGGCCTGGTAGAGCAGGATGTCGGCGGCCTGCAGGACCGGATAGGTGAACAGGCCGACCGACCCGCCACCCTTGTCCTTGAACTGGGTCATCCGGCTGGCCTCGCCGAACCCCGTGATGCACGCCAGCACCCAGGCCAGCTGGGTGTGCTGCGGGACGTGGCTCTGCACGAACAGCGTGCACCTGGCGGGGTCGAGGCCGACGGCCAGCAGCTGCGCCGCGGCGCTGCGGGTACGGCGGCGCAGCACGGCGGGGTCATGGTCGACGGTGATCGCGTGCAGGTCGACCACGCAGTAGAAGGCGTCGTGGTCGTCCTGCAGGGCGACCCAGTGCCGCACCGCGCCCAGGTAGCTGCCTAGGTGGAACGAGTCGGCCGTGGGCTGGATGCCGGAGAGCACGCGGGGTCGAGAAGGCATGCCCGCATTCTGCAAGCCGGCGAATACGGCGGCGAGGTGGCCGGTCCGGCCCTGGACCAATTCGCAAAGCGATCTTGACCGATGTTGGCAGGTCTATAGACGTAAAGCCCCCAGGCTGCTACAAATCGGGCACCCGGATCGGTCGGCCGTCTCGGCCACTCGCGTGAGGATCTCCATGACCCGTTTTCGCCTGCCTTGGTCACGACGGCGCGCGGCTGCGGTCGCCGCCACCGGCGTGCTGGCCGTGGTCGCCGCCGGCTTGGTCGCACCCACCGGCGCCGGCGCCATCGGCGCGACTGGCGGCCCCGATGTCACCCAGCTGGGCCTCAACGATGCACCGGTCGGCCTCGAGGACTTCGACGGGCGCACCGGAAGCGTGGCGCCCACGTCGGCCCAGCTCTCGGCGGTGCGCGCCCTGGGCGCGAACGCCCGCTGGAACCAGTTCGGCACGCCACAGTCGCTGATCAAGTACGGCGGCTTCCTCGCCACCGGGCTCAGCACCACCGACGCAGTGGCCGCGGCCCGATCCTTTTTGACGAGCAAGGCCGGCTTGTTCCGGCTCACGACCGCCCAGGTTGCCGCGCTAGAGCTCGTCAACGACTCCCGCATGGCGCAGAGCAATGGGCACGCCGTCCTGTTCCGGCAGAAGTTCGGCCAGCTGCCGGCCGCGGTGGACGGCATCGTCACCGTCGGCGTGGTGAGCGGCAAGGTCGCCTTCGTCTCGTCCTCGATCGCCCCCACCTCGGCGACCCCTCCGTCCCCATCGCTGTCGGCGACGGCGGCCTGGCAGAAGGCCGCCGCGAACGTCGGCCGCACGGTCGCCTCGAGCGCAATCTCCAACGTCCACCCCGATGCCCGGTCCGGCTTCACCGTCTTCAAGGTCACCGGCTTCGCTCAGGACCAGCAAGTCCGGCTGCGAGCGCTTCCCACCTACAGCGGCGCGGTCCGCCCGGTGTACGAGGCCAACGTCGTCGACGTGCAGGGCGCCAACACTCTCGCCTACACGTCGTACGTCGACGCCTCAACCGGCGGCGTGCTGGTGCGGTACAACCAGGTCGACAACTCGATGTACAACGAAGCCTTCACCGGCACCATCACCGCAGCGGCCATGTGTGCGCCGCGGAACGGTCCGTTCACGGTGGACGTCAAGACGAAGTCGATCGTCGTGTCGGCGAGCGCGGCGCTCGCGACCAACGACATCGTCCTGAACCTCATCGGACCCACGGGACAACAGGTCGCCAGCTCCGACACCGCAACAAGCCCCGAGGCGATCACCTACGCGCCGTCCACGGGTGTGCCCGCCGGGAACTACTTCGTCGAGGTATGCAAGTTCGGCCCGAACCCGACGGTTCCGTTCACCCAGCCGGGTAACTACGCGGGCACCTTCAGCGCCAGCGACCAGGCGGCGACCGCCTCCGTGCCGTACCCGCCGAAGTGGAAGTACTTCCTGTCCAACCCGGTGCTGAACTTCAGCACGTCGAACACCACGGACAGCCGCAAGGTCGGTTGCTGGGTGACCAAGTTCGGCGGCAACACGGTGCCGGACTGCGACAACCCGCCGAGCCCGCTGATCAACCTTGCCGCGCGAGGACCCTGGGACTACAACTTCCGCACCAACACGCCGACCTTTACGACCGAGGGCAACGCGGCCACCACCGCCGAGGCGTGGGGGAGCCCACTCACGCCGGGTGGGGCGAACCAGCGACCGGTGAGTCAGAACCGGGAGTACGGCCTCACCAACCCCGGCCAGAACTTCACCGACGCCTGGAACAACACCAAGTGCTCGCCCACGGCGTTCACCGCGGCGAACAACAACAACGACATCCTGGCCTCGGTGACCAGCCTGTTCAGCAACCACAACCGCGTCCACGACTGGTCGTACTTCCTCGGCTTCACCGAGGCGAACTACAACCTGCAGGACAGCAACTTCGGCAACCGCGCGAGCGGCGGGATCTCCCCGACCGGCGGCGAGGGGGACCCGGAGGTCGGCAACGTCCAGGCCGGCGCCCTGACCGGTGGCCAGCCGACCTTCATGGGCCGGGACAACGCCAACCAGATCACCCTGCAGGACGGCATTGCGCCGATCACCAACCAGTACCTCTTCCAGCCGATCGCCGGCGCCTTCTACGCCCCTTGCGTCGATGGTGACTACGACATGACCGTCGTCGGCCACGAGTACAACCACGCCATCTCCACCCGCATGATCGGTGGCCCGGACGGCGGCATCACCAAGTTCCAGGGCCGCTCGATGGGTGAGTCGTGGGGCGACCAGGTGGCCCTCGAGTACCTGTTCGAGCACAACTACCCGACCGGCGCCGGCAACAAGGCCGACGGCACGCCCAAGCTCGTCGAGGGCCCGTACGTCACCGGCAACAAGGTGACCGGCATCCGCAACTACGCGCTCGACGTCAACCCGTTGCAGTACGGCGACCTCGGCTACGACATCACCGGGCCCGAGGTGCACGCCGACGGCGAGCCGTGGAGCGCCGTCATGATCGACGTCCGACAGGCGTTCATCAACAAGTACAACAGCACCTACCGGGTGACCGACGCCGCCCTCCAGCGGCGCTGCGCCCAGGGCGACCAGAGCTCGGACAACCCGCAGCCGCCACTGCCGGCGCAGTTCTGCCCGGGGAACCGGCGGTGGATGCAGCTGCTCTTCGACGCATACCTGCTGCAGCCATCCGACACCGGCATGCTCATCGCCCGCGACGCCATGCTCGCGGCTGACGTCATGCGGTTCAACGGCGCCAACCAGGCGATCATGTGGAACGCCTTCGCCAAGCGCGGCTTCGGCCAGTTCGCCGACCAGGCCAGCGACGGCAGGGGCAGCGACAGCGACCAGCCGCTGCCGGACTACACATCCCCGTTCCTCAACGAGGCGACGCTGCGGATCGCGGCCGAGGACTTCAGCCCCGGTGCCAACCGGGCTCCGGTCAAGGGCACGCTCTACCTCGGTCAGTACGAGGCACGGGTCACCCCCGTCGCCGACACCGACCAGGCATCGAGCCTGTCCAACCAGGTGAAGCTGGTCCCTGGCACATATCAGTTCCTGTTCCAGGCGCCAGGCTTCGGGGCCCGCCGCTTCAGCGTGACCGTGGGCGCGGGCCAGATCGTCGACCGGGTGCTGCACCTGTCCAAGAACCTGGCATCGATCACCAACGGTGCGTCGGCGACCGGCTCATCGGCGGACGCGCTGAACCCCAACAAGCTGATCGATGACACCGAGAACACCAACACCCTCGTCCAGAACCAGAAGCTCGGTGTAGACGTCACCAAGCCCTTCTACACCGTCGACCTGGCCGGCACGGCTCCGGTGCCGGTCCGCTCCATCCAGGTGAGCGCCCTGCTGCGGCCGGCACCTACCCAGGATGAGGACGAGCAGCAGCCGGACATGAGCGCGCAGAACCGCTTCACCTCACTGCGCCAGTTCGCGATCTCGACCTGCACCTCGAGCGCGACGAGCAACTGTTCTTCGCCGCTTGCGGCTGACGTGCCGGGGTCGCCGTACACCACCATCTACGACACGACCAAGGCGTTCCCGTCCCCCGGTGCGGCCTTCGACAGCACCTTGCCCCGGCCGTTGGTGCCGGACCTCAACCTCCGCGCCTTCGACGTGCCGGACACCAGCGCGACCCACGTCCGGATCACCGTCCTGGAGAACCAGTGCAGCGGTACGCCGGAGTACGCCGGTGAGCAGGACAACGACCCGGCGAACAACACTGACTGCAAGACTGCATCCGCTCGGGACGAGTCGGTGCGGATCGCGGAGCTGCAGGTCTTCTCGTTCGACTCCAGCACTGCTCCTCCCGGTGACCCCGTGGTGGTTACCACAATGACGGCGCCGGCCACCGCGACGGCCGGCTCCAACGTCACCTACAACATCAGCTACACCAACCTGGGACCGATGCCGTCGGCGAATGCCACCATCACCGACTTCCTGCCGGCGGGTCTCAGCTTCGTCTCCGCAACGAACGGTGGCACGTACAACGCCACGAGCAAGACGGTCAAGTGGAACCTGGGCACCGTCGCGGTCAACTACACCGGATCGGTGAGCCTGACCGCGAAGATCGCGGCGGGCACTCCGGTCGGAACGGCGATTCTCAACCAGGCGCAGTTCGCCGGGGCTTTGACTTTCTCGCCACCTGCAGCGGCCACCACGCTCGTCGTACCGTGACCGGCTGACCTAGCGCACGCTGAGCCGCCCCATCGACTCCGGTCGGTGGGGCGGCCGGCGTTGTGGGCCCAGCCGGCTGGCAGGCTGAGCGGGCGATGAGTGAGCTCTACGACATCCTCGTGGTTGGCGGTGGCCCGGCGGGTGCGGCGGCGGCGCTGCGGGCTCGTCAGCTGCGCCCCGACGCCCGCGTGCTGCTCCTCGACGCCGCCGACTTCCCCCGGGACAAGGCGTGCGGCGACGGCATCGCGCCGCACGCCGCCGACGAGCTGGCACTCCTCGGTGCGGCAGACGCGCTGGTGGGCTACCCGCCGGTCCGCCGACTGCGGGTGAGCTCCCCGGGCGGCGCCGAGGTGGTGGCCCAGCCGGCCAGGCCGAATCACGTCGTGCCGCGAGCGGTCTTCGACGCCCGGCTGGTCAGCGCCGCCCGGGCGGCCGGCGTGGAGGTGCGCCGGCACCGGGTCCGGCGCCTCACGACCCGGGAGCGGTGGGTCGAGGTCGACGGCGAGGTCGCCGGCCGGGTGGTGATCGGCGCTGATGGCGCCAACTCCGTCGTACGCCGGCAGATCGGCGTTGCCAGGACGCCGCCGTCGCACACCGCGATCGCGGTTCGCGGCTATGCGGCGGCCCCTCCCGGTACGCCGGAACAGCGGATCGCGATGGTGTCCCAGGGCTGGCCGGCGTACGCCTGGTCGTTCCCGGTCGGCGACGGCACCGCCAACGTGGGCTTCGGCAAGCTCACCACCCGCATCGGAGAGGAGGGCCGGGGCGGGCGCGCCGAGCTCTACGACCGGCTGGCCGAGCTGCTGCCCGACTCCCCCGCCGACCCGGCCACGCTCCGCGCGCACCACCTCCCGCTGTCCAGCGGCCGCCCGCGCCAGCCGGACGGCCGGGTGCTCCTCGCCGGTGATGCGCTCAGCCTGATCAACCCGCTGACCGGCGAGGGGATCTACTACGCACTGCTGTCCGGCCGGCTGGCCGCCGAGGCCGCGGTCCACGCGCCGGAAGCGGCCGGTACGGCGTACCGCCGGGCACTCGAGCGCGAGCTGGGCCGGCACTTCCGCCACACCCGGGTGCTGGCGAGAGCCGGGCAGCTCCCCGGCTTCCTGGACGCCGCGGTCACGGCGGCGGCCCGGCGGCGGGAGGTCTTCGACGTCGCGGTCGAGGTGGGCCTGGGACGCGGCACCGTGCCGGTCGGCCTGCTGGCGACGGTGGGACGCAGCTGGCTGGGCAGCCGGCGGCGTCCTAGTCCGAGCTGACCCCGGGGCGGGTGACCACGACGCTGCCCGCCGACGGAGCGCCGTTGGACGGGAAGTGCGCGCCCTCAGGAGCCGGTGCCGGTGGTTCGAGCGGGTGACCCCCGTCAGCCTCCGGCGCCCCGACGGGCGTGACCCGCACCCGTGCCACCCGACGACCGTCCACCGTGGTGACCCGGAGCCGGGATCGGCCGGCCTCGACCTCGTCGCCCGCCTCCGCAACCCGGCCGAGGGCGGCCATGATGAAGCCCGCGACCGTCTCGTAGGGGCCGTCCGGCAGCTCGACGCCGGTCTGCTCCGCGAAGTCGCCGAGGTTGAGCAGGCCCTCGACCTCCACGTCACCGCCGCCCAGTCGGGAGGCCTGCGCCTCGCCGGCGTCGTACTCGTCGCGGATCTCGCCGATCAGCTCCTCGATGAGGTCCTCGAGCGTGACGATGCCGGCGGTGCCGCCGTACTCGTCCACGATCACGGCGATGTGGTGCCCCTCGTTGCGCAGCTCGGAGAGGGCCGCCAGGACCTTCTTGGTCGCCGGCAGCAGCGCCACTTCACGGGCGAGGTCGCCGACCCGCGGCGTACGCCGGCCGATGGCCGCCGGCGCAC
>JAABUS010007931.1_pt1 | contig 11874 bp, 17 predicted proteins | sample 5560161 | NCBI WGS metagenome assembly JAABUS01 (sample SAMN10711885, study PRJNA513376) | rock metagenome | isolation source: Antarctica rocks | place: Antarctica: Victoria Land, Trio Nunatak nord | collected 2016-01-04 | reverse complement strand
GTTGCCATTTGTGGGTGCAACTCGCACACTGGCTTTCCACTTTTTGGCTTTCTCTCTGCCCGCAGCCTTCTCAAACTCAGTGCCAGTCATTTCCTGTCCTGCAATGCATGCGACGTTGTCAAGATTATCAAAGATGATGCTCGTTATATGAGTCAGCGTGTGTGATACATTGAGGTTGCAATTGAGACTTACCCTTGTGCAGTATGAAACACCTCATGCTCTTTAAGTCCAGGGTCAGAACCCCATGTACATCAGCACAAATCACATCCAGTGTGTTTGGCACTGTTGCGGCTTTTGGTCCCTTTGTTTGTGTTTCTCCAGCTGTTTGCGCTTGTGTTTCTCCAGCTGTTTGCGCTTCAGCAGGAGGTGCAGCACTTGTCTGTGGAGGAGCTGCGGTGCTGTTTTGCAGCTGCTGATGCTCATCAGCTGTTGGCATGCCGGTCAGAGGTTGGGCTATGGGCTGCGCCTCATCAGCTTGTGGTCTGTCCTGGGCTGCTGTGGGAGCTGCTTCTTGTTTGTGCAAGGACTCCAGCATTGGTGCTGCTGCAGCTGGCGATGCCTCTGCATATGTTGTGCCACCACTGGCATGATCATCTTGTACTGAGGCAGCAGCTGACGGCAAGGCCATGTGCAATCTGCCGGCTGGTACCTCACGGAGCCCTATGCTGTAGCTACGCTGCAGAAGGTTGCAGAAGCAATCTGTGTCAAAGGCTGGTATGCAGCTCACACTGGGTCAGGCTTTGATGTCGTCGCCGGCTGCCTCTTGCGGGACAGGAGCTGTCAGGCATTGCTGCCCCAAGGGCAAGCAGCCTGCTGGAGGTCAGGTATGATCACTGCCAGTACGTTTGCCAAGCTGTCTTGCTGTCTGTCCTGAGTGGACAACGTCCTATGCATGCAGAGATACACGCAGGCCTTATTGGATTATCAAAGAACACAGGCGGGGCTTGTATCTGCGGTAAGGGTTGTCAGCTGGTGCTTTTGCCAGTTGAAAGCAGTCAACCTGGCGGTCAACGTCAACGTCAGACCCATATTCAGAATTCCTCCTTGATCACCTGTGCTCGCTGGATGTGAAAAAGTTTTGACAAGCGGCAGTGATAGTGTGTGTGACCCCAGTGGACTGGAGAGCAACAATGGCAGACGTGCTTGCGCTCATGCAGGAAGGATTGTCAACCTTGCAAAGTGGACGCATGCCCGATGCAAGCTTTCTGAAGGCGCTTGTGAGCAAGGTAGCAGGGTGCCGCAACGACCTGTTGGTTTGCCTGCAAATTAAGATGATGCACGTGTGTAGCATTGTTCAGAAGAGCTGTTTGCACCGGTCGCAGGCCCTGGGCTATGCGATCGTTGCCGGAGCGTCACTGCTCAAGGTGCCCCAGATCCTTGGCATACTAAACTCGGGCAGTGCGGCAGGTTTAAACATGGCCTCCTTCGAGCTGGAGAACATTGGCTTCAGCATTCATACTGCATATGGAATTGTACTGGGTCTACCTTTCAGTGCATTTGGGGAGGCTGTTATCATATTGCTACAAAACACGTTTTTGCTGGCAATCATATACTACTATGCAAAGGCCCCACTTTGGCGAGGATTTCTGATGATTCTGCTGACTGCTTGTGGAGGGTGGTTTGTCTTGTCAGGTGATCTGTTTGTAGGCCAGGCTGCTTGAACATTTGATGGCCTTCATGCAGCAAGAGTGGCTTGTCTTATGCAGGAAATGCCACGGAGAAGATGATCATGTCTGCTTATGAGCTTAACAACTTCATTTTCATGGCAGCTCGTTTGCCGCAGATTTTGTCCAACTACAAGGTATTTGCACAATAGTGGTGCACATCTCTGTCAAGCTGCTCTATCCTGGTTCCCAACATGACCTTCACCTAGACCACTCCTGCATTTTCTCCTTGGTCCTCAGCTGTGATAGGCTTTGTATTGAGCGTGATGATGCAGGCAAAAAACACAGGCCAGCTGAGTCTGATCACAGCTTTTATGAGCACAGCAGGCTGTTTGGCTAGAATATTCACCAGCGTACAGGAAGGGGCCGGCCTGTCCATGGTGCGAGGGTTCTGCATCGGTAAGGCATTTGTATCGTCTTATTGAGCAAAACTGCAGGCGCAAGGTCGAATACTGCCGCTTTGCAGCGTGATGACAAGTGATGTCAAAACATCAGTCGTTCAGTACCTGTATGTGGTCATTCTTGCAGGTGGAGTATTGAATCTGACCATTGTATTACAAATTCTGTGGTACGCCAAAAACACTCGTGAACAGGCCACGTTGCAGGCCAAGAAGAGAGAATAAACTTCTCAAACTAGAGCCAAGGCCAAATGGCCAAGTGTTGAGGCACCTTGCTCTCAAGAGAGGATTGGCAGTTCTCTTTTGATCATGCGGACTATGTCATTGTTTTCTGTCGTAGAAAACTTGCTAGTAGCCCTGTGTGTCGAAGTTTGCATCCCACCAACAGATTTTGTACTCACAGCACTGTATATTAGCCCCAGCATCGCTGTCTGTCACGAAACAGCTACTTGCTCAAACTTGATGATCCACTTCCATCACGCTGAAGGACTTGATTTGCATTACAGTGGCTAATGGCATTATGTAGGGGGATTCACTGCCACATGGCTAAAATATGCGCTTTTCATCTATTTTAGGTTGCGTATGAACAGTATTAAGTATGCCACGATATGTTTGCTGGTGGCAAACTGGCACCGGCCATTCTACATGCTGACATCCCGACATCAAATGTCTGACTGGCTTGTCAAAGCTTAGGATTCGTACAAAGCCCTGTAGTGCAAACAATGAGAACAGCTCATTCACCAAGCTGTTGCCTGACGCAAACACAGATTGCCAAAATGGCAGCAACAACCTGACCGTGCTGAGTGTAAGCAAGTGTACATGCAGCTGGACTCACGACATAAAACAACTGGCAACCAAACATGAGCTATCAGTTGTTGGCTGATATTGGGGGTACCCCTAGGGCCTGGTACTCACTTGAACATACTCTGTATCTGACGGTGTACTGCACACAGGAACTCTATGTAAGACATTCCAGCTGGATTCTTGTCTTCCACCAAACAGTTGTAGAACAGAATCTCAGCAGGGTCCCCGCGCTTGAGAACACGTATTGACATGAAGGCACAGCGGTGCTGCCTGACAGCATCCAGGATGGCATGCAGAGCCTGGCTCAAGGGGTTGTCCAAGACTGGAAGCATGAGAGGCATCCCTGGTGCGTGGGCGTAGGCTTCCAATGCATCAACACCTGCCACGTCACACCGGTTTGTCTACGAATGCTGCAATTGACACCCTTTGCAGGGTTGTGAACAGTGCCACCTGATGTACCGTCTGGATAAGGCAGCTGGGTATCCCAACATCATTGAACACACAGGCGACTGTGGACCAGACGGTGACATGGTCAGTGTGTGAAAAAAGAAAAGAAAAGAAAAGACTACGCCTGTCTGCGTTTAACAAGAAGCCAAGTATTATACCGCGCTGCCCAGGAGTCAGTGGTGTGCATGCCTGGAGAGTGGATGACCCAGACAAGGAATAACAACATGGCATCTGTGAATCTTTGCAAAGCAGGTGCAGGCAGTGCAGGTCTCATTGGCTGTCTGACTGTGCACTTGTATGCTACTTCTCTACTGCAGCAGAAGGACAAATGCAAACATGGGTCTGAGCCTGCAGCATCACCTAGCAGGGCTCTGACAAGCTGTGGGTTGACTTGCTGAGCAAAGTAGATGTAGCCATCATAGCCATTCTCTGCCAAGTAGATGCCATCCTCCTGGAGTTTCTCGCTGCTGAGCGACAGTGAAGGTGGCAGCTGCACAGGCTCACTGCCACTGTGCTGCTGCTGCTGCAGCATGCGGTGCAGTGGCAGCAAGCGAGGCACCATGAGGGGGAGGGTCTTGGAGAGGGACAGGGACAGAAAGCGGTGCATCCATACCACGCGCACATCAGGCATGGTGGCCAGCCTGCGCATTCAGGTGTCAGCTGAAGCAATGTATTTGACAAGAAAGCTGGGGTCAACAACATGAGCCATGGCGGCAACATCTGAGCAAGCACATTGTCCTGGGGTGACTGACGTGTGCATATGCACACACAGCGGACAATCACATGAGTTAGGTTGATGCTGAATTCAATCAGCTGATCATATATGTACCTCAAAGCAGCAAGTTGACTTGTCATGCAGCAACGAATGCTCATTAGTATTAGGGGCTACTGCAAAACTGTCAGCCAGTATGCACCTGAGGCAGGGTGACTTGGACAGGCCCAAGCTGTAGAAGGGCAGCAGCTTGAGGGCTTCCGGCAGGATGAGCTGACCACTGGAGGGCGCTGTGGTGCAGTTCTTGCGGTAGCTAAACAGCTGATTGATGCAGTGCCGCAGAAGCTGGTCCTGACAGCTGGCCAGTGTGCCGCCTGGGATGTCTCGGCACACGCGCCGCGCTGACAGGTTGGTCTGCGTGTCCAGATCTGCGCCTTTGAAGACCTGCCCTAGCAGCTGTGTAGTGGGCAGAGCCAGATTGTGCACCCTATGCACACCAATAATTTGTTGAAACCTACTGCTTTTGTCTGGCCGAGCAAGCACATGCACACTATATAGTCACAACATGAGCACTATTATAGGCGTCCATGCAGATTCAAACACCCAGCTTTATTGTTGATCACATACAGATAATACAAGATCTAAGTTTGCTCTCCAGACACAGAGAAGAGAGCAGTCATTGTCATCCAGACATGGTCTGCAAGAATGACCATGTGTTGCAGATGTGAGCAGCTAGTGTGATGTGTATGCAGAATGAAGCAACGGCAGCGCAAGGCAGAGGCAGCACGCACCTGATGCGCCGCTCCCCTTGCGTGGTGGTGTACAGCACTACAAACTGCAGGAACGCCTCTTTGTCCAGCTTGTCATCATGCCGCAACTGCACTGCTATCGACTGGTCGGCATTGATGGCCGGCAGGTCAATGTCTGTAGCAGTTCGGCGGTGGAAGCTGCCCAGATACCTCTCCACTACCAGCCCTGAACTACACCTCATCCTTGCTACTGCCTCCAGGCCCTGAATGGAGGTGTCAAATGTGAAGTTGACCACTAAAGCCGCAGGAAAATTCCTGAGCCCATAAAAGATTCAAGCACAACAATATCGACTGCCTGGACCACCACTGGCAAAGCTGGCATAGAATGACTAACCACACACACCTGTCTGGGTGTCAACCCACTCAAGTCATTGCATGCTCCATGCATAGGAGACAATTGATGGCCTGACTTGCACATCCTGCATTCAAGAGGCTGCGCAGCAAAGTCCATATTGCACGGACAGCACACATTGATGCATCTGTAGCAAGTTCAAGCTCACAATGGGTCTGCCAACAAACCTCACAACAGCAATACAGGGCAACCCACATGTGCACGATTGCACCGCACTGACCTGTGGTCGTTGCACGTTCCAGCGCAAGTCATTGTAAAGCTGATCATCATCAGAAGGACTGACAAAGGGGCAGTAGTGGTACAGCTGCCCTGCTGTTGGCTCACACAGCTGAGCAAGGCTAGCCAGTTCTACTGACTGAGACCGCGTTACCACAAACAGGTCTATCGACACCTACAACAGCATGTTGCGGCACAAAATCACAGGTGTTTTGCCTGACCAGACAAGGCACGTTTGGCACTCAGCAGCTTCAACCGCAACACTGACAAAGTCAAAGACAGTAGCTGAGGTGTTTTGACACTTCAGACAGGCAGGGCAAAGTGGCCCAGCAGCACAGGAGAATGCAGACAAGAAGGCAGCAAGCTGGAGTCTATACATGTTGTGTACAACTGCTGCACCTGGTGCTCAGCTGCATCTTCAGCCATCTGTTGGTAGCCCTTGTGGGCAGGCAGCAGAACCATCTGCTTTTGCTGGTTGTCTGTGGCAGGGCCCGCCTGACGGGGTGTCAGGCCATGCAAGCCCAGCTTGGGCAGAGTGCTCATGAACACATGCAGCTTACCACCCAACCCTTCCTGCAAGTCAGACATAATACAGAAGGTGAGCGGGCTGTCAGTACCGATAGCTGAAGTGGGCAGGCAGGTCTACTAATTGTGGTCCTGTTTGCTATGGTGGCTGACAACAGGTACCACTCCTTCAATGTGTGACATTATATGCACTGAAGCCACCTGATTCCACTCAGCAGGTGGACACAGGACTGCTAAGAGGCAAGATCGTCCTACAGCCTGCCTGGAAGATCTGGCATGCTGAGGAACTCTTTTCAATCTCAAAACGTCTATTTTATTTCAGAAACGTCATCCCTACACTGGGATTCTAAATAGTTGCTTACATATACGTGTGGGGACAGCAAAAACGCGTTTCTACATTGTGAGATGTTTTAGGTATGCAACACAAGTGCAAAGGCGAGGCAGACCTTGAGAGTATCTATGGAAGCTTGCACAGCTGCGCCCACACACGCATCTGCATGCTGGGTCTGAGAGAACATCTTGGGTATGCTCTCCAGCAAGCTGCTGGCCTGCACTGCAGCATCTCTGGTCAACTTTGGCACCAGTCATTCACACAGCCAGCAGACAGTACATGAAGCAGTTACACTTGTTTTGACAATCAGCAGCCAGTGAGTGCTGGAGTTGTGCAAAAGATCAGCAATCAATGAGTGGGACCAGGTGCAAACAGGTCGCTTAGTTGGAGTTGCTTGTGTGTAAGAACAAGTGCTCCACACCACAGTAGCACCAAGACTGATGTTGTGTAATGAGCGTGACTCATTGCACTGAGCCCCATTGCCAACCTGATATGTTGACAGAATGGCACAGGCTGACATTACTGTACTCCAGGTCTGCTTGCAGTGAGCAACACAACTATTGCAACACATGATAAGACAACAAAATGAACAATGAAGTTGGCATGTGCAATGCTGCCAGCATTGTGCTCAAAGACATTTCACTCTTTTGAGCAATCAATGCATGCGTGTTAACAGCTTTACAGTCTCATTTACGCAGGCGTCTTATCCTAGGCCATGCACGACATGGCCTGCAAGCAACAGTGATTGGTGTTGGTGCCTGACATAGGTGCTTTGCCAAACACACAGCCTACCAGATGATGAGATTCTTGCAAAGGAACCACCACACTGGCAGAGCTGAGGCTGTACACGTCCTCAATGTCAGGCATGACCAGCATCTGTGCTTGCGACTGGCTGGCACTCAAGGTGTAGAAGTGGACAGTTGTGTCAAAGGTTGCAATGCCTATCTGCACCGCCTCATTGCCTGCACAGTCGGCATGACATTGTGCTGACACAGATACAGCTGTAAGGTGATGAGATGTATGGTGGACATTTCAGCGCGTGGCTTTCCATGCCAGGTGATGTTTCAGGCTTGGATGAGCAGACTGTGGCAACGGTACACCATGCATGCTACATGGCTGTATGTGCAGCTAGAATGACATTTGTTAAGAAGAACACGTGCCATACCTTGCAAGTCATTCAAAGTCCTAGCAACTGCCGAGCATGTGGCTTGCAGTGCTCCAGATGTGACTGCATTGTAGGAGACATCAATGAGGAAGAAATGCACAAAAGGCATTGGCGGACGCACCTGCACAAACAGAAGAGCATAGGTGAGCTACTCAGCACCAATTGTGCTGTGCTGTGCTGTGCTGTGCTGTGCTGTGCTGTGCTGTGCTGTGCTGTGCTGTGCTGTGCTGTGCTGTGCTGTGCTGTGCTGTATCAATGTAGTTACTGCTGTCCTGCCAGGCTTTGGCAGACAGTCAAACACTGGAAGACACGTGATGCTGATAGATAATTGCAAGTGCTGACTGTGTTTCTGGGGGCAACCATTGACATTCCAAAGCAGGCAAACATGCAAGATGAGCCACCGCGCATTTAATAGAATGGGATGGCAGGGTCAAGGTACTGACCATGTACTCCTTGCTTGCCACAAAGTCAACGCTCCCCCGACACAGCTCAGCCCTATCATTGGCATCATGCCGCCGCCCATCCACGCCAGTGTTGCATATGTAGTCAACAGGAGTGGCATTGGAAGTGCCACAGAAGCAGCACTTGAACTTGCGGCCCCTGTCCACAAAGTGCATGTGGGGGCTCATGTACGCCTTGCATTGCGTGCACCGGATAGGGCCAGACTCCCCAAAGTCAACTGTCTGCACAGCAAAGGCTGACTCAGCACTCATCTGGGTGGATGCTTGAGCATTGTTGGTGCCAGTGGATGATGCAGGTCATGATGACCTTTTTTCAACGCATGCAAGCTAAAGATAAAGTCAGCAGTGCACTTGCATCAGGTATGGACACAGGAGTTTGCACAGTCAGTCTGCAGTCGCTGCCACAATGTAGCAACACCAGCGCTGACATGGAACACAACTTCATAGAAAGGGAAGCAGATGACAGGTGAAGACAAGACTGACCTGTGTGGAATCATCTGCTGGGTCCAGCAGGGCGAAGGGCTGAACCACGATTGCCAATGGCATCGCGCTCTGCTTCAACAGGTCACTGCTGTATGGTACCATGCTGAGTGTGCAGCGCATAAAGCGCGGGTTAGCGTTGCCTGTGTCCCGGACCACAAAGCGAGCTTGCGTGGTGGGTGGGTTGGGATACTGGTTTCCAGAAGTGCGATACTCCTCTGGTGCATCTCCCTTGGCTGAAGGGCGTGGCACTTGAGTGGGATCAATTTTTGACGAAGGACCCTGATGCAACTGATTTGCAGGCCTGTTCAATCCTGACGCGAGCTGCAGGCACTCTTAAGATCGTGAGAATGACACAACAAATTTAAAGACTTGCTGCACCGTGCCACGACCATCATGCTGTTTTGCAGGAAGTCTACATGCATGTGTGCATACATATATGATACATGCATATACGATGCAAACGCATCTCCTGCATTTGGGCAAACTCCAATATGCAAAGGGCCAGATGCAGTTGGTGTTCTGCAACCATAGGCCAAACCTACCGGTGGATTCGTGCTGAATGAGGGAGGTGCAAGGGTGCGTCCTTGACTTGGGGGCACAGGCATCTGAGCTGGCTGCTGCTGTGAGGAAGTTGGTGGCCGTCCAGATGTGGTGGGTGAGGGAGAAGCAGGCATAGGTATGGAAGCATACTTGTTGGGACTGGCTGGGGAGGCCGGTCTGCCAGGGCCAGGAGGGCGTGGGCCTACTTGAGGTTGTGCAAGAGCAGGCTTGCCAAAGGCAGGTGGACCTCGCCCAGGAAGACCAGCCCTGGGCTGCCCGGGAGCTTGACCCGGTGCTCCTGCCTGTCTAGGAGGAGGTGGCGCAGCTGTCTGCTGCTGCCTGCTTGGTTTTTGTACATACTCGCCACCTCCTATAGGAGCTTGGCTGTAGTAAGACGAAGACTGTGCTGGACCTCCATTCAGAGACAGGTTGTTCAGGTCACCAGCCAGGTGCCCAGCAGGCAGTCTTGGTGCACCAAACTGTGGAGGCCCAGGAGCTCTAGCAGTAGAGTTGCTGCCAGAAGCAGGCCAGCCATTCTGTACAGGCAGTTGAGCACCTGCTGATCCTGGTGGTGATAGCAAGTCAGGACCTGCCTGCTCTGCACTAGAGTCTTGTCGTGGGTATGCTAGAGCTGGCTGAGCTGAGGGCGGTCTGAATTGTGCTCCACCAAAACCATTTGAACGCATGGACGCAAGATGAACGGACGCTGACTGTGCAACGTCAGATTGCTGTGTGTACCGATGACCCAGATAACGAGCTCGTGCAGCTCAGCATGCGGGAAGCACCGTGGTACACGCAAAAACAGTCGTATGACTGCGTCTATGGCTGGGCCGAATCGGCTCAAGCAGCTCGCGTCACAAGATTGATCAAGCACGAAGGCTGCTTCAGACAAAACGAAAGTAGCATGTGGCAATGAATGCAGACGTCAAATGTGACATCACTCCGAATCGGGATCTGGTACAAACATGCATCTATAGCTGTGGCGTTGGGCTCGCGGAAGTCGAGGTCAAGTCGGCACCGTGCATTGAGGCTTGCGTTGACCAGTTCTCTTCTTCACTAAGTCCCTCTATTTCTTGAATGGGTCTCAGATACACACTCACATGCAGAGTTTGGTAAAATGGCCGGATCATAGAACATCGTGTTGGACATAGATTGCAGTTGAGCAAGGTTGTGTCAGGCTGTGTGATGATAAGGAATGCATTTCAGAAGCTGTACAGCTGCACATGTGTTGACAGTCACATTGAACTGCTGACTTTGAAAGCTGCTGAGAAACAATCGTAGCGTTTGCTGCTGCCTGTGAGGTCGAGGCTGACAGTTCTGCCGGCTGGCCATGAACGCAAGCACAATGCATGTACAGCTTAGAGTGGAGGTGGTGTTAGTGGTGATGTCACTGCTACAGGTATTAATGAAAATTTCACCGCTACAGTACTGCTGGGTTTAGCTGTACCATAGGCCAGCTGTCAAGGCCCACGCGCTATGGCACAAGTACTCATACAAGGCGCCACAATTGACAGCCCGTCCAAAGTCACCTGCACGATAACATTTCATGCTGCACATCAGAACACAGGCGATCAACCACCTCAATGCTTTAATCAGTTGAGCAAACAAAAAATAATATTGTTCCTCACCTGACTTCAAACCACACACACATGATCTGCAGCACTGTGTACTTCAAATTTAGCTATCGATTGACAATGCTGATGACCAATGTCATCTAGTGGTCTGATGACAGAGCAAAGCACTTTATGGGAGCAGCATTACTGGCGGGTTTGATACCACAACAGCAAAGGGATGTCTGCATTACATGGTGGCATTTAACCAACACCATCCACATTGATGTGGCAAGCACACACATCTTCCAGCTGCACATAGACCTAACAAATTTCCAACATCTAAGGTATGGTACACGCAAACAGTACTTCGATTAGGACAGAAGCCATCCCAGAATCAGCTGCTCACTTGCACGCTTCCTTGCACAACAACGATATGCCATGTGCATTGAGCAGTATTGCAGCTGTGCTTGCAGAGTGCAGCACAGAAGTGACAGGATCCTCTTTTGCTGTGGTGTCCAGCATGTAGTCACTATTGCTCAACTGCAGCACCCTGACTTGCTGGCTGTCACTGGCTTCCCTTGTCCTGGCCGAATGGTGCTAGGCTTGTTGTTCACCACTGGCTGGCTTGCCATCCTGAATTATGAAAACATCAGTGAGCTTAATGTCAGTCAGGCTGAAAGACTAGGTCAAGCACCATTGCACCATGGAAATAATTGGACGACATGATACAAAGTCTACCAAATGTCGCAGCTCTTGCAGTCCAAAGCGCCATGTACATGTTCATCAAAACAACACATGCACTTGTCTGAAACATGCAAAGATCGGCACTTCAGCCGTCCTGAGGACCTCAGCACCTTTTTGCTCGCATACACAATCAAACACAGCCATCACAAGTGTGACAAAATGTGTGCTGTGAATATCACAACCCACCTGTTCTTGATCTCGCCAGCCATTGTCATGAAAGCCTGCTCCACATTTGTGGCATTCTTGGCACTGGTCTCAAGGAATGGGATGCCAATCTCATCAGCAAAAGCCTGTATGCAACATCAGCGATTGCCAAAGCTCAAGAAATGAGAGAAGAGTGGTCTGTACTGCACATGAAAACATGTGCAGGTTTAAACATCATCCATTGAACACCCTGTCCCATGCCTATGCCAAGGGTAGAGACAGGCACAAAGTATGCTGAATAAGTACTGGATCTGTCACGCACTGAAGCATAACTGTCATGGTTGTAAGAAGCTGCCTGAATCTGCTGCATCTGAGAGTGCCTGCTTGATGCACAATGCGTATGGCAGCTATCAAACCCTCGAAGTGTCATACCTTTGCAGTTTGGTAATCCACTACTTTCTTGGCTGTCAGATCACTCTTGTTGCCAACAAGCAGCTTGTTGACATTCTCATTTGCATATCTGTCA
>JAABUS010007930.1_pt1 | contig 11876 bp, 11 predicted proteins | sample 5560161 | NCBI WGS metagenome assembly JAABUS01 (sample SAMN10711885, study PRJNA513376) | rock metagenome | isolation source: Antarctica rocks | place: Antarctica: Victoria Land, Trio Nunatak nord | collected 2016-01-04 | reverse complement strand
AGCCACCACGGAGAGGACCGCGACGATGACCGAGACCGAGATCCCGCAGCTGCACCTGTCCCGCGACCACATCATGGCCATGACACAGGTACTGAACATGCTCAGCCAACGCGTCGCCGAACAGCGCGAACGCCGCGGTCGCGCCGCCTACGGCAACGCCGAACACGCCGCCCGGATCGCCGACACCCACGAGAACCCGGTGGTGCGCCCGATGACCGACCCCGAACACCAGGCGTTCACCACCCAAGCCGGTGACCCGCAAGTCCCCCAGCGCGGGTTGAGTGTGGCCACCGCCCCTCTCGGGCAGGAGTGGGGGGTGCGGGCGGTGGCCCCGACCGGTGACTACGCCACGGTGATGTGTCCGAACGTCACCGAAGCCGCACGACTCGCGGACTACTTGCGGGCGGAGAACGGTCCCGCCGCCGTGACCGAGCTGAACGAGCTCAGCGAGCAGATCGGGCACCGCGTCGCCGCAGACAAGGCCGCCGCTGCACCGGCACAGCCGGAGGTCGGTGCCGCGACCACGCGGGGCGGCGAGGCGAGCGAACGACCACGGCTGGCGGACCTGGCCACGGACCTGCCAGCCTCGGTGACCACGACACCGGAGTGGGAGCAGACCGAAGCCCGTTTCGGCGAGCTCACCGCCCAAGGTGTGGACCCGGCGGCGCTGGCCGCGGGTGTGCAGGGATTGGACTTCGATCGGGCGCGGCGCCCCGACGCCCTCGTCCGGTGGTCGTTGGATCAGACCGCCCGGGCGTGGGAAGCCGAGCACGGCCAGCAGGCTGGGACCCACGAGGAGAGCCGTGAGGTGACCGCGGCATGGGCTCGCCAGCTCGACCCCACCAGCGCCGTGGACCGGGCCGCCGCCGGGGAAGCCGTGGGCCGGTACGGCCAAGACATCGCCGCCACCCTCGCCACCACTTATCGCGGACTGCTCACCGCCACCACCGACGCACGCACGATGGCGGAGTGGGCGAACGGTGCGGCGCTCTCACAACAGCAGCGGGAGACCGCCGAAGCGCTCACCGCGGAAAGTACCTCCCACACTCTGCGCGGCGACGACGTGCGCGGGGGACAAGGTGGAGAGGAGGACCTCGACCGCGAGGAAGCGGCGATCGTGGCGGACGGGGAAGCCGCCGAACACCGCGGCCGCGAGTCCGAAGTAGGCGGCGACGCCGAACGGGCCCGCGACGACAAAGTCACCGCCCAGTTCACCCCCACCCCGACGCCCGCTACGACCGCTACCAAGGTGGCGCGGCGCCCCGCCACCCGCGCGAATCCGCCTGTACCGGTCCCGACCCAGACCCGCACCCGCGGGCGAGGACGCTAAACACTCCTGCGCAGAGGACAGTGCCGAGTCGCCGGGTGGGGTCTCGAGAGCGCCGATACTCTCATGTATCGGCCGGTAACTGAGCATTTGCAAAACGATGCATGTTCGACGGGCGCCATGCCAATGCCGTTGACCTACGTCTCGTGCGGGAGGTGCTGTTTCGGTGTGGGCGTGCACGACGTGCCTGTCCCGTAACGCTACTGGCCTGGTTAGAGGACTTGAGCCTGTGGTTCTTCACCGCCCCTTCGCTCGGCCGTGGAGCGGGAAAATGGGGTTCGGCTCGGCTGGTGGGTGGCTCGTGGAGGGTGATCCAGGCTTGGTTATCGTGTCCCGGCCGCTGTCAGCGGCCGTTCCGAGCGTGCAATGAAACCTCATGTCCGCGACGGACCTCGAGTTGGCCGTAGATGACAATATCGGTCAGTCGGTCGGCGACCTTGTCGACGGAAAGTGGACCGTTGGCCGGGTCGAACCAAACGTGGGTCCAGTTGTACATCCCGAGGATACCGAGCACGGTCACCGAATCGCACGCGCGGAACACGCCCTGCTCGGCTCCCTCCTCCAGTACCCGCCGGAACAGGTCTCGGTGTTGGTCGCGCAGCTTCTTCAGCTGCGTCGCGCGTTCGCCGGTCAGCGCGTGCATCTCGCGCATGACGACGGTGACCTCGGCGCGCCGCGCAGCGAGCGCCGCCAGGTGTTCGCGTGCCAGTGCGCGCAGTTTGTCGACGGGGTGGAGGTCCTTCTCGACCACCGCGATCCCGCGAACGAGTGCCTCTTCCACGTGGCGCTTCGAGAGGTCGAAGAGCAGTTCCTCCTTCGACCCGATGTGGTAGTAGAGGGCGCCGCGTTTGATGTTTGCGGCAGCTCCCAGGTCGGCCACGCTCGTCCCGTGGAAGCCGCGCGCGGCGAACATCACGGCAGCGACCCGCAGGATCCGTTCCCGCGTCGTCTCCTCGCCCAGGGCGACCGCCATGCTTCGCTCTCCCGCCACATCTCGTAGGCACCGCATCTCACGACACCTGACCGTCACGCTCTGAGAGCGTACTCGATAGACAGCGGTGTACTGCTTAGTACGACGCCCCAGTCAGCGTATTCAAAGCTCAGCGGCGTACGAACATCGCCGAACGATTATTTCTTGTACCGTTCGATCAGTACCTGCTACAGTCTGCCGTGATGCAGGTCACCGTGGGAACGGAGCAGACGAGCGTGGAAGATGAGGGCTACCGCCAGCTCAAGGAGCGGGTGTTTAGGACCATTTGGGGCGAGCTCGACCGCCTCGAGGCGCGCATCGAGGACGCCGAGCAGGTCCCGCTCAACGAGGTGATGCCGCTGCTGCGCGACTGCGGTGCGCTTGGGCTGATGGTCCCCGAGCAGTACGGTGGTTCCGAGCTGACGGTGACCCAGTACCTCCCGATCATCGCCGAGTTCGCGAAGGTGCACGGCGCCCTACGGGTCCTGGTTCATGTGCACAATTCCTTTGCCCACGCCTTATCCGAAATTGGCAGTGCCGAGCAGTGCAAGGAAATCCTCCCAGGCACCGTCGTCGGGTCGCATTCCATCGCGTTCGCGCTCACCGAACCCGACCATGGGACGGGGGCGGATCTCGGCAGCACCGCTACCCGCGACGGTGATGACTATGTGCTCAACGGCCGCAAATGGTTGATCACCAACTCCGACATCGCGAGCCACTTCCTCGTGTTCGCCAAGAGTGCGCCCACCGAGGTGTCGCTGTTCGTCGTGGAGCGCGACACTCCGGGCTTTACCATCGAGGCCCTGCCGGAAACGATGGGATGCAAAGGTGGCGAGCACGGACAGCTGACGCTGAGCGACGTCAGGGTGCCGGTTGGCGCCCTGGTTGGTGAGCTCGGCGAGGGCAACGCGCACCTCGAGCGGGCCCTGGAGGTCAGCCGGGTGTTCATCGCAGCCAGCTCGCTGGGCACCGCGCAGCGCTGTCTGGAGCTGGCAATCGAGCACGCGCAGAACCGAGTCACCTTCGGCAAACCCATCGCCGAGCGTCAAGCGGTGCAACGTTACTTGGCCGAGATGGCCATCGACGTCTACGCACTGCGCGCAGTACTCGCCGACGCCGCCGCCAAATGGGATGCCGGGCGACGTATCCCCGCTGAGGCAGCGATGTGCAAGCAGTTCGGCCTCGACGCTGTCGGGCGGGTCACCGACCGGGCCCTGCTGGTCTTCGGTGGGATCGGCTACACCCGCCGGCACCCCATCGAACGGCTCTATCGCGACGCCCGACTCAACTGGTTGGAGGAGGGAACCCCCACGATCCAGTACCGGGTCACCGCGCAGGCGCTGCTCGCCGGCTACCGATTCGAGGACGCCTTGGGTTCGGCCGACCATGTTTGAGTCAGCCCTGCGCGATGTGGTGATCGTGGACGTGATCCGTATCCCGAGCGGCAAGGAAAAACCCGGCAGCGCACCCGCCAGCGTTCATCCGGTGACCCGGCAGGCTGCATCCTGGCAGGTGCTGAGGCGCACCGCTATCGGCGGTGATCGTGGAGGGCCGCATCGGCGGCTGTGTCACCCCGAGCGCCCAGTAGCGCACAACGTCACCCGTCAGCCGACGCACGCAGCGGCATCCAAACCCTCTGTGGGGTCGGCGACCGAGTCAACGCGACCAGCGTCGAAAGTCTCTGCCTTCCCTATCCATCGCCTTCTATGTGTTGCCCACAACCGGTTCGATAAGGAGTAAGCAATGGGCGCGTACACACTTCGCGACATCATCGCGAAACCCGTGACCGGGAACGGCGGGGACGCCTCCCGCGTGGCGCTGACGTTCGACGGCGTCGACCAGACGTACGAGAGGCTCGATACTCGCTCGTCGCAATTGGCTGCGGGTCTGGTGAACGCGGGCTTCGTCAAAGGCGAGCGGGCCGCGGTGGTCATGTACAACCGCCTGGAATGGGTTGAGCTGTTCTTCGCGCTGGCCAAGGTGGGCGGAGTGGTGGTCCCGGTGAACTACCTGCTCTCCCCGAAAGAAATTCAATACATCGTCGATGATTGCCAGGCCTCGTGGATCGTCGTAGAGGATGTACTGGCCGAACAGGTCGGCGGGCTCGGGGGAGCGAGCGACCGGCACCTCGTCCAGGTCGGAAGTCCCGCCTCGGGTGCGGTGAGTTACGAGTCGCTGGTGCTCGACGAGGCGGCGCCCCAGGTCGATGTCCGCGACGACGACCTGTTCTTGCTGCAGTACACCTCAGGCACCACCGGGTTCCCCAAAGGCGCTATGCACACCCACTCCACCGTGCTCTGGAACAGCTACCACCAGATCGTCGACTTCGACGTGACGAGTGACGACGTCTTCCAAGTGACCCCCGCCCTGTGCTGGGCCGCCGGATTCCACGACCTGGCGCTGGCCACATTGTGGAGAGGGGGTCGGGTGGTACTCGGGCGCAGCACCGGGTTTGACCCCGCAGAGTTTCTGCGCGGCGTTCAGGAGCACGGGGTCACCAAGGTCCTGCTGGTACCTACGGTGCTCAAACGGGTCCTCGGGTGCGAGACGTTCGACCAGTTCGATTTGTCCTCACTACGTCAGATTCTCAGCGGCGGGGAACCAGTCCCACAGACTTCCGTGCAGGAGATGCAGGCTCGACTGCCCACCTGCGACGTGCGCCAGGTGTACGGCATGAGCGAGTTCCCCACCCTGATGCTGCTCATCGACCGCGACGAGTCGTTGCAACGCCCGACCTCCACCGGCAAGGCGTGTTCGGCCGCGCAGGTCCGGGTCGTGGATGATGACCTCGCCGACGCCGACCCCGGGATGATCGGCCAAATCATTTGCCGCTCACCGGCCACCATGATCGGCTACTACGGCAAACCCGAAGCGACGTCCGCGGCGCTGTTCGGGGGCTGGCTGCTCACCGGTGACTTGGCCTACCGCGACGAAGACGGGTTCGTCCACATGGCCGGCCGCGCTAAGGACATGATCATCACCGGCGGCCTGAATGTGTACCCGGCTGAGGTGGAGCGGGTGATCGCGGCCCGCCCGGACGTGGTTGAGGCGGCGGTCACGGGCACGCCGGACGACAAGTGGGGCGAGATCGCCGTCGCACACGTTGTCGTCCTCGAGGGGGCTGCGCTCTCGGCTGAGGAGCTACTCGCTGACCTGAAAGCTGAACTCGCCCCCTACAAGATCCCCAGGAGCTTCAATTTCCGGACCGAACCGCTGCCACGCACAACGTCAGGAAAGGTGCAGAAAAGTCGCATCGTCGAACCGGCCGCGCAGCACTGACGCGATCGCAATCCGTGCCGGGCGGCAACGCTGCCGCTGCCGCCCAAACAGAGATAAGGAACCATCGTGACAGACAAGGACACAGCTCGGACCTGGTGGATCGGGATCGACGTCGGCGGCACATTCACCGACGTCATCGGCCGGAACCACAGCACCGGTGAAACTCGAGACCACAAGGTCCTGACCACCACCGGCGCGTTGGAGAACGGCGTCCTGCAGGCACTCGACGAACTCGGGGTACCGTTCGCCGAAATCGAGGAAATCGTGCACGGCCACACGGCCGGCATCAACGCGGTACTCAGCCGCCGAGGCGCTACCGAGGCCCTGCTGGCCACCGAAGGCCACCGCGACCTGCTCGATATCGGGCGGATGGACCGCGAGTTCGGCGCCCGTTTCTACGATCCCACCTGGCTGCGTCCACACCAGGAACGTCCGGTCGTGCGTCGCCGGCATCGGTTCGGCATCCGTGAGCGCATTAGCTGGGACGGGACGGTAGTCGTCCCTCTCGACCAGCAGTCTGTGCGCGACGCCGCAGCCAAGATCCGCGAGGCCGGGATCGAGTCCGTGGCGATCTGTTTCCTTAACTCCTACCTCTCCCAGGAGCACGAGCTGCAGGCTGCGCAGATTATCCGCGAGGAATGCCCCGGGGTTTACGTGCAGACCTCGGCGATTTACCCCGTGACCAAGGAACACGAGCGCACGGTGACGGTCGCCCTCGACGCCTACGTCGGCCCGATCGTCACCGGCTACCTCGGGCGACTTGAAACCGCCCTCGCCGACGGCGGGTTCGGCGGCACCCTGTGGATGATGACGATGAACGGTGGGGTCGGCTCGGTCACCGAGACATCCAAGGCCCCGGTGTTTCAGCTCGTGTCCGGACCGGTCGGCGGAGTCAGCGGTGCAGTCGACCTCGCCCGCAGGGGTGACCCCAACCTGCTGACGATGGACATGGGCGGCACCAGCACCGACGTCGCCGCCATCCGTGACGCCCAGACCCCGATGACCGACGTCTGGGCCGTCGAGCATGGGCTGACCATGACCATGCCAGTGGTCGATGTGGGCAGTGTCGGCTCCGGCGCGGGCAGCATCGTGCACCTCGACTCGCTGGGGACGCTGCGGGTTGGTCCCGAGTCCGCGGGCTCGCTGCCCGGTCCGGCCTGCTACGGGCGGGGTGGCGAGCGTCCCACGCTCACCGATGCCTGCGCCGTGCTGGGCATCCTGCAGCCCGACTTGTTCGCCGGCGGTGCCCTCACCCTCGACCTCGAGCTGGCCCGCGTTGCGCTCAAGACTGTCGCCGACCCACTCGGGCTCAGCGTCGAGGAACTCGCTGACGGGGCCTACCGTCTGGCCTGCTCCGACGTCGCCGGGTCGATCCGGTCCATCTCGACCTACCGCGGTCTGGACCTGCGCGATTTCGGGCTGCTCGCGTTCGGCTCGGCCGGACCGATGATCGCCCACCAGGTCGCCCGCGAGCTCGGAGTCAGCTCGGTGCTGGTACCGCCCAGCCCCGGGGAGTTCTCCGCCTTCGGCCTGCTGACCAGCGACCTACGGGTGAGCGCGGCCAAGTCACCGATGGCGGTGCTGCGCGAAGACGAAACCGACTGGGAAGCCTGGTTCGCCGAGCTCGAGTCAAAGGTCACCGGCGACCTGGCCAGTCAGGGTGCGACCGACGTGGTCTTCGAACGGGCGCTGTTCGCGATGTACACGGGACAGACCTGGGACAACCGCCTGGCCCTCGAACCCGGGGTCATCGATCAGGATCGAGTCGGGCAAATCCAACGGCAGGTCCACGACTTCTACCAACAGCGCTACGGCTTCAGCGCCGAGGAGCTGCCGATCATCATCACCACCATTGAGGTCACCGGACGATCACCTCGCGCGCAGTCAAGCTCCCCGCCCGGCACCACCACCACCGTCGCCGGCGACCCCGTCCTGCGACGGACATCGGTGCGCTTAGTCGGAAGCGTGCACGACGACACCGCCGTCTACAGCCGCGACCGGCTACCGGTCGGGCAGCAGATCCCTGGACCGGCCCTGATCGTCGAGGACTACGCCACGACCGTGGTGCACGCAGGTTCGCGTGCACACCGCGACGAGGCCGGCAACCTTCGGGTGACTTCGAACCAAGAGGATGGACACAGCGCATGACCACCACCGAGCCCAACAGCAGCACCCCCCGCACGTCTGCGCCTGGACACCAGGCCTCCAGCGTCATCGACCTCGAGACCGTCCGCTACGGGCTGATCGAAGTCGCCCGCGATATGCACCAGGCGTTGATGCGCAGCGCCTTTTCGCCGATCGTGCGCGATATCAACGACTGCACTGCGGCCATCCACATGCGCACCGAACACGGATGGGAGATGGTCGCCTCCTGGGAGGGCTGCATGCAGCACGCCTTCACATCCCAGCACATCGTCAATTTCACGATGGCCGAATGGGACGAGGAGCAGCTCCACGACGGCGACGTCATCTTGGTCAACGACCCGTGGCGCGGAGCCATCCACGCCTCGGACATCAACATCCTGCGCCCGGTCCGGATCAACGGCCGTGCCGAGTTCGTGCTCCACTCCACGTCTCACGTCGTCGACCTCGGCGGGCCGATCCCCGGCGGGTTCGCCAACGGGGTGCAGACCTGCTTCGAGGAGCAGCTCAAGTTTCCGCCGACGCTTCTCTACGCCGACGACATTCCTGTCCGGTCGACTTTCAACTATCTGCTCGAAAACGTCCGCGTCCCGGGATCGGTGCTCGGTGACGTCCGTGCACTCAACGGCTGCCTGCTCATCGGTGAACGTCGCCTGCGAGAGCTGGTCGAGCGTTACGGCCACGAGCAGGTCCAAGCCGGCGCGAACTACGGCGTGGAGATGACCGAGGCCGCCATGCGCGCGGGGATCGCCCAGATCCCTGATGGTGACTACCGAGCCGAAGACGTCATCGACGAGGACGGAGTCACCCAGGAGCCAGTCCCGCTGGTCCTGACGATCAAGAAGCGCGGCGACTCCCTGGAGGTCGACTACTCCGACAGCGGCCGCCAGCCGCTGGGCAACGTGGGCACGGCTTGGTGCGAAGCGACCCGCTGCATCGAGGGCATCAAGTTCATCCTCGATCCCGCCTCACCGGTGAACTCGGGAACCCTCCGCCCGATCGAGGCGCTCCTGCCGCCGGGCAGTGCCGTGTGCTCCTTGCCGCCATCGAGTGTGTCCAACCACGTGGACATCGGCGGTCGCGTAGTCAACCTGGTCACTCAGGCCATGAGCGAGGCGGTCGATGACCGCGCCATCGGCTGCGACTCGGGGACGCTGGGCATGCTCACCCTGGGTGGCATCGACGATAGGCCCGGGCACGTGGGCACCCCCTGGGCATCGTTTGCGCTCGCCGGCGGCGGTTGGGGGGCGACCTGGAAAGACGATGGACTGACTTTCTGCACCCTGGCCATCGGCAACTGCAGAACCTCGGTCCAAGAACACGTTGAGCGCGAAAGCCCGTTGGTCGTGGTGCAACACGAAATCATGCCCGACTCCGGCGGGGCGGGGCTGCACCGTGGCGGCAACGGAGCCGTCTACACCATCGCGACCCTGTCCGAGACGGCGATCACCGTGACCGGGGACCGCACCCGCCTAGGCACCCGAGGGACGCAGGGCGGTGGACGTGGGATGCCGTTCTATGGCTGGCTGTTCCCCGACTTCGACGCCACCTCCACCCTTGAGGTGCAGAACGTCCAGGGAGCAGAACCTCTCTTTGGGGTTTTCGACGTCCACGGCGTGCCCGCACCCGATACCGGGGTCTTCGGGCAGGGCACGCGGTACTCCAGCGCCAAGGTCTCCGGCATCGTTCTCAAGCCCGGCCAGGCCATCCGAGTGATCATCGGTGGTGGCGGTGGATGGGGTGACCCGTTGGAGCGGCCCGTCGCCCGCGTACTCGACGACATCCTCGACGGGATGCACACCCGCGAGTTCGCCGAGGCCGGCTACGGCCTGGTCCTCAATGGCGACACGGTCGATGAGTCCGCGACGGTTGAGCGCCGCACCCAGCTTCGCGACGAACGCGCCGCGGGCACCTGGCAGGTGCCGACCGCCTGCCCGCTGGTCTGGCACACCGACTAAACCCACAACAAACACAAGAGGAGCACCCATGGGTGTCGAGCGCATGCTTTTTCCACGACCCGAAGCCGAACGGCTGACGGTCGAACGCGTACCGGTCAACGCAACCTGCCCGTCCTGTGGCTCGAGCGAGGTGGCCCGGTACCCGGTAGCTAACTTCATCGGGCCCCGGATGGTCACCAAATGCCAGACCTGCTTCCATCACCTGGCCATTGACGTCCCCTCCTACGACGATCACTGGCCGCCATGGCGCTCGGCGACCCACGACTGGGTCGCATCCCGGGTCGGCTGACCCGCAACCTGCCGCGTCGGGGCTTCACTCGCCCGCATGTTCACCGGACACCCGCTGCATACCGGTGGGCGACCGCGCCGACGCGCCCTTTCCCTCCTCGCCCGCGCAGTGGGCTGGAAACTGACGGACACCATGATGATCTCCTTCCACCGCGTCGAGCGTGCAGTCGCTGCGCTGCTCGAATCGGCGGTGCAGAGCACCGACGCCGTGACCGCGTTTGGTGCAGTCATGCGCACATACCGGCAGCGCCGCCTCCTTTCGCGGCGATTGCCGATCCCTAAAGCCGGGGCAGCAGGAGTGCCCCGATGACTCCGCACACGGGGGGCGCCGCGCGCGGTAGCGTCGGCACCGCGGTCATTACCGGGGGCGCCTCGGGAATCGGGCTAGCAACCGCGCGGCGCCTTCACACCGCCGGCATGCACGTGCTCATCGCCGACGTCGATCAAGTGGCAGTAACGCGTGCGGCTCGCGACGTCGGCTGTGAGAGCATCCAACTCGACGTGACCGACTTGGGGGCCTGGAAGCGTCTGCGGGATCACCTCGACCGGCGGCGCTCCCCGCTCGAGGCACTCGTGCTCAACGCAGGCAGGGCCGGTGGACCGGCCGACATCATGGACGTCGAGGTTGACGACTACCGGGCGATGTGGGCCCTCAACGTTGATGGCGTTGTCTCGGCCTTCGCACGCTCGGTCCAGCCCTGTGCGTGCACGGACGGGGCACCATCACCATCACCTGCTCGCTTGCGGGTCTGACGGGAATTCCGTTCGACCCCGTCTATGCCATGACCAAGCATGCGCTGATCGGTCTCGTGCGCAGCTCCGGACCGCGCCTGGCTGCAGCCGGGGTTCGACTGCAGGCGGTCTGTCCCGGTCTCACCCGCACTCCGTTGCTTGGCGATGCCGAGGCAAATCTGACTCAAGTCGGCTTCACCCTGCTTGACCCCGACGACGTGGCCAGCGTGATCGCCGACTGCGTGGAGGGCCGTCAACGCGACGACGTCATCGTCTGCCAGCCTGGGTGCCCGGCGAGCGCCTACCGATTCGCAGGAGTCCCCGGCCCAGGCGGAAGGGCCGCACCACCGCTGCCAGCCGACCTGTACCTGGGCAGACGGGCGGCCCAGCAGTGAGCGTTGACCATCCACCGCAATGCCATCCCGGCATCTCGAGCAGTCGGTCGCCCCTGCCCCCAGCAGCTAGCGTCGCCGACGCTGCCGTCGTCGCGGCCACAACCCCTGACTGCGGGATTGTGGCCCACGCGGTCCGCTACACCGCCCCCCGTGTCGTCGACTTCGTCGAGCGCCTGCCCCGTATCGAGGCCTGTTCCGACATGCTGGGTGGGTCGTGAATCCCCGCACCGTCCTGGTCACCGGCGCCGGCCGCGGGATCGGCGCGGCGATTACCCGCCGGCTGATCGCCCGGGGCGTGCAGGTGGCCGGCAGCTACCGCACTAACGCGGGCGGCGTAAAGGAAGCGGGCGCCCGCGCGCCCGACCTCGTTCTGCCCGTGCCCTATGAACTCGGAAACGACAACTCGGCTCGCGCCGCAGTCGCGACGGTCACTGAGCACTGGAACGGGCTAGACGGACTCGTCCTCAACGCCGGGCAGTGGCGCGGCGGAAAGCTCGAGGATCTCGACGACAACGACTGGTGGGGACTGGTACAGGCCAACCTCGGCGGCGCCGCGCAACTGACCCGCGCGGCCCTGCCCGCCCTGGGCCGGGGCTTCGCCGTCGATCCTGCTCATGTCCTCGGTCGTCGGGCTCGTCGGGCACGCCGGTGACACCGCCTACGCCAGCGCCAAGGCAGCCTTCATCGGCTTCGCCCGCTCACTGGCCAAGGAGGTCGGCCGCGACGGCATCCGCGTTAATGTTCTGGCCCCGGGCTTCATTGAAACCGACATGACCGCGCAGGTG
>JAABUS010007929.1_pt1 | contig 11879 bp, 11 predicted proteins | sample 5560161 | NCBI WGS metagenome assembly JAABUS01 (sample SAMN10711885, study PRJNA513376) | rock metagenome | isolation source: Antarctica rocks | place: Antarctica: Victoria Land, Trio Nunatak nord | collected 2016-01-04 | reverse complement strand
TTATGAGTCCCCTGCTCTACCACTGAGCTACTCCGCCACGGATTCACGCTCAGTTACACGACACAACTGGCGTCGAGCTTGACCACAACCGCTTTTGAGCCTAACTGTGACCATGCTTCCACGCACGGTCGGTGATAGTTATGAGCTCTAGCGCCCGCGGTCGGGCTCGACCTGATTCTATAGCCGAGCCGGACGTTCTGAACAACCTGGCCTCGTTCACCCGTCACCTGCGGGCCGAGAACAAGGCGCCGTCGACGATCGTGACCTACGCCAAGGCGGTCGAACAGTTCGAGGCGTTCCTGGCCGAGCCGCGGCGTCGGCGGCCGCGGCGGGTCGCCGACGTGCGGCGGGAGGACGTCGAGACCTACCTCGTCGACCGCCAGGACGCGGGCATGCGGCCGGCGACCCTGTCGCAGCGCTTCCGCTCGCTCCAGCAGTTCTTCAAGTGGCTAGCCGCCGAGCGCGAGATCGACGGCAGCCCGATGGCGACGATGCGCCCGCCCCAGGTGCCCGAGACTCCCCCGCCGGTGTTGCGGGAGGCCGAGTTGCGGAAGCTGCTCGACGCCTGCGCCGGGACCGACTTCGAAGATCGCCGCGACAACGCGATGATCCGGCTCTTCCTCGACACCGGCATGCGCCGCGGCGAGCTGGCGGGGCTGCGGCTCGAGGACGTCGACCTCGACCAGGAGGCGGCCGTCGTCCTGGGCAAGGGCCGGGGACCGCGAGCGTGTCCGTTTGGCCACAAAACAGGGCAAGTGCTCGATCGATATCTGCGGGCGCGCGCTCGGCGGGCCGACGCCGCCGAGCCGTGGCTCTGGCTCGGCAAACGCGGCCGGCTGACCGAGACCGGCGTCGAGCAGGCCGTCAAACGCCGCGGGCGCGCCGCCGGGTTGCCCGACATCCACCCCCACCAGTTCCGCCACACCTATGCCCACCAGTGGCTCGCCGCTGGCGGCAGCGAGGGCGACCTCATGCGCCCCGCCGGCTGGAAGAGCCGCCAGATGCTCGCCCGCTACGGCGCCTCGGCCGCCGACGAACGCGCTCGGGAGGCGTACAAGCGCCTCAGCCCAGGCGATCGACTGTGACCCTCAGCGACGACCATCGACCAGCGGCGAAAGGACGAAGCGGCCGTCCGCGCCCGGCGGACGAGCCGGCTAGCGCGCCACGCGGTAGCGGAGGTAGACGACTCTCGAGCTGAAGGTGCGGGTCTCGACGAGTTCGAGATCCACCCGGCGCTCGCGCTGGGGAAAGAACGGAATGCCACCGCCAACCAGCACCGGGTAGACCCTGGCCCGGTACTCGTCGATCAGACCCAACGCGGCCGCCTCGGCGGCGAGAGTCGCGCCGCCGATCGCGATGTCGCCCTCCCCCGGCTCGGCTCGCAACCGCTCGATCTCCTCCGCCAGGCCGCCGGAGGCCAGGCGGGCATTACCCTGCACCGCCGACAGCGTGGTGGAGAACACCACTTTTGGGAGCGGCTTCCAGATCGCGGCCCACTCGAACATTGAGTCGTCGAGCGATGGATCCTGGTCGGCGGTCTCCCAGTACAGCATCGTCTCGTACAGCCGTCGTCCCAACAGGTGGGCGCCGACCTCTCGTATCTCGTCGGTGACGAAGCGAAAGACCTCCTCGTCGGGCGCCGTCCAGTCGAAGTCGCCGTCCGGCCCGACGATGTAGCCGTCAAGTGAGACGCCCATCGAATAGGTCACGCTGCGCATCAGAAGTCCTCCTCGGTAACGGGTTCGACAGTACGACCGCCGGACGCGCAGGACTCAGCGCGGCTCGCGGGATCCCCTGGGCTAGCCACTGCGGCCGAGCAGCGGTGCTCTGGCAGCCGCCTTCCTTCGGGCTCACCCCCAGCCTCGACCTACCAACCGTCCTTGACGCACAAGGAGGCTGGTTCTGGTGTCGTCCATTGACCAAAACAATACAGAAGTGTAGGGTGTCGGCAAACAGAAGACACCAAAACTCATGAGTTGCTCCGACCTTCCTGACTGGTACCTCCGTAATCGGGTCGCCGTGCTGGACGTGCAATCGGCGACCTTCGAGCGTGCGCGCGATCAGGTGATGCCGGTTGGCTCGAACGCCATTGTCTGCCTTCGCCGACTCGTCGATGCGGGGCGGATCAGGCGGATACGAGGTGGCCTGTATGTGGTCTTGGACCCCGCCCGCGACACGCCAGCCATCGCCGTTGCAAGCGGGGCCTTCGCCGAGGTCCCCCACTACGTTACGACGGATGCTGCACTCGCTTACCACGGGCTGATCGACCAGCCGATCACGACGATCACGGTCGTGCTGCCGCGCGTTCGCCGCGCGTTCGCCATCGACCCAGCCACGACGCTGCGACCGGTGACCCTCGATGAAGACCGGATCCGCGAGGCCGACGCCTATCCGACGACCGTCGATGGCCTCAGCATCCGCGTAGCGTCGCGCGAGCAGGCTGTCGTCGACGCCCTGGCCGAGCCCAGGTGGATGATCCACGGCGACCTCCTGCCGGAAATCCTCGCGGCCTTCACTCAGGACGAACTCCAACGGACGGCCAGCGGAGCCCTCGCTCGGACGACCGCGGCGGCTCAGCGGCTCGGCTACCTCCTTGAGGAAGCACGACGGCCGCTGCCGTCCGCCCTCGCCAGCCTTCGGCCAGTCCGCGCGGTCCGGCTCCGCCCCCAGAACCGCTCCCGCGGTCCGTATTCGACGCGCTGGCGCGTGTATGGCTGACGCGCGCGACCGTCAGACGATCGCCAACGACTACCGGGATGCTCGCGACAGGGCTGACGCGGCCGCGATGCGGCGCTACCAGAACGAGGAGGCCTGCTTCGTCCTGCTCGCGATCCTCGAGCGGCTGGCGGCCGACGCTCGGAGCGTCGTCCACGAGATCGCCCTCAAGGGCGGCATCCTGATGGCCGGTGAGCTCCGGTCCGCGCGATCATCGGCCGACATCGACGCGACGACGGGGCACGGCCGACGCATCGACCCGGATCGCGTCGTCGCGGACCTGCGCCGCGCCGGTCGAGAATTCGGTGTCCGGCTTGATGGCGAACCCGATCGGACCCTCGGCGGGTTGATCGTCCTCTTCCGGTTCGACTCTCTGACCGACGCCGGCTCGGCGAAGCTCGAGGTCAGCGTCCGCGAGGACCTCGTGTTCGCAGTCCGCGACGCCTTCTTCGATGTCTCGGACCTCGGACTCCGGCCCTTCACGGTTCCGGCGGTAGCGCAGGTCGAACTCGTCGCCGAGAAGCTACGGACCCTCGTCCAGCGATCGCAGCCGCGCGACCTGTTCGACCTGCACCTCTACCTCGTCGACTCAGGCTGGCACCTCGACCCAGCCGACTTGCGACGAGCAGTGGACGCGAAGCTTGCGATCACGCGCCACAAGCGCTGGCGGCCGGATCTGTGGCGGATGAACCTCGGCGAGATCGAGGCCGCGTGGGAGACCACGATGGCGGCGTGGGTCGAGCCTGAGCGCCTGCCCCTATTCGATCAGGTCGTCGATGACGTGGCGCGGCGACTGCGCTCGCTGCGCCTCGACTGACAGCCCGTCGGATCGGCTCGGTCAGGGTCAGCTGTGTTCCATGGAATCCGATGTTCCGCAGATCGCGGAACATCGCGGTTTGTGGAACAGCCTCAGGCGCGACCCAGCTCAACGCCCTCGACGGCCATGACCGGCAGCTCCTCCTCGACCACGGGCGGAAAGCCGGTGAACGGCTGACAACGGAGCCTGGTCGATGCACCCGCAGGGATGAGGCCCCGATCCTCCCACCTGCGGAGCACTGTCACGCTTACGCCGAGCGCTCCACTCGTCGAGCGCACGCCGCTCGGCTCCGCGCGGCCAGGGCTTGAACCGTGCGAGTTGCCTTCGATGCGCTTCACCCGCGAACCCTACGACATTCTCGATCCGATCACGCACGCGGCCAGGCGGCAGAGATTGAACGGTTAGCCCCGGAGCGGCGACAAGTGTTCAAAGTCTGGTCTCCAACCGAACACATCGAGCCCCGGTCATCCGGCCCAGTAGCTCAACGACGTGCCCTCGGGCCAGTCGACCTGGAACTCACCCGGGTGCTGGGCGAGCAGCATTGCGACGATGATGTCGATCGGGCCGCTCGCGACCCACTGACGGCCGCGCGGTTCGTCGAGGTCATCGTGCGACATGGCCGACGGGACGCCATATCTGCCGAGGATCTCGTCGACGCCGCGGATGCGGCTCTGGGGCGGGTTCTTACTGCAGACGGCGATGTAGAGATGGTCCCGTTCGTCTGGGCCTTGGCGGGAGCAGACACCGAGACCAGTGACCTCGTCCGGCGTGTAGGCCCGATCAATCGCGAGCACGGCGTCAAGCGCGGCCTGAGCGTTGCGAAGCTGGTAGACCCACCACTCCTCCATTAGAACTACCTCCCCTGCCCTCTCGCCCGTCGCTTGGTACGGCGGCGGGAGGCCAGGAATGCGAGCCGGGTGAAGTAGGCCTTCCGGGCGGCGGCTGCCCGGCGCAGCCGTTCGGGCTCGGGGAGGACTCGGTCGGGGTCGACCTCGTCGATGAAGCGCTTGAGGAAGGCCGCTCGAGCCGGGGCGGTCGTCACGCGCGGGTCATAGCGGGCGTGGACGACGTAGGCACCCATTCGAGCACGGAGGGTTCGCTCGGCGGGCGTCAGTCGATCCCGACTCATGTGAGAGCCTCGTCGGTCTCTTCGGCGCCGCCGGAGCCGAGGAGGCGGACCCATCCGGGTGACCCGACCGGCGTCGGACACCGACGGACGCGCGGGTCTGCGATGAGTGCCGACAAGGGGACAGGATCGCCGCCCCAGCCGACTGGGCTGCGTCTGCGTTCCCAGCCCAGTCGCACGGAGCTCGTCCAGGACGAGGCCCCACGAGCAGCCCTCCAGCCCTTGCCGCTGATCCCAGCGGGCGACCCGCCGTAGCCAGCCGAGCCGCTCCTCGGTTGGCACGACCCAGACCAAGTGCCATCCGTCACGGCCCGCAGGGGCGTGCTCGTACGCGCCGAGCCGGCTGCGGATCGTCGGCGAGTGCTCGGTCGCTTCGTCGATCTCGAGGCAGAGAACCGCCGACCCGCCCGCGAGCTGAACGACGACGACGCTGTCGGGTCGGACGTCGGCGGGCAGGACGCCGTTGGTCATCGGCTCGGTGAGCCAGAGCTGGACGGAGCCGGGAGCGGATCGGACGAGGGCGCAGACGGCGTCGACGATGTCGAGGGTGTGGCGGACGCGGCTGACTCCGCCGGTTCGGGTGTCGATGTAGCCGAGGCGCTTGCTTCCGCGTCGACTCAGGCGGTAGACAACCGGGATGCCACCGCGCTCGGGCGCCAGCGGAGAGCGTTCGAGGAGGCCGAGCTGCCACAGGCGTCGGAGCCGGCGGAGGGCGGTCCTGCGACTCGGGAAGATGAGGGTCGCCAGCTGGTCGGCGGTTACCACGCCGGCGCGGTACAGCAGCCGCAGGCAGGCGCGATCGCGGACGGACAGCAGCCCGACGTCGAGGCTGGACAGGAGCGCTCGCTCGGTGCTCTCGCGGAAGGCGACGCTCATGGAAGCAGTCCCGTCGAACGAGCCGCCGGATCGAGCACGACACCTCGGCACGGGCCTGACGCGGGTCGACCCATCCCCGTGGCACGCCGCGCGCCTACCCAACGACACTCCCCCGTCATCGCTGAACCGGCCCGCGCGCGTCGGGCGCACTCGGCGTGTCGGACCCGCCGGCCCGAAGGTGGATCTCGGCTCGGACCTCGTCGACTGGTCGCGCATCCCGGGCGTCGCTCGCGGCGACAATCTCAGCTGCCACCGCCGGGTCGCCCGGCCCCGGTGGCAGCAGGATCCCGCCGGAGGCCGTCGGCTGCCCACCCCGCCCGGGCATCCGCATCACGACCTCGAACGCCCGAAGCGACGTCAGCTGCTCAGCGGTTACCGGCGTGAACAGCCGAGCCAGGTTGCGGACATCCTCGGACCCTGGCGCGAGCAGCGCGATCGACGCCGCATTCGTCAAGACGGATCGGCTCAGGCGCTCCCCCAGCCCTCCGAGCGACTGCGACGCGAGGCCGAGCGCCAGGCCGAACTTCCGGCCCTCGACCAACGTGTTCTCGACCGCGCGCGTCGCGAACCGATGCGCCTCGTCGATGAGCAGCAGGTGCTGTCGGCGGGCGGCCGGCGCCAGCTCCTGGCGGCCGACCGCGTCGACGTAGTAGCGGCTGGCGAGCATCGCGCCGAAGAGCGTGGCGTTGTCGCCGCCGACGCCAGACAGGTCGACGAGCAGCACCTCGCCGCGATCCATGACGTCCCGCGGCCGGATCGTCGACGTGCCCTGGCCGACGACCGCCCGGATCGAGTCGTACGTCACGAACGCGCCGAGCTTGTTGAGGACGGCTTTGATCGACGTGTCGCGCTCGCGCTCTCCCCTTCCCGGCCACTGCGTCTCCCAGAAGGCCCGGATCATCGGATCGCGCAGCTGCCTGACGAACCGTTCGCGGAAGGCGTCGTCGGTCAGGACCCGGATAAGCTCGAGGATCGTCTGCGGCCGCTCGTCGGCGAGGAGCGTGAGCAGCGCATTGCGCAGGTAGTGCTGCATCTTCGGCCCGCAGAACCTCGACCAGAGGTCCTCGAGCAGGTAGACGAACTCGGACGCGACGAGCTGGCTCTCGTTTCGCGACCGCCGCTCCAGGAACTTGAAGCCGCGCGGGTGGTCGCGGTCCGCCAGACGGAGGACGTGGACCCGGGCGGCGGCCGGGCGCGGGGCCGTCACCTGTAGGCCTATTCCGTACAACATCCGAATGTTGTACGGAAGCGGAGCGGCCGGTCATGCTGCTGTCACGAACGAAGTCGCGCGGTTGGTGGCTGGGCGCGGTACCCGCCCTTAGCGGTCGACGTCGAGATCCTCCCGCGCAGAGCGTTCATAGGCCGCAATCGCTTCCCCCCATCGCTCTTCCGTGCGGACCCACCCCGATCCGGTATCCGCAGGGTTCTTGTGCTCGGTGAGAAGGCCCATGGCGAACGCCGTGACCTCTCGAAGGTCGGCCGCAGCAGACGCGACGAGGGTGTGGCCGGCGAGGAGCCTGATCTCGATTTCTGACTGGCGGAGCTTCCGATGGGCTCCGACCAAGGTCTCAGCCGTCGCTGCCGCTTCCGATCCCCTTGGGGTGGTCGGCGGGCGCTCGGCAGCGGCCCGGATCTCCTCGTAGATCACGGTCGCCTCCACGAGGAAGCGCGCGTACAGCTCTCTTCTTGACTCGGCGAACCTCGTTCGGTCCTCGCGGCGCCACCGCCACCGCTCGGACAGCTGAGATAGGCCCCAGCCAACGATGATGCCTACCACCGAACCAACGAGCACCAGCGCTTCCATTACGGGCCTGCCGGCGGCTCGGTCCGCGCTCGCTCGAAGACCCGTAGCAGGTAGTGGTCCATGACGACCGACTGGAACTCGCGGTCGTCGAGGATGCGCTGGAAGATGTCGGCGTTGTCGTCCATGCGGTGGACGATCGTCTTCATGAAGGCGTCGGCGAAGACAAGTCGGAAGTTGTCGACCGAATTCGCCTGGGCCTGGGCAACGAGCGCTTCGTCGGCGACCCAGCTCTCCTCCATCTGATCAAAGAAGAGTTGGTCGGCCGGCATGAACTCCGTGCCGAAGACGTCGTTGAGCACTTTGATGATCGCCGACAGGTGTTCCTTATCCTCCTCACCGCGAGGACCCTTGCCGTCGTAGATCGCGCTGATCTCGGCGACGCCGGGCTCGAGCTCGAGGGCACCTTCGCTCGTCTTCGCTTGCCTTAGATGGGTGAGGACGACCTCTGCTCCCAGATCGATCCGGCCGCCACCGGTCGAAGGCAGGAGCGCGAGGAGAGCCTTCGACGAGAGGAACAGGGCTTCCAGCGTGACATCGCCGAAGTCGACGACTTGGGACAGGAATGAGTAGGCACGAACGTACTGGTCAAGAAGCGACCGTACCTCCTCTTGCACCGCTTCGTCCAGGGCGTCAAAGCGGGCCCTCGCCGGGGCCAGAAGGGCGTACACCTGACCGTGGGTACCAGCTTTTCCCGATCGGTCAGCGAGGATCGCCGCGACCGCCAGTGCCTCCGTTTGGTCGAGCACCTGAAGCGCGAGCAGCCTCGATGCGAGGTCGTGGAGGATGTTCGGGTCGGTCGGGATGGCAACCGTCGCCTCGTACCAAGGCTTGAACGCCTGGACAATCGCATCGGCAACGTTGCGGAAGTCGAGGACGAAGGTGTCCTCCTTCTCCGGATGGATCCGGTTGAGACGAGACAAGGTCTGGACTGCCGCGAGCCCGACAAGCGTCTTGTCGACGAACATCGTGTGAAGGAGCGGCTGGTCGTAGCCCGTCTGGAACTTCTCGGCCACGATGAGAACGCCGTACTCAGGACCGGCAAACCGTGTCGCCGTTTGGCTCTCGGGAATCGCGTTCATTCCCGCCTCGGTGAAAGGGATGCCCTTGTCATCGACCGTGCCGGAGAAGGCGACCAGCGCTCTCGTATCGGTGTAACCCTTCTCCTTGATGTACGCGTCGATCGCTTGCTTGTAGCGGACGGCGTGGAGCCTTGACGAAGTCACAACCATCGCCTTGCCCTTGCCACCGATCCGATGGCGAGTGTGGGCCCGGAAATGCTCGACGATGATCTCGGCTTTCTGGGCGAGGTTGTGCGGATGGAGGGCCACGAATCGAGCGATCGCCCGCCGAGCTTTCCTTGTGTCGTACGCGGGATCGTCGGCGACGGCCTTCTCGACCTTCCAGTAGGTCGCGTAGGTGGTGTAGTTAGCGAGGACGTCGAGGATGAACCCTTCCTCGATCGCCTGGCGCATCGAGTAGAGGTGGAACGGTACGGATCGACCTTCGTCGTTAGGGCGCCCGAACAGCTCAAGCGTCCGCGCCTTCGGCGTCGCAGTGAAGGCGAAGAACGAAAGGTTCGGCTGGCGGCCTCGGGCGGCGACGGCAGCCGTCAATGTGTCTTGCGCGTCGGAAGGCCCCCCGGTCGAATCGGAGGCCTCTGCAGCCGCCAGCTGCGCCTCCTCGGATGTCGCACCAAGAGCCGCCTTGAGGTCCTTGGCGGCTTCCCCGGTCTGGGATGAGTGAGCTTCGTCGACGATGACCGCGAAGCGGCGGACTCCGAGTCCGTGGACCTTGTCGAGGACGAACGAGAATTTTTGGAGCGTCGTGATGACGATCCGAGCCTGCTGGCCTGCCAGGGCATCTGCCAGCTGGTTCGAGTCTTCGTCGATCCGGGCGAGGAAGCCTGTTTGGTGCTCGAACTGGTAGATCGTCTCCTGGAGCTGGCGGTCGAGGATCACCCGATCAGTGATGACCACGACCTTGTCGAACACAGAGGCGTCGTCCGCGCCGTGGAGGGACATGAGTCGGTGAGCGAGCCATGCGATCGTATTGCTCTTGCCCGAGCCGGCGCTGTGTTGGACCAGGTAGCGCTGGCCCGAACCCTCGGCACGGGCGGCCGCTTCGAGACGACGAACCGCGTCCCACTGATGATATCGGGGGAAGATCGTCGTGCCATGTCGAAGCTGAGCAGCTTTCGAAGTACCTGATCCGGGCTCGACATGGACAAAGCGGCCCAGAAGATCGAGCCAAGCATCCCGCGACCAGACCTCCTCCCAGAGGTATGCGGTCGCATGGCCGGTTGGGTTGTGGGGGTTGCCGGCACCGCCGAAGCGGCCTCGATTGAATGGCAAGAACCGGGTGGTCGCACCGGAGAGCCGAGTCGTCATCTTCGCGTCGATTGGATCGACGGCGAAGTGGACGACCGCACGCCGTCCGAGCGTGACATTCTCCGGATCACGGTCCGTGCGGTACTGGGCCACGGCGTGGCTGATGTCCTGGCCCGTTAGCGGGTTCTTCAGCTCGGCGGTCGCAACCGAGATTCCGTTAACGAAGAGAGCGAGGTCGAGCGTCTTCGTCGCGGCCACGTCATACGGCAGTTGGCGGGTGATGGTGAGGCGGTTCGCGTCGTACCGTGTAAGAAGCTCGGGCGTGAGGCCATGAGCCGGCCGAAAGAAGGCGAGCTGAAGTGTGACGTTGTGATCGACGATTCCGTGTCGAAGCACGTCGACGGCGCCGCGCTCATCGAGTTGGGCGGCAAGGCGATCGGCAACCTGACGCTGCGCTTCGACGGCACCGCCGTGCACTTCAACAATGCGAGCCCAGGCTGTTGCCTGGGTCTCCGCGAGGAAGGCGAAGAGCTCGGCTAAGTCGAGCCCGCGGGTTTGGTCGAAGTCCCCGACCCACTCGGGCTTCGTCCCCCACTTAACGACACGATATCCGCCAGTCGCGATGAGGGAGTCGGTGATGGCGTCCTCGAATCCGCGCTCGTCAACCTTCACGCGGCGACTCCGGGAATCTCGAGCTGGCCAGTGACAGCTGCTGCAGTTAGGGCACGGCGCCGCTCGTGAAGCAGCGTCAATTGGCGCTCGACAGCAGAACGCGCGGACGTGATCCTCCACTCGTCTCGCGCGATGACCTCGGCCGCGACGCTTTGCCGCGAGAACGGCACCGCAGGGATCACAACGGTCGCAAGGTCTTCCGACCGGATCTTGCGGGTCATGCCCACGTCCGTCCGAATGGCCGCCTCGAACTGGTCTCGGGCGAACTTTGACCTCAGACAATGTGCCACGAACCAGGGGTCTGCGTCCATCAGCCGGACCCGGTACAGGAGGTCCGACAGCAGGAGTTTTCGTCCATCGACCACCGCGACGGCTGCCTGTGCGACGGCCGCCGGCGAACCTGAACCACGAACGACCAACAGGTCGCCGTCATTGACGCGCCAGCGAGGATCAGGATCCATGTCGACAGGAAGTCGCTTGTTCTCGGTGAAGTTGAACGACCCGCTCGAGACTGCGCTGGTCTTGAGGACGCCCCATTGGTCTGGGTCGGCGGGGACGGACTCGCATTCGGGGCTCCAGCCTTGCTCGATGCCTCTTGCCAGTCGCTTTAGGGGAATGCTCCCGTACTCGCGGCGCAAGTCCTGAACCCATGTCTCGCGCGTTGCCTCGAAGCGAACAGCTAGCAGCTCAACCTCGCGTCGCCGTAGCGCGACCAGCGAGTCGATACGGCCTGCTTCGGAGTCGAGATAGTCGGCAATGGCGCGCTGGGTCTTGTATGGCGGCACGACGAGCGGCATGTCGCTGAAGTCATCCTTCGTGATGCGGCGGTCGAACGTCGTCTCGGCTCGCGTGTACAGACGGTACTGATCACGATATGTCGAGCTTCGAAGCAAGTGATGGACGAACCTAGGGTGAAGCGCCGGCGATAGCCGATATACGCGGTAGTCGGGGCTTACGGCGCCGCGCCGGTCACTCACACCAATAGCTCCGCCGAAGAGCCACATCGGGTTGACGACTAGGTCCTTGGGATGGACAACCCACGCGTTCCGCGAGGATCTCTCGCTCGCGAATTGCCGGTCAGTCTTCTCCGTTCGCTCGTAGAGGAGACCGCTCGACGACAAGGACAGGGAAGGCTCGGCAAGGTCCACATTCCGAACTCCACGTTCATACGCAACTCGTCTGAAGGTCTCGAGCCGCCAACCGGAAGGGATTTTTTTGGTCGCCGCGGCCACGGCGAGGTGACCGTTCAAGGCGCGACCTCGCGGAGCAATGCCTGGATCTCCTCCTCCAACGCCCTGATCTCCGCGTCGATCTGTTCGAGGGGCCGCGGGGGTAGGTAGCGGTAGAAGTGGCGCGTGACCGGGATTTCGTAGCCGATCTTCGTTTTCCCGTGGTCCACCCAAGCGTTGGACACGTACGGGATGTGAACCGTACTGACTTCAGTGGAGACTCCATCGCTTGGAGGATCATGGAGTCATGGCACACGACAGCAGCAGCACCAGGCCGTTCCAGCGGCGGTACCCGCCGGAGCTCCGTGAGCGG
>JAABUS010007928.1_pt1 | contig 11880 bp, 12 predicted proteins | sample 5560161 | NCBI WGS metagenome assembly JAABUS01 (sample SAMN10711885, study PRJNA513376) | rock metagenome | isolation source: Antarctica rocks | place: Antarctica: Victoria Land, Trio Nunatak nord | collected 2016-01-04 | reverse complement strand
CAGGATGACGCTAAAGACTGGCTCCAGAGTCTTCACTGTGTGGGTCAGACTGATGGCCACAGCTGCAAAGGACAGATTGGCAGCTACGTGTCCAATGGCGTGCATGGCAGCAGGTCCAGCAATCTTCTGGAACTCAGACTTGGTGATGGGCTGCAGAGGTTGACATTCCCTTTTAGCACAGGCTTGTAGACAAACGTATAGTCAGATAGGCACATGGGCAAGCTCATGCAAACAAGGCATTGTTCTGCAATGGAAAGCGTATTGCATGAAGCATGCATGTGCGCACACACAAACACACAGACCCACACAGACAGAGTATAGAGTATGGCAGAAAGGTGGCAACAACAACAACAAGCGTCTCATTGTTTCACAACTTTTGGAGTGATGATGAATGACATGTGCTTACCCTTTGGAAAGAGGCTTTTTTGGCTCCCAAGAAGTAAGCGACTGTGCAGTATGCCAGACCAACAGTGACATGTACAGCTGATACAGTCCAAGGAAAAGGAAAGTAGTTGAAGATTGTCTTGTTTTGCAAGTTGAATCCAACATTGAGCGCATACCTGTAGTAGCAATGTTGACCGTTCAGTAGCAACACGTATGCACCTTGCAGCATTACAACTAAGCCAAAAGCTAGCCTAACAGGTGATTTTGGCTTACCATGTAGCAATGAAGCCTAGTGTTGTTATATTGCTGGCTGCCTGTGGACTACCAGTGCCCTTTTCCACCACACTGAAACAGCACGTTAAGGTTTTAGTGCCTCTCGTCACGCTGATGACTTCTACATATCTTTCACACAGACAGTCGCAGCAGCGAGAATAGTTTGGCTGAAGCTGACTGCTGCCTAAGACATGAGCATCACCCTTCAATTTTAGCGTCAACGGGCTTGTCTTCTGCTCGGACAGTGACCTGCCGTCTGCAAAGCTGGACATTCTGCGTCTGTACTCGTAGGTGACTGCTGTGTCCAAGGAAGTTGTGCTTGAGGCTTTGATGCGCCTGCAACTGACATTGGTTTTTTGATCTTCCGTTTCATCCCCAACAAACGTGCCGACAAGGAAGCGGCAAGCGTCCTGTTGAGTTTGCAACTGTTTGAAACTCGGGATTGTGCTTGCTTGAAGAGCGAAAGGCTCGGCAGTACCTGCTGGCATCGTAGTAGCGAAGCTCGGCACGGGGCCCCTCTGCTATTGTGACCTGCGGAAGTTCGAGCTGGAACGGACCGCACACGCACAGAAGACTGGCTTGTCAACATCATGACACCGATTGTCCCTGAAGTCGAGCTATCAAAACTGCCCTTTGCAGCTGCTCGGACCGTTCAGCAAGGTTCAGGATGCTAAATGTGCGCTTGACATAGAGTAGCCGTGCACAAATCTGTAGGAGACAACCAGAATGTGGCTGCCTTCTGATACATGGCACACGATACTTGCTGTGGGCATGAACGTCCTGCTCGGATCAGGCACTTTTGATTTACAAAAAGCAGGCAGATTATTGAGTGTGTACAACAAAGATACAAGGCAAGAGGATATACGCTTCACTACTCTGGTGATTGAACCCGCAGAGCAAGACAACAAATCCTAAGCATCTAGTGTACAATGATGTGCAAACCCATCACACTGTACTCAGAGGACTATACATCACGTTTATCATCATCATCATAAAAATCAGCAAATTCAGTACAATGCAGCAATCAATCTTCATAAAATACATATACAAATAACATATCTGTCTTCTGAGTTGCTGAAGGATTCATTTGCATGTAAAGTACACTCTGAACAGTGTCATATGTCAAAAGTACACCACAACCAGCTAGATGACTGTGCCTAGCCCCATCATGCTTGCACTAATCAAGCGTTTGATGGTTCAGTGATTGAGTCACACACTTGAGTACAGTTTCTGGTACACTTTGACAAGTACAGAGGCATTGTGTCGGCCCTCAAGAGTGCACCTGCAGGGTGTAGCCCTTGTCCCAAACTTGCTGCTCTTTGCCCACCAGCATGGTCTTGCTCAGCCTTTCATGCTCATCAGTTGTGACTGTGCTGATACCCAGCTGCCTATCCAGAAAGCTCTCAGCAGTGAGGACACAGCTGTCCATGGCCAGCCTGGAGCCCATACCCTCTACGGCATCTTCTGTCATGGGAACAGCTCCAGGGCCTGTGCTGATTCCAAGGGGAGAGCATGACTCATCTGGGTGGAGGCCTTCATGGTCTATGTCAGTCAGGTTGGGGGTGCGGTACCTGCACGTGTCCTGATGTGTCACTCCAAAATTGGCATGAAACTTGCGCGCCATGTAATTGTTGCATGACACTAGAACTACCTCCACACATTGCACTGTTGCTGGCTGCAGTATGACTGCCATAGTAAACGCTGCCCTGTGCCATGGTAATGAAAGTACGTCAACACATGAGAAACTCCAAGCAGGTACCCAGATGAGGATAGGCGTTACAAAACAGAGTAAGGCCAAAGGCGTAGTGTCTTACTTGGCAACCGTGACAAACAAGGCAGAACCGTCCTCCAGTTCAAAGACACTCTGGATCTTGCCCTTGCCAAAGGTCTGGTCCCCAATCAGAGTGGCTCTATGGTTGTCATGCAGGGCGCCAGCCAGAATCTCACTGGCTGATGCGCTGCCGCCATTCACCAGCACGGCTAGAGGGGCGGCAGTCATGGCAGAGCCTGCCTCCAAGACTACCCTCTGCACGATAACACATTCAAGTGTCAGCGTGCAAACAAGTCATTTTTCAGAAGGCAGTGGGTCACATATAAGGCAGTACAGAGGATGTAGGCATAAAAGCCAGCTGCATGTTGACTCTTGTACGGCAAGAAAGGGTGCTTACGACCTGTCAGAAGGCCAGGCAAAAGTTGGCCATGAGACAGGTGATTACAATAGGTTGTGCATACCATATGCCGTAGGGCACTTGCATCACGCACTGGATGGCCTTCCAGTGAGGGCTATGCACATACAGGGAGAAAAGGTGACGCTTGATGCATTGTGGTTTGTGGGGGAGGGAGGGGAGGCAACCTGCAAGACTGCTGTGGTGCCGGCAACATCCCTGCCTTCGACAGTGAGAATGGCAGCTTCACCAGGCAGCCAAAGGCGGGCAATGTCCAGGCCAGCTCGGACCAAACCACCAGGATTGTTACGCAGGTCTAGGATGAAGGAGTCACACCCTCGCTCCTGCAGGTGGACACACCATCAATACCTGAAGTCACGTGTGCCTTCAGCAAGAATGCGCCGCTTTCAACTTGAGACTGGTTGCAGGCAAGCAAGGCTCCAATGCTGATTTGCTACATGGGTGCGTCCAGACAAAAAAACCCATGTAACTCTGTGCACGACGCCCTGAGAAGCATACTATTTGTTAGAAAGTGTAAATGCTGCAGCAATGACACGCAGGCACAAGGGCGTGTGGATGACATACTATAACAGGCGTCAATGAGTTGGCGTCTGCTCAAGCCAAGTGAGTTGCACACTACACCTGAAGGTCTGCAATGGCATGACGCATTTCAGGGGCAGCCTTTTGGCTGAAGTTGACTAGGCGGATGTAGCCTGTCATATGGTCCCCGTGCTGCATAGCAGTGCTGAACACAGGACTGAGCTCCAGCCTTTCGCGCTGTAACTGAACCTGAACAGCACACACTCAAGGCTGAACTGCTTGTCCCATGGCAAGCGAAGGGCAATGGCACCCATGTGGTCATACCACCATGCATACACCATGAACAACCAGCTGTACTTGATGGGTTTGCAAAGCACTTGGATGTACAGTAGCTGGTGGGACTGATGTACTTGCTGCTACACCTCAGTGCCTTTCGTTCAGTAACAAGCAAACGGTGGGTCAAATGTCCCAGAATGATAGAAGTGGACAGGGTTGTAGCACCTGTCTGTACTCTAGCCTGGGTAGGGGAGGCTCAGGGCGGGCAGGTACGCCAGGGACAGCCTCTGTGCGGCGAGCCAGCCGGACAACCACACTGCTGCCGCTGCGACCACGCAGAAGCTGTGCAGCCTGATCACCATTCCAGCCTACTGTGGCTTGTCCATCAATACTGACGACCTACACATATCAATGATGACTGAGTTTCATGTCATGCTGTGTAAAACTACCTCATGTGGCACTTGCTTGATGATCTGACATCTTCATGATCAGGAATGTGGCGCAAGGAAAAGTGCAGCATGTCACATCACATGGGTACAGCTCAGTATCAACAGCAAGGGACAACAGATGCCAAAATTCTGCCTGCTTGTGAAACGCAGTATGCTGACCTCATCACCAGGTAGGACACCAGCTTTGTCAGCAGGACCCCCCCTGATGGGAGCCAGCACCACCAGTCGGCCACTGGAGGGCTCCTGAGCAATGAGGAGACCCACACCCTGTACCTCCCCATCGCTGCTCACTCTGAAATCAGCATACTCTCTGCATGCAAACCACGGCTTTGTCAGCAGACCTGCTTGTCAATGTTGTACTGTGAACATGGTGTCAAGTCAGACCGCCACTCCTTGTATTTTCTACTAAGCTAGAGGACTTGCAGCCACTTGCGGCATAGACTGGCATGCTCAACAGGGCATGGCTGTCTGCATAATGCAAGAAGAGGACAGTGGTGGCATTTTATTTGTTTTTAGATAATGACATGCAGACGCTGATACCTGGCAGGTACTACGCGAGTGAAGGGGTCTCCAAGTTTTGAGAGCATGTGCCCAATTTCTCTGTATGCAACATCACCAGAATCTGCTGTGTAAGCTGCATTGAGGCCCTCTGTCAGCTCATGATCCCAGTTGTGTCCAGCAAACCTTGCGTCCACAAATACTTCTCCAACAATGGTCCAGGCTTCCACCATTGTTTGCTGAGCAGCAAAAACTGAAGGGTTGGCAGAAGCTGGAAATCTGTACGTCAACAAGCTCGATTAATACAGTGCCATGAATTCAAGCTGGATCCTGTTGATGCGCATCGACTCCAAGCTAACAAGGCTCACAGGCGCCTGGGTTCAGCCCTGAGTACACACCTCATGAGCTCACTGGCGCCTGCTGATAAACAGCTTGCAAGGATGGCTGCAGACAAGCCAATAGCCACAGCGTGCTGCCCAAGCTTCTTCACCACAAGGCTCAACAGCTTGTGACCCAAAACAGGCGACCCATCTGTATTAGTGCAGCTGGATGATCTAAACCTGGTTCTTCGAGCACAGTCACAGTGCAAGCTCACTAGGAGTCACGGTCTCACCTGTAGCCTTCACTGTGAGGTCGACACGCCCTTTGCAGGCCACGAGTGTGCTAATCCGGCGGCGAAGTATGTGTTTCCGTCGACCAGCTGTCACAAGGGTCCTGGCTGTTGTCACGGACGTCGGAAGAGCAAACGAAGGGCCTCGCTGGCGGTGCTGACGTGAGACACATCGTAGGCTTACAATGGCAGGCAGACAGCCTCTTTCAGCCATGCACGTCACCATAGCGTTCCGCTGCAGGCGCGAAAATTTCCAGAGATGTTACGAGACTGATCAGTTTGCGTACCAACAGGTGCTGACACGGGCGCCCAAGCTGCAACAAGAGGACTTGCTCCTGCTTGCGGACCTGATACGCCCGTGTGAGCAGCTTTGTGAAGCCTTGACCTGTTATTTTGTAACAGAGCTGCTCTGGCAATTGAAAGCACTGTGGACCAGACAGTCAAACGCTCACAACCCTCGTTCGGTTTTCAGCAGCTTTATCAGCCGTAATTGATCACAAGGGATCCATTGTACTGCAATGCCTTGCAGTCACTCATGGGCACGGTAACCATTGAGCCCAATAATGCCTTGCAAACCATTCAAGCACAATAGACGTTCTTTGAGTGTATCCCTAGCTTGCGTGTTTATGCAAAAATCAGCGTCGACTTGGATGCACAGCAGATTGTACAACGTGCCATACCTGCAGCAGTGCTAGTAAAAATGCAGGCAGCCCCAATGTGTAGCACCAACTGAGCTTTTGCAACACTCGACATTTCACGTCGGAAGATGCATCTGCTTTTCCCCATAGATGTAAGACAAACAGGGCTTGTACAACCACATGGGAGAGCTGGTCATGTCTCAACTTCTTATGTGCACAGCTGCAAAAACGGCCTGGATTGACGCGAGATGGGTTTGAGTACACAAGTACATTGCTGCAAATGTACACATATCTGCAAGACGTTACAGCATAAGGGATAAGCCAGAAAGGAGTCTCTCACAGTCAGGGTGCTCATACCAAAACAGATATGTAGAACATCAAGACTCCAGAAGGTGCTGCAAGATGCATAGAGCAGCAGAAAACGCTTATGCATGCATCTGTAGTCATAGTCACAATTGAGTAAAGTCTCTCTCAATGACAATGAAGCCATACTCAATCAGGGGATTCATTTGTTGGTCAAGCTGTCAGGAAAGCAACATTCCCAGGAACTTAATCTCTACTTGCCGCCAAAAACACCCCGCAGCCCTCCAGATTTGCTGGAACCCGCCTTCTTCTGCAGTCGCATAGATACAATTATGCATGGCAGGCCGCAAGCAGTTGCACACTGGTAATCTCATGGGATTTGGTGCAAATAATGATGCACGCAATCCTGCTGTGCAGACCACAATTGCTGCGAATTGCCTTCTGAGGCTGCGTACTTCCAGAAGCTCAGGGCAACTATTCAGGCAATCATGCTGCAAGCAGAGATGCATGCTAACCTTGGTGCCGCCCTGGTTGGCCTTCTTGTTTATGGTACTGCCTACTTTCTTGATATTGTCCTTGGCGCCCTTCTTCAAATCGCCATTCTTGAATTGCTGTACATCCTGCTCATAACCAGCTCCAGCACCAGTGGAGGAGTCCTGTACACAGTGATACAGGTGAGATAACGCTGCAGTCTGTAGCTGCCAGTCGCACGCCAAATAGGTGCCAATGCAGGAAATTTGCAGCAGCTGCAAGCAGTGACACGTGTTTACATGCGCCGCACTGTTGACAGCCACAAGTAATCAGGCATAGAAAAGTCACAGCTTTGCCAGAAGCTATAACAATGCAGTCCAAGTAAGAGTGCCAGACAATGTTGCATTGTCATTGAAACGCAAAAACATGTCAAATAAAGCTCAATTCAATCGCTCTGTTAGCCCCTGGTTTGTCAGCCATACCAACATGTGCAAGTGAGCACTGTAGCTGCTGTAGGTGATTGATGTAACACAAAAACGGCCACAGTGTGCTTGGCAGGAGCCTGTGGGAGGTACCTTGACTGATGCTGCACCCATGAAGTCATTGAACCCAGGGTCAACCTTGGAGAGAATGAATGCACCAGCGCCAATAGCTGCCAGAGAGGCTGCAAAGCAATGAGCACCACTGAGCTGTTGTTGACAACAAAGGCTTGCAGCTAATGCATGACAGATAATGTCGAAAAGATTCAGGGCTGTTGCTGTAGAAGACAGGGATGCAAAAGGTAGTCTGTGTGTCAGCTGGCCTGACCTGGTAGCGCCACTGCTCTGGGATCAATGTCACCGCCATCAGAAAATATCTTAGGTACTAGGTTTGGCACATTGAACTTTGGCAGGCTGATAGAGGGCGCACTAACTGAAGGAGCAGAGTCTGTGACGCTGTCAGTTGCTTTCTTGACCTTTTCAGCTGCACCTTGGAACACCTGAAACGTGAAGCCCAGATGTGCATTGTGCTACACTTTTTCTGTGCAAGCAGGCCGTGTTGCAGGCCTGCATCTGACTAGCGACCAGCATGCCTTCATCTTCAGCGTCGATCTTCACCCTGTCACCTTACCTTCTTTGCTTCTACTTTCTCGAATATGACCTTGGCGTCAGCTGAACTGGATTGAGACACAAGTGCGGCTGCGCAGCTGGCAGCTATTAGACTCAAGTTGTTTGCGTCGCCTGCACGTAGCACAACCGAACTGCGTCCCCGATAAGCAGCCTCACCACAACGAAATGTACGACGCCTGTTGCCGAATAATCAGTAGCGTGACCTAGATATCATTTCGTCGCAAGACAGGGAATTACGTCTGTTGTGAGCGCAGCATATCTGCTGAGTTCCTCTTGCGCCACTCCTGCTTGGGTAACTGCGGACGCTCTGAAAGCAACTCGGCCTGACCAGGGAGGTGTGCAACATCGTGTTCGATTGCATGTCGAAGTTGTGACTGAACCTGCACAGCGCGCGCGCTTCTTGAGCCGAAGCAATTTGGTACCTTATCGCCAAAACTCGCTGAGCCTCATGAACCGGACGCCGTTCACGATTCTGATTCCAAGTTAGTCATCAGCATGCAGTGCCAGATGTAAGTGTCGTTATCCGGGTCGAGGCGTCCAACGTCTGAAAAATACAAACCATTTGCATTAGTTCCCCATAAACACATAACTTTGCCGGATGAGGGGTCATTCAGAAATGTGAAGTCCCATGAGGTTATAGTGTTCTGCATCATGAGTTGATCCTGAATTCAATGGCTTCGCAGCCATGCTGGAAGCAGCCCGAATCATGCATGTGTTGAACATGCCATCTACACTATCACCATTCGTACATACCAAACGTAACAGTAGATGAAATAAGCAGGGAACAATAATGTGCTGGCCATAGCAGAATGCACCATTGTTCACAATTTATAAATTTGGTTAAATTTGCCCTGATGGTGCGATTCTCACATGATTAAAGCAACACATGTACATTGAAAATGCCTGACCCTTCACCACAGGATCCTATAGTGACAATGTTCATTAGGGTCCAACAGACATCGAGACACAGTGAATGGCATGATCATCGTAGGACAAGGCAAGCAACGTTCAACAATTGTCATCTGAGCCCCAGCCGTTGGAGCCAAACAAGGCCTGCTGCACCGCCATGAGCTAACCATGCTGCTTGGCCCCCATTTGGGCTCCAGCGCACCTATGCACTAATGACTTAGACAACATCGGTATTGACACATGTACCAACAAATGCCTTGCAGCCCAAGAGCCCTGTGCCAGTAGTTGTCAGGTCTACTGTGCAATGCAACAAGCCATGAGCAGGCCATTAAGACTGGCTATAGAAAGCTATTCAAGCAAATGCAAGCGGTGGTATCTGCCAGCAAAGACATCGTTGCTAGCAACACACAACAAACAAGCTTGTCGCTGATTTGCCGGACAAGTATGGTAGTATCAGGTTGTTAACGCTCAACATGGCTTACCCGATGTATAGACTCAATTTCGGGAGCTAGGCCTTTTAGCTTGCTGGGTTTGCTGGCTTGATAGACCCCAGAGGCGTGGTGGGTGTAGTACTGAGCAGACCTCAACTCCAACCCTTCCCCTTTAGCATGCACGCCTGCAAATGCACAGTTGTTGTACAATGCTGTGACACAAAGTTTCCTACATTTGGCATCTCGGCAATGTCATCTGAAGTCAAATAATTGACACAGGATATCAGTGCAAGCTGCAACCAACATACAGCTCATGGTGCACAACATTGAAGAAAGTAACCTGCCACAAAATGTCAGAAATACACAGCGGCATGTTCCAGCGAAGCTTGGAAAGTCAAAGCCCTTGTATGAAGCAGAAATCTGTCAAATTGCTCCAGGAGTGTATATACTTCCAGCAATTGGTTAGTCGCTGGGCAGGCAGTGTGTCTGTCAAATACATGAAGGGATTGATGCTGCACAATGGGAGATGAGGATGGGTAGGTGTCAAGTTGACAGACAGGTCTGACGGACCTGCAACAGTTGTATGGGCGCGGCGCATGCGGTTGTCCTGCAGCATGCGCTCCTTGAAGATGGCCACTTCACCATCTTCGCCCGCATATGCCACCAAGCCGTTGCTGGGGCAGCACTGCACACTCCAGATAGCTCCTGTGTTTGCGCCTCTGCAACACAACCTGATGTTGGTCCTTCAACGTGATGACTGCTATACACCCCTTCCTCTGTCCTCTTTGCAGGGGCTCAGATCAGGGCTGGATCTTAGCCACTGGTCAGAGAGGCAAGCTGTCTGGAAAGTGCAGACAGTGCTGGCATGAGCAATTGTGCAAGTCGCATCTGCTTTTGCCATGCATGGAGCTCAACTTGAGGCTCTCACATTATATCTGACAGACGTAGTGGAGTGGTACCGAGTAATGCTAGTGAACCAATGGATAGCTACACAGAGCTGGTCAGTGTCATGCGCAAAGCAAGCTCTGTATGTCATGCAAGGCAGCAGCAGCCTGTGTCCCAAGCTATGCACTCCTCAGCTGTCACAAGTCCCTCAATTCACAATAGAACGCCGAAGCCGTGGGTCACACAGCAAGCAAGACAGGCAGGGCGCACCTGCTTTCTCGGGTGATATTGCGTGTGCCATGGCCACCCTTGTCACTTTCTAAACGCCAGAGATGGGCATCCTGCCAGGACTGGCCCTCCTCCTGGGGATGCCCTGCCTCATACACAATGCCTCCATCATCTGTGGCTACGAGGAAGCCTGGCGGGTCCAGCAGGTAGCTCCATTGCAGGGACAGCAGGCGACTGATGCTAGACACCCGCCGCTGATACAAGGGCCTGCTTGTGTCCCTGTAAGATGTCCACAAACTGGTGGTATATGCAGGCAGGAACAGTTGTGCCAGGGACGGTACATGGCAAGAGCTGTGCACGCAGATGATCACACCAAAGTCAATGTTCATAGGAGATGATGGAGTTTGTAATGCACGCTGAACTCTATGAGCAAAGGCAGCCGTGAAGCTGATCTGACCAAATAGTAGCAGACAGGATGTGCATCATCATGCATGCACAAGACAGCATGCTTTGGTTGCAGAAGCACAGGTCACTCCCAGCAGGTCCTCACACGTGCTGTCTCAGACTCCAGCAAGCATTCAATGTGCATGCAGTGCTCTGTTCATCACCATATGTTGACGCACCAGGGTTGCAACCAAACACCTTTAGGCAGTACAAGCATGTGCGCTCTGCATTCTCCCACATAAATTGATGTCAAAGACAACGCCAGTGGAGCAACCAAATGCACAACATGGAGCAGATGGGATTCAAAGCAGACCTAGAGTCCCACATTCGGAGGAAGCCCAGGTGGCCAGCTGTGAGGAAGAGGCAGCGCTGCTCCAGGCTCTCCTCCTGTCCCACCTGCCCTGCAACTGCCTGCTGTGTTCGAGAACCAAGACAGGCTCTACTGCGTCGAGTGCATGCGCCATGAGCCCCATCCCTCACAAGGCCATTCCTTATACAGGGTAGTCAAGGAAACAGCAGCTTTGTGTGAGACGGCTAAGCAATGCCTGCAGCTGTCTGATGATGCATGCTGACAGCTGGTGGAAGAGAGTCAACAAACAGGGCATGTTGCTTGAGCACAGGATAGTATGAGGCACATCAAGCTGCCTGCCTCCACCAGGCTGTACATACTGCTGTGTCTACATCACTTTACTGCTTTGCTGGGTTACTTTGCTGGCTTACAGACGTAGCAAGAGAGGCAGGGGTGGGGATGGGAGTTGGATGACCTGTGGGGGACACCAAGCCACTGCTCGCAGGGGTGTCGGCTCCACCTGGAAGTGAGTCAACACGACCATGTCATGCTGAGCCTTTCTGTGTAGCTGTGCTTCTTGGGAAGCTTGCAGAGAAGGCAAATCAGGGGTGGATGGTGCTGAGCTGGGCTGCAGTCGCACAACAGCTAGGCTGCCGTCCCAAAAGCCAACCTGGAGAAGCAGATTTTCATTGTATTTGGTTGCATAGAGTTGTTGATGAGTGCCTAACAAGTTGGATGGCATACTCATGCACATGCAAGCAAGAAGAGGTTTTTCAGGCAGTTGACACATTGCTTAAAGTGCTTAGGCATGGCATGCTGCACATTGCCATCAGTGACATGGCTGCAGTTATAGATGACAGCCACCTGCATTGCATCAGCAGCAACAGCAGAAGCATGGTCTCAGCAGAAATGGCAGCACTGAAGCACAAAACAGCACAGCACAGTACAGCACAGCACAGCATGGAACGGCCTATCCTA
>JAABUS010007927.1_pt1 | contig 11883 bp, 8 predicted proteins | sample 5560161 | NCBI WGS metagenome assembly JAABUS01 (sample SAMN10711885, study PRJNA513376) | rock metagenome | isolation source: Antarctica rocks | place: Antarctica: Victoria Land, Trio Nunatak nord | collected 2016-01-04 | reverse complement strand
GTTAGTGGGGGGTTGACGGAGGAGGGGCTGAGAGGGGTGGAGAGGGGAGGCTGGGACGGGGTGGACGTGGTGAGTTCGAGTGCGGTGCATCAAGGGGTGGGGCATGTGGATTTTTCGTTGAAGGTGGTGAGGCAGGAGAAGGGGAAGGATGGTGTGCAATGAATACATCTTGATCTGGTGCTTGTGAGGAAAGGAGACTGTGGCGACCATATGCTTTTGGCTGTTCGTCGCGCTGCTCTCTCGTTCTACTCCATACCCTGTTCGCAGTTCTTTCCCCCTCTTCACTTACTCCATCTGAAATGCAAGTCCTTTCTGCAAACCAATCGACACAGCCTACAGGAATCACCCAGAAACAAACCAGATACCAAACACACGTACCACCAGCTCTCGTCGTCGACGAGGACTGCAACATCGTTGAAGCTGCTCCTTTCAACACTCCTTCCGAGCAACGACCACGAAAAGCGCCAGATTGGGCTCTGCATTCGCCGTTCTCTCAATCGCATCCACACGGGCTGCGGGACCGGGGACAAGGCCTGGCTATGCAAGAGCTACCCATCGACGACGGCTTATGCCCGTGAATATGGCCCTGTACTCAATGCATGCCGCTCGATCATGCCGCTTCTTCAAAGATAGTGAAATTCATCAGCATGCCGTAGACCCTCCAAGTCCACCTTTGGATAGCATCCATGCCTCCCGACCCATCCTGCCATACAATCATGAGCTGTGTACGGCATGTGCCCTCAGACTCTCACGCCCTTCCTCCCCTAAACCGACCCAATCTCCCATACCCAACCCCATGCCTCTTCCCATACCCAAGCCAATCTCCCTTCCCCATACCCAATTCCCTCACTTCCCCATCTCGCAAGCCTCATCAGCCCTCCAAAAACCTGACCTTCCGGCCCTCACCCACACCCCCGCCTCCAATCCCAAACCCAACCCCACCTACACCCACACCTTCTGTCCCCGTGCCCCGAGCGCGACCCCCATCCCTCACCGCCCTATTTCCGCCACCGTCCTCTCCCTCCCTCCCTCTCCGCCTCTCACTCCTCCTCTGCCTCGCCTCCCTCGCCTCCCTCTCCTTCCAGTCCTTGACCTGCCTCTTCCGCCTCTCCGCGCGCGCATGCGCAACCGCAGGCGTCTATACCAAACCAACAGTGGGAGATCAGCAAGCCATACGATCCGACCCCGGAAACGAAAAGCAACCGCCCAAAATCCTCGCTTCCTGTCCCCGGAAGCAAATCCCACGCAACAAGCAAGGAAAGTGGTGCAAGCGGACAAGAACTCACAGGCAAGAACCCCACCCCATTGATCCCCTCCCCATCATCCGCCGGGTCCTGCGGATCATGCCCCGTGATCTCCGCCTCGCTCCACCAGAGCTTCTCCCCCTCTCCCCTGCCCTCCATCCCCCCCCCCTCCATCACCCCCCCCAACCTCACAGGCTTCAACCGCGGCGTCTCCGGCACCTCCAGCTCTTCCCCCCTCGCAAACTCTACACTTCGGCGGGGCACGATTTCCCCGGTAAAGTCATTGAGGTCTTTCAGATCCTTAAGACCGTTGAGGTCCAAATTCTGGAGGTGGCCCGCAACGGCGGTGCGCGGACTGCCTTGCTCGGGCGGGGGCGGGGAGAGGGCGGTTCGGAGGCGGGTGGTCGGTGGGGTGGGGGTGTGGGAGCATTTGCGCTTGGGGGAGATGGGGAGGGAGGAGGGGGGTGGTGGGGGGGAGGGGAGCGGCATTTTGTTGCTGGCAGTTTTCTTGGATGGATGGGGTGGGTTTGTTGTGCGGGTTGGTCGGATGGCTGAAGTGCGGGGTGGTGGCAGATTGTGGGGGGGTCTAGGCAGTCATGGCGGTCGAGGATGGAGGGTTTGAGTCCGAGGGAGGATTGGGGCGGTGATGCAGGGAGTCATTGTGGAGTGGAAAGGAAGGTGGGAAGATGTAGGCGTGATTTCAGCCTGTGGTGTGGTACATGTGGTGCGGGTCAGGCCGTTGCGTGCATGCAGGGTCGTCCGCTTGTGGGGTTCGGATCTCGAGGTGGCTTAAATCACAAGGTACATTACATTATTCTCTAGGGAAAATGATTTTCCATAGCAGTCCGTTCTAAGAAAACCTGCAATATTTGTACATTCCCCTTCCTTTTCTGAATCCTATTATCAGGCCCGCCCTTCCCAGTCTAGACCCTCGTCGTTGATCTTGCATCCCTTACGCGCTCCATCTGAAAACCGTTTGTCATCCTTTCCATCAAGCAGCTTCGCCGTCATTCGTGACAGACCGTCTTCTCGAAGAATCCAGGAAACGGACAGAGAATCGTAAACTCACAATCTCAAGATCAACCTACGAGGATCCATCAGCCATCGGAGGCGCTGGTTCATCTCTGCCAAGAACACGCAAGACGAATTGCTCCCAGACATCGTTGTTTGAGGTAATGAAGTAGCTAATGAATGTAGCATTGAGAGAGTATCAAGAGCGTGAGGAAGTGGTAGAGCGAACAGTAAGGAGGAAAAGGGTGATTCACAAGATGACATTGGAGCAGCAGATGAGAGATCGTGATGTTGATTATCGTTCTGACAACAGGAGGGAGGAGATTCAGACGGAGATGGAGACGCCAGAAGCATAGTGATATAGGAACAATCAGAGGAGGAAAAGGAGAGAGAGCGTAGGACAAAATCCCATATCAGCAAATCTACCTTCATTCACAACATTCTGAGACTCGCAGGATGAGAGCAGATTATGTACGTGTTCTCTCGAAGAGTAAGATTCAAGCCTGCAGAGGTACCTCGGCAAAGGTAGAGGTGCAATTGTTGACAGGAATTTCGGGCGATTCAGTACATGGCTGCAACGACCACGTATGTAGACGGGAATCCACCTTGTATGCATTATCAACCCGGGAATCCATGCCACCTCCTGCCCGTCTCCTACCGTTTTCTCAGCAGTGTGTCTGCCATCTAAAGAAAATTACACCCCCACACCTCCCGAGCCGAGACAGTTCGAGACATCTAGTCGTCTTCCTCAGCTGCGGTAGCCTTGGTCGCCAGATGCCAGCGGTTCTTGCCGTGGTCGTCAACTTCGTGCTCGACAGCGAGTTTGCTGAGGTGTCCGATGATGTTCTCCATCTGGGTATCGCTTCGGCTTCGGCTCTTGCGGCCAAGATCGTCGAGCCATGAGATGCGGTTCATCAAGTAGTACCTTTAATACGTGTTAGCATTGAACAATCTCCCAAAACAAAAAAGGGCTACTTACACTATGGCGATGACAATCGTGACACCGATGGAATAGATCCAGACGACAACAGCAGTGACAATGCTTGTTCGGCCGTTGGCCATGAGGTTGGCGCGGTCGCGGGGATCAGCAGCGTAACCATTACCGGACAGCCAGCCGAAGACGCAAAAGATAGTGGAGAGGGCATCGACACCGGCAATAGCCCCAATAAGCTGCCAAGACGGGAAGGTCTGGCCACCACGAGTGACGAAGATCAGCCAGTTCTCAGTAAGTGAGATTTCAAGGAAGAGGATTTCCTGAACGCTGCCGAAGTTTTGAATGACACCACCGTTGGGTAGGTAAAGCGAGCCACGAATAACCCATGTGCCCAGAGCGAGGAGAACACCAAGAGTGACCGAGATGATCCAAATCTTTGGCAGCTGCCACTCGACGGGACGAGCTTCGAAGTGGGCATTGTCGTAGGCAACGGCAATGGTGGCTAGATCGGCGAAAAGGGCGAGGAAGACGATCAAATCGACCTCGATGGTCTCGTTGATGATGATCATGGACGTGACCAAATAAATCTCCAGGTGGAAACACAAGGCGATACGGTACTGGATGTAGGCTTTCATACGTTGGAAGATCTGGCGTGCAATCTTGATGGCGCTGACAATGGTGCTGAGACCAGGAGCGAGGAAGACAATGTCAGCTGCCGCCTGAGCGGCTTCGGAGGCTCCTTCGACGGCGATACCACAGTCGGATTTCTTGAGAGAAGGGGCATCATTAACACCATCACCCGTCATCGCAGTCAAATGTCCACGCTGTTGAATCATCTCAACGACTTGATACTTGTGTTCGGGAAAGACTTCAGCAAAACCATCGGCGCGTTCCACGAGATCATGTTGAGTCGTCCCGCTGAGACCGCCGTGGATGAGACGATCCGAGTTGTACACCTTGGTTCCAAGCGCCAGCATTTTGCAGGTTTCCTTTGCAATGGCGATCGCGTCACCCGTCAACATCTTGACCTGTAAACCAAGTGTCTGGGCTTCGGCGATGGTTTGAGCGGTATCTTCACGAGGTGGATCGAACATGGACAACATGCCTAGTACCTGCCAGTCCTCATCGTTCTTCTTGACAGCCACACCGAGGGAACGGAAACCACGTCGGGCGAACTCGGCCGCCTTGCTCTTGAAGAGGTCCGCGACTTCTTTACTGCAGTTGGAGAGATTCAGGATAGCCTTGGGAGCACCCTTGGCGCAGGTGTAGGTCACACCATCGCAGACACAGACCGCAGTAATACGCTTGGAGACAGGGTCGAAGGGTATATACTTCTCGGTCTTCCAGCCTGCTTCCAACAGTTCACGTGCCTTGGGATACCGCTTGAGGGTAAGGATGGTAACCTTATCGATAGGATCCAGCGACTTGATGTTGTGAGACGAAGCCAGAGCAGCGACGGCCATCATCCAATTGACATCGACGCCTTCGGTAACAAATGGCTCACGAATACTTAGTTGATTGGCAGTAAGCGTACCTGTTTTGTCGGAGCACAGAACGTCGACACCCTAGGCGGAATCAGCAGTGGCCCAAGGGAAACGCACCTTGGACTTACAGCGAGCGATTCGATGGCTGTAAGCTTTTGGACGATTGCCTTTTCCTTTGCCAAATATGCAGCTCCGACAGCCAAGGTAGTTGTGGTGACCACTGGTAAACCGACGGGTACACCAACAACCAGGAGGATAAGAACGTAGGTCAGAAGATTGGTGGAGGTTCCCTGTGGAGTTGCAAGTTTGAGATGGTGGTAGAAGCCGCCAATCCAAGCGAGTAAAATCCAGAACACAACGAGCACCAAAAGCGCAGTACCGATGGAGTTCATGATAGCCTTGAAATGGCCTTGGTCCTTGGCACCTTGGACCAGGCTGGCGGTACGACCGACGAAGGAGATCCTCGCGTGGGCGGTGACGACAGCATAGGCCTTGCCTCGCTTGCAGCCAGTGGTGTAATAGCAGGTATCACCCATGTATTTGTCGACTGCAAGAGACTCGCCGGTAATGGCCGACTGGTCGGTAGCCACTATAGCCACGCCGTGATGCCGCTCTTCCTCCTCCTCCTCGTCCTCTTCCTTTTTTTCAGAAGGCTCTTCGCCGGCCTCTTGGCTCATGAGGTTCTTGTACTCTTCAAACGCGTCCGGATTGTCGTAATCGCAGATCAATCGAGCGTCAGCTGGAACCACTTGACCTTCTTCGACAACGCACTGTATATAGTTAGTAAAAAGGTGTGGAAACAACCAAGGATGCGAAAAGATTAGAGGGGGGGAGGGGAGGAGGTTTACAATATCACCAGGAACTAGCTCTCGCGCTTTGATCTCCGACTCCTGACCCTGACGAACAACGGTAGCACGCATGGCGATGTCACCCTTCAAGCTGGCAACAACGTCGGCTGCTTGCTTTTCCTGGTACCAACCGACAGTTGCGTTCAGCAGAAGAATGGCAACGATGACACCAAGGTCGATATAATCTCGAAGACCAGCCGCGATAAGCACGGCGAGTTCCATCACTACGTTTTGTGTAAGCCAGTGTGATGCACCGAGCTCTGTCGAACAGCATACCGTATAGAATTGGACCGGTGAAGTACGACAGAAATTTGAGGAACCTGTTTGCACGATCAGCATACCACTACTCCCTTGATCTGCTTTGCAACACATACAGGTTCTCCTTCTCTGTGGTGAGTTCGTTCCAGCCGGTCTTCTTACGACGGTTCTCCACCTCGGTGTTTGACAGACCCTGCTTCAGCTCGGTGTCTAACCAGTCATCGGGAACCTCGAAGACGCCATCGCCAGCGCCGCCCTTCTTGCCGCGCTTCCAGAAAGCCCACCATGGTCGCTTAACTGCATCGACATCCATCCCAAGTTCTGACGCAGTGGATTTTCTCCGACCCTCACGAAAGGTTGAGATGTAGCGCACGAGATTGGTGTACTCCTCATTCATTTGACCGTTCCCTGTCGTCGGAGGACCGGTGCCAAGGCCAGGCTCAGCAGTGGAGCCATCTTTTTCCGGAAATCCCTTCTCTGTCACGATGTGTGAGCTTTCCGTTGTTCCATGTGCATGTTTGTTTGGCGCGTGAGTGATGTGGACGAGAACAGCTCTTTTGCCGAAGCTAGCAAGAGCTTCATGTCCCAATGTTTTTGTTTCGAATTCGGCAGAGTTACGGGGCAGGAAAGGGAACGTAGTTGCTTACCGAGATCGAAGGAGATTTTGTTGTGTGCCATGATGGCCGCTTAACAGCGAACCTGATCGCGCGGGACAGTGGAGAGGGTGAGAAGTTGGGCAGCAGTGATTGTCGTGAGGTGTAGAGGGAGAAAAAGGTGGCCGGCGGATGGACCTTATACCCTGTCCTGCAGTGCAGCCATTGACGAATTAGCTTGCCGTTGAGATTTCGCGCCATTTTTTCGCACGCTGAAAATCGCTCAATTCACTCTCTCTGATCGTCCGCGCAAAACAAAAAGGCCAAGACCACCTGGACCACACGCCTCTGCCGGCACTTCCACAAGACGTCTCATCTCAGACCTCTTTCTGCTGTGCTATGGGCTTTGCATCCTTTGCATCCTGATGGTGACCTATACCCAACGGGCAATAATCCCGCACATGGTCGAGAACACTCCCCAGTGAGACTGGCGGCTGGCTTACCTTAACAATGCACCCTGTACGAAGGCTGTACGAAGGCTGATGACCGTTGGAAAGGTAAGGGATGCACGAGGAGATAGAGGGGACAGACGAGTACGAGGGTCAAGATACAAGAGGTCGTAGGGGAAGAAGCAAAACGATGCTACTACTGAGGGATTATGATGTCAACGTCGCTCTAGAGGTACTCGACTATTCACGGTAGCACTTGCTCAATTGCAAGCGTCCAACACTGCTGCTTCCTCCCAACAATGACGGTCGCCGCCGTTCTCCTCCAACGCCATCACCAACGTTCTTGTCAAAAAGGCGCGGGGTAGAACACTCATCCAACATCCTGCACTAGGCCTGACTAGGCCTCGTAGCGTCCTGAGCTCTGAGGGTCCCACGAGAAGTAAACCGTGCATCTGCAATTTCCACCCAGGCTTCCTTCATCACGCTTCCGAGTTCTGACTCCGGCGCTCGTACTTCTATGTGTGCTCAGCTTGCTCCATCGAAGCGACTGCAGCTTCACCCGTTCTCTGACTCGGGGAACAACCACATCCCGAGGCTGCACCTCTCTTTCCTCCCAGCCCCTCCCAGAGAGCTCCGACGACATCCTTGCACAGGGATAGCTCGGATCTCTCAGCGGGCGTGGCAGATAAGCTTTTATGAGACCCGTTGGGTCCGGCCCGTTGATAAGGTCACGTTGCAGATGCCCGCCCACATGCGGATACTTGAACGTTGAATCGTGACAGAGTCTAGAGACATGTAAAGTAGTATGCAACGGCTACTGGATCTCTCTGTCACGCTTTCCTTCAGGAGTGACGGCAGTACTGGACATTGTTGCATCCAGATTCGTTTCGTCGTCGCATGTAGAAGCCCCAGTGAAGGATTGGTTTTTCCCCTTGGCAGCACTGGTCTATGCTTCAATTAGATCTAAATGGCCCAACCTCCCCAATCATTGGTCGGCTCACCCCGCGCCTCGAGTTTCCAACCCCATGCTCTGCCGAGACGAGCATCATCACTTGCCCCCGCGAGTAGCGCCGCAGTTGCGCCGAACATTGTTATTGGGCAGATGTTGAAGAACAGTGCCTTGCCATATAACGCCGTCTTCTCGGCTGCAGCGCCGCCAAGCTCTAAACTCGACGGAATGCTATGACTTGCAGCATTGGCAGTGTGGGTAGGATTGCGCCTCAAACCCACACAAATTGTGAACAAGCATCGTTCAAATACGGGGCGATCCGCATCTGCAAGAGTCACGCTGGTTGATATACTTGTACGCGTGATGAGACTCTCTTGACTCGACGCCATCCTACCTTATCGATTTGGTGCCCCTGGGTATCGTCGACGCCTGCCATGCCTTGGTTACCTCTAATAAGCCTGTCCATGTTGCGCCAGTCTTCATGCTGTCAGGCAGGAAGATCAGCTCGCAGTAAGATGAGTTGACGCATTGACGGTCGGACGACCTCAATTACCTTCCAGCACCAACCCAATTCCTCCATTCTCTGAACTCCCGATAGCTAACACCTGCCTTCTTGCCTTGGTATTTGACAACCCGTATATCCTGGACCTTTCTCCAGTCCGCGCTCCTGCCCACCCAGCCAGCCTTGCGCATCAGGCTGACGATGGTCTGCTCCTTGGTCCAGCCCTGCTCCACAGCCACGTCGGGTAGATAGGTGGCGCCGTAGCGTTTTCCATGATGTGAGAACGATATGCGGATGCCATGAGTGCCTAATTCCCAGTCGGTGGGATTTAGTGCGGGCGTAAAGTTGGTGAGAAGGGTGACAGCAGCGGCGAGAGACGGGAGCTCGGACAACTTGATAGGCGTGAAGCGAGTATCTTCAAAAGCTCTAAGATTCCCAAAGCAAATTAGCCACCAGTGCGTCACCTGAAGTAGGAAAATACAGACTCACGCCGTCAAAGCATAGCTCGCCAGGCCATCCGATAGCTCTCGAGCGTCGAATGTCCCAATACACCCACGTAGACTCTTGTGGCCAGCGCTCGACACGGTGTTCCATGTCACGAAGAGCGGATACTCCTCCTCTTTGCGGGCTGGCGATGGTTGCTGGGAGCGTCGAGCGAAGGGGAAGAACGAGGAGTTCGAGGACGACTTTGAGTTTGAAGAATCGCGGAGCCCTGCTTTGGATGACGATGTAGATAGGGAGGAAGGCGTGGAGGCAGTCGAGGCGCTTGCCGGTGACGCCGATGCTTGAAGACGTGATATGCTGGGAGGCTGTAACATGGAGGGTATGGGCTGCCGTGACTCTTCCTCTTCGCTCTCTAGCTCCTCAAAGTCCCCGTCGCTCAGCTCGAGCTCAGCCCCACCGTTGGTCGTGTCCTCGTCTTCCTGGCCAGGATTGCTACCTCCTTTCGTGCTTTCGTTTCGGTATTGAACCCATAGATCTTGCACTTGCTGTAAAGTGTGATAGGGTCGCTTCTCTAGAGTGGCTGCAAGCACTTCAAAGCAATAAAGGCCATGGGCGGTGGTGGCCATGATGCAAGGATATCAATCACGAATGCAAGCTGCAGAACTATGCGAACGATAGACTATCTGAAGAAGCTATGAACCGAAAGAAAGCACCACCACCATGGCACAGATTCGAAGGAGCGTGGCGGCCTCCAGGCTTCAAGATACGGTAGAGAAAGGACGATGTGGCAGTCATCTGAAGCTGGAGGCAGACATACAGGCCGTGGCAGGCAAGCAATGCACGAAAGTAGAAAGAAAGACGTCAAGTGGCGGGCGTAGTGATCCGTGTGCCGGAGACAACTTGATTCAGGTATCGCCTTCCGATCGATCACGTGCTATCGACCAGGTTCCGTTGTGCGGCCGGGAGGCCTTCCTTCTTACAACATCCAGCGAGGACCTACCTTAGATAAACTATCCTCGAGATACTGTAGCATTCCTCGTGTCCCACACCGTTACACGTCTTACCTTGGGATTAATTGCATACCAGCGCCCATTGATCCATCCTGAGGGTGATTCTCTGATCCAGCAGGGCGCATACGGACGCTTGCTCCATTGAAGCTCAACTCGTCTCAGATTATCGGTTACCGCAGCACAGTAATGCATCAACCATGTCTCCGACCGAATCAGTCTTCTCCTTTATGCGCATCTCCATTGATTCCATGGCTCCAAAGACAAAGCTCTCGATGCGCTTTCCTTGATCCAGTCTCTGTTACGGCGCTTGCAGCAAATAGACGCTGGCAACTCTGCCAAGGACGTTTCATACAATTTCCCTCATCTGGTTCGCTGGGCCTGAACGTCTCGTTGTGCTCCACCGGCATCATGCTCCCAAGCCCAGAATCATGCTCTCCTTTCCTTTTCAGCGCCTCTTGGCAGTATAAAACGCCCTTCTTCCCCAGGCCCCTTCCCCTTCACAGATAATCCATAACCAGGTCAAGATCCTCCACCAGTTTACACTCTTTTCCGAAGTCAGTCGCTGGCCGACCCTCCTACGCTCCTTTACAGCCACCCAAAACACAGTCACTCCTCCAAGAACGATCCGATACCGCAGTAAACATGCAGTTCAGCATCAGCGCAATTCTCGCTATGTTCCTTACCTTGGCTGCTGCCTCGCACGCCAGTCCCGTGAACCTTCATCCCAGAGGGCCTCAGGCGCCCGGTATATCTTCTCACTCTTCCCTAAACGCTTTGAACCTCGGCTAATTCTACACCTCTTGCAGACGTCAACGAGGCCGCCATGACCGATCCGCAAGGCAACGTCGTCAGCTACGATGCCGCGCATGTGGACACAACTTTCAAGTCAGCAGGTGGTGTCTAGGCGTGAGATAGTTGCCGAGGTTTTTGGCTCTCGATTTTCGGCTAAAGTCCTACCTCTTTTCCGACTTGCATGGCAACATCTGGGATAGGCGGTTTGGATGATGTATATATACGTGGGAGAAGTGAGGTGAATAGATGTCTTCTATGGTCTGACTGTCAATCAAGCTTAGCCGGAATCATTGCCATGTTTTACCGCTAACGGGTTGCTTACCGTTGCTCCTGTGAGGATTTCGCTAGGTCTCAGCTTGGTTTCGTTGTGTAAGCAAAACCTTCTCCATATCTGGATGTCTTGGATACTCTAGCCTTTCAAAGCGTTGCCATTCCACTGGGTAAGCCTTTGCTAGGCTTGTATGTGCATAAATCACGCCTCTTATGCTTGGCTTGCCCTTGTCACTTCCCAGCAACATCTTAACGAGGCAGTCAATCTCCAGGTTTCGACTTCCTGACCTCTGCTCCCAGAAATCGAACGACTATGTACTCCCTTTCAAGACGTCGCCTAGGATGCTCAATGATGTATCTGGTCCCTCAGACTCTACAAACGATTCCTGAGCTCCCCAGGCACACTGAGGCTCCTAGCGTATGAGAATTTTGTGCATTGCACCAAAGCTATGTTCCTCTGCAGACAGCTGCCTATATGATCTCTGTGTCTGTACAGTGGGAAGACAAAAATGGCTTGCTGTCCACTTTCCTTAGTAGCCATTCCTTGTTTTCCTTCTGAAACGAGCTTGAAACGAGCTTGAAACGAGCTTGACAGCCTTGTATCATTCCTTTCTATACTTTCGTAGTTTGGGTCCTTTACGACCGTGGCAAGGCCAGCAAGAATGAAAGATAAAATGCAAGGACCAGAGAAAGTTGCCTTCTGAGACACACTTCAAATTATCTTCCTGCTGTAACGATTGGGAAAAGCTCCTGCAGCCCCAAAGTAAGTGTAACCCACAGGTCTCTCTTATTCTTACCATCATCCCCCTGTAATTGTTGATCCATGTAATATCTCTACCGCACGCATGGAGCCCAAATCCCAACCCCTGTCCTCAATGCCCATCTACATGTATCCCCACAGCTTCTCTACCCCCCCACACCTCCCTCACTTTCCCGAAAGTACTTCAAGTTATCGAGCACCACTATCCCATCATACCAAAAAACTCCAGATCCTTAGCGCAATTCAACCTCTTCCCACCCAACATTCAAGAAACAAAAGCCAGTGCAGACGCCAACTCCCCCTAGTGAAAAACGTGCCCATCCAGCCCCCCAGCC
>JAABUS010007926.1_pt1 | contig 11884 bp, 11 predicted proteins | sample 5560161 | NCBI WGS metagenome assembly JAABUS01 (sample SAMN10711885, study PRJNA513376) | rock metagenome | isolation source: Antarctica rocks | place: Antarctica: Victoria Land, Trio Nunatak nord | collected 2016-01-04 | reverse complement strand
CATGGAGGTGTGGCGCGAGCGCATGCGCACCCACGCGGACGCGGCGCACGTGCACCTCATCGTCAACGAGGGCCGTGAGGCGGGCGCGTCGCTGCCCCACACCCACGCACAGCTCTACGCCCTCCCGTGGGTGCCGAGCGCGGTGGCCCGGGAGCGGGAGCGGTTCACCGCCTACCGCGACCGCACCCAGGGGCGCAACCTGCTCGAGGATCTCCTCCAGGAGGAGGTGCGTCGCGGCGAGCGCATCGTGGCCATCGACGACGAGGCCGTGGCCCTCTGCCCGTTCGCCTCGCGAGGCGCGTTCCAGGTGCAGATCGTGCCCCGGCGCCCGCGTGCCCGCTTCGAGGACGCCGGCCCACTCGGGGCGGCGCTGCTGCACGACGTGCTCGAGCGGCTCGGGCGCGTGCTCGGCGCGCCTCCCCCCCTGAACCTGTGGGTGCGCACCGCCCCTCGGGGGGCGGAGGCGTTCTGCTGGTGGATCGACGTGCTTCCGCGCCTGGCGCAGCTCGCCGGCCTCGAGATGGGGGTGGGCGTGCACCTGAACGCGCTGCCCCCCGAGCGGGGCGCCGAGCTGCTGCGCGAGGCCCCGCCGGCCGCCGGCGGGTGATCCCCCTCGCGGCGGTGATCGCCGCGGCCACCGGCGTCGGACTGGGGGCGCAGCGCCGCTACGGCAAGCGGGCGCAGGGCGTGGCGACGCGGCTGATGACGCTCCTTCTGTGGCTCGTCCTGCCCATCGTGGCCTTCTTCAACATCGCCGCGCTCCAGTTCAGCGTCCGCGTCTGGGCGGGCGTGGGGTTCGGCTATGCGGCGCTCGGGGCGGTCCTCGCGCTGGCGTTCCTGGTCGGGACCTACGTGCTCCGCCTCGAGCGCCCGGCCGTCGGCGCCCTCATGCTCGCCGCCGGCTTCGCGAACACGGGCTTTCTCGGACTGCCGTTCGTGGCCGCGCTGCTCGGCCTGCGCGAGGTGCCGAACGCCGTGGCCTACGACGCGCTGGTCTCGGCCCTCAGCCTAGTGTCGGTGGGGTTCTCGATCGGGGCGGCGTTCGGCACCCTCGGCGAGGGCGTGCGGGCCCGCGTGCGCTCCTTCTTCGCCCGCAACCCGCCGCTGTACGCGACCGTCGCCGGCTTCCTCGCCCCGGACGTCCTGGCGCCCGAGTGGGCCGTGGAGGCCTCGCAACTGCTCGTGCTCGTCACCGTGCCGGTCGGCTTCTTCGCCGTGGGCGTGACGCTGGCGAGCGAGCGCCGGGGCGCCGACCGCTCCGCCCCGCCCGCCCCGGCCGTGGCCACCGCGGTGCTCCTGAAGGTGGGGGTGGCCCCCTCCGTGGTGCTCGGACTCTCGGTGCTCGTGATCGACGTGCCGGGCACCTACCTGAGCCAGGCCGCCATGGCCAGCGGGATCAACATCCTCGTGGTGGCCCACGCCTACGGGCTGGACCGCGGGCTCATCGCGGCGAGCATCGCCTGGAGCACGGCGCTCGTCTTGGCCGTGGGCGTGGTGGCCTCGTTGCTGTAGCGCCCGCTGGCGGGGGGACGTTCGCGGGGGCCGGGGAAGGGGTCCGGCGCGTCCTGCCGAACACCGGGCCGATGAGCCACTCCGAGCGACCCGCCCACCACGACCCTCACGTCCCGACGGGGGAGTGGGAGACCTACGACGAGGACAGCGCCGAGTCCCGGCTTCCCGAGGTGCAGGCTCCGGTCTTCCCCGTGACCCTCCGTGGCTACGACCGGTCCACGGTGGACGCCTACGTCGTGGACGTCGAGCGGCTGATCGAGGAGCTCGAGACCACCCGCTCGCCAACCAGGGCGGTGGAGCGAGCCCTCGATCGCGTCGGAGAGCAGACGAGCGGCATCCTTCAGCGCGCCCGGGAGACGGCGGAGGACATCACCACGAAGTCGCGGACGCAGTCAGACGACCGACTGCAGACCGCCGAGCGAGAGGCGCGCGCGATGCGCCAGCAGGCCGAGGCGCGGGTCCGCGAGCTCGACGAGGACACCGAGCGGCTCTGGGAGGAGCGCAACCGGCTGCTGGAGGACATCACCCGCCTCTCGACCCAGCTCGGCGGCGTGGTGGAGGCCGCCAACCGGCGCTACCCGCTCGTGGACGCTCCACCCGGGTCGGCCTCCGCCGAGGCCGGCGAGGACGAGACCGTGGTCGGCGCAGGTCCGGTTGAAGAGGCCCTTGAGGGCCCCGACGATCGCGATGAGGGCTCCGATCACGATGAGGGCACCGACCCGCTCGACGAGGAGCTGTTCGTGGCCGGTGCAGAGACGGTGGAAGACGAGGACGCCGACGAGGAACCGACGGTCTGGGAGGACGACGGCGATCTCGAGGACGACGACGTCGTGGGCGAGGCAGACGAGCCGGCTGAGGACGAGCTCGGAGCCGAGCGTCTGGGTCACGAGGAGCGCGCGGTCGCCGTGGAGCCCTACCCCCTCGACGGTCCGCGGCCGAGCCCCCGCTTCGCCCCGCGGGACCGCTACGCTTCCTCGCGGCTCGTGCAGGGGGTGCGCCGGCCGAGCGCCGCGCCGGAGCCGGCGGCCAGGACGCCCATCTTTCAACGGCTTCTCTCCCTGCGCCCCGCCGGGCGTCCGTAGCCCGACGAGCGCCAGGCCCGGCCCTCTCCGATCTTCTAGCGTCCCGCCGAGATGGTCGATCTCGGCACGGGCTCCGTCGTCCTGCTGGTCGTGGCCGGGTTCGTGGCCGGCGCCGTGAACGCCGTGGCGGGCGGCGGCTCGCTCGTCTCCTTCCCCGCGCTGCTCGCCGTGGGCTACCCGAGCGTCACCGCGAACATCACCAACCAGGTGGCGGTGCTGCCCGGGTACGTCGGCGGGTCGGTGGCCTACCGCGCAGAGCTCGGCGGGCAGGGACCGCGTCTGCTCGCGTTGTCGGTCACGAGCGCGCTGGGGGCGCTCGTGGGGGCGGCACTCCTCGTGGTCAGCCCGCCCGCCGTCTTCGACGTCGTCGTCCCCTACCTCATCCTGCTGGCTTGCGCGATGCTGGCCGCGCAGCCCGCGATCTCACGGCGGGTCTCGCCGGCCGGAGGGGCGGGCGAGGCGGCCTCGCCGCGGCTGCACCTGATGACGCTCGCGGGGTCGGTCTACGGCGGCTACTTCGGCGCCGGGCTCGGGATCATGCTGCTGGCCGTCCTCGCGCTCGGGCTGGCGGACACCCTCCAGCGCCTAAACGCGCTCAAGGGCCTCCTGTCGCTCGTGGTCGGCGTGGCGGCGGTGGCCTTCTTCGCCGTCTTCGAGTCCGTGGCCTGGGGCACCGCCGCGATCATGGCCGTGACCACCTACGCCGGCGGCCAGGTGGGCGTGGCCCTCGCCCGGCGCCTCAGCGCCACCCTCCTGCGTGCGATCATCGTGGCCTTCGGGGTGGGTATGGCCCTCTGGCTGCTGGTGAGCGGTTGAGCGATGCCGCACGGCCCGCCGGGGCGCCGGCCGCGAGGAGGGCCGCGCGCCGTGTAGCTTGCCTCCGCGATGCCGCCCTCCGAGCGCCCCGTTCCCCGCTACGCGGCCGAGCACCCCCAGGAGGCGCTGCCCTACGGGCGCTGGGCCGAGGCGCTGGCCGACCGCTTCCTCGAGGCGTGCGCGCGCATCGAGACCGACGAGGAGATCGGAGCGCCGAGCGACGTCGTGTGGTTTCCCGACCGCTCGATCGGCGGCCGCACCTACCTGCCGGCCACGGCGGCCACCTCGAGCGGCTTCGAGGTGTTCGGCTTCGTCTCCTTCACCCGGGAGCACGAGGGCGCCGAGGCCGCCGAGTTCGAGGCCCGGGCCGACTACACCGACGAGACGGCCGAGGCCAATCCCGAGTGGGCCCTCGACCTCTCCGATGACGTGCTCGGCCCCTGGCGCGGCCCGGCTGGCCGGCGGGGCGACCTGGCGCTCGTGTGGGGGGTGGCCCTCGTGGCCAACGGCGCCGTGGCGACGGCGGAGCTCGGCCCGACCACCACCGACCAGTGCGTCCTCGTCGATAACCGCTTCACGCTCGTCTCGCTGGACAACTACACCGGGGACTACCTCGAGATCAAGCTCTGGGGCGCCGGCGGCGGCGAGTTGGCCGCGGAGTCGCTCTACGAGGAGGAGTGAGGCCGCCGCCGGAGGGGGCGGGAACACCTGAGATCGTCGGTATCGTCGCGGGCGGGCCCCGATAGCTCAGCCGGATAGAGCGACTCCCTCCTAAGGAGTAGGCCGCTGGTTCGAATCCAGCTCGGGGCGTGACCCCGCCCGCGCCTCAGCGGTTGACGGTGCCCATGTCCGCGTAGCGGTCCCCGGCGGCCGCTCCGACCGGGAAGGCGTCCGCGAGCCGGCTCCGATCCTCGTCGTCGAGCTCCACCTCGGAGGCGCCCACGTTCTCCTCGAGGTAGGTCCGCCGCTTGGTGCCGGGGATGGGCACGATGTCCTCGCCCTGCGCGAGCACCCACGCGAGCGCGAGCTGACCCGGCGCCACGCCCTTCTCCGCGGCGATCTCCTTGACCCGCTCGGCCAGCTTGACGTTCTGATCGAAGTTCTCCTGCGCGAAGCGCGGGAAGCGGGAGGAGCGCGAGTCGGTCGCGTCGAGATCGGCCGGCGAGGTGATGCGGCCCGTGAGGAGGCCGCGGCCGAGCGGCGAGTAGGCCACGAAGCCCACGCCGAGCTCCCGAAGGGTGGGGAGGATCTCCTCCTCGACGTCGCGCGTGAACAGTGAGTACTCGGTCTGGAGCGCCGAGATGGGGTGCACGGCGTGCGCGCGGCGCACGGTGTCGGCGCCCGCCTCGGAGAGCCCGAGGTAGCGCACCTTGCCCTGCTCGACCAGCTCGCCCATGGCCCCGACGGTCTCCTCGATGGGCACACCCGGATCGACGCGGTGCTGGTAGTAGAGGTCGATGTGGTCCACGCCGAGCCGGCGCAGCGAGCCCTCGCAGGCCTCGCGCACGTACTCGGCGTCGCCGCGCACGCCGTGAAAGCCGCCGTCCTCGGAGCGCACGTTGCCGAACTTCGTGGCCACCACCACCTCGTCGCGCCGGTCGCGGATGGCGCGCCCGACGAGCTGCTCGTTGGTGAAGGGGCCGTACATGTCGGCGGTGTCGAGGAGGGTCACGCCGAGCTCGAGCGCGCGGTCGATGGTCGCGAGGGCCTCGCCCTCGTCGCGCGCTCCGTAGAACTCCGACATCCCCATGCACCCGAGCCCCTGCTCGGACACCTCGAGGCCCTGCGAGCCCAGTCTGCGCGCGTCCATGACGGTCCTTCCTCTCGACACCAGCGATCCGTGTTCGACCGTAGCGGACGCCCTCCAGCGGTCGGGGCGCTCCGGATACACGTCGTCGATGGTGGCGAGGGGCCGGTAGGGCGCCTCCGCCGCCGCCTCGATGGCCGCGCCCCCGCCCGCGAGGCGGTCGAGCACCGAGACCACCCCGGCCACCATGAGCCCCTCGGCCCGGATGCGCTCGATGGCGGTCACCGTGGAGCCGCCGGTGGTCACCACGTCCTCCACCACGAGGCAGCGCTCACCCTCCTCGAGTGGCGGGCCCTCGATCCACCGTTGGAGACCGTGCGACTTGCGGTCCTTGCGCACGAAGAAGGCACGGACCTCCGCCCCGCCCGCCAGCGCTGCGCAGGCCACCGGATCCGCGCCCATGGTCAACCCGCCGACGGCCGTGGCCCCGCGCTCGCTTACCTCGGCGGCCACGAGCTCGGCGAGCGCCCGAAAGCCCGCCGGGCGCAGGATGGCGCGCTTGGCGTCCACGTAGTACTCCGCCGTCTGCCCGCTCGTGAGGGTGACGGCTCCGATCACGAGCGCGTGCTCGCGGAGCTCGTCCAGCAGCCGGTCGCGCGCGCTCAGGGGAGGAGGCGGCGTCGCGTCACAAGCGGCACTTATGCTAATGCGCCCGTGGCTCTCTTCGCCCGCCTCATCCGGCTCGTCGCCATCGTGGCGAGCCTGATCATCGTCGTCTCATTCGCCTTGTTCGCCCAGGAGCAGGCCTCGGCCGCGACCGAGGGACAACGGCGGAAGCTCGAGAACTTGCAGGCCCCGACGCCGACCACCGGCGCCGAGCGCAACCGGGAGCGCCGCCACGGCCAGCCGCGCGAGCTGATCGACGATGCCAACGACCTCCTGCTCAGCCCGTTCGCCTCGCTCACCGAGGGGCAGAACATCTGGCTCCAGCGCATCGTCCCGGCGCTGCTCGGGCTCCTCATCTTCGGCCTCGGCCTCACGATCGCCGCGAACTACATCCGCAAGGGCTGAGCGGGTTCCGACCGCGTCCCGCCGCGCTCAGCGGTAGACGTGGATGCGGTCGCCGAGCGAGATCCACCGCGAGATGGACACCGCATCGGGGTTCGGCACCCGGATGCAGCCGTGGCTGGCGGGGCGCACCGGCACCGACCTGAAGCCGTGGATGGCGTAGCCGCGGATGAGCTTGGCCAGCATCGTGTGCCCTACCACCGCGCGGCGACGCATGCCGTTGGTCTTGCGGAAGGCCAGCACCGCGCGCCCGGTGGCACCGTCGAACCGGCCGCCTGTGGAGGTGACGTAGCCGAGCCGCCGCAGCCCGCCCTGCAGCAGCTTCACCCCCAGCCCTCGCGAGCCGTGTCCCGCCCGCACGTCCACGGCGTTGAGGGCGGCCTGCGCCTCGGCTCCGCCGGGCTCGACTGCGCGGATGCGCCAGACGCCCCTGCGCCGGGCGGTGAACTCGGTGCGAAATCGAGCCCGGGCGCCGTCACGCTCGAGGGCGACGCGGGTGGTGTCCGAGGGTCCGCCCGTCCGACTCACCTCGAGGGTGACGTGTCCGTCGGGCGCGTAGCGCGCCGCCTGGCCCTCGACGGTCACCCGCTGGCCCTCGAGCACGTAGCGCCGTCCGCCGAGGTCGATGCCGCCCTGCGGCGCAAGGGTGAGCGCTCCGAGGGTCGGGGCGGGAGGGGAATCCCCGTCCTCCTCGGGAGCGGCCGCGAGGGCCGTGCCGGGGGCGCCGACGAGTAGGGCGGCACCGGCGAGGACGGTGAGGGTCGCGCGCCTCATGGGCCACGGAACCTTACTCCTCGTAGCGGATGCCACGCAATCTTCTCACCCCGGGGCTGTCGCCGGGCGACGCGCGGCCAACGGGCGCCCTGACAGACCCGGCAGAATCACGCAGGCGGCCAGCATGACCGCGAGGATCGAGAGGGCCACCGGCCAGGTGCCCTCGGGTGAGACCCCCAGCGCCACCGCGTTGTTCACGGCGTGGAGGGCGATGGTGGTGTAGAGCGAGCCCGTGCGCTCGTAGATCAGGCAGAAGGCCACGCCGAGCACGGCGATGGGGGGAATGGCCTCCCAGCCCGTGCCGAAGTGGATGAGGCCGAACAGCCCGCCGGCGAGCAGCGCCGAGGCCACCGTGCCGAAGCGCGAGCGCAACGCGCGGTAGAAGAAGCCGCGGAAGAAGGTCTCCTCCACCACGGGCGCGACCACGACGATGAGCAGCCCCGCCCCGATCAGCGCCGCGGTCCCGTCCCCGGCACCCAGCTGCTCCAGCGTGGACTGCTCCACCTTCTGCGGCATCAGCGCCTGGTAGACGCCGGCGAACACGTAGAAGCAGAGGAGCCCGAGGGCCGACCACCCGACGGCCGGCCAGAACCGGGTGGGCCGGAACCCGAAGTGCCGAAGGCGTGGGCGCATCGTGCGCGAGGCCAGCAGCACGGCGCTGAGGACGAGGGCCACGTCCAGGATCAGGGTGCCGGCCACGTTCACCGCGGGGGAGTCCGAGCCCGCGCCCACGGTGGCCTCGAGGATCAGGCTGATGGGCAGCGCCAGGGTGGTGCCCACGAGGAGCGCTGCCACGAAGGCCGCCGGTCCGTACCAGGCCGGCCACCGCGGCTCGAGCGCCGTGGCCTCTGTGCCCTTCGGAAGGCCCGGCTGCGGCGGCCCCGGGTGCCCCGGACCGGGCTCGGCAAGCTCGAACGGGTGGCTCATCGCCCGCCCAACAGTAGGGAGGGCAGCTCTCCGAGCGAGTGCACGACGGACACCCCGAGGGCCGGACCGGGGGCCTGGCCCCCCGGCGACACGAGCACCGCGCGAAGCCCCGCGGCGCGGGCGCCGGCCACATCGTGCTCGAGGGAGTCGCCCACGTGGACCGCGCGCGCCGGCCGGGCGTTCACGGCCGCGAGCGCCGCGGCGAAGAGGCGGGGGTCGGGCTTTGCGGCGCCCACCGACGCCGAGGGCACGACCGCGTCGATGAGCTCCCCCACCCCTACCGCGTCCAGCACCTCCGGCAGCGAGCAGTCCCAGTTGCTCGCCACGGCGAGCCGCACCCCCGCGGCCCGGAGCTCGGTCAGCGCCGCGCGCGCGGTGGCATCGGGCGCGAAGCGGATGGAGGCGAGCAACGCGGCCCGCACCCCGGCCCGGGCCGCCTCGGGCAGTCCGAGGGCCGAGCGGACGATCTCGGCGCACCGGTCCCGGAGCTCGGCCAGCGAGGCGGTGTCCCGACCCTCGAGGTGGTGCTCGAGGTAGTAGGCGATCTCGAGGCCGAAGGCGCGGGCAGCGGCGTGCTCGGAGACCCCGACGCCGAGCCGGCGTTCGAGCTCGGTGGCGAGGCGCGGGCCCGGAGGTTCGAGGAAGAGCAGCGTGCCGAAGGCGTCGAGGAGCACGGCGTCGAGGGCCCCTCCCGAGGCCTCGCTCATCTAGCCTCGCGCGCCATGACGTCGGATCTTCCCAGTCCCGAGTCCTTCTTCGTGCTCTACCGGCGCGAGATCACCGCGCTCGTCACCGTCGTCCTCGCCTTCGCGATCGCCCAGACGCTCGACCGCGCGTTCGCCCGTCGCGGCTCGAAGCTCACCCAGGTTGTCGCCGGCGGTGAGATCACCCAGGCCGCCGACACGCGCATCCGGCTCGTGCGCCGGCTGGTCTACGCGCTGGTCGTGCTCATCGGCATCGCCCTCGCGTTGTCGCAGTTCGACGCGGTGCGTCGGACGGCCACCGGGATACTCGCCTCCTCGGCGGTGCTCGGCATCGTCGTCGGGTTCGCCGCCCGCCAGACGCTCGCCAACGCCATCGCCGGCATCCAGCTGGCCATCACCCAGCCCATCCGAGTGGGAGATCTCGTGACCTTCGAGGAGCACACGGGCACGGTGGAGGACGTCCGCCTCTCCTACACCTACGTACACGCCGACGACGGCGGGCGGGTGATCATCCCGAACGAGCGGCTCGCCTCCTCCACGATCCAGAACCACACGATCATGGACCCGCGAATGGCCGTCGAGGTGTCGGTGTGGCTCTCGCCGCAGACGGACGCCGGGCGGGCCCTCGAGGTCCTCGGCGAGGACGATGACCTCCACGTGTACGTCGCCGAGGTGGAGAAGGACGGCGTGCGGCTCGGGGCGTGGAAGTACGTCCACAGCACGGCCGAGCGGGCCGACGTCGCGGCAGGACTTCGGGCCTGGGCCCTCGAACGTCTCAGGAGCGAGGGGCTATCCTCGAACGCCGGTGTCGCTGGGCTCGTCGAGAGCTCCGAGTCGGCCGACGGGTCGCCCACCGCCGAGGCCCCTCCGCCCTCCGCCGGCCCTCCCACGTGACCTACCGCGATCGAAAGACGAGCCGACGACGAGGACGCCGCAGCGGTGCCCGAAGCGGGGCCTCGCTTGCGCTCCTGGTCCTCCTCGCCCTCGGCGCCGTCGGTGGGCTCTCGGTGGTCGGGTACGTGACCACGGTGGCCGCCACGACCAAGCCCATCGACGACATCAAGCCCGTGGACAAGGGCCGGTCGTCGGAGATCTTCGCCGCCGACGGGTCGCGGCTCGGCTTCGTGCTCTCCGACGAGATCCGAACGCCGGTGCCGGCCCGGGAGCAGACGCGCGACGTCCGGGCCGCGACGGTGGCCATCGAGGACGAGCGCTACTGGACCCACGACGGCGTGGACTACGAGGGCATCGCCCGCGCCGGCGTGGCCAACCTCGAGTCCGGCGCGACCGTCCAGGGCGGCTCGACGATCACCCAGCAGCTCGTCCGCGCCCTCTACATCAAGGACCCGGAGCGCAATGTCGCGCGCAAGATCGTCGAGGCGAAGCTGGCCACCGAGCTCGAGCAGCGACGCTCGAAGCAGTGGATCCTGAAGGAGTACCTGAACTCCGTGCCCTACGGAACCGTCGGGGGCCGCACGGCGCTCGGGGTGGAGGCCGCCGCTCAGGTCTACTTCTCGAAGAAGGCGAAGAACCTGACCCTGCCGGAGGCGGCGATGCTTGCCGGCCTGCCGCAGGCCCCCTCCCAGTACAACCCGTTCCGCTCCCCTCAGGCCGCCCGCGCGCGTCGCAACGAGGTCCTCCGCCAGATGGTCAAGACCTGCACGTCGGACCGCTGCCCTCAGCTCCGCCGCCGGGTTCGCCGGGCGCTGCGTGCCGGCCTCGGTTTGAAGCGCGGCGACCTCTACACGAAGCGCCGCGAGGAGCACTTCTTCGACTTCGTGCAGGAGCAGCTCATCGAGGAGTACGGGGCAAACGTCTACCGCAGCGGTGGGCTGAAGATCTACACGACGATCGACCCGAAGCGCCAGGAAGCCGGGCGCCAGGCCATCGCTAACCAGCTCTCCTACCCGGGCGACCCGAGCGGCGCGGTCGTCGCCATCGACCCGAGGACGGGCTACATCCGGGTCATGGCCTCGAGCGGCACCTACAGCGACCGGACGTTCAACCTGGCCGCCCAGGGCCACCGCCAGCCCGGCTCGGCGTTCAAGACCATGGTGCTGACCACCGCGCTGCGGCGCGGCGTGAACCCGAAGAGCACCTTCTACAACTCGAAGCCGCTCGAGCTCCAGATCCCCGGCTACGGGCCCTACAAGGTCCAGACCTACGACAAGTCCTACGGCGGGCGGATGGACCTCGTGAAGGCCACCCTGAAGTCGGACAACACCGTCTTTGCGCAGCTCGACGTGGACCTCGGCCCGAAGAAGGTGGCCCAGACGGCGAAGCTGATGGGCATCACCACGAAGCTCGACGGCATCCCCTCCGAGGGCCTCGGGGGCCTACGCCTCGGCGTCTCGCCGCTCGAGATGGCCAACGCCTACGCCACGCTGGCCGCCGGGGGCATCCGCTCCAAGCCGAAGGCCATCAGGAGGGTGGAGTTCCCGAACGGCAAGAGCGACGACCTCGGCAAGCCCCAGCGCAAGCGGGTCTTCCCCGACGGCGTGGCCGCCGAGGTCACGAAGATCCTCGAGGCCAACGTGAAGAAGGGCACGGGCGTGAAGGCGAGCATCGGATGCCCGGCGGCCGGGAAGACCGGGACCACCGACAACTTCAACGATGCCTGGTTCGTGGGCTACACGCCGACCCTGGCCGCCTCGGTGTGGGTCGGCTACCCGAACGCCCTGAAGGAGATGCGCGGCATCCACGGGATCGACGTGGCCGGCGGCACCTTTCCCGCGCAGATCTGGGGCGCGTTCATGGGACGTGCGAAGGACGGCTGCGGCGACTTCCGAGCGCCGAGCCACCCCGTGAGCTTTGTGCCCTTCTACGGCAAGTACGCCTCCCAGGGGGCGGCGGCCCCCAAGAAGTCGAAAAGCACCGCCACCACCGGCCAGGGCGCCTATGCCACGGGCACCGGGACGACCTCGGGCGCTCCGACGACCGGTGCGGCGCCGAGCACGGGCGGGACGGTCGGCGGCACCGGGGGCGGCACGGGGGGCGGTGCCACCACCCCCGGCACCACCGTCCCCGGCCAGTAGACCGTCCGCCGTGGCGGGCGGGGTCCTCGCTCCCGCGCGAGCCCCGGAGGCGCCCGCCGCCCCGCCCGATGACCGACGCCGGTTCGGCGCGTGGCTCCTCGGCCTCCTGGTCGTCCTCTACGCCGCCCTCGCCGCCTTGCCGGCCGCTCCAGGATCGGTCCTCGTCCCGGCCACCGCCGGTGGGTCCCCCGGCTGGCTCCTCGGGCCCCTGGCGGGCGT
>JAABUS010007925.1_pt1 | contig 11886 bp, 9 predicted proteins | sample 5560161 | NCBI WGS metagenome assembly JAABUS01 (sample SAMN10711885, study PRJNA513376) | rock metagenome | isolation source: Antarctica rocks | place: Antarctica: Victoria Land, Trio Nunatak nord | collected 2016-01-04 | reverse complement strand
ACTCTCCTTGGTTGGTGCTTGATCTAGATTTTAATTGGTGCAGTTTGAAGTCGCTGAAGCATTTGTTCCTGTCCCATAGCAAACTTGAAGTAGGACCAGGCACTGCCAGTCTTTTGCTTTTGCAACATCTAACAGACATTACGCTCCATTATGTCATGCCAGAGACTGTAGCCAGTGTTGAACACTATGTCGCCCTTATACACAGCCTGGTCACATTACGCCCACATGTCAGGCTAGACTTTCAAACAACTGCTATAGACCATTTTTTGGACTATGGGAAACATGGTGCAGTCACAGGGCAGCAGTAGCTGCCAGTGTCGCCCACATCTAGTGTCACTATCATTGATGTTGCAGTATTGCAGTAGCGAGCATACCATCATCGTGCATGAGCACATGCATGCACTTAGCTGTCTTTAACCCTCTGTTCCCTTGATAGCTGAGATACGCAACTCCAAGGATGCACTAATCTGCAGAGCCTGATAACATGCCTGGAGCATGGAGATAATGTGGCACAGTTTGCAGTCATGCAGGGTTGTGTTAGGCTGTGCGATGCACTGAAATGCATTTCAGAGGCTAAATTTACAGTTACGGTAATTAGAACCGCTGACTTGAAAGCTGCTGAGCAATATTCGTAGCGTCTGTTGCTGACTGTGAGGTCAAGGCTGACAGTTCTGACGGCCGGCCACGAGCGCATGCACCACGCATGTAGAGCTGACAAGCCCGCGGTTAAACAATTTGAGGAGCTAGCAACCTTGCATAGCACCGCGACTCGTTGATCATTCCAGGTCTTCTTGGCTGTCGTAGGCAGCAATTTGGCTAAGCTGCTGGCTGCCAGTTATGGTTTCGCCTGGATGACAGATACAGACCCTACTCAGACAGACTGTATTCATAACAAGCGTACTGCTTAGGTATGGCAAATAGCAGTATGAAGGTTGCACTGATTGGTGCAATGGACATTCAACGCCTGATACAGTATGCACTCTTGAGTGCACTGTTCATCAATAATGTGCATATTTGGTCAAGCAGCACAGGGTTGTGACTTGACTGTGGAGCTGCTAAGCACAGGAAAACCAGGCACTTGCAGTCAGCACATGCGCACATGCCTTAAGATGGGTGACCTTCATCCCATATGTACATGACCATAAAGAAGTTGCTGCATATGTGATAACAAATGGATCTCATGCAAAATGTCAGCTCAGATAATCAACTTTATATTGTATTATTATGCCAGTTGACCTGCATTTGCAGATCAATTGGCAACAGGATTGCATCAGCTGATGAGTAAGTGAGCCTCCATGCTCAGCTTTGCAAATGGTGCCCATTTTATTGCACTGTAGGTGGTCTAGCCAGCACTGGTGGACTAGTCCAGATCCGAAACAGTGCGTGATGTTAGTGCACGGTACTAAAGCTGTGCTGTCATTGCTCCACGGGACACAGCACCTGTTACATAATGAAGGTCATATATTGAAAACGTGCAAATGTGAGCGGCTGTACAATATACGAGGTTCCTGAGACATCCTCACTACCACATGACATGTACAAATGCAGTAGCACATGCTCTGCACTTGCAATACACAACTGATACAGCCGATGATTAGCACTGAGATCAGCTACCTATCCATTGTTCATTGTATAAGATCTAGCGACCAAGTTTACTGAAAGCTAGAGACATGACAGCGCCACTGATGCGCACTGTTCGACATGCAAAGAATATTTTGGAAACAACACACGCTGCTAAGATGCAAAGGGGGGAGCAATACCTGCTGACAGAAAACAACACAGTACAAAGAGATGCTGAGAGCAAATTGAACAATGAGATCAAAGGGATTTCAGTTCTACAGGAGCCTACATCCTTGGCATGGGTCCTGACCTGACTACCTGATCTATCCTAATTTGGGCTGAAACAGCTCTGAGGCCAAATACTTTGGACTGAAACAGCTCTGAGGCCAAACACATGTTGTCATCCAATCATACAACCAAACAAACAGCCCTGAACTAGTCTGTGAAGCACCAGATAGAATTTTCAGAACCTAGACCTGAGAACGAGGCACTTTGGGCCTGAAGAAGGGGACTACATTGTTTTTGGAGGGCTCTTTTGCCTCAATCTGTGGCTGAACATGCTCATTGTGATCATTCTCATCACGTTCTGCAGCACTTGCTGATTCAAGTGCTTTGACTTCCTTCTTTGCCTTCACATCATTTCCATCTGTGGTACATTCGTTGGTCCTATCATTCATTGCATTCGTCTGTTTGCCAGTTTCACCGGCATCAAAGATGGCATTGCGCAGAGGAGTCCAGTCATCACTGACTGGACCCTCCTGCTGTGCTGCTGACAAGGCATTGTCATCCCTAGCTACTGACATAACACCACCAGGGGCAAGCTTGGGAGGATCCATCGGTCCTGGATGATCCATGCTGAACAGAGCCTGATCTGGTGACTCCATGCTCATGCTGGCAGGGTCAATGCGGCTGTCAACATGAGCCACACTCTTCTTCTCAGCCAAGACCGACTCATGAAGATGCAGCCTGGACTCAGGAATCAAAAGATGAGCGTTTGCTCTGAGTGTGACAGCATAGATAGGAAACCTCAACTGCCATTGGACAGGCAAACCTCATTTTGAAGCATTTAATACGACAAACTGCAAATGTACAAGTAGGCAGACAGACAGGCACACATACAGGCAGGCAAGTACACTTAAGATGTCTTGGCGATGCATACACTGTAGATTGCAGCTGTGGAGGGCTCAGACAAGCAAGGCTTATATAGCGACGCTAATTGCCTAAAAAGGTACAGCTTGAACCTTGCAGCTTTGTAGACCCTTGCTGAGTCTGTATCATGCTGAAGCAGGACTGCTTATAGAGCAGGCAATTGCATGAATTATGGCAGCCGTGCCAGAACACTCACTTGTTGCTGTCGTCCTCAAGACTTGACAAAGTACGAGACAGGAAGCGCTCAGTGTTGGGAGATGTGCTTCGGCCAGTGAGAGGGGGAGCACTGCTCAAAATCTGGTCTGCAACAGGGGCTTGGTTGCCGCGGCGCCTCCTGCAGACAGCCCTCAGCGTATGAGTCAAAACCCAAAGGAAGCAGAAGCATACTGGCATCTGTTGTGCACAGATGGAAATCATACACAGGTCATGCCCCTTGCATGTTTGTGATCTAGGAACATGAGACCTTTGCACACACAACATGCACTGTAGGCACTCCTTCCAGGACACTCATGAGCGCATCTCTCATCAGCAGGCAGCCATTCAAGCTTTGACCTCAGGCAGCCGTAGAAAACTCAGACACAGTATGCACAACTGAGAGCTATGCCACAGGGCTCAAGAGTCTACTGATGCCACAGCTGCAGGCAAGACAAGCATCATACCTGCGTGATCTAGCTATGGCATGTTGACCTGCATAGCTGGACAGATCTTTTTCAGCTTGCTCATCTGGTTGTCCATTCACCTCCACAATGTACCTGAACGACATGAGTGTGGTTCAAGATGGTACAGCAGAATTCCTTAAGGGCAGCAGAGGAGCACCAGATGAGAATGGTGGCTAGAGCATGGGTTGAGGCAAGGGCAGATATGGTGCACAGCAGGGTCTACTACCTGTTGGTGAGCCTGCGGGTGTTCTCCTGGCTTCTGTTGCTGACAACCTCCTGGGCTTGCTTGGACAGGTGCTCATTGTCATACATGAAGGGGGTTGCGAGGCAGGAAGCCAGTGCTCTACGCTGGTCTTCAGTGACAGGCTGCCTGATATCCTTGAGAGGTGGGGCTGCCTCTGTCCAACCAAATTGCTCAAAGCACTCTCCGGCAGGGATCAGACCTCGCGCCCAGACGAACTCTTCGATCAGCTCGTCAGCTTGCTCAATCGCTTCGGAGACGAGAAGTGATGTGTCAGTTGGAGGAGGGGCAGGAGGAGCATCTAGCAGGAGGGCTTGCAGACGGTGCGCTGTGGAGGAACGTCGCAGAGCAGAGTTGGAGGCGCTGCTGTGCATGGGACTGCTTCCAGCTAGTCCTTTCTGCATATGTACAATATGTGAGCTGCATGAGCAGGCTTGTGAGCTGAAGGCCCCGAAAGTGCAAAGAAGGAGAAACAAACAAGGACGAACCTTCCGAGGTGCCTGTCGGGCAAATGCATGGGAGCTTGTGCCGTAGGGCGTATATCGTGGAGAGCCCGCTGTGCATGCCGGCAACGCAGTGGCATGCGCCTCCATTGCCGCTAATTGCGGTGCACTCCTGACCTTTCTCATCACAAACACATATACAAGGGAGGGTAGCTACGAGACCTTGGCAGTTCGTGTGCGATGCGGACCAAACTTGTGAGTCAGTACTGCAGCTCGTCAATGCAATCAAAACAGTAACTTGCGACCTTGTCAAAAGCAGGCACCAAGTTCCGTCTCAGAGGAATCGGCCCTCAATGTGTCGAGCTTCCGAGACTGACACCAGGTTTTCGTCGGACGGCACTGCTTGTCTTGCATGCACGTGCGTCTCTGCGAGCCTGTCGCTGTGGGATTCTGACGAGCACTTATGCTAATGCAGGAGAATTACTAATAGGTTTGTACAGATGGCACCTACATGCCATCTGGCTGCATGGCTACACCTCAGTGCTAAAGCCCCAACAACGACAACATCGAATCTCTTTGATGAATGTTGCGTCCAATAGCGCGAACGATAGGCGTGATGATGGAGACCAGCTCTGATACCAGGTCTGCTGACAGCCACTGCTTAGAATGCAATGCACCAGCAGGCCGTGAAGACAAAAAGTTTGTAGACAGTTTCTTTTCTGTTATCTTGAAATCCTAGTCTAGACGTTGGCCAGGAAGAGTGTTGCGCCAAAGAGACATTGATGTGTATGTGCTTCATTGCCTGCCACATGAGCAATGAGCGAGGTCGAGAAAGCCTTCAGCACTCATTTTTGCACATAGGTGGTTGTGCACGTCTAGGCACCAGAACTCACCATCACAGTACCTATTGGATGTTCATGACTAGTCATTTTGTCAACAGCACAATGTCATGAATTCAATGAAACATTGTAAGACATGAAATGACAGTCTGAAGTTTTGCCTGCAACAAAATGTACTGCCAGGGCGCACTATAGTACTAACCCAGTTGACTCACAAAGACAGCTCCAGTATGGCAATGTGATCTTTGCAGACTTCCTCATACACTGCACGCTCTTCAGCCTTAACTCTGAATTCACACGTTCTGCCAGATAGAGACTTGCCGTCACTCATTCCATTGGCAATACCACCGTTGACAACATCACCAGCCTGCATCCCATTTGTCTGTCCAACCATGTGATCACCAGCCGAACTCTGCTTTCTGTTCTGATTGGATGCATCAGACATCTCATGCGATGCTGCTGCCAGGTCAGTAGAATTGCCTGAGGGTGTGGACTGAGATGAAGTCTGAGGGTGTTTGAAGAGCCTCCTTTGGGCCTCAGTCAGTGGGAGGTGCCTGTTCAGGAAGGCCAGCATTGACTGGGAGATGAGCTGCAAGGAAAGGGCTGGGTCTATGTCGTCTGTGAAACCCAGCTGCAGCACAATGACATTCATGATTTGTGGCCTGAAGAGGCATTCTGTCTGCGCATGTGGTGTCAGCAAAACTTGTTTAGTGGTCTTGGTGATGGGATATACAGCTGAAGTGCCTGGAAGGCAGGAAGAATCCCGCGCGACAGAAAGCAAAATCGGCAGCTGCTCTTTGACAGCCAGTCTGTGCAACATGCAACAACTTGCCTAAGATGCTTTCAGTCAAATCAGCAGGTCAGTCTGATTGGCACAGCAATCTGCAAATATTGCAAGAGGGAACTTCCCAATAGGTGATGAATTGTGAACCTGATGCATGCATGGCCCCCGGATGCATGTGTTAGTGACTTAAGCCGTTGACTGGTAGTTACCATTCGAGTGAGCCAGCCAAACCTAGCATGGAAGTAGGGCACCACGTCTGTGAAGGTGTGATGGGCAGTCCCCTTGATGACTAGCAGGACAGCCCCACCCCCCTGACTGCCGTTGGGCCCTTCCTCCCTGCATTGCAATGGGCAAATCAAGCCAAAATGAAAGGCAGTGAAAGGCAGTCTATGACTATTGACAGGCAGAATGATGGACAGCATGTTTCCAAATTGGGCAGCGTGGCTCTCACCTATTGCTGCTGCTGCTGCACTTACAAGACAAACGGTCTGCCAAAATCCGCTGTCAGGTCATGAGTAAAGTACCACCCACACTGTCAAAGATCCAGACAGACATGAAAACTGACAGGTGACACCGACACTAAGACTCATATTGCTTGTGCACATTCGGCGTCCTGACCTCCACATGTATTTGCAGCTTTGCGTTTATCAAAGATGGTGTCAGGATACAAGCAGAAGGGCAAAATGGTGTTGCACGACAGCACCTCACATGAGAAAGCAAGACCAGTAGCACGGCACCACACATTCAAACATTGCTGCATGCTCTGCAAGCTTTGCAGAAATACATGCAGCGACGTATAAAACAGACAATGATAGACACAGCACACATTGGCAAGTGTGTCTTGCAGGGCGTCAACCAGCAAGCATGTGTTTCATCCAGCTCACTCTTGCATTTGGTGAAGTTGGGAAGCCAAGCACAATGCGTCAGACATGTGGACTGGAGTTGTCAGTCAAATGCTTGGTCTCTCAAGCAGAGAGACCTCTCAGGCTTATGCAGCCTAGCTACTCAGGGCAGTGCATAGCTGACCTCTGGGGGAAGACAGTGTTGAGTGAATGAATGATGAATGAAGGACCTCTCAAGCAACATTTGAGGCTTAAAGAGATGTGGTAAGTAGCTGAATGAGCAGAAAAAACTTTCAATGTTTGTACCTGTAGCGCACAGCTTGCAAGAGCTTTGCTTGGCGCTCCCCGCCGCAGGCTATCTGGCCCCTGGAATTAGGGATGTTCCACCTGTGGCTGCCCATGATCAGCAGTGGACTGCTGGTCTTCCACTGCTCTAGTGCTGCTTGATCAGCCAACAGTGCTCCCCTGCAGGTCACCAGCCGCTCTTTGCATCCTTGACATCAAGCTGCAGTCAGCTGTATATACCATATGTTGTGCAAACAAGGCTGTTGGTGGTTTAGATGCGGTTGCGGCCTGAACACCATTTGCAGTTAGATTGTACGTGTCATATGATGTATAGACAAGGCTGATGACAGGTCAGATGTCCTTGCATCCTTGACATCACATCGCACTTGAGTTGTGTGTGCTGTATGGTGTACAAACAAGGCTTTTGGTGGGCAGATGGCGTTGCATCCTTGACATCACATTGCCATTGCATTGTATACGACATGTGTCATGTTGCTGGTTCAGATACAAGGGATGGTGGCATGAGGAAGACCGATGCTTCTGAGGTGACTGATCACTGCAGCAGACGGCGTAAGTACAATGGCACCTGCCAAGAAATCACAATGATGCCAGTTGTCCTGGCATGAGATCAGTATCCGCATACACATAACCACTCGGCGAAGGTTTCAAATGCAGCATTGACACCAGCTGCCCTGATGTCATGGTCAGTCATGATGTCCAGCAAAGTTGAGTTGACTAGCTTGAATTTGTTGGATCCTTGCACTGTGCAGAGCACACTCAAGTACTGCGAAGTAAGGAAATGCAGAAAATCGGCAGCAAGGAGATGGAGACCAACCACCAGGGATCCAAAGCAACTGTGCATTTGAACGCGGGCTCTTGGGAGCATAGGGCTGTCACAGTAGCCCCTCCATAGGAATGCCCTGCTAGGGCTACAGCCTCCACATCCACCTTCCCTAGAAGACACAGTTCAAGGTCAACTCTGCTTTCCGTCCTTGCTATCTGTTCTGCCCATGAATTTTGGATTTCAGGCTTGGTGGCCCATGAAGGTCTTGTGCTCAGGCAGCACATTTTATTGGAAGAGCCCATCAGCAGCTCACGTTGGGATCTGACAGCCTGACCATAGTTGCTGACATTCTTAATGCTTCCCCCTCTGGTGTGTACACTTTCCGTTGTCGTCTAATCTTTTGCAAAGCTTGGTTTTGTCCACGTTTACATGATACAACATGTCACATTGTCAATGCGTAATGGGTGAGTGACTCATGAGTCAGGTGTCTCCCGCAGCAAAGCGAAGCCTGCGGTTGCCACAGCAAACGGCGCAGGTAAACATACCAAGATGTGCAGTGACACAATGTGCAGGGAAAACGACGCAACGCTGGTCTCTCTATGCTGTTGTTAGTGATATAGCCTGAGGCTTGATGCCATACCTTTCAACAAGGAACTGGGGCTCAGCCCTCCACTAAGCTTGAGCCCTTGCACAGGCTCACCTCGGCTCATGCTGCTCAGCAGCTTGTATGCTGTCAACACCTCACCAATGCGGAACCTGCAGTCACATGCTCTGCATGATGCGCAGTGTTGCGTACAAAGTCAACAGTCTGTGTTTGAGCCGCCAAGAAGGCATTCCTGTGCTTCTTGTCTAGAAAGGAAGGAGGTTGTATGGCTGCTCAGCTGGTCAAGGGCAACTGCAACCACTAAGGAATAGTGTAAAGTCTGTCACAGGAGCTGTGACTACAGATGTCAGCACTGGCAACTGGGATGATGTTGCACATGACATGTGCAACAGCACTTGAGCATGTATATTGACAAGCCAATGAGCAATAGATTGGCATAAGTTCTCCATTGCTAATTCAAAAAGGTTCAGAACAAACGGTTGACAACGCAGTACACAGCGCAACCGCAGGAGTAAGGCCAATCAAGCATTGCTGCAGACCATTTCTGGAGACTTCTCGCCAAAATCTCCACTGCTCATTGGCTTGTCAACATACAAGCTCAATGTCACCCAAGTAGATGCTCATGCCTTTGCTCTTGTGCATGGTGAAAGGCAAAGGCAGGTCTTATGCATGGTGAAAGGCAAAGGCAGGTCAGGTATGAGGACCATTGCTGACTGAGAGCAGTGCTGCAGTACACTGAGTATGCTGACCTGGTCTGAGCCATCCTTTCTTCTTCAGAGCCCCAGCCTTTATAGTACAGCCAGCCAGCACCATATGCCAGCTCTGCTGCACTGGCAGTGCCGTCTGCATGCTCCACAGAGAAGACAACATATCCCTGCAACAGCACATCATATGGCAGCTTGTGAAGCAAAAAAATGACACTTTGTGCCGCACAGGACAGAATACAGTGTGTATTGGTCAAGCTTCAAATGCCATGCAGCTGTTGCAGCATCATGGCATTTGAGATTGTCTGAATAATCTCAACTTGTTAAAGGCATGCTACTGTTACAAACAAACTTGCACTTGGGTAGCATTGAAAGGCAACATGTTGTAACGGGCAGCGGTTGTCACAAACAAGACCCAAGGGGGAACCACAAGAGGGAAAGGGGGCAAAAAAGCTTTGATGTACCTGCCGCACAAGGCTGCAGATAATGGCACTGTAGGCGGTACGATTGCCACCAATCCCATGAGAGAAGATGACCAACGGGTACTCAGCTTCAGACTCAGCAACAGGAGCGTGCTGCAGCATACATGGGTATTGGATCTAGTCACTGAAATGACTTTGCCTAGCATGTATTGAAATCTGCAAGATTGGGCAACACAGCTGTCTGCAGGAAAATGCAGACACACATGGCTTGGTACACACCTAGTCATGTGTCTTTGTGTGTGTCCGTATGCAGGCAAGCAAGCAAGCACCAATCATGCAAATCTTGAGTTTGAACTGCGTGTACTGGTACAGCATGCATGTAGCTGAGCATGCCAAGAACAGCCTGTGAATGAAAGTGAGTACTATGAAAACAGAGGGCTTGCGCCACAGCTAATTTCAGATCGTCTGTCTGACGTGGAGAAGGGCACTGACCAGATAGGCAGGGACACCTTGGCTTTTGCCAATGGCATACACTGCTGAAGTGAATGCTGGCTTGGTGTACTTTAGATATCCTCTGTTCTTGAGGAAGAGGAAGTTGGTGAATCCTGAGCAGCAGCAAAGACAGATGAGATGCAGCTGTGACTGCTGAGCCTTCTAGGGAGATACGAGGCTGCTGATTATACACAATGTCATTACAGCAATCAACAAAGAGGCCCGTGCACATGAAAGAGGATTGCATGTCATAATATTGCATGGACAGTGAAGCAACGGGCAGCAATATCACCATATGCATAGTTGTAAGACGGCAACCAGGAACACTTCTTGTACGCCGCTAACCACTGTGACTGGGTTTCTACTGGAGAAGGGTACCACAAGCGTCCTGCTAGGTGCTGCAAGCAGCAATGATGTGAGATGGGTTACAATTTGGCATGCTCGAGGCAACATCGAGACAACCTTTACGGGAGGAACTCTACACGCAACCAATACGGGCGACTTCAACAGGCCGTACCTGATCAGCTTTTAAATTGGCTTTGGACCGGACCTTGCCGTCAGGAGTCCACTGAAGGTCGCAGCATCCAACCGAGAAGGGCTCGGCAGCCGTGGTCATGCAGCGCACACGGACACCGAAAGCCAAGCGTCGAGACAGATCAGCAAACTTCTGCGAATGCGCCAGTCGAGATGATATTCACGGTGCAAGGATTGCTGGCCTTGTATCTACACCACAGTCAGCTGAATGATCACCGGTGGCTTTGCAACGGAAGACGCTTAACGCAGTTTTGACTTCAAGGCAGACGAAACTTCCACGAGAGAAAACGAGTCACACAATTCGCACGTCAGTGCGCACGTGGCCACAACATTAATTCACTGCGGTCATTGCCATCAGCTATGACGCCGCTTATGCGCGGTTCTTGTTGTTTCGCCGATGCTATTACGTGCAACGGCATCTCGAGTTCGATTTGCAGACAAAAATGTGCTCGGCCTCCAGATGCCACTGGCACGAGATCGAATCTGTGATCAGTCCAAGAACCGCTTATTGACCCAAACGAGGCGACTCCTGTGAAACTTCCCTCCTTCACCACAACGGCATTGTTCAAAGCTGCTTGCGTAGCACGAGGTCCTCTTTCATCCGTCACGTACGCTTGCAACTCACGTGGGTAGCATGCCCTCTGGGAAATCACTGCCGGGGCACTTCTGCTGTTCAAGCAGCAATCGGCTCCTCAATGCTAGGGTAGTGTATACTCACAATCCCTCCAGGCAACTTCGCATATGACTAGTTTGTGCCTGTGCAGCATTTGATTATGCACAGCCTCCCCAAACTTCCTGTATCGCAGGTCTTCAAGCTGCAGAGGTTGGGACCGGCAACACACGTTCTGCGCAGGCATTTGGCACAGTTTCAAGGTGAGCAGCAACGATGACGCCTAAGTCTGTGGCCTCAAGCTGCCTTTCACGTCTGTGGCAATGTTTCAGGGCACCAGCACACCTCCCTTTGTTTTTGCTCCTGCCACAGCAAACAGAATGATGGCAACAACTCAGAGGTGAGATTTTGCAGCTGGTGATACCCGCATTTCAGCAGCTGCAACTTCTGGAGCAGCAGCTTGTACTTTTCACTTGTGCAATAGCTTTGCCAAAATGACTGCAGGACTGTCGTCAGTCAACTGATTTGTCTGTCTACCTCCAACCTGAAGCACTGCGTCCTACATACAGCAGCAGCAGCAGCAGCAGCATTCAAGACTTCACCAGCACGCGCTCCATTGCCCAACAGCCACTTGAAATCAAGATTAGCAGCATACTTTACGCGCTGGAAAGAGGCCATGGCACCATTGCAACCACCATTGCTGATATTGGGATGGCTACACATCCCACTGAAGCAAAGCATTTCCTTGAATTGTCTGCTGTAGCCAAAGCACAGCTGCTCAATGACAGTGAGGGAGCAATCAAGGATGCATCAAACGCCTTGAGACTGCAACCAAACAGCACACTGGCAAAGCTGGTCTATGCTGTGCAAAAGTTCAACCAAGGGGACAGACTGAGTGCTGTCTCTGCAATGCATGACATGTCAGAGACTGTGC
>JAABUS010007922.1_pt1 | contig 11895 bp, 12 predicted proteins | sample 5560161 | NCBI WGS metagenome assembly JAABUS01 (sample SAMN10711885, study PRJNA513376) | rock metagenome | isolation source: Antarctica rocks | place: Antarctica: Victoria Land, Trio Nunatak nord | collected 2016-01-04 | reverse complement strand
CCACCCGGACCCAAAACTATGCGCGCCGGGTGGGCACAATTCGCGACGATGGCCGCCGGCTTCGCCCTTGCAACCCAGTCAAATGTGTGAATCCCGTAGGTGGTCATGGAGGTAGTTGCCACCGACGTGCCACCTCTTCGCCTTTTGGTCGGGCCGACCGCTATCCGCCTCGTCCGCGAGAAGCTGTCCGCGCTGTCTGGTGAGATTGAGCAATGGGCACAGCTGTCGGAAGCCAATGGCGAAGGTTGAACGCGACGGAGGGCTCAACCTGCACCCGCGACATGGGCGCGATCACTGCGAAGACTGAAACCAGGTGCCGCACGCTTCGCCTTAAATCGCTGGTCCCTGAGCCGGACCAGCCGAGCAATTGGTAGCGGCCGGCGTCCCTCCGGCGGCCAGCCGCTCCGCTTGACAAAGAAGTAACTTAACGGTTTTGTTAGTGACCGACCGGTCACGTATAGATATAGACGAACACCAAGCAGAGTGGCGCACGTTGAAGGTCCCCAATTTGATATCGCAGGAGTCGGAAGGCAGCCCGGGCAAATATGCCGGCGGCGCCGCAGCGGCTAAACGCTTGTCTGTGCGGCAATTAGGCAAACCGCAATCCCGTCCAACAAACTCGGAGAACTTTCCATGGACATCGCCGGTAAAGTGATTGTCGTGACCGGGGCAGCGCGCGGGATCGGGCAGGAGTACGTCCGCGCGCTCGGCAAGGCGGGCGCGAAGATGGTCGCAGCCGACATCAACGACTGCGGCGAGACCGTGCGGGCGGCGCAGGGGGAAGGAGCGGAGGCCATCGGAGTGCCGCTCGACGTGGGCGACATGGCTTCTGTCCAGGCGATGGCCGATGCCGCAATCGCCGCGTTCGGCCGCATCGACGGCCTCATCAACAACGCTGCACTTTATGGCACCTTGAAGGGCGGGCGGTTCGAGACGCTGAGCGAGGCCGACTGGGACGCCGCCATGACGGTCAACGTCAAGGGCATCTGGCATTGCTGCAAGGCGGTCGTGCCGCACATGCGCAAGGCCGGTGGCGGCAGCATTATCAACATCTCCTCGCTCGCCGCTTCCTATGGCACCCCGTTCACCCTCCACTACACGACGTCGAAGGCGGCCGTGGGCGGTATGACCCGCGGCTTGGCGCGGGAGCTGGGGCGCGACCGCATCCGGGTGAACGCCATGGCGCCCTCCGCCGTGCTGACGGAAGCGACGAACGAGTTTTTCGCCGCCAAGCGCGACGTCGCGCTGGAGACGATCCGCACCATGCAGGCCATCCAGGCCAACCTGAACCCGGCCGACCTGGTTGGCACGGCAATGTGGCTGTTGTCGGACGCGAGCCTGTTCGTCACCGGCCAGACTATCGCCGTTGACGGGGGCACGTCGATGCACTGACCGCGACCGGCGCCATCGCACGAGCGCCAGCGTGAAATTGGCACAGGAGGGGACAGGATGAACGTGCCGAGCCTCATGCGCCAAGCCACGCAATTGAATTGTGACCGGCGCGCCCTCCACGCCGACGAGCGCACGTTCGCGTTCGGGGAAGCCGGGAACCGCGGCGTCCGCACCGCCAACGCCTTGACCGTGCTGGGCGTGCAGTCCGGCGACCGTATCGCCACAGTCGAGGACAACGGCTTTCCCGCGGCGGACCTGTTCCTGGGCGCGGCCATCGCGAGCGCTGTGCGGGTCCTGCTCGACGCCAGGAACTTTCGCGACTCGCACAAGGGAATACTGCGGAGCACCGCGGCGAAGGTCTTGTTCACCGACGCGCACCACTATCCCAGCGTCGCCGGCTTGCAGGACGAACTGCCCGGCCTGCAGCACACGCTCGTGCAGGACGAGGGCTACGAAGGCTGGCTCCTCGCACAATCGGACGCCGACTCCGAAATCCGCGTGGCCATCGAGGACTGGCACGTCATCTGCCATTCCTCCGGGACCAGCAGGCGCTCCAAAGGCGTCAGCTACACCCCAGCACGGATGGGTGATGAATTCGCGCAGCTAGCCTATCGACACCCGCACCGTGCCGGCCCACGCTGCCCCGATCTCCCAAGCGGCCGGTTACCTGTTCCTGCCGACCTGGATGGCCGGCGGCACCAACCTCCTGCTTCGCGATTTTTGACGTTTCCAGCCTTTTGCGGCTGATGCTGGCGGAGCGGGTCACGCACATGTTCCTGGCGCCCTTGATGGTCGCGGCGCACCTGGCCGCGGCGGCCGTGCGGTTCCCGGGCCTGTCTTGCATCCTGGTCGGGGGCGCCTCGATCACGGATGCCGCCATCCTCGCGACGCGCCGAGTCTTCAGCGATATGCTGCATCAGGTTTACGGTTTCACGGAGGCGACGCCGCTACAATCATGACGCTTGTCGAATGGTACGGTGAGCCGGAAGGCTCCAGCCTGTTGCGGTCCGCGGGCCAGGGGCTACCGTTTGCGTTAGTCGAGATCCGCGACGCCAAGGGCAAGGCGCTGCCGGTCGGCGAGACCTACAGCTGCTGCGAGGCGGAGCTGCAGGGCTACTGGGGCAGCGAGGAGCTTGCCCAGGACCGCATCGTCGATGGCTGGGTCCGCAGCGGCGACATCGGGTGGCTTTACCGGAACGGCCACCTCTACGTCCTGGACCGCGCCGACGACATGATCGTGTCGAGCGGCTTCAACATCTACCCGGCGGAACTCGAGACGGTGATCGCGGACCACCCGAGGATGATCGAGGTGGCGGTGTTCGGCATCCCGCACGAGAAATGGGGCGAGACGCCGATGGCGGTCTGCCGACCGGCCGGCAAGAGCGACGTATTGGAGCAGAAGGTCATCGACCTCGTCGCGCAAAGGATGGGCTCATACCTGAAGCCGACGCGCGTTGCGTTCACGACCGACCCGCTGCCCAAGACGGTGGCCAGCAAACTCAGCTGCCGTACGCTACGCGAGCCATTCTGGCGCGGGCACGAGCGGTGCGTGGACGGGGCCTGCCCCCGGCTGACGGGAACCGACAAGGTCGGGCACGGGAAGAACACGCACGGGAGGACGCCCATGTCGAAGAGCACCATCGTCGCGCTGGCCCTGCTGATGGGCGCGGCCCTACCCGCATGTGCCGAGGACCGCCCGGTGAAGATTGGGGTGCTGACCGACCTTTCGGGACCATACGCCAGCTACTCCGGCAAAGGCTCGGTCGAGGCCGCCCGTCTCGCGATCGAGGACTACGGCGGCAAGGTCCTGGGCCGGCCGGTCGTTCTGGTCGCCGCCGATCACCAGAACAAGCCCGATATCGCCGGGGCCATCGCTCGTGAATGGTACGATCGCGGGGGCGTGGACGTCATTCTGGACGTCGCCCTGTCGTCGGCTGGCCTGGCTGTGCAAGAGGTCTCGCGCAATGCCAGGAAGATCGTGCTGCTGTCCTCGTCGGGCAGCTCGCTCATCACCGGGGGGTCCTGTTCCCCCTACAGCGCGCAATGGACGTTCGACGCCTATGCTTTGTCCAAGGGTGTGTCCGAGACGCTCGTCAAGTCGGGCGGGGCCACGTGGTTCTTCATCACGGGCGATTTCGCATACGGCCACAGCCTGGAAACCGAGCTGACGGGCTTCGTGACCGCAGCCGGGGGCAAGGTCGTGGGCAGCGTCAGCCATCCGGTCGGCAGCCCGGACTACGCCTCGTTTCTCCTGCGGGCACAGTCCAGCCATGCCGACGTGATCGCGCTCGCGACCTCGGGCGAGGACCTTGTCAACGCCATCAAGCAGGCCAGCGAGTTCGGGATCACGGGCCACCAGCAGCGCCTGGCCGTTCCGCTCATCAGCGTGCCGCAGCTCCATGCGCTGGGCACCGAGTCGATTCAGGGCGTGGTTGCAAGCACTGCCTTCGTGTGGAACCGCACGCCCAAGACGACGGCCTGGTCGCAACGTTTTTTCAAGGTGGTAGGCGCGATGCCGGCCGACACGCAGGCAGCGAACTACTCCAGCCTGCTGCACTACCTGAAGGCCGTGGACGCGGCGGGCACGACCGATGGAGGTGCCGTAATGGCGAAGATGCGGGCGCTGCCAGTGAGCGACATGTTCGCCGAGCATGGCGAGTTGCGGCTCAACGGCGCTATGGTGCACGACATGTTCCTCGTGGAGTCCAAGAGCCAGGCGGAGATGACGGCCCCATGGGACTACGTTAAGGTGCTGCGCGTCATTCCAGGGACCGAGGCGTTTCGCAAGCTGTCGGAAAGCGGCTGCCCGCTAGTCAAGTAGCAGGCAGGCTTGGGAACACGACTGGATGACGGGAGAGGGTGTTGCTGGGCAGGAATCGATCGGGGGACTGTTCCATGGCACGGTGCCCGGTCCCCGTCCTGGAACGGCTTATCCTGGTCGCCCGCCGAAGGATGGCCGGCCCGCACGGAAAGAAGCTGTGATGCCCGAAGCGCCACCACCCCGCCGCGCCGGCATCGCGGCCTTCGAGCCCGGGGCCGCCGCAGTTGCGCGGCCATTCAGCAGAAACGAGCAGCGGCAGTCCAAGCGCGACGCGGTGCTGGGCGCCGCGGCGCAGGCGTTCCGGCGCCAAGGCTTCCACGCGACGTCCATGGACGACATCGCGGAGGCGCTCGGCGTCACCAAGGGCGCCTTGTATCGCTACGTGAAGGCGAAGGACGAGATCCTGTTCGAGTGCTACCGGATGGCGGAGGCGATTGGGGATCTCGCCCTTGAGCAGGCCAACGCGGTGCCGGGCAGCGGCATGGCGAAGCTGGGCGCTTTCTTCGCCGAGTTCATCGAGCGCTATCTACGGAGCAACTTCGCCAGCCCCGCAATGGTGGACCTCGACGTGCTCTCCCCCGCGCAACGGCAGGCCATCGTCAAAGGGCGCGACCGCATCGACACAGGCCTGCGGGCTATTGTCGAGGAGGGCATCGCCGACGGCAGCATCCGACCGTGCGAGGCCAAGTTCGCTGTGCTCTACCTCATGGGGTCGGTGAACTGGATGCCGAGCTGGTATTCGACGGAGGGCCAGCTCTCACCGGAGGAGCTGGCACGCAGCTTCGTGGCCACCATGGTCGCCGGGCTGGCCGCCTCGTGACCCTCGATCCCGCGCCCACCCGAACCCTCCCTGCCCGCTGCAACGGGGAGGGGGTGCTCGTATAATTCGGCCAGGCTCGGCCTGGACCCGGCACGGAGGCGCTGCGCAATGCGACGGGGTGACTGCAGGCTGCCTTGCGGCCCGGTCAGCGTGCCAGCTTAATTCCCGCAGCCTCCCGGTCCCATGCCGGGGCGCGCTCTGTTGCCATTTTCTTCAGCTTGTATTTCTCGATCTTCCCGCTCGCGGTCTTGGGTAGACCATCGATGAACTCGACGAAGCGGGGGACCATGAAGTAGGCCATGTTCTTCGCGCAGAACTCGATGAGTTCCTTGGGCGAAATGGCGGCGCCGTGCCGACGGACGAGATAGACCATGACCTCGTCTTCCCCCAGCTCCGACGGGACAGCGATCGCGGCGGCTTCCAGAACATCGGGGTGCTTGGCTATTACGGACTCGATGTCGTAGGCCGAGATGTTCTCGCCCCGGCGACGGATCGCCTCCTTGATGCGGTCCACGAAGAACAGGTAGCCGTCCTCGTCCAGGTAGCCGCGGTCTCCGGTGTGGAACCACAAGTCGTGCACGGCGGCGAGCGTCGCTTCCGGCATCTTGTAGTAGCCAGACATCATGATCCCTGGCTCCAATGGCCGGACGCAAATTTCCCCGACCTGGCCCGCGGGCAATGGGCGCCTCGCCTCGTCGACGATCTGCACCGCGCCGTAGCCGCGCGTCTTGCCGGCCGACCCCGCCTTCTCGGCCGGGTCGTCGGACCGGAACAGGGTGACGGCGAAAGTCTCCGTCGCCGCGTACCAGGAGTTGAGGCCCACGCGATAGCGGTCCTGGAAGGCCTGATAGACCTCCTTCGGCACGGGCACCGCCATGCACTGCCGGAGGGAGTGGTCGCGATCCTGCTCCGATGGCGAGCTTTTCCAGAGAATGTTGGTCATGGCGCTGAGCGTGTTGAACTGCGTGGCGCCGCACGCCTTGACCTCATGCCAGAACTGGCTTGCGGAGAACCGGGGCGACAAGACGGCCGTTGCCTCGGCCCACAGCGCGGCATAGCACGTGTACCACAGCGCGTTCGCATGGAAGATCGGCAGGCAGGTGAACAGCACATCGCCCGGCCCGTAACCAAAGTGCGTGACCAAGTGGTGCCCGACCGCGTGGCCCTGCGAGTGCGGACACATCACCCCCTTCGACGGCCCGGTGGTCCCGGAGGTGTACATGATAAAGTGCAGGTCGGTGTGGCGGACTAGCCCGGGCGGCTGCGGCTCGGGGCTGCCCCGCTCCATCTCGCGCAAGTCCGTCACCGGCGGTCCCAGCGCGCCCAGGATGGCGGCGCCCGGTCCCGTCCCGTGGTGCAGAAAGCCTTTGATGCCGGTCAGCCTGGGCGCCACCTCGGCAATGCGACCGGCCCACTCCTCGTCCACGACGACCCAGGCGGAGTCGGACTGGCTGAGGAAATATTGCAGCAGTTCGCCTTTTGCCGCCGTGTTGATGGGCACGGCGACGGCGCCGAGCTTGCCCAGGCCCCACACGGCCCACAGGAACTCCGGGCAGTTCGGCAGCATGACAGCCACGTGGTCGCCGTGCCGGATGCCGAGCAAGCGGAACCCATCGGCCTAGCGGTTGGTTAGTTGCTCGGCCTCGGCATAGCCGTAGCGGCGGCCCTGCCATAGCAGCAGCGGCTTGTCGCCGAGCTTCCTGGCCTTGTCAGCAAGGATGTGCCCGATGGTGCGCTCCTGCAGGTCATACACGTGCACGGGGCGTCTCCTTCCCGGCTGCGGCCGCGAACGACCGCGTTTCGGCCCTGGTCTCACCTGACGCGATCGTTTCCTTCAGCGCCCGCCCGTCGAACGGCGGCAGGGCTGCGGCGTTGATAAGAGTCTTGTTCCAGGCGCGTGCCCCGGGCTGCGTGTCCAGGATCTGCTGCACGGTCTCTGCGGCAGCAACCTGTAACCGGTCATGCGGCACGACGCGTGCGATCAGGCCCCACTCACAGGCCTCCCGGGCGCTGATCTCGGCACAGGTCATCAGCAGGTACTTGGTCCGCGCGACCCCGATATATGACGCGAGGTGGCACGCGGCATATACGTCGGAGATGCCGCGCAGCGCCTCCGGCAAGCGGAACGTCGCCTGGTCGGAAGCGATCGTGATATCTGCCTGCATCGCCAGAAGGAACCCGGCGGCGTGCGCCAGGCCGTTCACGGCGCACACGATCGGCTTTGCCATGGTTTCCATTTGGCGGAACGTGGCAGTCGAGTTGTCCACGGCGGCGGCCAGTTCCACGCCGTCGTTGCGCTCGTGCATCCCGTGCACCTCGGCCAGGTCGCCGCCCGCGCAGAAAGCGCGGCCCGCCCCGGTCAGCACGACCACCTCTGTTTCCTCGCGCAGGTCGGCGACGACCAGCGCCGTCCGCAACTCGGCATACAGAGCCTGGGTGATCGCGTTCAGCTTGTTCGGGCGGTTCAGGGTGAGCCAGGTGCTGCGGCCCTGCTGCTCGCAGGCCAGGTGTTCAAACGGTTGTTGCATATCAGCTCCATCGCGTGGGCCGGCCCGGAGGTGCGGCGCCCTGCCGTTGCACGGCAGTGAAGCATGGGTTACGATAGAGACCAAGTGTTCACGTAACTGCGGCCTCGGAACAGCCTGGGCTGGACGACGGCGAGCATTTCCCCTGAAAGAGCGAACGATGCAGGCAGGGTCCACAGGCCGTCCGGCCGCTCCTTCGAGGAGATCGCGGTTAGTGAGGCCTGGCAGATCCCAGCGCGGACGGTCACGGAAGTCGGCTTGGTCGCCTTCGCCGGGTTCTCCGGCGACCGCAACCTGATGCACACGAACAAGGAGTTCGCGCGGTCATCCCCGTTCGGGCAGCGCATCCTACACGGACCGGCGACCTTCGCCATTGTGACCGGCCTCGAATCCCAGCTGGGCCCGAAGAACGGCACCGCGATCGCCTTTCTCGGCATGCCGCGGAGCCTGAGCGCACCGGCGCTCATCGACGACACCATCCACGTGTCGCAGTCCGTCGCAGCCAAGAGGGTATCCCGCAAGCCCAACCCCGGGGGTCGCGACGTTCGACGTGACGGTGCTGAATTAGCGAAACGAGACGTGCCAGAGCGGGCAAGGAGGCGTCTTGTTCAAGCATCGCTTCCCGGATACTGGGACGGCGTGAGCACAGCCGCGCGCGCTTGCGTCAAGTCTTCCATGCGGACCTGTGGCGGCGCAGCGTGTCCGGAAAGGCGGCGGCCGATTGATGGCCGGGTTCTCTGAAAGGTCATGGTGCGCGGCAGCGATTTTGCTGAGCTGCAGGCATTCTCGGCTGTCGCCCGGACCGGCAGCTTCTCGGCGGCTGCGACGGAGTTGCGCCTATCGCGGTCCGCGCTCAGCCAAACGATTCGCAAGCTCGAGGGGCGTCTCGGCGTCCTCCTGCTCAATCGCACGACTCGCAGCGTCAGTCCCACTGAGGCGGGCGCCGCGTTGCTGCGCGGCTTCGACCCGGCCGCGACGGAGATCGAAGCGGCCGTCCGCGTCGCGCAGGAGATGGGCGGCAAGGTCGCGGGCCGGCTGCGCCTTCATGCGCAGCGCCTGGCCTACGAGACGATCCTCGCCCCTGTACTGCGCGCCTTTCTTGACGCCTACCCCGACGTGGTCCTCGACGTGAGGATTGACGACGCGGCGGCCGACATTGTCGCCGATGGCTTCGACGCCGGCCTGAGGCTCGGCGAGTTGCTCGATCAGGACGTGGTCGAGGTGCGGCTGGGCGACGACTTGCGCCAGGTCGCGGTCGCCTCGCCGGACTACCTCGCCCGCTACGGTGCGCCGCAGGTGCCACGCGACCTGATCGGCCATCGCTGCCTAACCTTCCGTTGGCCGGGGCGCGACGCAATCTACGATTGGGAGTTTGCCGGGGAGGACAGGGCTTGGTTCTCGCTTGCGGTCACGGGACCGCTGGTGCTCAGCGAGCAACGCGCGACGGTCGAAGCGGCCGCCGAGGGCGTTGGCATCGCCTTCTGGGTGGAGAGTGCGGTCAGGCCGTTGGTGGACGCGGGGCGGCTCCTGGTGCTGCTCGAACGATGGACGGCACCCTTCCCGGGCTTCTCGCTCTATTATCCCCTCCAGCGGCAGCGCTCGCCCGCGCTGCGGGCGCTGATTGATCACCTGCGGCGCAGTCGGCCCGCAATTGTATCCTGAACGCTGAACAGGCCTTGCAGAAATCTGTGCATTAAGCGCGGCCGCGGCCAGTCACATCTTTGTCCCAGACCGAAGGAGATGGGTGATGACGACTATTCAGAAGAGCGTGAACGAGGTCGAGGGCAAGGTCGCGATCGTAACGGGCGCCGCCAGCGGCATCGGCCGCGCAACGGCCGAGCTGCTGCACGCTCGAGGCGCAAAGGTGGTCGCGGAGGACATCGATCCGGCCGTCGAGGCGCTCGCGCGGGACGGCATCGCCCCGCTGGTCGCGGATGTGTCCCGGCAGGAGAGCGCCGAACGGGCGGTGTCGCTCGCCCAGGAGCGGTTCGGCAGGCTCGACGTGCTGGTCAACAACGCGGGCATCATCATCAACAAGCTCGTAGCCGACATGACGCTGGAGGATTGGGAAAGCATCCTTGCTGTAAACGCGACCGGGCCGTTCCTGCACTCCCGCGAGGCAGTGCGGGCGATGATGCCCAACCGGTCGGGCGCGATCGTCAACGTCGGCTCCTACGCTTGCTTCCAGGCGTTTCCGACCATTGCCGCCTACGCGGCGTCTAAGGGAGCGCTGGCGCAGCTCACGCGGGCACTCGCCTTGGAAGCGATCGAGCACGGCATCCGTGTCAATGCGGTCGGCTCAGGGGACGTGGTGACCAACATTCTCAACCGGATCCACGACGACGGGCCGGGCTTCCTGGCCGAGCACGGCAAGAACGCCCCGATCAAGCGGGCGGCACGGCCAGAGGAGATCGCCGAAGTCATTGTGTTCCTCGCCTCGGACCGGGCGAGCTACATCGTTGGCTCCGTTGTGATGGCGGACGGCGGTATGAGCGTCGGCCTCAAATAGGGGTCACCTCACGGTTTGCTCAAAACTGCACGCTAAAGCCAAAGAGCCAAAGATATCAAAGGTGTGCACAAACGGAGGTACTTGGACGATTCGTCACCTCCACGCCAAATCTGACGATTACTGTTGCAGAACCCTCTTTCAAATCTCGGTCGAAAGGTAAGCTGTTGGTGCATGGGTCATTAGCGTGCAGTTTTGAGCAAACCGTGAGGTGACCCCGAGAAGGTGGTTTTGAGTCCCTATGCCGTCACCTTCGGGGCCACCCTGATTTGGCTTGCCGCCGTTATCAGCCCTGGGCCGAACTTTCTTGTGGTGTCGCAGCTGGCGCTCTCGCGGTCGCGCCGGTCAGCCATCGGCGCGACGTTCGGCATCACCATTGGATCGCTGGCCCACGCCGTACTAACCATGTTCGGCCTGATCATGCCCCTAAAGGCCTCACAGTAGCGCCGCCACCTTCGCCATCAGGCTCTTCCGCGCCGCATCGATGGTCACTGGGTTCGTCTTGGGAGACAGCTTTTCCCTGGCCTTTTTCCCAACGAAGTAGTGGACGCGCTCATTGCTCGCCGTGCTGGGATGCAGGAAGCCAGATAATACCCTGTCCGAGCGCAATAGGCCTTTCTCGACCAAAAACTGCACGCCGGCTTCAGCTTTAGGCCCGGCTGGCACCCATACAGCATTAGGAAGAGCCGAGGCTTCCTCCGCTAGACATTCATTGAGCAACCGGACGAGCGATGGTGATCGGATCATGTTCACCTGCCCATTGAAGTTTTCACTACCAAAGAACACGGGGTATCGCAGTGCTGACGTGAAGTGCGCGAGCGCGCTGTGTGTCGTCCAGAGCTTGTCGGTCGATGGTATCCCTAGCCATCGTGCAATACCGATGTGGTCTAGCATCTCGACGAGGTTCGTCCGCATGCCTCCCGAAAACGAGGCATAGACTTTCGCGGCGGCCAAGGCTGAGGGATGATTGTCGCCCGCGAGCAATCGCCGCCGGACCTCGCTCAAGGCATTGGCTGCCTGCTGTGCGCCTGGCGTTATGCCTACGATGACGATCCGGAACCTGTCAACGACTTTGATACAGCCGGGTTTGGAATTTAGGCTTGGATAGTCGGGTTGGTTGTGCGGCATCAAGCTGAGCGAGGCGGCCGGCCCTTTGGTGTGATCGTGACGGTTAAGGAGCGGATAACTGGCCTACGGGTTCTTTGCGTTACGTGACGGATTGCAGTGGGAGCGAGCTGGCGAGACGCGACGTAGAGACGGTGGCTGGTGACAAGCATGAGGGCAGCCGGGGAAAGGCATGCAGCGCTTCAACGGTTGCGTTGGTGCCAGGGCCGGCATTCAGGTACCGCGGTTCGGTGTCGGCGGGTTGATCCAGGCGGCGGTTGGTTTGTCGGGCGGCGTGGGCGGCTTGTTGACGAAGCGCTCCGGGTTGGCATGGAACGCCAGCGCGAGGGTCTGCTGGCGGGCGGCGTGGACGGCATCGGCCTGGCCGTAATGCACCTGGTCCGGGGTCATGAGGCCGATCCCGGCGTGGTGGTGGTCCTGGTTATACCAATCGAAGAACCGTCGGCAGAAGCCCCGGGCGTCTTCGATGCAGCCGAAGCGCTGGGGGAAGCGCGGCTGATATTTCAGCGTCTTGAAGTGGCTTTCGGAGAAGGGATTGTCGTTGGACGTGTGCGGGCGGTTGTGCGAGCGCGTCACCCCGAGATCGGCGAGCAGCAAGGCGGTGGCGCGGGCCTTCATCGGCCCGCCCCGATCGGCGTGCAGCGTCAGCTGGCCGGGCGGCACGTCGTGCTTGGCGATCGCGTCATCGAACAGCGGCCGGAACAGC
>JAABUS010007921.1_pt1 | contig 11895 bp, 17 predicted proteins | sample 5560161 | NCBI WGS metagenome assembly JAABUS01 (sample SAMN10711885, study PRJNA513376) | rock metagenome | isolation source: Antarctica rocks | place: Antarctica: Victoria Land, Trio Nunatak nord | collected 2016-01-04 | reverse complement strand
GGTTATTCGCACGGTATGAAATCGTCCCGGCCCAAGGTATCGACGCGGGTCTGTATGAGATCATGCACGAAGATCAATGAAGACCAGAAGGACTAAGGTTATAGAAATCGCCATCAGAGGAGGCGGCACCACCATGAGTTCTATAGACCAAGAAGCATCGACCCGAAGCATACTTGCTGGGATCTCTGATCCAGAGATTGAAGGATATCGAAAGGGAATCAAGTTCCTCGTGTTGTCGGCTACTGACGGGAGCGAGCGGGATAAGATGGGAGACAGGGCGACTGAGGCAATGGCCGAGATTGAGGAACGGGGCGGTGAGTACGTCGATTCACATTGGTCGGGCGCTAGTTATTCGGCGGGACAGATCTGGTCGTTGATGATCGTCTACCGAGAGCCCGAGGCTGGCCGGTAATTGTCCGTGATTCCGTAGGCGGGTGTCATCGGAACAGAACATCGCCCACAGGCTCATTGGACGAATAGAGAAACGCCCCGGTTCGGCTCTGCCGTCCGGGGCGGCTTTTTTCTGAGCCCGACGCCCTCGCCGCCGACTGATCCGAATAAACCACTCCGGGCCTCCTTGCGGGTTACTTGACCTGACCTAGCGGAGAGCGGGAGTTTCCCGTCACGCATCTCCCGCTCAACTCTATTGAGACTCACGCCAGGAGATGGAGAGGTAGTAGGCTCCGGCTCTGCCATCGTAGACTGGCATGACTGGAGGTGCCGCATCGGAGGAAAACATGTTAGAAGAGCCCGATATCATCACGAAATCCAAGGACTACGGTCTGTGCTTTCCATCGTCCGTTGTTCGGCAAGCAGAGGCGCTATTCTGGTCTTACTTGGACGACATGCACAGGAGCAATGCAACGCGCCTCCGGATAATATATACGTCCGATGGCGAGCAAATACGAACAAAGAACGAAGAGGAGTTCTATTTTCGGTACGATGACGATGCCAGAACGACATCGGCTTTCGTTACGATAAAAACGGGACTCACTGAGACACCCTCCCTACTAATCCAAGCCAGTCGTGGATATTCGTCGGTTACCGTCGAGTTACCCGGTCGCGACCACGTTGATAACGTGCTACAGCTATTCACAAGAGAAGAGAGCCGACTTGTCGCCTCCCTGCGACAGGAAGGCGACTCACAGGGCAGCGCGGAGCAAGAAACTCTCAAACTAACGGTGTTCATCGGACATGGGCATGATGCGCAGTGGGAGAGACTGCGCGACTTTCTGAGACGCGACGAACGACTCAATGTGATCTATTACGAATCGGGCAGTACAGCCGGTCGTACGTTTCCTGAGGTCCTTCAGGAAAAGACCGAGATCTCAGACATGGCGTTCCTTGTACATACGGGCGAGGATGAAGATAAATTCGGCGCTTCCCGCGCAAGAGATAATGTAGTACATGAAGCTGGCCTCTTTCAGAATCATCTTGGAGTCAATCGTGCAATTGTCTTATTGGAGGAAGGTTGCGCTGAATACAGCAATATTAAGGGCATAGGCCAAATTAGATTTGCGAAGGGTCAAATAGAGACGGTGTTTGGAGACGTGATACAAACAATAATACGAGAGTTTCCGAGGAGATTATAGGGGTCCGCCTGATCATCCGTCATTGGTGTCCCGATACGCACGGTTAGGGCCCGACTAAGCCCGAATATCCGCACGGTATAAAAAACGCCCCGGCAACAATGCTGGGGCGTCTCGTTGACCAATCAAACGTCAATAAAACTACGAATCGTCGCCCTGTAAGCTCGATCCTAGCCCCACTCGGTACCCTGGACCCTCTGAGCCCCTACCGCCCCACCACGGCCCTCACGGGGCTGCGAGGGCTACCCGCGCCTTCGGGCTGCCTTGTTCGCGGCCACGATTGGACCACTCGGCATCGGGATCGTTGGGGCATATCCGGTTGCGGGAGGTGAATAGCCTGCGCTCTGAGGCTTATAGGACGCATTATTTGTTAACAGAACGACTCGACCCGGGTCTACCGGCGGAGTCGATTGGATCACAGATAAGGTCGAGACCTGAGCTGTAATCGTGTCCCCTTGCTGATCGGTCACGATCTGATGTTGGTCATACACGAATGAACCGTCATCCTGGACAGTTTTCCGGGTTACTTTTTCTGAAGCAACAACCGTCATACATCCTCCCTTGTGACAACCGGCGAGCGGGCGGACCCGTGCGACAGACCCGGTTCCGGATCGAGCCAACATCTAGACGCGCTCCCAATGCACTGACTGAGATATCGCCCCTTCGATCTGACTCGATGACTCCGGATTTCCGGCCTCTGCCTGATGCGGGTCGCCCGTGCCGGTCTTTTTTTCGGTGTCGGATCTCTGCCCGACCCCTACAGATAAGCATAGCACTAGGGGATAAATAAATGGCTCTTTAACAAGTTTCATGACCAAGTATGGGCGTAGAATAAGGAAATACATATACCAGTCGGAAATGATAGTGTCAAGAACGCTCGCCAACGAGTTTTATGTCGTATATACTCCTGACAGCACGATGTTCCGATCGTTCTCGCTAGAGCTTGTTTCCGTAAGGAATCCCCCGCAAGGGACAAAGGAGCATATCGATGGCTGACGTAACCATGACCACACCGATGCAGGGTCCGGAGTTTGTCTCGCCGCGCACGGTGGCCGAGCTGCTGGACGTCAACAAACGCACGATCTTGAACATGGCGCGGGACGGGCGTCTCGCTCATATCCGGCTCGGGGCGGTTATCCGGATTCCGGCTTTTGAAGTGGAGCGACTCAGAGAGGAAGCGCGCAAGAGCGCGCCCTAGATACAGCAAAGCCCGGCGAGGTGGGGACCTCTGGTGCCGGGCTCTACCGTTTTGGAGGAACAAATGACTGCCTCAAAGGATACCACAACAGACGATCCATACGCCTCTGTCCCTGAGGATTTGAAGCGTCGTAATCAAGGGGTTGCATTCCGTTTCGAGGATGATCCGAAGAATCCGCACAAACGTAAGAAACGGCCGATCAATCCGAAAACGGGCGGGTACGCTGCTGTCAATGACTCCGATACCTGGGGAAGCTTTGACGAGGCCGTCGCTGCTATTGAGAAGTACGGATTAGACGGGATCGGCTACGTCTTTAGCAGTGGTGATCCGTACTGCGGATTCGATTTCGATAACGTCCTCCAACCCTACACAATCAAAACAGCCGCTGGTGAGATACAGGAAACGGGCTACCGCCTCAACCCTGAGGCGGCCGAGGTGTTACAGCACCTAGAGCCGTATGGCTATGCCGAGGAAAGTGTCAGTGGCACAGGTATCCATGTCATCCTCAGAGGAAAGCTCCCTCGTCACTCCGCCAAGAAACACTACGGCACCGGTGAGTCCGCTTGGTCGGCCGAAGCCTATGACCAAGATCGCTATTTCGTTGTTACCGGCAAAAAGCGCGGGCACCCCTCGACGACTCTCTCCGATGCACAGGGAGCCATCACGCAGGCATGGGCCACCCTCGGATGGAACCAAGCCGGAGACGAGGGAGATGAGGCAAGCGGTGTCTATGCCGGGGATGTCTGGCAAACGGGCATCAGCTCAGACAAGGCCGTCAGCCAGGCATCCTCTGACCGCGATGGAGAACGGTTCCGGGCGGCATGGGCCGGTGATCTGACACCGTTCGACGGCGACAACAGTAAAGCCGATTTCTACCTGTGCCGAAGGTTGGGCTTCTACCTCGGTCCCGACCCGACAGCCATCGAGGAAACCGCGCGCGGCTCCAAGCTGACACGAGCGAAGTGGGACGACTACCGAGGCGCAGACACCTACCTAAGCGGGACGATCGGCGCTGCACTACGGTGGGTAATCGGTCATGGGGGTTTTTACGATCGGAATAAAAAGAATGGCACCCCGCCCGAAGAGGACGGAGAGCTCGTTGTTATCGAAGCCTCAGATGTGAAGGTTCAGACGGTCGATTGGTTATGGGATGCGCGTATTCCGACCGGCAAAATTTCCTTTTTGGATGGTGACCCCGGCGAAGGAAAGTCCGTCGTTTCGAATGACCTGGCTGCCCGTACCACCCGAGGCGACCCCATGCCGGGGGACCCCGAGGATGCCCGGCGGGACCCGGCCAATGCCATCATTATTACCGCCGAGGATGACCCCGCCGATACCATCGTCCCCCGCCTCATCGCTGCCAACGCGGACCTCTCCCGCGTGTCGATCGTCCAAATGACCAAGAGCAAGAAGGGCGAACGGGTATTCGACGTTACGACGGATCTTCCCAAGCTCTACGCACTTGCGGAAGTAAAGAAGCCAGCACTGGTCATTATCGACCCGGTGCAGGCGCACCTAGGCAATACGAACCTTATCAAGATGAGCGAAACGCGGGCCGCGCTCGCTCCTGTGGCGGTCTTTGCCCAACGCACGAGGGTAGCGGTACTGATCCTCCGGCACCTCAATAAACAGGGAGGGACAAAGGCACTCTACCGAGGGTCGGGAAGTATGGACATGGCAGGAATCGCCCGGTCCGTTCTGATGGCGGCTCACAATAAGCGCGGCGACCGATATCTACTGCGAGTGAAATGCAACCTCGCGCCGCAGCCAAAGGCGCTGCAATACACACTCGCAGGGGACGTTGTAAGAGTCGAATGGGGTGCCGAATCCGATATCGACCCTGACGACTTACTGAACGGTGAGGACAAGGCCAAGTCACCCGAGCAACAAGAGATCTTGGATGTACTGACCCAACGACGAGAGAAAGTCCGGGAGGGAGCCACATGTGGCGAAGCGATGACAGTCCGAGAGATTGCCACCGCGATGGGCTATCGCGGCGACTACAGCACCGTGAGCCGGATGCTGAACAAGCTCACCGCACGAGAAGCCGTGCACAACCCCAAATATGGTTACTACGCGCTGCCGCCGGACGGAGGCATGACACAGGACCTGTGGGGCAAACCGGCAGCCGACGAGGTCAACCCGTTTGATCGCCAAGGGGGTAAACCTCCGAACCCCCCCGATCATAACGGGCACAGGGGGCAGGAAAGCCCTTTTGACAGGCGTCTCTCTCCTAACCCCCCTGGTCAAAGTGGCCAAAGTGGTCAAAGTAGTCACACTGGTCAAAGTGGTCACACTTCAGCTCCAAACGGGGCAGAAGTGTGACCACCTTGACCACCTTGACCACTTTTCAGTATGACCACTTGCGCCAAAAAGCCCCCCGTGCCCCTCCCTGGACGTAGGTTTGCCGAGATTCTCGCGGTAGGTGGCCGAAGTGGTCGAAGTGGTCACTGTTACGACTCCCAACCGCCAAGACCCTTCCCCCGCACGTCGTCTCTACCGTCGTATATACCGAAAGGATAAAACGAATGATCGCCGAGACGACTCCTGCCGATCCGCGTTACCCCGACATCGAAACCGATCTTGAGTTCGGTCCCGATTTTGATTACCTCACCTTCCCCTGCCCGTGGGGATGTCTGGAGAAAAAGGGTGTCCCCAAGAAGCACCGGCATGGAGCACGGGACTACCCCGGTGGCCCGGTCGGGTACGGTGGGGCCACGAGTCATTGTCATCAGCCGGGAGCACCGAGCTGGTATCGGTTGATCCCGCGCAAAACCGGAACCGAAGAATGATCCCCGCACCCTCAGCCCTCGACGCAGCTCGAAGGGTGGCCCGCCTCCGCCTTCAATCCGATCGTCTCGCGGCTCAAGCCGACGCTGCCTCCCTCACGTCAATTCGTCTGCGGGGAGCCATTGAGGTCATGGACCGCACGTCGTATCAAACCAACCGGATCGAGAGATCGGTCGACCGAGCCGAGGGAGCAAAGCAAGCCGCCCGCAACGCCAAACGACTCGCGGCAGAGGCAGCGGCAACGTATCAGGAAACATTCGGCTGTGACCCGCCTGATGTCGAGCCCGAGCCCGAGCCGACGTTACTCCCTCCCCCTGTGCCCTCGACGAAGTCAGAGCCGGTCCGCTGCCTCTGGTGTAATCAAATCAAGTCGCGAACCGAGTATCCGGCCGGAGTAGCTCCCGTCGTCTGCCATAACTGTTGGAGGGCATCGAATCAGAATAATCCGAAGGAGAATATCGAATTCACCCCATCAGAGACAGACCCGCCGACGTGATACACTCGCGTTACCCTCTAGAAGGCCATAGACTGCCACAGGAACGACGGAATCACGATACAGGTACGAGATGACCTATTACGATCGAATGGAGGCGCACATGGACGGAAAAGTCCAAAAAGTACCAAGTTTAGGGTTACTCGCCGTCCCTCACCCAGCCAATGCCGAGGGATTTACCGTCTCGGTCCCTATCCCTGACCCCGACCCCAGCCTGGCCGGATTCCCGGATCATGGCCCCCGAGGCGCGACTTCGGAGCATGGCAGGATGGCTGAGGAACCGGCCCCCTGGGTGCCAAAGCCCCTCAACCTGACGGAAGCCGAGATGACGACTCAGCTTGCCGAAAAGCAAGGTCGGTTACAGAAGGCTCAAGCCGCGTATCAACAGGCCGCAATGCTCTATGCCACCGAACTCGGGGAGTGGGAGCGCGGTCGTGAGTATGCCTTGACCGGCGTTACTGATGTGGATCGCAGAAAGCAAATCGTTGCCGAGTATGAAGGCAAGAAATCAGAGCGGCTCGGTTCGTATCTCTCAATGCTTGCCGCAACGGAGACGGCTGCGATTCGAGCGGCTGACGATCTCGACCAGTACAGCCGACGAATCGCAGTAACAGTCAAAGCGACCCCACCTCAGCTCCCCGAAGCGCTAAGAGCGAAAGCATCGGAGCTTTTGCCGATACTTCGGGCTGAGGTCGATTCGCTCCCGCTCGGGACCTTACGTGACCGGCTCCGCCTGGCATTGATTCAGGAAGATGATGCTGCAGCGTATCTCCTAGCAACGCTTCTTCCCCCTCGACTCGATACTCGGACTCCCGAAGCAGCCTTGACCGCTGATGGCCGGGTGCGATTCGATTCAGCGGACGATCCGGCGAAGAGCGAGCTACGATCGCTGATCCGTCAAACCCGTGATCGGTTCAAGGACGCAAGTCTCGGGACCCTTGCCGGTAAAGCCAGCTCCAGCCGAGACAAGGCCGGGAATTTGCGGGCAAGTGTTACTCGTGGTCAGAGGGTCCGGCGGGGTCAGCCAGCACCTTTTCTGGCAGCCTATCAGCGGCTCTATAACAACGCGGGACCTGATATCCCCTGGACCGCGCCCGAGCCGCCGAAGCCCCGTCCTCCCACGGTTGCCTTAAACCCGGAAACGGGGAAACCACTGAAGATCCCGGAAGGTGTCGTCTTGGACTAAGCACGGGTGGGGATGGTCGATTATTCCAATCGGAAATAGTCGGTCATCCCCAACCCCCGATACGTTGGAGAACCTGACCTATGGCTGACCAGAACCGCCGCCCCTGCCGAGGAACGAATAAAGACGGAACCGCCTGCCGGGCTCAGGCATTGCCGGGTCGGGAGTGGTGTCCGAATCATGCCCCCGAGCTTGCAGGGTGGCGGGCTGATCGCAACCGCCGAGGCGGGGAGGGGAAATCGACGGCCGCACGGGTCCGGAAGGCCATGCCCGCTGATCTGCGGAGTGTTGGAGATATGCTGCTTGAGGCGATGCAGGCGGTCAAAGACGGGAAGATGACCCCCTCCGTCGCTCATGCCTTAGCGGGATTAGCCCGCGCTTACGTGGATGTCACTGAATATGCGACCTTTGAGGCGCGGATTGCGGCCGTTGAGGAGGCCACCGAGGTCAAGGCGGCATGAGAGCCACGCTCAAGCGGCGGCTTGAGACGCTGGAGCGGCGATCTACCGCCGCTGAGATTACCCCCGTGCCCATCGTGACGATCGCCCATTGGCCCGAGGCCGATCGACTCGCGTTTCTGGCTGCTGATGCCGATGAGGCGGACGATCTGATTGACCGACATGAGGGATACCGACCCGATCCCAACGCCGGGGGACCGTCTGGCGTGTCCCTCATCGTGGTGAGTGTGCATGCCTCGGAGACCCCCGTTGAGCCCGTCCAACCCGTTACCCGGCCCCCTGTGCCCTCACCGCCCGCCGAACCCGAGCCAGACCCGGACCCGCTGGCGAATCTGGCAGAGGAGCTAGAGGCGAGAGAGCGGCGACGCGCTGAGGCGGAGTGGGAACAGGGGATACGTGAACGGGAGGCTAGGCGGGCGAGCCAGTGGTTTTGAGAAAGTAGCGAGTGCAGCCATTTTGGAAGGAATCAGCGTCTAGAACAGCCCTGCGATTGCGCCTATGACCAGGATCAGGATCGCGGTCAAGATGGCGGTAATCACGGTTGTGGTGATCGTATCGCTGTTTCTCCACCAATACGGTGGAGCGTCCACTTTCTTGCGTGGGATGACTACACCACGGCGATTGTTCCAGAGTTGCCCCTCGAACCAGAAGAGGCCGAGTGCAATAAAAGGCGTGACCAGGCTCGACCACCCAAAGATAGCGACATCGTGATGCTTCCAGGCGATGACAGCAAAAACAGCGCCCGGTAATAGGATTACAACGAGCGCGGCAATTGGGGAGTGTATGAACCGTGTTAGGCGATTGCTTCGCTTCTCAATAATGGCCCTGATTTGGTCGAATGCCTCGACCGTCCTTGGGTCGTTGTCATCGATGCTCAGGTAATAACCCGATGGTGAGCAGGAGAGCCAGATTCGTGGATTCCACGTGGACATTCTCAGGTGGGGGATGTGATCTCGTTTCAGGGACTCAAGCTCCGAGAGATTGCTGAGAACAAACTCATCCGTTTCTATGCTCACCCAAGGATCACTGACTTCCCGCGTGTCTGGAGGCTCCGGCGGATGCGGTAGATCGAAGGTCGCGGCATCGCCAAGCTGTTGTTTGGCTTTGACCAATGCTTCGTACCCTTCTATTCGGGTTTTATAGCCGAGTTCCAACGCCTCGTTGATCTGTGTGAAGACCGACCCGGATGCGCCTGCCTTGGCGTAGTTTTCCATGATGGTGTAGATGGCGGCAATGTCCTCCAAATAGAGTGTTGGAACGGAACGAATGAATAGACTTCGCCCCTTTTCGGTCCTCGGGTTTACTTTCTGTAACAGTAGCTCGTCACTCATCCGTCTCCACTCCATCGGCTTTCAAACGGTGGTGTCCGAAGGTACCTGCCCCTGGCTAGTTTAGCTGCCACGTTATTGATGCCCTGTTGAGCATCCTGATCCCCCACCACGCCCCGACCCCCCTATCTCCGGGGTCCTGGGCCCCAGGACCCCATGGGCCGCGTCCTGGGGCAACATTTGTCCCGTTTTTCCGACTTCGGGACATTTCATACCAACAGGAAATAACCGTCTTCCTGTCCTGTGTTCCTTCAATGTTCGGTTAAATGCTATCATCAGAGACGAGCCGAGGAGGTAGGGATGGACCCGGGGCGCTTACTCACGGTTGACGAGGTCGCGGGCCGGTTGTCCGCAAATGAAAAGACGATCCGGCGGTGGATCAAGGACGGGCGGCTGCCCGCCGTCAACCTCGGGCATCGCATGGGCTATCGCATACGCGAGGCTGATTTGGACCGTTTCTTGTCAGATCGGCAGACGGTGAGTGCCACTCCCGAGCGAAAGAAGGAGGAATCGAGTCGATGAGATATACCATCACCGGTATTCTTTCTGGATACCCCAACCGCTCCGGGAATCGGACGCTTACCTGGGAGGATGGCAAGCTCTCCGGTGATCCCCTCGCGATCCTCCTTGTCGAGGGAGAGGCGGGGAAGATGGAGGGGAGGACAGTAGGCCCTCCCGAAGGGCCGTATACCGATGGGGATCATATCAAGGACCCGTTATCGACTCTGATGTTGCTCACTCCACTCTTTGTCCCCGGTTATACGGTTGTCGGAGACCTCCCTATTCGAGGGGATGTCGATCCGTTGGGGAGAAGTTAACGTGCCATCGAAAGAACCGCTCCGCTGCATGATCTATTGCAGGGTTTCGACATCCCAACAGGAGCTCGCAGGGACTTCCCTCGATACCCAAGAGGCCGAGTGCATCACGAGAGCGAAGGCCGAAGGCTGGACGCTGATCGGACCGCCGGTTCGGGAACGTTGGTCCGGCGTTGACCTGTGGCAACGCAAAAAGCTCGAAGGCATCCGGGAGATGATCCGGAGCCGCCAGATTGACGTGCTGTTGTGTTACGACCTTGACCGTCTGAGCCGGAAAGAGTCCCACGTCGCAATCATTTATGAAGAGTGTGAGCGGGCGGGTGTCCGTCTCGTCTTTGTAACTCATGAGTTTGACGATACCGCGACCGGGCGCATGGTCCGTAACGTCTATTCCTTCGCGGCTGAGCTCGAGCGCGAGAAGACCAAGGAGCGATCGTGGCGAGCGATCAAGTCACAGGCGAACGCCGGTCGCCGTCTGAGCGGCCCCCGACCCCGTTACGGTTATCAGTGGGCCGATGTGACGTTGGCAGACGGAAAGGTCTGGACGAAAGCACGGCTGATCGAAGATCCGTCGACGGGACCTGTGGTTCGTCGGGTCTATCAGATGGCTCGCGACGGGATACCAACTCGGAAGATCGCAATGACCCTCAGCGCCCAAGGCATCCCAACACCCAAGGGAGGATCGACCTGGACCCATACGGTCATCCGGATGATCTTGAAAGACCGACTCTACACGGGTGATGCGGTCGCCTTCCGTTACCAAACTGCCACCAAGTTAGATACGAAACGAGATCGGAGCCATGGGGAAATCGCCGAGGTGACAGAGCGAACGAAGGCCGACCCGGAGCGGATCGAACTCCCCGAGGGCACGGTTGAACGGCTGATCGACCCGATCTCATTCGATACTGTTCAAGCCCGATTGATCCGCACAAAGGCGGAGACGGCGGGAAAGCAGCGGCACCCCGAGGCGGCGCTGCTTCGAACGGGTTTCGCCCTCTGTGGGACCTGTGGTGCCCGTCTTATTGTCTTTCAGCGTGGGAACGGCGTTATCGGCTATCGATGCCCTCGTGGAAGGCCGGACGGGGAGACGTGCCCCCAACCCGCGAGTATGTCCGCTCACCTGCTTGATAACATCGTGTGGAACCGGGTTACGGTGGCGGTATCGTGCGACGATGATCGGAGTATCGCCGCTGAAGTCGAGCGGCAGCTTTGCAAACCGACCACGGTCGATGCTGAGATAGCGACCATCGAAGCCAGTATCGGGCGAGTTAGTCGGGAGAGGTCAGCAATCGCCCGCCAAGTGGCAAAGATTGCGATCGAAGTGGGAGACGAAGAGGCTGCCGATTCGGCCGCCGCCCCCCTCCGGACACGACTGATCGAGTTATCGAAGCAATCAGCGGAGCTTGATCGAGAGCTTACCGCGCGAAAAGCGATTCGGGATCGACGCGGTGAGGCAGAGGAATGGTTAAGAACACTCCGATCGCAACTCGGTCGAGTCGGAGCCGCGATGGAATCACTCGACTACAAAGGCCGACGCGATCTCTTAGACCTCTTAGGCGTGTCTGTGAGACTCTACCGAGCGGACCACGATCCGCGTTATGAGATCGAGGCGAAAGTAGACCTGTCGCGGTGGGCATGGGTCGATACACTCAAGGTGCCGGTCAATGATGACGATCCGATCGACCTCAGCCGCGCGGGGGAGCTTCGGCCTAAGGACGTTACCCCGGAACGAAGCGGAGCGGTTTGAACCAAACCCGCTCGCCCTGCGGCACCCAGGGCAGGTCATCGGCGTGGATCGCCTGGTCGGGAAGACCCATCTCGAGAAGCGCATCGAGTCCCTTGAGATTCTGGGCGCCTGGCGCTGCCACCATCATGCTCTCCTTTCCCTACAAGTGATGGCGCAGTATACCGGCGGTCTGCTGCGGGCGATAGCGTCCGCGGGGCGTGGCCTCGGTAGATGGCGGGGGTGGTCATGCGCTCACCATGGCAGCTGGCCGGTGCAATTGGTCGCGCACAGAATCGTCCGCCGAACGGGAAGCGG
>JAABUS010007920.1_pt1 | contig 11897 bp, 13 predicted proteins | sample 5560161 | NCBI WGS metagenome assembly JAABUS01 (sample SAMN10711885, study PRJNA513376) | rock metagenome | isolation source: Antarctica rocks | place: Antarctica: Victoria Land, Trio Nunatak nord | collected 2016-01-04 | reverse complement strand
AACCGCGCGTGCAGCCGCCGCAGCGGCCGCGGCGACCACCAGTTCCACGACCCGAGCAGGGCCATCAGCGAGGGCACCAGCAGAGCCCGCACGACGAAGGCGTCGATCAGCACGCCGAGGGCCGAGCCGATCCCGATCTGTTTGATGAACAGCACCTCGGAGGTCACGAACGATCCGATCGCCACGGCGAGCAGGATCGCCGCGGCGGTGACCACGCTGCCCGTGCGCCCCACACCCACCGCCACGGACTCCCGATCGCCCAGACCGGAGTCCCGCGCCTCCTTGATCCGGCCGAGCAGGAACACCCCGTAGTCGGTGGAGAGGGCGAACACCAGGGTGGCGGTGACAAGGAAGTCGGTCGGCTCGATCCCGCCGTTGGCTCGATAGGCCAACAGCCCCTCCAAGCGCCCGTCCTGGAATATCAGCGTCAGCACACCGAGAGTCGCCCCGACCGTCAACACGTTCATCACCAGGGCCTTGACCGGCAGGACCACCGAGCCGGTCATCACCCACAGCACCACGAAGGTGAACACGGCGAGCAGCGAGCCCGACAGGACCAAACGCGCGCCGATCGCCTCCTGCTGGTCGACGAACTCCGCCGCCTCGCCGCCGACGAGCACGGACAGCCGCGTGGCGTCGGCGCGGATGGCCTGCACGGCGTCACGCGCCGGCTGGGCCGCGGCGTCGCCGCGAGCGATCGCCCCGATCTGCCAGGTGGTCCGGTCCAGGCGCCTGGGCGCCTTCACAGCGGCGACGCCCGGCAGCTTGGCCACCCGCCCGGCCAGCGCCCGCACCTGAGAAGCGGCGCCGGGACCCGCCTTGACCGCGATCAGCACCGGACTCGAGTCCTGGCGCGGGAAGTCGCGCGCCAGGGCGTCGCCGACGGTCCTGGCGCTCAGCCCTTCGGGCACCGTGCCGATGTCCACCGGGGTCCACTGCGCCCGCAGCGCGGGCAGGGTCAGGGCGAGCATCAGGGCCGCCGTGACCACGGCGACCAGACCGGGCCGGGCCATCACGCGCTGGGCCACCCGGTACCAGCGGTCGTGGGCGCCGCTGCCGCGCTCGCGGGCCTTGAGCTTGACGTTCCACAAGGCGAAGAACGCCGGCGCGAGCAGGCACGACGCCGCAGCCGCCACCAGCGCCACGCCGGCCCCACCGATGGCCATCGACTGGAGGAAGTTGAGTGGGAACACCAGCAGCGTGGCCAGGGCGGCGGCGACCGTCAGCGCGCTGAAGACGACGGTGCGACCGGCGGTGGCCATCGTTTCGCGCACCGCCTCCGCGCCCGGGCCGCTGCGTTCGAGCTCCTCGCGGTAGCGGCTGAGCAGGAACAGCGTGTAGTCGATCGCCAGGCCCAGGCCCAGCCCGATCACGAGGTTCACGCAGAAGATCGACAGCGAGTGCAGCTCGTTGACCACCCTGAGCAGCACGAAGGTGATGAAGATCGTGGTCACGCCCACGCTGAGGGGCAGGGTGGCGGCTCTGAAGCCGCGGAAGAAGAAGAACGAGAGCAGGATCAGCACCGGGAACGCCATCGACTCCGCGCGCCCGAGGTCGGTGGAGATCTGCTCCCCGAGCTGATCGTTGGCAAAGACGCCTCCTCCGAGCGTCACTCCCTCTCGATCCCCGAAGCGCCGTTCGAGCTCGGAGGCCACCGCGCTCTCGTCGGCCGAGGCCTTCAGCGTGAGGGCGAGGTAGGTGCTGCGCCCGTCGCGCGACACGAAGCGGGGATCGCGGCCTGTGGCCGCGGAGGCCACCGACGCGACGCCTGGTACGCGGGCCAGCTCCCGGGTCAGCGTGCCCACCTGAGCCTTTGCCGCGGACGAGCGCACGGGCCCCTCCGGGCGCAGCAGCACTATCGCCCCGGCCGAGGACCCCGTCCCGGTGGCGGCTTCCACTCGCTTGACGGCCAGTGTGGAGTCCGCGCTCCCGTCGGCGAACCCGCCGTCGGAATCGAGCAGGCCGAACACCGGGCCGCCGTAGGCGGCGGCCAAGACGACGAACACGGCGGCGGCCGCGAGGAAGCGACGCGGGCGGGCGGTGATCTTCTCGATGAGGGAGGGGAGCATGGTCGGCCTCTGAGGTCCAGTTGGGTTTACGACCGTCAAGTTACAGCTAGGCATTTACACCTGTCAACCCAACTTGTAGGTTGAGGTACGTGCGTCCCGCCGGAACGGCCTCCACCGCCCCCGCCGCCCGCACTCCGCGCGGCCAGGGGGACCGGCTGCGCGAGCGCCTGCTGGACGCGGCGGTGGAGCTGGTCGGCGAGCAGGGGGACACGTCGCGACTCTCGGTGCGGGCGGTCACCCGCCGCGCCGGGGTCTCTCCCACCGCGCTGTACCTGCACTTCGACAGCCACGACGAGCTGCTGCAGGCGCTGACCGAGCGGGGCTTCTCCGAGTTTCGCGAGGCGCTGCGCGGGGCCGCCGGACGGGGCAGCGACCCGGCGAAGCGGCTTCTACAGGCGGGCCTGGCCTACGTGCGCTTTGCCGCAGAGCAGCCGGCGCTCTACACGGTGATCTTCGGGCCCCGGACGCTCACCCCGCAGGCTGCGGGGCGTCCGCCGTCGCCGAAGTCCCAAGTCGGCTACGAGTCCTTCGACGACCTCGTGGTGCTGATCGAGGGCTACCTCGGCCCCGCCCGCGCCGCGCGCGCCGATACCCGCGCGCTCGCGCGCGGGATCTGGTCCGGCCTGCACGGCTACGTGACGCTGCGCCGGTTCCGCCCACTGGTCGAGTGGGGGGACGAGGAGCAGTTCGTCACCGCGCTCGGCGAGGCCTGGCTGGGGCCTCCGGGCGATTAGTCTGGCGCGACCACTACCCGGGAGGGAGCTCGTATGGCCAACATCAGGGGCACCGCAAGCGAGGAGATCGAGGCGCCGTTATCGGAGGTCTGGGCTGTGGTGGAGGACACCGAGTCCGCCCCCGACTGGCAGGGCGGCATGGACAAGATGGACGTGGTGGAGCGGGACGCCGAGGGGCGCCCCGAGGTCGTGGACACCGAGACCGACGCCATCGTGCGCGCAGTCAAGAGCAGGGTGCGCTTTACCTACGAGCCCGAGCGGCGTCTGAGCTGGGAGCAGGTCAAGGGAGACCTGAAGTCGGTGGTCGGCTCTTGGGAGCTGGAGGACCTCGGCGGGGGCCGCACCCGCGCGACCTACTCGCTCGACGCGGATCCGGGTCGCATGCTCGGCATGCTGATCCGCGGCCCGGTGGAGGGCAAGATCCGCAACCTGCTCGTGAGCGCTCGCCCGGGTGAGCTCAAGGCGCGGGTGGAGGGGAGCGCCTGACCCCGCTACCGCGCCAGCGCTTCGACCGGCACGACGTAGAACTCCTGGCCAGAGCTTTCTGTCTGGCGAGGACGCGGCCCCGATCCCTGGCGTAGATAGCGCAGCGTCCGGTCCAGGCGGCCTCCGTGGGCCTTTACCCATTCAGCGACCGCGTCGGGATCGCCGCCGGCCTCTTCCACTCGAGAGCGCAGGATGGCAACCGTGTCGGGCGTCCGGTCGATCCAGCCCGACGGCTGCACAGAGTTCAGGAGCGTTCGTACTTCGTCGTCATTCACCCGCCTAGGTTCTCACGCGCATCGTCGGAAGGGAAACGGCGGGCGCCCCCGTCACCAAATGCGCGTGACCGGATACCCGTCGAAGACCGTGTCAGCGGACACGATGGTGGCGCGCTCGCAGATCGCCTGCGCCGCGAGCAGCCGGTCAAACGGATCGTTGTGAATCGGTGGCAGCGCGCGTACCGCCCACGCGTGAACGTCGGTGATCGGCAGGTGCTCGAACTCGAACTCGTCCAGGCGCTCGGGCAGGTCGTCGGGAACGCGAACCTTGCCCAGCGCGCTCTTGATCGCCGCTTCCCACACGCAGACGGCGCTGACCAGCACCGGCGTGCGGGCGTCCTCGATGGCGGCCCGAACGCTTTCCACGCGCGTGTCTCCGGCTAACAGCCACAGCACGGCGTGGGTGTCGAGCAGGAGGCTCAGCGGAAGTGCTGGGCGAAATCGGCGGGAAGGCCGTCGAAGTCGTCTGCCAGCTCGATCTCACCCTGAAGCACCCCGAACGCCTCCGCGACGGGACGGCGGCGCTGCACTGGCATCAGCCGGGCGACGGGCCGGCCGGAGCGCTGAATCACGACCTCTTCGCCGCCCTCGGCAAGCTCGACCAGCCGCGACAGCTGGCTCTTGGCCTCATGCATTCCCACGCGGACCATGAGGCGCATGCTACCACCTGGTTAGCTAGAACGGGCCCGGTGCCCTTCTGGAACACTCGTCCGGACGCGAAACCCAGATCCCTTCGACAAGCGGCACCAGTCCCGCTGCCGGTTGGATCGAGTCAACGCCTCCTCGGCCGCCCGAGAAACAGCTGCCCTGCCAAGATCACGATCACAGGGGCGACGAGGGCGATGGCGATGAGCCCCGGCAGGCCAATCCCCAAGAGGAGACTGCCGTCTCCCGGTGCGTCGGGCTCCTCGTCCGTGTTCGATGGGTCCGCGCGCACGACTCGGAGTCCGGCGGTATGCAGCACCTGGGCCTTGCCGCCCTTGACCCGAAAGCCGTCGAGGTGCTTGAGCAGTTCGGTCTCGTTTCCGGCGACCACGTCGACCAACCGCTCGCGCCGGGCCCTGCTCGCCGTTACGTTGGTCGCTCGGCGCACCATCCGCTCGGCCAGATTCGCGTTTCGACCGTGGCCCTCGGCGAGCGTCCTGACGTAGGCCGCGGTGTCGTTGAGGAGCTTGCGATAGAGAATCCGAGGCATCTCGGCGGGTCCCTGAGGTCCGATTACGACCGGAGAGGCAGAGCCGATGTTGGTCTGGGGAGCCATGGCGGCCACGTCGCTGGCCATGGTGAGGAAAAGTCCGGCGGAGCCGGCGCGGGCGCCGTCGGGCGCCACGTAGACGACCACCGGGATCCGTGCGGCGAGCAGGTCATCGTTCATCGCCCGCGTGATGTCCACCCCTCCACCCGGCGTGTCCAGGCGAAGGATGACCAGGCGTGCATGCTTGTCCTTGGCGTCTGAAAGTGCCTGCTCGAGCTCGTGCTTTCTGGTGCGGTCGATACCCCCCTTGAGCTCGACCGAATAGGCGATGCCCTTGCCTTGGGCCCTACCCTCCGCCTTGCCGTTCCCCGTCAGCGAGCTGCCGACCGCCAGCATCGTCAACAGGACGAGCACACAGATGTGCGGTCGGTGATCGTTTGCGATGACCCGCTTCGCCTTGTCCGAGAAGCTGACCATCGGTGCGAGTCTCTCAGACAGGCTCACTACGGCAAGCTGGTCGGAGCGGAAGCCGGTGGACACCAGTTCCGCTCTACCACCCCAAGCCCTCGTCCGGACTCGAACCGGAGACCCCTTCCTTACCATGGAGCTTCGGGTTGCTTTCTACGTCCTGCGAGATCCGGCCACTGGGGGAGATTTCCCTGCAAATCGAGGGTTAGCAGGATGAGAGGGGACTCGACAGGACTTACCGTCCTGCTTAATGTTGGGGGATCTGTTGGGGGATTGTTGGGGAATTTGCGCTCGCTCGGAGACTTGAGGTCGCGGCCCCCCGACAACCGCAGGTCGAACGGTGTCGTCGTTTACCCCTTCTGACGACTTCAGTGTGGACCCCTGCGGACTTGGCGCTTCTCCTCCGCGCCGAATCCGATAGCGAGCTCAGGGTCCGCAGAGACTTCTGCTCCTCATCCATTCCGAGCGTCTCGCCGACGCCGACGCAGACCACCGCTCTCGCGCGGGAGGAGGCGCCTCAAGCAACGGCGTCGGGGATCTGGAGACTTCCGCATTTCCTCGAAGCAGCAGCGGCGAGCTGACTATGCTCGTCCTTCGAGGGCGTCGACCGAAAGGGGTTCCCTTGCCCCACATCAGTCCGTCCGGGCTGCCCGGCGCCACCGCGTCGAGTGGCGGCATATCGCCGGTCCTCGCGGAGCGCGAGGCGAGCACCACCCAGGTTCCCGAGGAGGAGGCCGTCGAGCTGCGCCGCACGGCCGACGGCAAGGGCGATGTGGTTCTGGCCACTCGCCCGTTCGCGGCCGGTGAAACCGTCATGGTCGGCTTCCTGATCGGGGCGCTGACGGGCAACGACTCGCACGCGACGCAGGTGGGTCCCGGCCGCTGGGCGCGCCACGGCGGCCTGGGACCGAAAGTCAACCACTCCTGCGACCCCAACTGCGGTGTGCACCTCAACGACGGGCAGGCCTTCGACTTCGTCGCCCGCCGACCGATCGGCGCCGGGCAGGAGCTGACGTTCGACTACGCCATGCGCAACTTCACGATCGACCACTTCCCGGCCGTGTGCCTGTGCGGCGCCGCGCGGTGCCGCGGCTCGGTCACCGGCTGGAAGGACCTGCCCGCCGCGCGCAAGGCCGACTACGGCGAGCTCGTCGCCCCCTACCTGCGGATGATAGACGACGACATCCGGCAGGCCGACGGCGGTTGAGGGGCGGGAACGTCTCAGGTGGGCCACTTTTCGACGGGCGCACTTTTCGACCGGCCTTGACAGGTCCGTGCGTATCGGTTTCGGCGCGAAGGAGTGGCGCGTCCGCGCTCGGGGGCGCGGACGCACCGTGGGTCTGGGTTCAGGGGCGTAGACCAGCACTGGCGGGCATCATCGGTGCCATGCGGGCATGGACGACGTTGATGATCTCCGTGCTGTCGATCCCTTGTAGGTAAACGGTGGTCACGCGCAGGTTGGCGTGGCCGAGTTGGCGCTGGATGACGTTCAGCGGCACCCCTTCGCGGGCCATCTCGACCGCGTGGGCGTGACGCAGCTGGTGCGGCGCGAAGCGGCGCCTCACCCCTGCCTCGACGGCGAGTCGGCGCAGCTGAAGCCGCACGGCTGGTGCCGTCCATGGCCTGCCGCGGGTCGGCCCGTCGATCACGCAGAACAGCGATCCGACCGGAAGCGTCACGCGTTGGGCAAGCCAGGGCCGCAGTTGGTCCCAGCCCCAGTCGTCCATCCCGACCTCGCGGCGTTGACCGCCCTTGCCCTCGCGCACCAAGAGCGCACCGCGACCTGGCTCGAGGTCGCCCTCGCGCAGATCGAGCGCCTCGCTGATCCGAAGGCCAGCCCGCCAGAGCACGACGATCAGCCCACGCATCCGATCGCCGTGGAGGCCTCCGCCGGCTTGGCGCATCACGGCGACGATCTCCTCGACCCGTGGCGGATTCGCCGGGTAGATCATCCCCTTGTTCCCACCGGGTGCGCGGCCGAGGTGGAACTCCGCGGTCGTCGCCGGCGAGCGTTGCCGTCCCGCCACATCGAAACTGCACAACACGGACATCGGTCCTCCCTTGTAGAACAATGAACCAGCCCGCTCTACCACCCCATCGACCGCCGTGAGAAGCAGCCGCGTCTAATCTGCCGGTCACCAGCGCGAAGCGGGGCGACCGCTCGGCGCCGAAAGCGATCACGTGGCTTGCAGTGCCGTCGCTTCTCCTTCCGACGGCTGGGCACCCTGGCGGGCCTCTCCGACTTCGAGTCGGAAGCTGGAGCGAGGCGAAAATCAGCGGAGACGCCCGCTTCACGCGAAAGGGCTGGGGCGGTCTGACTCGCGCCCGAATGGCCTACGAGCCACGCGACACGACGAAGGGTGCGTAGTCGACATCTGGTGTGAAGCGGAAGCCGCGGCCGTAAGCGAGTCAGGCACACGCAAACGCTCGAACCCGTGTGTGTCAGTGGCGTCGTCAACGGGTTCCAAGAAGCTCTCCCAGCTCGGCATGTCGCAGTGCGAGTGCCCCGCAGACCGCCTCACAGAGCTCGAACATCTCGGAGTCTGTGATCGCGTAGCACGCCAGGTTCTTCTGCTTGCGCCGTCCTACAACGCCGGCACGCAGAAGGAAGCCGAGGTGCTTCGAGACGTTCTGCTCAGACGTGCCGAGATCGCTCGACAACTCCTTTACCGAAGCCTCGCCTGAGCGCAGGCGATCGAGCAGTCGAATCCGCATTGGTTCCGCAAGGAGGCGAAAGCGCTGGGCGATCAGGTCGGCGAGCTCGGGAGGGAGTGGATGAGGCAACTGGCTCGTCGCCGGTTTAGCGCTCATACAGCTATGGTATCGTAAGCTGCTCAGCTAAACAGTTGACCGCTTGGGCCCCTGGAGTCCCGAAGGCAAGGAGACCGAATGATCTTCCGCCAGATTCCCCACGACGACCTTGGCTGCGCCTCGTACCTGATCGGTGACGACGGCGCCGGCGTCGCGGCGGTCGTCGATCCCAAGTTCGAGATCGAGGGTTACCTCGAGCTCGCCCGCTACATGGGCGTCTCGATCGAGCACATCCTCGAGACCCACAACCACGCCGACCACGTCTCGGGGCACGGAAAGCTCGCCGCGGCGACCGGGGCGACGATTCACATCAACCGCAAAGCCGGAGCCGACTACGAGCACGAGCCCTTCGACCACGGCTTCGAGCTCGAGCTCGGCAACATCAAGGTCAGAGCCATTCACACGCCCGGGCACCGCCCCGAGCACACCGCCTTCGCCCTGATCGATACAAGCCGCGGCGAGGAGCCCTGGGCCCTGCTTACCGGCGACTCCCTGTTCGTCAACGACGTAGCTCGCCCCGATCTCGCCATCGACAGGGAGGAGGGTGCACACGGGATCTTCTCGTCTTTGCACGAGCGAATCCTGCGCCTGCCTCCGGAGACTGAGGTGTGGCCTGGCCACCTCGGCGGATCGCTGTGCGGGGGGCCGGCGATGGACATGAAGCCCTCCTCGACGCTCGCCTACGAGCGCGCGCACAACCCGATGCTCCAGGTCGAGGACGAGGCCCAGTTCGTCGAGCAGGCCGTCGGTTCCCTCGGCCCCCAGCCGCCCAACTTCGAGGCGATCGTCGCACTCAACAAGGGCGAGCTCGTCACCGAAGGCGTCGAGCTCGCGCCACTCACTCCGCGCCAGGTCGAGCAGAAGCGCACGAACGGAGCTCTCGTCGTCGACGTTCGCACCGACCTCCAGTTCGACGAAGCCCACATCTCCGGAGCGGTCGCCATCCCGGCGGTGCAGGCGGGGTTCGGCACGCGCCTTGCGTGGCTCGCCGACCGCGAGCAGGAGATCGTGCTCGTCGGCCGCGACAACGAGGACGCGAGGCGGGCGGCGACCCTCGGGCTGGCGGTGGGGATCCGAAAGCTCGGCGGCTTCCTTCACGGCGGCATGACCGAGTGGCGGCGGGAGAAGCGTCCGGTCGAGCGCATCGAGAGGATCGAGCTCGAGGATCTGCCCGAGCGCACGGAGTCGGAGCCGGAGATGCAGATCCTCGACGTGCGCGAGCAGTCGGAGCGCGACGGGGGCTACATCCCGGGGTCTCTGTTCGAGCCTTGGCACGACATCGACGAGCTGCCGGAGGGATTCGACCCGCAGCGGCCCGTCGCCGTGATGTGCGCCTCAGGCCAGCGTGCGGCGGTGGCCTCGAGCCTCGTTCAGCGCTATGGCGCCGAGCGCGTCCTCCATGTCGTCAACGGCGGGGTGCCGAAGTGGGGCCGGCTCGGCCATCCGATCGAAGAGCCCGCTCAGACTCAGGGCCCTGGCGAGTCAGAGCCCTCAGCGACGGCGGCCTGATCGGCCGCCCCCGAGCGCGAAAAGCTGCTTAGGAAAGGAGGAGCGATGGAGCACAGTGACAACACGGCGCCCTATCCCGAGCTGCGCGGGAAGGTCGTCGGACAACTACAGACGGTGCATGCCCTCAAGGCCGGTGCTCTGCGCATGTTCGGGCCGATGCTCGCGGATGTGCACAAGCAGAGGGACGAGCAGGCGCTCCCGGAGGTCGAGGATCTGCTGGAGAACATGACGAGCGCCTTCGGCGTCCACGAGGGGTCTACGCGGGAGCACGAGCGTCGCGTGCGGGCGCGACTGCGGACGCTTGGTGTCGGACCATCGAAACGTCGGAACCTCGGCTTGAGCGCGGTCGTCCTCCTCCACCGGCGCCTCGGTCGGATCGGCGGGCAGAACCACGGAGCGAGCGCCCGCGACGCGTTTGTCTTCGAGCATCTCGAAATTGCGTCGTGGGAGCTGCTCGAGCATCTCGCCGAGCGCATCGGCGACGCGGAGACCGCCGAGCTCGCACGCGAGTGCCGCGCCGATGACGATGAGATGGCGGCGCTCATTCGCCGCAACTTCCCGAACGTGTTGAGCCTGATGCTGGCCTCGGAGGGCCTGCCGACATCCCGCGAGTCCGAAACAGCGGGGGACGGAGAGGCACAGCACGCCGAGGCCTCGGCCGATGAGGGCGAAACGGAAGACGGCCGAGATGAGCCCCAAGAGCCGGAGCCGGGCGTGAATGTCCAGGAGGCTGCTCGTCTTCGGGAGGAGGGCAAGGCGCTGGTGCTCGACGTGCGTGACCAGGAGGAGTGGGACGCGGGCCACATTCCCGACGCGCTTTGGGTACCGATGGAAGAAGTTGAGGCTCGCCGCAGCGAACTGCCGATAGCTCGACGGGTCGTCACCGTCTGTCGGAGCGGCAAGCGCAGCGGGAAGGTGGCCGCACAACTCCGCGATGAGGGCCACGAGGCCGACAACATCGAGGGCGGTATGGAGGCCTGGCACAAGGCCGGCCTGCCGATGGAGCCGCCCGACGGTCACGTTGCCTGACGGATGAGCGAGGCGCTCCTCGCGCTTCCCTTCGGTCTAGCCATCGGCCTGGTCGTCGGCGGCGTGGGAGGAGGCGGCGCCATCCTCGCCCTCCCGGTCTTGGTCTACGTCCTGGGCGAGGGGGTCGGACCGGCCTCCACGGCGTCGCTCATCGTCATAGCGGTCGCTGCCGCGGTTGGCGCTGGTGCCCTTGCCTTACGCGGACACGTCTGCTGGCGCCTCGCGTTGACCTTCTCCGCGCCGGCAGCGGGTGGCTCGCTGGTGGGCGCCATCGCCAACGCCGCCGTCAGTCCGCAGGTGCTGATCCTCGCCTTCGTGCCCATCATGCTCGTCGCCGCAGCCGCTACCTGGCGCCGAGCGAGTGGTACATCCGACGACGAGGAGGGGGAGTGCCCCGCGCTCTCTTGGAAGCGGATCCTCGTCGCGGGTTTCGGGGTAGGTGCGTTGACCGGTTTCTTCGGCGTCGGCGGGGGCTTTCTGATTGTGCCGGTACTCACCCTATGGCTCGGCATGAGCTTCCGCCGGGCGGTCGCCACCTCGCTCGTCATTCTCACCCTGACCGGTCTGGCGGCGCTGGCCAGCCACCTCGCCACCGGCAGCGGACTCAATGTCCCCGTAACCGTGGCACTCGCCTGCTCGACAGCGGTTGGGGCCCTGGCGGGCACGATGGTCGGTCGCCGCCTACCTCAACAGCACCTCGGACGCACCTTTGCGGTGGTGGTCACAGCGATCGCCCTCTTCCTACTATTCGACACGCTCCTCCTCGACGGTCCTCCTGCCGGCTGAGCCGTGGAGGCTCCTTCACACGCCCGGGACTCAAAGCAGGGCGATGATCGTCACGATCGCGAGCACCCCCACGAAGCCCAGGGCCGTGGCCACGGAGGCGTGCGCCGTGGAACTCCCCCTCCGCTGTATCAGGACCACCGTGAGTGCGAACCAGGCGACCTGAGTCATGCCCACGAACACCTTTCCTCCTGGGATCCCCTCCACCACCCCCGCTATGACTAGCTGGTGGATCAGTGCGGCAATGACCGGCACGCTGAGGACGATGGCCGCGGTGACGCCCAGTGATGGCCGCCTTTCGGGCTGAAGAAACCGGACACAGCCCGAAACTATGTCACCGGCTGCCAATCCCACACAAACGCACAGACGATCGCTCCCGGCGCTAAGCGATGGCGGGTCGCGAGAGGAGCTTGTTCAGCTGGCCGCGGGCGTGACTCTGCTTGTCGAGATCCAGCGGGACGCGGTCGAAGCCGATGTGCGGGTTGCCGTCCTCCTGCGCGAGTGCCTCGTCCTCGCTGCCCGCCTCGATCACGCGCGG